>Ga0209848_1000028_pt1 | contig 82279 bp, 70 predicted proteins | sample OrgsoiDNA_201062_FD_185810 | JGI IMG/M metagenome (GOLD analysis project Ga0209848, IMG submission 185810) | Permafrost soil microbial communities from the Arctic, to analyse light accelerated degradation of dissolved organic matter (DOM) -... | ecosystem: Environmental > Terrestrial > Soil >...
CGAGGTCAATACCGATGAGCGTAACGTTTTGCATGATGATCCCCTTCAGAAAGAAAAACACCCTGTCAGCGTACCGCTCACAGGGTGGGGGTGACCATCTTATTAAACGGACGTTTTTGGCGTCCGTTTTTTTTACTGAGTGGCGGGAAACGGAATTAACGTTTCAGCGCTTCGCTCAGTTCTTCACGCATGGTATTGATAATACCTTTTACGACGCGTGGGTTACCGGCAACCACGTTGCCAGACATATAATGGTTATGGCCGCCAACAAAGTCGGTCACCACGCCGCCAGATTCACGAACCAGCAGTTCGCCACCCGCGAAATCCCACGGTTTCAGACCGATTTCGAAGAAACCGTCAACGCGGCCTGCGGCCACGTAAGCCAGGTCCAGCGCAGCAGAACCTGTGCGGCGGAAGTCAGCGCATTCGCCAAACAGTTTGCCGAGGATATTCATGTAGCTGTTTGCGTGTTGCTTCACTTTGAACGGGAAGCCGGTCGCCAGAATGGTGCCGTCTAAGTCTTTCGCTGAGGTGCCGCGCAGACGGTAACCGTTGAGCTGTGCGCCCTGACCGCGGCTGGCGGTGAAGAGTTCGTTACGCATTGGGTCGTAAACTACCGCAACTTCAGTGCGGCCTTTGATGCGCACGGCGATAGAAACAGCAAAATGAGGGAGACGTTTAACGAAGTTGGTGGTGCCATCCAGTGGGTCGATAATCCATTGTACATCGTTGTCTTCGCCTGCCAGTTCACCACACTCTTCACTGATAATGGTGTGTTTTGGATAGGACTTGCGAATAACGTCGATAATCATGTGTTCTGCATCGCGGTCTACGTTGGTAACAAAATCATTGGTACCTTTTTGAGTCGCTTCTACAGAGTCTGGCGTTTCGTAATGTTTGGCAATTAGGTTACCGGCCTTGCGCGCAGCGCGCACGGCGATGGTGAGCATCGGATGCATGGATATCTTCCAACTAGGATGTTAAAGAACGGGAATACGGGAAACGGCGCGCAGTATAGCAGGCGTTCGTAAAGTTGACTACCGTTGTGTTAAGCTGTTGTGATTTTCCGCTACGCTCAGAGTCTCTATGCTGCACAATATCCGCATCGTTTTGGTTGAAACTTCCCACACGGGCAACATGGGTTCCACCGCCCGCGCTATGAAAACCATGGGTTTATCGAACCTGTACTTGGTTAACCCGCTGGTTAAGCCTGATTCACAGGCGATCTCTTTGTCCGCCGGGGCGAGTGATGTTATCGGCAATGCGAAAATCGTCGATACTCTCGACGAAGCGCTGGCCGGTTGCAGTCTGGTTATCGGCACCAGCGCCCGTTCACGCACCTTGCCATGGCCGATGCTTGAGCCACGCGAGTGCGGTGAAATGAGCGCGAAAACTGCTGAGAGCGCGCCGGTCGCGCTGGTATTTGGCCGTGAACGTGTAGGGCTGACCAACGAAGAGCTGCAAAAATGTAACTACCACGTCTGTATTCCGGCTAATCCTGAATACAGTTCGCTAAATCTGGCGATGGCGGTACAGATTATTGCCTATGAAGTTCGCGTCGCACATCTTGCTCTGCTTGAAGCGGGCAAGCCACAGATTGAGTATGAAGAAACGCCTTATCCATTGGTTGATGATCTCGAACGCTTTTATCAGCACCTTGAGCAAACTCTGCTGCAAACCGGCTTTATCCGTCAGGCGCATCCGGGCCAGGTGATGAGTAAATTGCGTCGTTTGTTCACCCGTGCACGCCCTGAATCTCAGGAGCTGAACATCCTGCGCGGCATTTTGACCTCCATCGATAAAGGCCATAAATAATACTTGAGTAAATTACTAGGTTAAATAGTTGACTGTTTTACTCGGGAATGGCAGACTCGTTTATATGTTCTACCCCATCGTATTCACCAACAGGTAACCATGCTATGAGACTGACATCCAAGGGTCGTTATGCCGTAACCGCTATGCTTGATGTGGCACTGCATTCACAGGAAGGTCCGGTACCTTTAGCCGATATTTCCGAACGCCAGGGCATCTCTCTTTCCTACCTTGAGCAACTGTTTTCGCGTCTGCGTAAAAACGGTCTGGTTGCCAGCGTGCGTGGTCCGGGTGGTGGTTATCTGCTGGGTAAAGATGCCGGTGAGATTGCAGTCGGTGCGGTGATCACCGCCGTCGACGAATCCGTTGATGCGACCCGTTGCCAGGGTAAAGAAGGCTGCCAGAATGGCGAACGCTGCCTGACTCATACCCTGTGGCGTGATTTGAGTGAGCGCATTAGCGGCTTCCTCAATAACATTACGCTGGGTGAGTTGGTGAATAACCAGGAAATCCTGGAAGTGGCCGACCGCCAGAACGGTGAACCACGCCGACAGACCAGTAGCCGCATTCTTGAAACGATCAATGTCAATTTAAGAGCCTGAGTGTCTTTAGACTGGCGATGTTTAGAATGATGAGAAGGGCTGCCGTGGGCAGCCTTTTTTTTATCATTTCAGCAACGGCACTATTTCCCTTTTAAGAATCAATGAAGCCGTTTTAAACTAACCCCCGATTTTCACTCTTTTGTTCGCCCCAACGCGCAGTACGGAGCACGCCCGCCATGAAACTACCTATTTATCTGGATTATTCTGCCACCACACCTGCCGATCCGCGGGTGGCGCAGGTCATGATGCAGTGTCTTACTTTCGACGGTACTTTCGGTAACCCGGCCTCCCGCTCGCACCGTTTTGGCTGGCAGGCGGAAGAGGCGGTGGATGTGGCCCGCAACCAGATTGCCGAACTGATCAACGCCGATCCGCGCGAGATAGTGTTTACCTCGGGTGCCACCGAGTCGGATAACCTGGCGATTAAAGGTGCTGCACATGCTTACCGCAGCAAGGGCAAACACATCATTACCAGCCAGACCGAACATAAGGCGGTGCTCGATACCTGCCGCCAGCTGGAAAATGAAGGTTTTAACGTCACCTATCTGGCCCCACACCCGGACGGGTTTATCCCGCCTGCCGCTATTGAAGCCGCATTGCGCGATGACACTATTCTGGTCTCGATCATGCATGTGAATAATGAGATCGGCGTAATTCAGGATATTGCCGCCATCGGCGAGCTGTGCCGTAGCCGCGACATTATTTTTCACGTTGATGCGACGCAAAGCGTCGGTAAAGTGCCGGTTGATCTGAGCGAGTTACAGGTCGATCTGATGTCATTTTCCGCGCATAAAATCTATGGTCCGAAGGGTATCGGCGGGTTGTATGTGCGCCGGAAGCCGAAAGTCCGCATTGAAGCGCAGATCCACGGCGGCGGGCATGAGCGCGGTATGCGTTCAGGTACACTGCCGGTACATCAGATCGTGGGCATGGGGGAAGCGTTTCGTATTGCCAAAGAGGAAATGCTCGAAGAGGCGCAACGCCTGCAGACATTGCGCGATCGATTGTGGCAAGGTATCCGTCAGCTGAACGACGTTCGTCTGAATGGCACGCCAAAACATGCCGCACCCAATATTCTTAACGTCAGTTTTGCCGGTGTTGAAGGTGAGTCACTGATCATGGCGCTCAAAGACCTGGCGGTCTCCTCTGGTTCAGCCTGTACCTCCGCCAGCCTTGAACCCTCTTATGTTCTGCGGGCGTTGGGTTTGAGTGAAGAGCTGGCCCACAGTTCTATTCGTTTCTCTCTTGGGCGTTTCACAACTCAGGAAGAGATCGACTATGCTATTGAACTGATTGTGAAATCCGTCAGTAAGTTACGTCAATTACCGCCTGTATTTTCATCCTAATAAATTGGGTTAATACGTTAGATAACGTCGGGGCGAGAAGCCCATCATTGAAGATAAAACGTTCATTGATAATCAACGTTCTTTGAACATAAAAAAATCAGGAGTGCTGTTATGAGTTCCGAAGTTACCCCCCATGAAGCCATGCCCATTTTTATCTCCTCTCAACCTGCTGATGCGCGCTGGGGTGAGAAAGCCACACTCAGTACCAATGCAGAAGGCATGACTATTCATCTGAGCGCAAGCGATGCTTTGACAGCGATTGCCCGTGCGGCACGCCGCATCGACGGCCAGGGTGTAAAAAACGTTAAACTGGCCGGAGAAGGCTGGGATTTGGAAAATAGTTGGGCATTCTGGCAGGGTTTTCGCGGGCCAAAAGGCAGCCGCAACGTTGAGTGGGCTGAACTGTCAGCCGAAGAGACTCAAAGCCTGCAACAACGCCTAAAAATTATCGATTGGGTGCGTAACACCATCAATCTTCCAGCAGAAGAGTTGGGGCCGGAACAATTGGCCACTCGTGCTGTGGACTTAATGTGCGAATTCGGCAATGGCCATGTGAACTATCGCATCACCAAAGGCGAGGATCTGCGTCAGCAAAATTACGCCGGTCTGCACATTGTGGGTCGTGGTTCTGACCGTTCACCAGTGCTGCTGGCGCTGGACTACAACCCAAGCGGTAACGCTGACGAACCGGTCTATGCCTGCCTCGTGGGTAAGGGCATCACTTTTGATACCGGTGGTTATAGCCTGAAACCAAGCGCGGGTATGGATTCCATGAAAGCCGACATGGGCGGCGCAGCCACCCTGACCGGCGCACTGGCGCTGGCGGCGGCCAAGGGTCTGAACAAGCGTGTGAAACTCTATCTTTGCTGTGCGGATAACATGGTCAGCGGTAATGCCCTGAAACTGGGTGATATTATCCGCTACCGTAACGGTAAAACCGTTGAAGTAATGAACACTGACGCCGAAGGTCGGCTGGTTCTGGCTGATGGTCTGATCGATGCTTCTGAACAAAATCCTGAGCTTCTCATCGATGCGGCCACTCTGACCGGCGCGGCCAAAACGGCGTTGGGTAACGATTACCATGCATTGTTTAGCTTCGATGATGAACTGGCGGCTGAATTGCAAAATAGTGCCAAAGCCGAACACGAACCTTTCTGGCGTCTGCCGCTGGAAGAGTTCCACCGCTCGCATCTGCCGTCCAACTTTGCTGAGTTGAATAACATCGCAGGTCCTGCACACACGGCTGGCGCCAGTACCGCTGCCGCCTTCCTGTCTCATTTTGTTAAGAACTACAAAAAGGGCTGGTTGCATATCGACTGCTCGGCGACCTACCGTAAAAGCGCGGCTGACCAGTGGTCTGCCGGTGCAACCGGTCTGGGCGTGCGCACCGTGGCTAACTTGTTGTTAGCCAAAGCAAAGTAAATTGTCTTATATGACAGAAAGACCACAACGGGGCACTGAAAAGTGCCCCGTTTTATCGGAGTGAAAGAACATGAGTGTTCCGCACGATCACCTGCCCGCTGCAGCCGCAGCTGATAATGAAAACGAACTAGAGCGTTTGCTGCGCCTGTCAGTAAAGGAAGCCGCGTACCGTCCGGCGTTTTATCAGGCTTTGCTTGAGGCCACGGTCTATGTGCTGGGTGATGCCGGCCAGGAAGAGGAAGGCGTCGGTGAAGTCGCCATTACGGCGGGCAGTGAGTTGAATCTGCTGCATTGGGAGAAGCAGGATGGCAGTTCGATCATTCCTTTTTTCTCATCGCTGGAGGTTTTGGAACGCGCCAGTGCTGGAGAAAGCCCGCAAGAGCAGGCTTTTGTGGCGCTGCCAGCCCGCGTGCTGTTTGAAATGACCCAGGGGGAAGAGCTGTTTCTCAATCCTAAATCCGAATACGGAAAGGAGTTTACGCCGAGTGAAGTGACTCTGCTGCTTAAGACCGGTGGGTTAAGTGTGCCGGCTGAGCTGGTACTGGATAAAGAAAGCCAATTGATGATCGGCCAGCCGGAAGAGTATCCCTCGGCGATGATCGACGCGCTGACCACGCTCTTCAGCCAGAAGAAGCCGGTGCGCCGGGCATTCCTTGCATTGATCCATGATAAAAATGTGGATGAACAGCCTAATCTGCTGGTGGGTGTGGAAGCAGACGGAACCGAAGCTGAAGTGGATGCACTGATCCGTGAAGCGGGAAATGTCGCCAGCGAAACGTCGCCAGATGACCGGCCGGTGGATTTCTGCATCGTCTCTGAGAAAGAGCGCGGGATCAGCCACTATCTGATCAGCCACACTCAGCCGTTCTATCAGCGTAAGTGGGGAAGCTGGCTGCGGAACATTATTCCCTCATCCGGTAAAGCCTAGGACAGGGGTGCCATCGTCTGAGGTTGGGGCGATGGCCGCAAGAAGTAAGAGGTCGATAAGCAGGATCAGGTTGGACTCAAAAGAAGTTACCTCACCCGCATCAACGGCGTCGTTATTGGCGTCGTCAAACAATTGGAAGTTCATATCACTGAGCGGCCCCAGTGCATTAGCTGATGCACGGGTAAAAGAGACCACTTTCATGCCAATGCTGCGGGCTATTTTGGCTTTATCAACCACCTGCTCCGTCTCTCCGCTACGCGATATCGCGATAAATACCCGGTATTTCTGCGCATTATTTAAAAATATCCCCCGGCTATCCCCCAGACCTGACGAAAAAGCCGTCTTACCGAGCAACTGTAATTTCTTGGCTAAATACTCTGCAAACAGATGAGAAAAGCCGGTGCCGTATAAAAAGAAGCTCTCCTCCTGTTTCAGTAACTGAGCGAAGGCTTGCATTTTTTCTGCAGTGACAAATTCAAAGGTGCGCTGGTAGTTGGCCACAAATTCATGGAACGCTGGGGGAAGCGGCGTGCCGTGTTGCTCAGAGGGCTGCGTATGAAGTGTGGGGTTTTCGCGGAGCAAATGGCGGATATGAAAAAGCAGCTCGCTGAAACCGCTGAACCCTAATTTTTGACACAGACGCATCACCGTTGCGCTGGAAACGAACGTCTCCTGCGCCAGTTTACGAACGGTGAGTTTGTTTAAGGCCGGTAGGTTATCGGCGTGCTGGGGCGCGACGGAATATTCGGTGACATGGGATAAAACACGGTATTCCGCACGGGTGAGATTCTCGGCACGTTGGAGCAATGAAGCAAGGCGGTTGTCCACAAACGGGCCCTCAGCAGGAAAGATGGGGGCTATCCTAAAGCTGGCCCGAAGGGGTTTCAATAAACACTTTCGTTGACTTGCGCAAAGTGGAATGCGCCGCTCAACTTATTGTGCAACACCGTCAACAAAGGCCTTTTTGAGTTTTGGCCAATAATCGCTGTTAGCCTCGATCATATCGTCCAGAATGGCTTTAGCATGTTGCATGGTAGGCACTGTGCGGTTGAGAGTGAAGGCTTGCAGGGCTTTTTCATAGCTGCCTTCGATAGTGGCTTCAACCAACAGCTGTTCGCAGGCAAGCTGTTGTTCAATCAAACCTTTGTAGAAAAGTGGGATTTTTCCAACCGTGATAGCTTCCGGGCCCTGGGAGGTGATGTAAGCCGGTACTTCAACCATGGCGTCGTAAGGCAGGTTGGCAATCGCACCGCGGTTTTCAACCATCACCAGATGGCGCTGCCGCAGGTCAAAGGCCAACGAACGGGCTACGTCCACGATGAATGCCCCATGGACCCCCACATGGAAGGCGTCAGACAGGATACCGGTCTTTTTATATTCTGCGGCGGCCGCGAAGAGTTTTTTCTCCCGGCCATCCATCACCTCATTGGCCCGCGTATAGTCAGGATCCTGATGCTCAACGATCTGATTGGGCATCAGGTAATATTGCATATAGGGGTTCGGTAAATATTCCGGGAAGTGTTCCATCAATGGCTGAATATTACGCCAGGTTTTGACCCAGGAAGGATCCGCATGTTGTGGATCGGTAGCCGCTGCATCTTCTGTCAGCAGACCGAATTTCGCCACGTGTTTGCGCAGCTCAGGCATGCGGTCGACGCCATCAACAAAGGCATGGGTAAACCAGCCAAAATGATTAAGGCCAAAGTAGTTCACGGTGACGGCATCACGATCGACGCCCAGAATCGCGGCGATATTGCGCATGGCCGCCACCGGCATGTCGCAAATATTCAGTACACGGGCGTCAGGGCGCAGACGACGTACGCCTTCGGCGACGATGGCTGCCGGGTTGGAGTAATTGACAATCCAGGCCTTTTTATCCGCGTAGCGTTCGACCAGATCGATCAGTTCTACCATAGGTAAAATGGTGCGCAGCCCATAGGCCAGACCACCAGGGCCACAGGTTTCCTGGCCTACGACGCCGTGACGTAAGGGGATCTTTTCATCCTGTTCACGCATGCTGTACTGGCCGACCCGCATCTGGGCAAAGACAAAGTTTGCCCCGCTGAATGCCACCTCTGGCTCACTGGTGACGGTGAATTTTATGCTGTCACTATGATCGCGTATGACTTTTTCTACCACCGGTGCAATCACGTTTTGCCGTTCGCTGTCGATGTCATATAAACGAATTTCAGCCAGGGGGAATTCTGCCAGCTTTACCATCAGGCTTTTGACGATACCGGGTGTGTAAGTGCTGCCACCGCCGGCAATCGCCAGAATGAAGGGACCCTTAGTGTGAACGCTGCTTTTAACATGGTCAGTCATATTTGTTCCTCTTTTTCCAATTTTTACAGTGCATTTTCAACGGCTTCGCGCATTTTTTTCACATGTAGTCCATAGACCACCTGAACATTATTTCCCTGACGGATAACCCCTTTGGCACCGGTGTTTTTGAGCAATTGCTCATCAATAGTGTGGGTGTCGTGCACCGTCACTCTGAGACGGGTGTAGCAGTTGTCCACCACCTCAATATTCTGTTTCCCCCCCAGCCCGGCAATGATGCGTAAACCCAGATCCAGCGCCTCAGCGGCGACCGGCATAACAGGTTTGTCCTGTGAAGAGTGCTGTTGGTAATCCGCTTTGGAATAGAGTCGGGTGGCGCTGTCATCCTCTTCACGTCCCGGTGTTTTCATATCGAAATGCAGGATCATGAAGCGGAAAATAACGAAATAGAGTACGGACATGATGAGCCAGACCAGGATGTACATCGGCCAGTTCGACTTCTCAATCCCGAGCGGCAGGTTATAGAGAACAAAATCAATCAGGCCATTGGCACCGATGGCGTGCACACCGAGCAGAGAGAAAAGCATCATGCCGACGCCCGTCAGCACCGAGTGTGTGACGAACAGCATGGGGGCGACGAACAGGAAGGAGAACTCCAGCGGCTCGGTCACGCCCAGTAAAAAGGAGGTCAGTGCGGCAGGGATCAGAATGGCTTTGGCTGCCGTTTTACGCTCAGGTTTGGCGGTGACGATCATGGCGAGGGCGGCGGCCGTCAGGCCAAACATTTTGCTGATGCCCCGCGCGTCCCACACCACTGTGGCGCTGAGTTGTTTCACCGCAGGGCAGGCCATTTCGGCGAAATAGATATTGCGCGCTCCCTGATACAACGAACCACACACTTCGCGGGTGCCTCCGAGTTCGGTGTAAAGGAAGGGGGTATAAATCAGATGGTGCAGGCCGGTCGGGATCAAAATACGTTCCAGAAAACCATAGATCAGCACGCCAACGGGCCCCGCGCCGCGGATGCCGTACGCCAGTGCGCTGATGCCGTGCTGGGCAAAGGGCCAAATCTCGCTCATGGCGAAACCGAACAAGATGGCCAGTGGAATACCGAGGATGGCAACGAAGCAGTGGCCGGAATAGATCGCCATGACGCCGTTGAACTGTTTGCCTGAGTAGCGGTTATAGAGATAGCCCGAGATTGCCCCGGTCAGAATGCCCGCGAACACGCCCATTTCCAGAACCTGTACCCCAAGAACCAGGTTCTGACCCGACGCACGCATCACATCCGCCGCCACCAGTTTGCCCTGCATCTGCAAGGTAATGTTCATGGCATTGATAAAAATGATAAAAATCACCAGACCGATCAGCGCAGCATAGCCTTTGTCACGTTTGGCCAGTCCGACCGGAATACCCACGGCAAAAAGCAGTGCCAGATTGGCCAGAATGGCGACGGATGACTTCGCAACCAGTTGCCCGACGGCCTGTACCATAGGGTGAGCGAGGAAGGGCAGGTATTCCGTCAGATTCCCGTTACCAAACAGATTTCCCAGTGCGATAAATAAGCCCACTATCGGCAGGATTAATACAGGGCCATAAAGTGACTTGCCAAAATCTTGCAGCAGATTGACCGCTTTGTTCATAACATGCCCTCAAGGGTTATTTTGTTGTGATTTAGATTGGGGACGTGATGTTGGCAAGAGACTCATCGCCATAGGTACGAAAACAAAGCTAGCAGGATGACGAGCACTAAACGAGTTATCTACTTGTTTTAAAAACAAATAACTGCAAAGGTTACATGTAACCTTTGGCAGTGTGACCGACTTAACATTTCGTCAGATTATTGGTTGAAAGAGAGGCGGTAGAAGATTGAATACGGTGGGGTTGAAGTCTGAGGTGAAAACCGCAGTAATTTTTGTGACAAATGTGGCGTGGAGACACATTTATTTAACTAAATGTTGTTATTCAGGTAGGCAATCGTAACTTAGCCCCCTATAATCTGCGCCATTTTACGGCAGGTATAACATTAAATTAACCGGCCCTACCTATAAGAGTCAGCCAGAGGTTTTTCATGACTATTCAACGTACTTTCTCCATCATCAAGCCAAACTCCGTAGCTAACAACGACATCGGCGCAATCTACGCGCGTTTCGAACGTGCTGGTTTCACCATCATTGCGTCTAAAATGCTGAAACTGACTAAAGAGCAGGCTGAAGGTTTCTACGCTGAGCACAAAGGTCGTCCTTTCTTCGACGGTTTGGTTGAGTTCATGACCTCTGGCCCAATTATGGTTCAGGTTCTGGAAGGCGAAAATGCCGTTCAGCGTAACCGTGATATCATGGGGGCAACCAACCCGGACAACGCTCTGGCCGGTACTTTGCGTGCTGATTTCGCTGACAGCTTCACTGCTAACGCAGTACACGGTTCTGACGCTGTTGAATCAGCACAGCGTGAAATCGCTTATTTCTTCACCGAAAGCGAAATCTGCCCGCGTTAAGATCTTTTGGCCGGGATTTTTGGAAGCATTCACCCACAGATACAATAAATATGTGAGTCTTGCCTTTCAAACATAGAAACCCTGCCCTAAAATTTGTACAATGTTGCGCCCCGAATGAGCCAGCCTCTTTGGGGCGTATGTATTTATGAACTCGACGCATTGCAGGCTGCTTTCAACGGCTCTGCACTTCCCTGATGCCATAACGTGTAACAACGAGGCCAATTCGTATTATGTTTGAATCCAACCCACCCGAGCAAAACTTGTCTGACATGACTTCAGAACCTACTTCACAACCTACTGAAGCAGTGAATACTGTTGAACCTGCGGTTGCCAAAATTAATCTTCTTGATCTGAATCGCAAACAAATGCGTGAATTCTTCGCCAACATGGGTGAGAAACCGTTCCGTGCCGATCAAGTCATGAAGTGGATGTACCATTATTGCAGCGATGATTTCGAGCAGATGACCGATATCAATCGCCCGTTGCGTGAAAAGCTGGCCCGCGTGGCGGAAATCCGTGCCCCGGAAGTGGCTTTGGAACAGCGCTCGACAGATGGCACCATTAAATGGGCGATCAAAGTGGGCGATCAGCAGGTCGAAACCGTGTACATCCCGGATGGCGACCGTGCGACGCTTTGCGTCTCTTCGCAAGTAGGTTGTGCGCTGGAGTGTACCTTCTGCTCCACCGCTCAGCAGGGCTTTAACCGCAACCTGCGGGTGTCGGAGATTATCGGTCAGGTGTGGCGTGCGGCAAAAATTATTGGTGCGGCAAAAGTGACCGGCACGCGTCCTATTACCAACGTGGTCATGATGGGCATGGGCGAGCCTTTGCTGAACCTCAATAACGTGGTGCCGGCGATGGAAATCATGCTCGATGATTTCGGTTTTGGCTTGTCTAAACGCCGGGTGACGCTCTCTACTTCAGGCGTAGTACCTGCGTTGGATAAGCTGGGCGACATGATTGATGTGGCACTGGCCATCTCCCTGCACGCGCCAAATGACACCATCCGTGACGAAATTGTGCCCATCAACCGCAAGTACAATATCGACACCTTCCTGGCTGCCGTGGAGCGCTATATCAGTAAATCCAACGCTAACCAGGGTCGTGTGACGATCGAGTACGTGATGCTGGATCATATCAATGATGCTACCGAACACGCGCATGAGTTGGCTGAACGTTTGAAAAACACTCCGTGCAAAATTAACCTGATCCCATGGAACCCGTTCCCTGGCGCGCCGTATGGCCGCAGTTCGAACAGCCGAATCGATCGTTTCTCCAAGGTGTTGATGGAGTATGGTTTCACTGTCATCGTGCGTAAAACCCGCGGTGATGATATTGATGCGGCCTGCGGTCAATTAGCCGGAGAGGTTATCGACCGCACTAAGCGTGTTTTAAAGAAAAAAATGGCCGGTGAATCTATCGCCATTAAAGCAGTCTAAAAAAGCCACGTGCTAACGCGCTCTGCGTCGGATCAAACGGCGTAAGGCTGTCAGTTGTGTTTTTTCTGAAGTCCGCCCGGTGACAGAATAAAGGGATTTACGCATGACGATGAAACTCGGATGGAGGCAGGCGGTGGCGCTGAGCTTTACGATCTGCCTGCTGACTGGTTGCTCCAGCTCAAAAAATGAGTCAGAGCAGGTTACCGCGACTGGCGCTTCGCAAACGCGCCTGGAGCTTGGGATGGCTTACTTATCTCAAGGCAATATGGACGGTGCGAAGCAGAATTTACAGAAGGCCGTGGAGGGTGCGCCAGAGGATTATCGCACCCAATTGGGCATGGCGCTTTACGAGCAAAAAAACGGCGATAACGCCGCAGCCCAAACCCGCTATCAGCAGGCTTTGAAGCTGGCCCCGCAAAATGGAACTGTGCTGAATAATTACGGTGCGTTTTTGTGTAGTTTAGGGCAGTATGTACCGGCACAACAGCAGTTTAGCGCCGCTGCCAATGTCCCTGATTACGGTCAGGTGGCTGACAGTCTGGAAAACGCAGGCTACTGTTTTCTGAAGGCCAATCAGAATGAGGAAGCACGCGTGTTACTGAGTCGGGCATTAAAAATTGATCCTGATAAAGGGGCACCCTTGCTTGCTGAAGCAACCAGACAATTTGGTGAAGGGAAACGCGCGCAGGCGCAAGTTCTTCTGGATGTCTATCAACATGTTCTGCCAGCCAGTGCTGAAAGCCTCATGTTACAGATTCGATTCGCTGCGTCAGCAAGCAATCCGGTTAGCGTTCAGCGCTACGGTAAGCAGTTGGCGCGAAGTTTTCCACAATCCCAACAGTACCAGCAGTTCTTAGCTAATGAATACTGAAGCCTCCCAAGAAAATAAAGCCACAATGACGACAGGCGCACGCCTGAGTCAAGCTCGTGAACAGCTGGGACTTAGTCATCAGGCCGTTGCAGAACGCCTGTGCCTGAAAGTCTCGACTATTCGCCAAATTGAAGACGGGACCACGCCTGCCGACCTCGCGCCGACGTTTTTGCGTGGTTACATTCGCTCCTACGCTAAATTAGTACACGTTTCAGAAGAAGAGCTTTCAAGCATGATTGGCAAACAAGCGCCAATTAAAGTGCCGAAAGTAGCCTCCATGCAAGGTTTCTCACTCGGTAAGTCACGCAAGAAACGTGACGGCTGGCTGATGGGCTTTACCTGGTTGGTGGTGTTCGTGATTATCGGTCTGACCGGTGCATGGTGGTGGCAAAACCATCAGGTGCAGCAGCAAGAGATCGCCACGATGGCTGACCAGTCGACGGCGCAGCTAAATCAGGATAACGGTCAGGGGCAGTCTATTGCCCTGACCAGTGGTGATAACCCAAATTCCGCACCAACAGAAGGCGACCCTACTCAAGGTACGCCACCTGCTGATGATGTCGCTGGGGCTGCTCCGGCACAGACAGCGAATCCTGTCACTTCGAATACCTCTACGGCAGCAAAAGTCCCTGCTCAGCAGGCGCCTGTTGCGGTCTCTACCAGTCAACCTGTGGCTGAAAATGGTCTGCCGACGGCCAATGCGCAAACTGCCGCTGCGGGAACTGATGCCAACGCTGTGGTTCTGAGTTTTAAGTCTGACTGCTGGCTAGAGATTGGCGATGCGTCTGGCAAGACGTTGTTCAGTGGTATGAAAAAGGGTGGCGAAACCCTGAATGTGAAAGGCACTGCCCCGTATAAGTTGAAGATTGGTGCACCCGGTGCTGTTACCATTCAGTTCCAGGGTAAGCCGGTAGATATGAGTCGTTTTGTTAAATCAAGCCGTGTTGCGAGATTTACTCTGGCTGCCGAATAATTCGGCAGCTGGTCATTGTTTGCAACAAGGGGGGAGTAAGTCATGCATAACCAAGCACCCATTATCCGTCGGAAATCAACCCGGATTTACGTCGGCAAGGTGCCTATCGGTGATGGTGCGCCGATTGCCGTGCAATCAATGACCAACACCCGTACCACTGATGTCGCGGCCACCGTCGCGCAGATCAAAGCGCTGGAACGTGTCGGCGTTGATATTGTTCGCGTGTCGGTTCCTACCATGGATGCCGCAGAGGCCTTCAAACTCATCAAGCAGCAGGTCAACGTCCCGTTGGTCGCTGATATCCACTTTGATTACCGTATTGCGCTGCAAGTTGCAGAATACGGCGTGGATTGCCTGCGTATTAACCCAGGTAACATCGGCAACGAATCCCGCATCCGTTCCGTGGTTGACTGCGCGCGCGATAAAAATATTCCAATACGTATTGGCGTGAACGGTGGTTCCCTGGAAAAAGATATCCAGGAAAAGTACGGCGAACCTACGCCGGAAGCCCTGCTTGAGTCCGCTATGCGTCATGTCGACATTCTTGATCGCCTCAACTTTGATCAGTTCAAAGTCAGCGTCAAAGCTTCTGATGTTTTCCTGGCCGTTGAGTCTTATCGCCTGCTGGCTTCGCGTATTGACCAGCCGCTGCATTTGGGGATCACCGAAGCCGGTGGTCTGCGCAGTGGTTCGGTTAAATCTGCCATTGGCCTCGGTTTGCTGTTGTCCGAAGGTATTGGCGATACACTGCGTGTCTCACTGGCGGCCGACCCGGTCGAAGAAGTTAAAGTCGGTTTCGACATTTTAAAATCACTGCGCATTCGTGCTCGCGGCATTAACTTCATTGCCTGCCCAACCTGTTCTCGGCAGGAGTTTGATGTGATAGGCACGGTAAATGCCTTGGAACAACGCCTTGAAGATCTGATCACCCCGATGGATATCTCCATTATCGGCTGTGTAGTCAACGGGCCGGGTGAAGCGCTGGTTTCTACCATTGGCGTAACCGGTGGTCATAACAAGAGCGGTTTTTACGAAGATGGCGTGCGCCAGAGAGAGCGCTTTGATAATGAGAAAATGATCGACCAACTTGAAGCGAAGATCCGCGCCAAAGCGGCTGTCATGGATAAGAGTAATCGTATCGTTATCAATCATCTTGAAAAGTAACATCGGTTGCGGGCGTCAGAATACGCCTGCATTATATTGAACCCGACAGTGGGAAGCGTCTGCGCGTTGAACCGCATGACCCAAAGCCCCTATAATCGGGTTCATTTTTTATAAAACGATAGAGAATTGACGTGGCGAAGAATATCCAGGCCATCCGTGGCATGAATGATTACCTGCCGGAAGATACCGCTCTGTGGCAGAAGATCGAAGGCATCCTCAAGCAGGTGTTGGGTAATTACGGATACAATGAAATCCGTATGCCGATTGTAGAGCAGACCCCGTTATTTAAACGCGCCATTGGTGAAGTGACTGATGTCGTGGAAAAAGAGATGTATTCCTTCGAAGACCGCAACGGTGAAAGCCTGACGCTGCGTCCTGAAGGGACTGCTGGCTGCGTGCGTGCCGGCATTGAACATGGTCTGCTGTACAATCAGGAACAACGTCTGTGGTACATCGGTCCGATGTTCCGTTATGAGCGCCCGCAAAAAGGTCGTTATCGCCAATTCAACCAGTTGGGTGTGGAAGTCTTTGGTCTGCAAGGCCCGGACATTGATGCTGAATTGATCCTGCTGACTGCCCGCTGGTGGCGTGCTTTAGGTATCTCTGAGCATGTTGCCCTGGAGCTGAACTCAATCGGTTCGCTTGAAGCGCGTGCCAGCTACCGCGAGGCGTTGGTGGCCTATCTCGAACAGCATAAAGATAAGCTGGACGAAGACTGTAAACGCCGCATGTACACTAATCCGCTGCGTGTTCTGGACTCTAAAAACCCTGACGTGCAGGTTCTGCTGAACGATGCGCCTGAGCTGGCTGATTATCTGGATCCTGAATCTAAAGAACACTTTGCTGGTCTGTGTGAACTTTTAGAGCAAGCAGGTATCCCATATACGGTTAATCAACGCCTTGTGCGTGGTCTGGATTATTACAACCGCACCGTGTTCGAATGGGTAACCACCAATCTTGGCGCGCAGGGTACTGTGTGTGCGGGTGGCCGTTACGATGGGCTGGTCGAACAATTGGGTGGCCGGGCAACGCCTGCTGTCGGTTTTGCGATGGGCCTTGAGCGTTTAGTGTTACTGGTTCAGGCTGTGAATCCTGATTTTAAAGCGCCTGCCACCGTGGATGCGTATGTGATCTCTTCCGGTGCCGGTACTCAGAGTGCGGCCATGCAACTGGCTGAATCACTGCGTGACTCGCTGCCAGAGCTGAAAGTGATGACTAACTACGGCGGTGGCAACTTCAAGAAACAGTTTGCCCGCGCTGACAAATGGGGAGCGCGTGTCGCTCTGGTATTAGGTGAAAACGAAGTCGCGGCCCACCAGGTAGTGATTAAAGATCTGCTAAACGGTGAGCAAGAAACGCTGGCGCAAGGCGATCTCGCTGCACGTCTGGCCTCGATGATAGGTTAAGGAGAAGGACCACGTGGAAGTCTATACCACTGAAAATGAACAGGTTGATGCCGTACGTCGTTTCTTTGCTGAAAATGGAAAAGCATTGGCGATAGGTGTTGTACTTGGTATTGCCGCGTTGGGTGGCTGGCGTTACTGGCAAAGCCACCAAAGTTCAGCGATGACCGAAGCTTCCGCTGCTTTCCAGCAAGCCAATCAGGCCATGATGGATAAAAAAGCGCAGGGCATTGAAGATCTTGAGAAGTTTGCCCAGAGCAACAGCAATAATTACGGCGTGTTTGCTGCGCTGCAACTGTCAGACCATTTCGTGGATGCTAAAGACTTTGCCAATGCCGAGAAACAACTTGTTCAGGCACAGGGTCAGGCAAAAGAAGAAAACTTGTTGTCGCTGGTAAACCTGCGTTTAGCGCGTGTCCAGATGCAGCAAAACAAATTCGATGACGCACTCAAAACGTTAGACGGCGTGAAGGGTGAAGGCTGGACAGCGCTGCAACAAGATGTTCGCGGTAATGTCCTGCTGGCGAAAGGCGATGCAAAAGGCGCACGTGAAGCCTACAGCAAAGGCCTCGAATCTAAACCTTCTCAAACGCTGCAATCCATGCTGCGTATGAAATTGAACAACTTATCCAGCTAAGGGGAACCCCGATGCAATTGCGTAAAACACTCTTGGTAGGATGGGTCTCTATTGCCCTGCTGAGTGGCTGTTCTTTGTTTAACAGCGAAGAAGATGTCGTCAAGATGTCCCCGTTGCCGAAAGTTGAAAATCAATTCACGCCGACGCAGGTCTGGAGTACTTCCGTCGGTGATGGCGTAGGCGATTACTACTCGCACCTTCGTCCAGCCTGGCAAGATAATACAATTTATGCCGCAGACCGTTTTGGTGTCGTAAAAGCGCTGGATGCGGACAGCGGTAAAGAAAAGTGGAAAGTGAATCTGTCTGAAAAGACGGGCTTCTTCTCTAGCAATAACTCAGCGCAGCTCACTGGCGGCGTCGCGGCGGCTGGCTCGCATATCTATGTTGGCAGCGAGAAAGCCATTGTTTATGCGCTGAACAGCAGCGACGGTACTATTGCCTGGCAGACCAAAGTGGCGGGCGAAGCGCTTTCCCGTCCGGTTATCAGCGATGGCCTGGTGTTGATTCACACCGGCAACGGTATGTTGCAGGGTCTGAATGAAGCTGATGGTACCATTCAGTGGACGGCTAACCTGGATATGCCAACGCTCTCTCTGCGTGGCGAGTCTGCTCCCGCGACAGCATTTGGCGCAGCTATTGTCGGTGGTGACAGCGGCCGCGTGAGCGCCGTGCTGATGAAAGAAGGCCAGCTTATCTGGCAGCAACGTATTTCTCAGCCAAGTGGTGCCACGGAAATTGATCGTCTGAGTGATGTTGATACTACCCCGGTAATCGTTGATGGCGTGATTTACGCGCTGGCTTACAACGGTAATCTGGTGGCGATGGATCTGCGTTCCGGTCAGATAATGTGGAAACGTGATGTCGGTTCAGTCAACGATTTCATCGTCGACGCGGGTCACATCTACATCGTTGATCAAGATGACCGTGTGATAGCACTTGATACCCAGGGTGGCGTAAGTCTCTGGCGTCAAAGCGATTTATTACATCGTAATTTGACAGCTCCGGTGCTGTATAATGGTTATATTGTGGTCGGTGATTCCGAAGGCTACCTGCACTGGCTCAACACCACTGACGGGCGTTTCGTTGCCCAGCAGAAAGTTGACAGCTCCGGTTTCCTGAGCTCGCCAATCGTGGCAAGTGACAAGCTGGTGATTCAGGCGAAAGGCGGTGAGGTTTACTCCTTTACCCGCTAACGTTTGCTCACCGCATCTGGCCAGCGATTGATGTTAATCGGGCTTAAAAACGGCTCCTGAATAGCTCAGGGGCCGTTTCGTATTCTGAAATATGCGCAGTCGAGCACCCTCGCGTGCGATGTAATGAATTGATTTATAGTGATTTGCGGTTTTTACCGCGCTGTAATTTTTAATGTTTTGCGTTATAACTTTTGCATTAAAATTGTGCATTAAAACTTTTTGCAATAAAAATTGAGGCTTCAAAATGATACCTGTCGTCGCGCTGGTTGGGCGCCCGAATGTGGGTAAATCCACTTTATTTAACCGTTTAACCAAAACGCGTGATGCGTTGGTGGCGGATTTCCCGGGGCTAACGCGTGACCGCAAGTATGGTCGTGCCGAAATTGAGGGTAACGAATTCATCATCGTTGATACCGGGGGTATTGACGGTACTGAAGACGGCGTTGAAACCCGTATGGCAGGGCAGTCATTGCTAGCTATCGAAGAAGCTGACATCGTGCTGTTTATGGTCGATGCGCGCGCGGGCCTGATGCCTGCTGATCAGGGCATTGCCCAGCATCTTCGCAGCCGTGAAAAAGCCACCTTCCTGGTCGCGAACAAAACCGATGGCCTCGACCCTGACAGCGCAGTGGGCGATTTTTACGCCCTGGGCTTGGGTGAAGTTTATCCGATTGCGGCTTCCCATGGTCGTGGTGTGGCGCAACTGATCGAGCACGTACTGGTGCCGTTCGTGGGTGCCAAGCCGGAAGAAGTTGAACTGACCGACGAAGAGGCTAACGCCGCTTATTGGGCTGAACAGGAAGCCTCGTTGGCAGAAGATGAGATCCCAGCCGACGTTGAAGATGATTTTGACCCACGCACTTTGCCAATCAAACTGGCCATTGTAGGGCGTCCTAACGTAGGCAAGTCCACACTAACTAACCGAATTCTGGGCGAAGAGCGCGTCGTGGTTTACGACATGCCAGGCACCACCCGTGACAGTATTTATATCCCGATGGTACGAGATGAGCGTGAATACGTTCTTATCGACACTGCCGGCGTGCGTAAACGCGGTAAAGTGACTGAAACCGTCGAGAAATTCTCCGTCATCAAGACCCTGCAGGCGATTGAAGACGCTAACGTCGTGATGCTGGTTATTGACGCCCGTGATGGCATCTCCGATCAGGATCTCTCGCTGTTAGGCTTTATCCTCAATAGCGGGCGTTCACTGCTGATTGTGGTGAACAAGTGGGATGGCATGAGCGAAGATGAGCGCGCTCAGGTTAAAGACCAGCTGGACCTGCGCCTTGGTTTCGTGGACTTCGCGCGTATTCACTTCATCTCTGCCCTGCATGGCAGCGGCGTGGGTAACCTGTTCGAATCGGTGATTGAAGCTTATACCTGTGCGACGACGCGTGTGAGCACCTCGATGCTGACCCGTATCATGCAGATGGCTGCTGATGATCACCAACCACCGCTGGTTAATGGCCGCCGTGTGAAGCTGAAATATGCGCACGCCGGGGGTTATAACCCACCTATCGTGGTTATTCACGGTAATCAGGTTAAAGATCTGGCTGATTCCTACAAACGCTATCTGATGAACTACTTCCGCCGCTCGTTGAAAGTGATGGGGACACCGATCCGCATTCAGTTCAAAGAGGGTGAGAACCCGTATGAAGGCAAGAAAAACACGTTGTCGCCGCACCAGCAGCGTAAACGCCGACGCCTTCTGCAGCATTTGAAGAATAAGTCTTAATATCCGCAAGGTGCATGAAAATGCACCTTGTTTCTTTTGTGTAGCAGCACCACGGAAAGGGAAATATTTGATGGAGGCACATTGCCCGGCATGCAAGCAGGCCATGGCATGGGTGAGCAATCACTTTCACTGCGAAACCTGCAATGCAGAGTATCAGCAGATAGCATTATGCCCGGACTGTCAGGCACCGTTACAGACGTTGAAAGCCTGTGGCGCGGTGGATTACTTCTGCCAGAGCGGGCATGGGATGATTTCAAAAAAACGTGTGTTATTCAGCTACGTCCCTTATGGCGCTTAACTGTCTGGCGAAGCCGCTTTCCACAGCTCGACCAATTCAGCCGGGATCTGACTTTCAGGAATGATCACCACCAGACTGCCGGACTGCCCGGGCGCTGCATACTGAATTTCCAGCCGGTAATAGCGCTGGTCGCCGCTCCCGGCCTCTTCGGCAGGTTTGGCATAAGGCAGGGACTGGTTAATCAGCTGGCAAATCTCACGGCGTTTATCATCGCTCATCCCGGCCAGCGCTACACGACGCGGTCCGTTGAGTTTTGGAATAAACGCCATTCCGCCTTCCCGATACATTTCAATTACCGCGCTGCTGTCCAGCGTGTCCAATGGTTTCATTTACATCACTCCGACTTTCTCCCAGGCTTCGCGTACTGCCTGTGCAACGGTGCTGTCAAAACGCTTTTCAGCTTGCGCAATGGTCTTCTGGGCAAAGGTAGCAAAGTCGGCATTCTGCGGCAGTGACTTGTCGCACACCGTGTCATACCACACATAGCCTGCGCGTTCCCAGGCATTGCCGCCCAGTGTTGTGGCTGCCAGATAAAAGGCGCGGTTTGGAATGCCTGAATTGATGTGTACGCCGCCATTATCATCTCGGGTGTTCACATAGCCTTTCATATCGGCAGGCTGTGGATCTTTACCCAGCAACGGATCATCGTAGGCGGTGCCGGGGTGCGACATCGAGCGCAGGCCGGTGCCATGAATACTTTTAGCGAGTAAACCTTCACCTATAATCCAGTCTGCCTGGTCTGCGGTCTGTTTCAGGTAGAACTGTTTTACTAATGAGCCAAACACGTCAGACAGAGACTCATTCAGTGCCCCGGATTGCCCGCTGTAAACCAAACCCGCTTCACTTTCGGTCACGCCGTGGGAAAGCTCGTGACCGACGACGTCGATGGCAATGGTGAATCGGTTGAAGATCTCGCCATCACCGTCGCCAAACACCATCTGCTGACCGTTCCAGAAAGCGTTCTGATAACCTTTGTCATAGTGAACGCTGCCCAGCAATGCCAGCCCTTTATTGTCGAGAGAGTTACGTTTGTACGCCTGCCAGAAAAAATCATAGGTTACGCCGAGATAGTCATAAGCTTCATCAACGGCGACATCACCGTCACTGACCTGGCCCTCTTTGCGAACTGATTCACCCGGCAACGTGGTGGTGTTTTTGGCATCATAAATATCCCGCTCCACCTGACCTGCTTTGACCGTTTTCGCCGCTGTAGATTTGGCATAAGGTTTTGCCATCAGCGTGTTGACGTGAATCAGCGTCTGGCGCGCACATTTTTTCTGCGGTTCAGAGCCGTGTTCGATAATGCGGTTGAGCATGTAAGGGGGGATGACGCTGTTGTAACGTTTGGCTGAACTGTGATTCATCGTGAATCTCCTTATCAAGAGTCACCCGAAGGTGAAAGAAAGGTGTTCCGGTTGTCTGATACTGAAAGACGGCTAATCCATAGTCGTCGTGATCAGTATAGGACCGCGCAGCGCCATACCTGCTAAAGATGAGATTTATCTGTCCGGCAGTGGGTCATATAAATAATGAGGATGGGGCGTTACGGCGCGACCAGAAGCCTTCCGCACCGATTCCCGGACCACCAGTCGGCCCTGCAACAGTTGCGTGGTGTACGGCGCGTCAGGGCGCAACATACGCCGTTGTAATAAGGCAATGGCCTCTGCGCCCAGCTCATCTCGCGGAACGTGCACAGCGGTCAGTGGGACATCATGGATTTCCGCCAGATTAAACCCATCGGTGCTGAGTACGCTGATATCTCCCGGCACGGACAATCCTTTTTTACTCAGCGCGGCCACCACGCCGGACGCCATAAAATCGCCGCCAGCCAGAATCGCCGTCGGCAGTGGCTGGCCTGCCGGTAATCCCTCCAAATACTCCAGCAGCGCCAGCTCGCTTTCCTGTGCACCGAATCCCGAGGTATTCAGCAAATGATGGTTATCATTAAAGGATTGATGATGACGGCTGAATGCCTGCTTAATGCCCGTCAGACGCAACTCCATAGTGTGGCGACGCAGACATTGCAGCGTGACAATATGCAGATGACCCTGGGAGAAAAGATAGTCGCAGGCGAAGTCGCCCATCGTTTGATGGTCAGGGCTGACGCTGTCATGGCGCATGTGCCGGTCATGGCAGTTTACCAGTACGCAGGGTTTGCCCATTTCGGCCGCCAGTTGATGAATATGCGGATCATCAATGCCGACCAGCAACGCGGCTTCGGTCATCGGCTCGGTCATCTTAGCGATGAACAGTGCGGCGTCGGCGTTCTCTTCTTCCATGGCGCAATAACGCACCCGCACTTCATGATGTGCCGTTGCCGCCAGAATGCCCTGAACCACTTTGTAGTAAAAAATATCACTGCGTACATCGAAGGCGCGGGCAGGGGCAAAAATCATGATGTTGTTCAGCATCAGCCTGCCTGTGGATAACCCGGTGAAAATGCCCTGCGATTTTGCACATTCCATCACCTGCGCACGGGCTTTGACGCTGGTATTATTTTTTCCCGCTAAAACACGCGAAACGGTGCTGATCGACAACCCGGTCTGGTCGGCAATTTGCTGGATATTTAACTTTCCTTTCAAACTGTGATCTCCTTCAAAATCGCCCATGCAAAAATTTTCACCTACGAAGGCGTGCGGCCCATAGGCTTTTGCCTGCCGCGCTTTCGCCACGAAGTTATATCCTGAAAGCTTTTGCAAAAAATCTCGTTTCGCTCACAAATCCCTCTGCCTACTCTGCATAAGTACCTCACATAACACATCATCTGCGGCAATGGCCGACGGGTGGGAGAAACAGGCATGACAATTCAAATCAATACCGGGGCAGCAGCTATCACCGGGCGCCGGAAAATAAAAGCACTACGCTGGTGGATGCTGGCGCTGTTTCTACTCGGGGTGACGGTTAACTACATCACCCGTAACTCTCTGGGTTTACTGGCTGCTGAACTGAAAACCAGTTTGGGCATGACCACAGAACAATATTCTTACGTCGTGGCGGCATTTCAGGCGGCCTACACCCTCTTTCAGCCGCTGTGTGGATGGCTGATTGATGTCATCGGGCTAAAGCTCGGCTTCTTGATCTGTGCATCCATCTGGGCCGTAGTTTGTATGCTGCACGCTGGCGCGGGAAGTTGGGTTCAACTGGCAATTTTACGCTTCTTCATGGGGAGCGCCGAAGCGGCAGCCACACCGGCCAACGCCAAAGCAATTTCAGATTGGTTCCCGCGTAAAGAGCGGCCAGTGGCGGCAGGCTGGGCGGGGGTCGGGTTCTCGATTGGTGCCATGCTGGCACCGCCGATCATTCTGGTGGCGCACCTCTCCTTTGGCTGGCGCGGCGCATTCCTGTTCTGCGGCGTACTGTCAATGCTGTGGGTGCTGTTGTGGTGGAAGTTTTATCACTCACCGGAAACCCATCCCAATCTGAGCAAAGAGGAACTGGCGCTGATTCGCCAGGACAACGAACCGCAGCAAACCCGCCTGCCGTTTATCCAGTCAATGAAAATTGTCTGCAAAAACAAGAAATTCTACGGTATCGCTATTCCGGCGTTTCTGGCCGAACCGGCATGGGCAGTGTTCAGTTTCTGGGTTCCGCTGTATCTCGCCAACGAACGCGGGATGGATTTAAAACACATTGTCATGTTTGCCTGGTTACCGTTTCTGGCCGCCGATCTCGGCAGTATCGCCAGCGGATATCTCACCACGCTGTACCGCAAAGTGTTTGGCTGCACCCGCATTAACTCCATCGTGGCCAGTTCGGTCACCGGTGCTTTCATGATGCTTTCGTTGGCGCTGGTTGCGCTCACGCAAAGTCCTTACGCCGCGATTGCACTGATCTCCATCGGCGGCTTCGGGCACCAGGTCATTTCCTGCATGTTGAGTGCGGTGGTGGTTGAGACTTTCGACAAAAATCAGGTGGCGACCGTCAACGGTATGCGTGGTTCTTCTGCGTGGATTGCCAGTTTCTTGTTTTCACTGCTGATCGGCGCCGTTGCCGACACTGTAGGCTTTAATCCGCTGTTTATCGCGATGGGATTCTTTGATTTGATTGGGGCAGTGTTCCTGATTGCTCTGATCGCTGAACGCCGCAATCCGGCAAAAAGGGAGAATGTATGAAGACGTTGAAACACTGGGAGCTGGCCGGACATCATGACGCAGGTGTAGATCTGCGTGTCGAAGGTAAGCATCTGTTTTGTCTGCGGGTGTTGGAGCAGGGATTGGTGCGCGTATTTCTCCAGCGTAACGGCGAGTTGGCGCTGGATCGTACCTGGAGCATTGCGCCGCAAAATGATGTGCCGTGGGAAGGGCGCGATCGTCTGAGCAACGAAGGTTTCTCGCTGCCTGGGTACCAACTGACGCTCGGCGAAAATACCCTGACTGTGACCACCGACGCGCTGCGCGTTACCGTTCACCAGCCGCTGTGGCTGGAGTGGGAACATAAAAATGCGGCCGGTGAATGGCTGCCGCTGGTCAGCGACCGCAAGACCGGCGCGTATATGCTGTCGGTGAAAGGCGATGCCTCGGCGCACTATCAACTGCGTGAGGCGCAGGACGGTGTTTACGGGCTGGGTGAAAAAGCCGGTGACCTCAACCGCAGCGGCCGTCGTTTTGAAATGCGTAATCTGGATGCGATGGGCTACAACGCCGCCAGCACCGATCCGCTGTACAAACATATTCCGTTTACTATGACACGCCGCAACGATGTCAGTTTCGGTCTGTTCTACGACAATCTCAGCAATGTCTGGCTTGATCTCGGCAATGAGCTGGATAATTACCACTTGCCGTATCGCCGTTTTAGCGCTGAAGCGGGCGATCTGGATTACTATTTGTTCATTGGTCCCACCTCGCTGGAGGTCACCAAAAAATTGGTGAGGCTGACCGGTAAAACGACGTTTGGCCCGAAATGGAGCCTCGGTTACAGCGGTTCGACCATGTATTACACTGATGAACCGGACGCCCAGCAGCAGTTGATGAAGTTCATCACGCTGTGCCAGCAACACGAAATCCCATGTGATTCTTTCCAGCTTTCATCGGGTTATACGTCGATTGGCAACAAGCGCTACGTCTTCAACTGGAACTACGACAAAGTGCCACAGCCGAAGGCGATGTCGCAGGCGTTTCTCGACGCGGGCATTCGCCTGGCTGCTAATATCAAACCCTGTCTGTTACAGGACCATCCGAAATACGCACAGGTGGCGGAGCAGGGGCTGTTTATTCGTGATTCAGAAACTGGCGCGCCAGAGCGCTCAGTCTTCTGGGATGACGAAGGCTCACACCTTGATTTCACCCATCCGGCCGCCGTGCGCTGGTGGCAAAATGGTGTCACCACGCAGTTGCTGGAAAACGGCATTGGTTCAACCTGGAACGACAACAACGAATATGAAGTGTGGGACAGCGATGCGCGTTGCCACGGTTTTGGCAAACCGATCGCCATCAAACATATCCGTCCGGTTATGCCATTACTGATGATGCGTGCGTCGTTTGAAGCGCAGCAACGTTTCGCACCAGAGGCTCGTCCGTATCTGATTTCACGTTCCGGCTGCGCGGGCATGCAGCGCTATGTGCAGACGTGGAGCGGCGATAACCGCACCAGTTGGCAGACGCTGCGCTACAACACGCGTATGGGCATCGGCATGAGCTTATCCGGTCTGTATAACGTCGGGCATGACGTTGGCGGGTTCGCCGGCGATAAGCCAGACGCTGAACTGTTTGTACGCTGGGTGCAAAACGGCGTGATGCATCCGCGTTTCACTATTCACTCATGGAATGACGATCACACCGTGAACGAGCCGTGGATGTATCCGCAGGTGACGCCACTTGTCCGTGATGCGATCCGTCTGCGCTACCGTTTATTGCCTTATTTCTACACTCTGCTGTGGCAGGCGCATGCCAATGACGAACCGATGCTGCGCCCGACGTTCCTCGATCACGAGCATGATAAAAAGACCTTCGCCGAAACCGACGATTTCCTGATGGGGCAAGATTTACTGGTTGCCAGTGTGGTTGAAGAAGGACAGCGTGAGCGCCAGGTCTACCTGCCAGATAACGGTATCGGCTGGTGCGATTTCTACACTGGTGAATGGTTCGCAGGCGGGCAGAGAATAACTCTCGACGCACCACTGGATCGCCTGCCGTTGCTGGTTCGCGCGGGTGCTGCGCTGCCGCAATCAGGACGTCTGGCACATGTTGATGTCAACAAAGATACAACGCGTGAACTGCATGTTTACCCGGCGCCAGGTCAGGTGAAATCCGCGGGAATGTTGTTTGAGGACGACGGTGAAAGCCATCACTGGCAGCAAGACCATGCATTGTGGCTGAACTGGGAAATCCTCAGCAGCGCGCAGCGCATTGATATCACGATTATTCAGCGCGGTGATTTCAAACCGGCGTGGAAAACCCTAAACATTATCTTGCCAAAGGGTGAGGTGCGGGAAGTGTGGGTGAACGGGGAACGGACGAAAAGTTACTCCGTCTGAGGATAGGTCCGGGGGCCTGTTTCAGGCCCCTTTAACGGCACGTTTCCGCGCTTTTTTTTCCACCACGATCGATTTCACTTCGCTTTCAATCCAGCCATCGGCCAGACGTGTTTTCAACGTATCGCCCGGTGCGATCTGCGTGGTTTTCTTCAGCAATGCCCCCTGCGGCGTGGTTGTCACGCTATAACCTCGTGCCAAAGTTGCCAGTGGGCTGACGCCTTCCAGTTGGGCACATAGGGTGCCGAAACGCTGGCGGCTGCCTGAGAGCTGCGAGGTGAGCGCTTGTTGCAGGCGATACTGCAATTGCTGAATTTTTTGCTGAGCACGATGAATACGCGGTTGTGGCTGTTGCTGCGTTAAACGCTGTTGCAGACGGTCGGCGCGGCGCAGCATTTGGCGCAGCTGATTTTGCATGGCTTCGTCCAGGCGACGGCGCAGCTTGAACAGCGCGGTTTGCTGACGCGCCAGACGCAAATGCGGATGCTGCTGTTGCAGACGATGATTGAGCCGCGTAAACCGCTGCGTCAGCTGGGCGAGATAATAGTCCATTGCCATTTCAAGACGCTGCTGTTGGGACTGGATTTGACGCAGCAGTTCCAACTGATTGCGGCTGATCAGTTCGGCGGCGGCCGAAGGGGTCGGGGCGCGTAAGTCTGCGACAAAATCGGCAATCGTCACATCGGTTTCGTGGCCGACGGCACTGACAATAGGAATACGGCTGGCGAAAATTGCCCGCGCCACACGTTCGTCGTTAAAGCTCCATAAGTCTTCCAGCGAACCGCCGCCGCGCCCGACAATCAATATATCGACTTCTTCTCGCGCATTCGCCAACTGAATGGCTCGTACGATTTGCATCGGCGCATCGACGCCCTGAACAGCGGTCGGATAGATGATGACGGGCAATGACGGGTCACGGCGTTTTAAAACGTTTAACACATCATGCAGCGCGGCACCGCTTGAGGAGGTGATCACGCCAACGCATTTGGCCGGTGAAGGCAGCGGTTGTTTGAATTGCGCATCGAACAGCCCTTCAGCGGCCAGTTGCTGTTTCAGCAGATCGAATTTTTGCTGCAACAGACCGTCACCGGCTTCCTGCATGCTTTCGGCAATCAACTGATAATCACCGCGTGGTTCGTAAAGAGTGATCGTCGCGCGGACTAAAACCTGCTGGCCGTTTTGCGGGCGGAATGTGGTGCGGCGATTGGTGTTGCGGAACATCGCGCACTTAACCTGCGCACGGTCATCTTTCAGGGTGAAATACCAGTGACCGGAGGAAGGTTGGGAGAAGTTGGAGATCTCGCCTGAGAGCCAGACCTGGCCCATTTCGTTCTCCAGCAACTGTCGGACCGTCTGATTGAGGCGGCTTACGGTAAAAATCGGTGGGGAAGAAGGTAGCGACATGTGATCCAGATCAAATTCAAAAACAGAGACTTAATCGAACGATACTACATGCACGAAACAGGTAATCAAGAAGTTTCTCAAAATAGTTCTGGTGGCTATGCCTGCTCACCTGTATACTCCCGCTGCAATATTTTCTCCTTTCCGCATCCACCCTGGTGAGATATTGCCCATGCTACGTATCGCAAAAGAAGCACTAACGTTCGACGACGTCCTCCTTGTTCCAGCCCACTCCACAGTTCTGCCCAATACTGCCGATCTAAGCACTCAGCTGACCGCTAAAATCCGTCTGAATATCCCTATGCTGTCTGCAGCAATGGATACCGTGACTGAAGCGAATCTGGCGATTGCTCTCGCGCAGGAAGGCGGCCTTGGATTCATTCACAAGAACATGTCTATTGAGCGTCAGGCCGAAGAAGTTCGCCGCGTTAAAAAGCATGAAAGCGGCGTGGTCGCTGACCCGAAAACGGTCACTCCTTCCACCACCCTGCGTCAGGTTAAAGAACTCACCCAAATTAACGGCTTTGCCGGCTACCCGGTTGTCACTGAACAGAACGAACTGGTGGGTATTATTACCGGCCGTGATGTGCGTTTCGTGACCGATCTGGAGCAGCCTGTGACCGCAGTGATGACCCCGAAAGAGCGTCTGGTGACGGTCAAAGAGGGGGAATCCCGCGAAGTCGTGTTGCAGAAAATGCACGAGAAACGCGTTGAGAAAGCGCTGGTGGTTGACGCGCAATTCCATCTGCTCGGTATGATCACCGTTAAAGACTTCCAAAAAGCCGAACGTAAACCGAACGCCTGTAAAGATGAGCAGGGTAGCCTGCGCGTCGGTGCGGCAGTTGGTGCTGGCGAAGGCAACGAAGAACGTATCGATGCACTGGTTGCCGCGGGCGTTGACGTGCTGCTGATTGACTCCTCGCATGGCCATTCCGAAGGCGTGCTGTCCCGTATTCGTGCTACCCGTGCGAAATACCCGGATCTGCAAATCATCGGCGGTAACGTGGCGACGGGCGCGGGTGCACTGGCATTGGCTGAAGCGGGCGTGAGCGCGGTGAAAGTCGGTATCGGCCCTGGTTCTATCTGTACCACCCGTATCGTGACCGGCGTGGGCGTCCCACAGATCACGGCCGTTTCTGACGCGGTTGAAGCGCTGGAAGGTACCGGTATTCCGGTTATCGCTGACGGCGGTATTCGCTTCTCCGGCGACATCGCCAAAGCTATTGCTGCTGGTGCAAGCTGCGTGATGGTTGGCGGGATGCTGGCAGGGACCGAAGAATCCCCGGGTGAAATCGAGCTTTATCAGGGCCGTTCTTTCAAATCTTACCGCGGCATGGGCTCACTGGGCGCGATGTCCAAAGGCTCTTCTGACCGTTACTTCCAGAGCGATAATGCGGCTGACAAACTGGTGCCTGAAGGTATCGAAGGTCGCGTAGCGTACAAAGGTCGACTGAAAGAGATTGTGCACCAACAGATGGGCGGTCTGCGTTCATGTATGGGGCTGACCGGCTGTGCTACCATCCTTGAGCTGCGCACTAAGGCTGAGTTTGTTCGCATCAGCGGTGCAGGGATCCAGGAGAGTCACGTTCATGATGTGACGATCACGAAAGAGTCCCCGAACTATAGAATGGGTTCGTAACCCTAAGACAGCGAGCCAGGTGCTCGCTGTCTGCTTTATTGAAGTAAGCTTTTATTGTTGTTGAAAAGTTTAACTCGTTGTTTTAACGCTTTTTATTGCTTTCTGGAAAACGCCCCTCATGAGCGAAAATATTCACAAGCACCGTATCCTGATCCTCGATTTCGGCTCCCAGTACACCCAACTCGTTGCACGCCGTGTGCGTGAATTGGGTGTCTATTGCGAACTCTGGGCCTGGGACGTAACCGAAGCCCAAATCCGCGAATTCAACCCGAACGGCATCATCCTGTCCGGCGGCCCGGAAAGTACGACTGCCACTGACAGCCCGCGCGCGCCGGACTATGTGTTCGAAGCCGGTGTCCCGGTTCTTGGCGTCTGCTACGGCATGCAAACCATGGCAATGCAGTTGGGCGGCCATGTTGAAGGCTCTAATGAGCGCGAATTTGGTTATGCGCAGGTTGAAGTTCAGACTGAAAGCGCGCTGATTCGCGACATTCAGGATGCCCTCAGTGACAACGCCAAACCGCTGCTGGATGTCTGGATGAGCCACGGCGACAAAGTCACCGCGATCCCGTCGGATTTCGTGACCGTTGCCAGCACAGATACCTGTCCGTTCGCCATTATGGCGAACGAAGAAAAACGCTTCTACGGCGTACAGTTCCACCCGGAAGTGACGCACACCCGTCAGGGCCTGCGCATTCTGGAACGTTTCGTAATGGACATCTGCCAGTGCGAAGCGTTGTGGACCCCGGCTAAAATCATTGAAGATGCCATTGAGCGCCTGCGTGAGCAGATCGGTAATGACCACGTCATCCTCGGCCTGTCAGGCGGCGTTGACTCCTCCGTGACCGCCATGCTGTTGCACCGCGCCATTGGCGATCGTCTGACCTGTGTCTTTGTCGATAACGGCTTGCTGCGTCTTAACGAAGCGGATCAGGTACTGGAGATGTTCGGCGATCGTTTCGGCCTGAACATTGTTCACGTGGCAGCGGAAAACCGCTTCCTGTCGGCGCTGGCCGGTGTAGATGAGCCTGAAGCCAAACGTAAAATCATTGGTCGCGTGTTTGTTGAAGTCTTCGATGAAGAAGCCTGCAAGCAGGACGCGGTTAAATGGCTGGCACAGGGCACTATCTACCCTGACGTAATTGAATCTGCGGCCTCTGCCACCGGCAAAGCGCATGTGATCAAGTCACATCACAACGTGGGTGGCCTGCCGAAAGAGATGAAACTGGGTCTGGTTGAGCCGCTGAAAGAGCTGTTCAAAGACGAAGTGCGTAAAATCGGTCTGGAACTCGGCCTGCCATACGACATGCTTTACCGTCACCCATTCCCTGGGCCAGGTCTTGGCGTGCGCGTACTGGGCGAAGTGAAGAAAGAGTATTGCGACCTGTTGCGCCGTGCTGATGCGATCTTCATCGAAGAGTTGCACAAAGCCGATCTGTACAACAAGGTCAGCCAGGCCTTCACCGTCTTCCTGCCAGTGCGTTCCGTTGGCGTGATGGGCGATGGCCGTAAATACGATTGGGTTGTTTCCCTGCGCGCTGTCGAAACCATCGACTTCATGACCGCACACTGGGCGCACCTGCCATATGATTTCCTCGGCCGCTGCTCCAACCGCATCATCAACGAAGTCGACGGTATTTCCCGCGTGGTATATGACATCTCCGGTAAACCACCGGCGACGATTGAGTGGGAATAGTCTACGGCCACTTGTTAACGATTTGAGTCGATAGCAAAACCCGCAAGCCCTCTGAGCAATCAGGGGGCTTTCTCTTTTCTACGATTGATAAGATTGATAACGGATTCTGAAAGACTCAAATTTTTGACGGTATTCTTGACGGTATCACGCTGGACGAAGCGAGGGACCGGCTATATGCCACCGAGCACTGCTGCGGCTAACACCGTGCGTGACCGTACAGTCGGTTGCGTAGATCGTTCTAACGATATAGCCCTCTGCGGGTGCAGGGGGCTAGCGGTCTAACATTGGAAAGTGGTATCCGTTGACTTAGTTTTCGAGCTTATAGTCGAGGGTAATTTCAGCTTTGAGCAGTTTAGAAACTGGGCAACCGGCTTTGGCTTTTTGAATGATTTCATCGAACGCCGATTTATCAATCCCCGGCAGCTTCACCGTGCTTTGCAGCGCAACTTTGGTTATCGCAAAGCCGCCATCGACTTTATCTAGCGAAACATCCGCGACGGTATCGATGCTTTTAGGAACATGTCCTGCTTCGGTGAGCATCAAAGAGAGCGCCATTGAGAAACAGGCGGCATGCGCTGCACCAATCAGCTCTTCCGGGTTCGTGCCCGGCTTGCCTTCAAAACGCGTATTAAAACCATAGGGTTGTTTGTCTAACGCGCCACTCTGGGTGGAAATCGTCCCTTTACCTTCCTTAATGTTACCTTCCCAATGAGCCTGTCCTTTCTTATGAATGGTCATGTTAATCCTCCGGTTTATGAACATTGAGGATAAGTATAGTCATGAACTTGGAGGTTAACGGCTTAGGAGGGAAGAAACGGATTTATCTGCATAATTCTTATTAACCGAAAGAAACCACCGTCTAAAAATTATAAAAAAAGCGCCCGCAGGCGCTTTTTCACGATCTCTCACATCACTTATTTTTGCGGGGCTGGATTAAACTGCACGACGTCGGTCGCTAAGTTATCCACCACACCTTTCAGGTCGTTAAGGGTGACTTTCTGAGTATCGTTAGAGACTTGTTTGCCCAGGCCTTTACGCACGACTTTCACCACGGTTTTACCGGTGGTGGCATCAATCAGTTCTGCTTCGAAATAGAGCTCGGTATCGCGGGTACGGTGGCCGCTGGCGGTTTCTGCACCGGCAACAACCAATGCAACCGGAATCACTTCATAGAATTGCAGACCTTCAGCTGAGGTATTGGCACCGGTGATCGCGCCTTTGAAGATCAAAGTACGTGGGCCCGGATGGTTGGTAAGGGTCATACGCTGAGCAATTGCAGGTTTAATGCGGCTATTGGCGTAATCCAGAACACCCTGCAAGGTCTGCTGGTCAATCTGTGCCGTTGGTTGAGGTTTCGGATAGTAAGTGATTGGCTGATAATCGACGTAAGAGTAATCAGAGGCTTTAAACGAAGGGTCAACCCAGCGCAGCACTGTTTTACCAGACGGCGTTTTGGTCTCTTTTAATCCAGAATAATCACCGAGGAAGCCTGAGTATTTCTCTGGTTTTGTGATCTGGCTGGTACAACCGGCAAGCATTACCGCGCCCGTAATCAGCGCTACCTGCAAAATTTTAGTTGTTTTCATTGGTACCCTTAAATGTGAGTGGCGTAATCAATTATGTATAGCACCGATACCGAAATTCACCTTCTCATCACAGCAAGAGGGCGAGATTTGCAGAATAGCAAAATTAACGATTGTTCAATCATCAACTTTTTATTTATTTGATATAAAGACATAAAAAAAACATTGCTGGTTGTGACAGACCTCGTAAAACCACAAAAGAAAATCCTCTCTCTTTATTTTGTGCTACAAAATAAATCAAATTTATTCAATTGATTGATTTTTATTAAATTAATTTTACGTTGAAGATTCGTTGAGCACAAAATGAACCAATAGTTAATATTATCCCTCATTTGCGTGATGTATCATTTCGACGGTTCTTTACATATCGGCTACTTTTATAACAATGATGCGTAATAACACTACTCCCCACGTATCTGAAGCCTGTTTAAGACCGCGTTCAACCATTTAATTGTGCACTTTATTCACCCTTAAGGGTGACAGCGCAGGCACTACAGGCTGTGGCCTGCGGATGTCCGTTCATCCGGCAATGCGCTGTTATTAGGAGAAAATGCAATGTCGAACACCCCTTCGAAGACGCCGCGCGTCAGCGGCGTTTCGCGTCGTCGATTATTGGGTTTTATTGGCGTCGGGTTGGTCAGCAGCCTGATGATGCCTGTTCCGCTCAAAGCCTTTGCTGCCGACGGTCAACCATCTCCGGCAGACCTCGATACTTTTATGCGTATTTCCCGCATCTTGACCGGCAAACGCCATCTCAACCCAGTGATTGGTCAGCGTCTGTTTGGCGCCATTTTGCAGCATAAACCGGATGTAATGACCCAGCTCGCCCTGTTGCAAACGTTGCCTGCGGGTGCGCCGTCGGGCTGGACCGGAGCGCAGCAGGATATTGCGCGCCTCATTCTGCAAGGCTGGTATTTAGGCCAGGTGGGTAAAGGGGCTGATATTGCTGTCGTAACTTATGAAAAAGCGCTGATGTTTGATGCGGTATCCGACGTTTTGGTGATCCGTTCTTACTGTACCCATCGTCCCGGATACTGGGCTGCCAAGCCTGATGTCGTGCTTTAAATAAGGAAAGAACATGGCTGAAACATTAAAAGCTGACGTTATCGTTGTAGGCTCCGGCGTGGCGGGTGGCATAGTAGCAAACGAACTGGCGAAGGCGGGTAAACAGGTTCTGATTCTGGAGGCGGGCCCGCGCATGTCCCGCTGGGAAATCGTCGAGAACTTCCGCAATCAGGCTGATAAATCTGACAATATGAAGCCGTACCCGTCGACAGATTACGCTCCGCATCCGGAGTCCAATCCGAGCAATAATTATCTGATCCAGAAGGGGGAACATCCGTATGACGCGCAGTTTATTCGCGTGGTCGGCGGCACCACCTGGCATTGGGCAGCTTCGGCGTGGCGTTTCCTGCCAAACGATTTCAAGATCAAATCACTGTACGGTGTCGGTCGTGACTGGCCTATCGACTACACCGAGCTGGAAAAATGGTACTTCCTCGCCGAGCAGGAACTGGGTGTCTGGGGGCCAAATAATGAAGAACTGGGCTCGCCGCGCAGCGCGCCATATCCCATGGAACCCTTGCCGCTTTCGTATAACGAGCAGCGCCTGAAAACTGTGCTCAATAACAACGGTTATTATGTGGTGACTGAACCGGTGGCACGCAATAGCCGCCCGTATGACGGTCGTCCAACCTGTTGCGGCAATAACAACTGCATGCCGATCTGCCCGATTGGGGCTATGTATAACGGCATCACGCACGTCGAAAAAGCCGAGAAGAACGGTGCCATCCTGCGTCCTGAATCCGTGGTGTATAAGCTGGAAGTTAACGATAAGCAGGAGATCACTGCTGCACTGTTTAAAGACCCTGAAGGGAATGAGCACCGCGCCGAAGCCAAATATTTTGTGCTGGCAGCTAATGGCATTGAGATTCCAAAGCTGATGCTGATGTCCACCAATGATAAAAACCCGCTGGGTGTGGGTAACAGTTCTGACCAGGTGGGCCGTAACCTGATGGATCACCCCGGCGTTGGCGTAGAGTTTTACGCTAACGAAGCCCTGTGGCCGGGGCGTGGCCCGCAGGAGATGACCTCGATGGTCGGGTTCCGCGACGGCGATTTCCGTAAAGAGTATGCCGCGAAGAAAATCCATCTCTCGAACGTTTCGCGTACCGACCAGGAAGCCGGAAGGGCACTGGCGCAGAAAGGTGACCTGCTGCTCGGGCCGGATCTTGACAAGCGCATTCGCGATCGCTCCTCACGCTATGTGCGTTTTGACAGCTTCCACGAAATCCTGCCGCATGCGGAAAACCGCATTATTCCGAGCCCTACAGAGAAAGATAAACTCGGTATTCCGAAGCCTGAGTTTTACTACGCAATGGACGATTACGTGCGCAAAAGTGCCGAGCATACCTATCAGGTGTATGCCGATGCGGCACGTCTGATGGGCGGAACGGATATTACTTATTACAAGGATTTTGCCAACAACAACCATATTACCGGCACTACCATTATGGGCCACGACCCGAAAAACTCAGTGGTTGATATCCAGTGTCGTACCCATGACCACTACAACCTGTTTATTGCCAGCAGCGCGGTGATGCCAACGGTGGGGTCGGTAAACTGTACCCTGACTATCGCGGCGCTCTCCCTGCGCATTGCCGATACGCTTAAGGCAGAGGTGTAATGATGAAAACGTTAACCCTCAGCCTCATAGCTGCCGCCGGACTGTTTAGCATAGCGGCTCACGCGGATGAGTCAGGCACTGACCTGATTAAACGCGGCGAATACCTTACCCAAGCGGCCGACTGCGTGACCTGCCACACGACCAAAGGCGGCAAGCCGTTTGCTGGCGGTCTGGCCTTCAAAACGCCGATGGGTACACTCTATTCGCCAAATATTACGGCGGATAAAGAGACGGGCATCGGCGACTGGAGCGATGCTGATTTTCTGCGTGCCGTGCATGAAGGTAAGAACAAAGAGGGGCAGCATCTCTATCCTGCCTTCCCTTATACCTCCTATACACTGCTTAAAGATGACGACGTTAAAGCCATCAAAGCCTATCTGTTCAGCCTGCCGCCGGTGCATCAGCCGAACCGTGAGAATGAGATGCCATTCCCGTTCAACCAGCGCTGGGGCATGTGGTTCTGGAATCTGGTGAATTTCGACAGCAAGCGTTTTGAGCCGGACACCAGCCAGTCAGCCGAATGGAATCAGGGTAAATATCTGGTCGATGGGCTGGGACACTGTGGCGAATGCCATACTCCACGCAACATCACCATGGGTATGAAAGACAGTAAACCTTATGCTGGAACCGAAGTGGACGGCTGGACTGCGTTTAATATTTCTTCCGACAAAAAGGCCGGGATAGGCAGCTGGAGCAAAGGCGATATCGTGCAGTACCTGCGTTCAGGTCATGTGAAGGGTAAAGCGCAGGCAGCCGGGCCGATGGCGGAAGTGATTGAAAACAGTACGCGTCATCTCACCGACGCTGATTTGAATGCGATGGCGACCTACATCCAGACGTTAAAACCGCAGGCGGATTCAGATGTGACGAAGAGCCGTTCCGACTGGGGGCATGAAGCGACCAGCGTCGATAACCTGCGCGGTGTGCCGTTCAAAGACTCGCAGGAAACCGATGGTGCGCGTTTGTTCCTGGGCAACTGCGCCAGTTGTCACAGCTTCGGCGGTCAGGGCAGTCAGGACGGATACTACCCTTCGCTGATGAAAAACAGCGTGGTCGGTGCGAAGACGTCGAACAATCTGATCAACGTCATCCTGAACGGTGTATCGCGTAAAACCAACGATGGCGACGTGTTTATGCCTGGTTTTGCCGACACGCTGAGCGACAAACAGATTGCGACGCTGAGCACCTACATGCTGAAAGAGTTCGGTGCGCAGCCGGCATTGAATGTGAAAGAGAGCGATGTGAAGGATTTGCGCGGGGAGTGATCCCTGGCAGGATCATCACTTGCCAGTGAGGGGCGGGGTTAAACGGTACGGCGTTTAATCTCGCTTTTTTTTAACTTCAATTTCAATTTCAATTTCAAATTCAACTTCAATACCTTGGGCTGCCGCCCAAATCGGCTTTAAGGCCCACAGCCGCTCGGGCCTTAAGAACCCAAGCTTTTTTAAATGCGCGTTATCGTTGAATCGGATGGACGTGTTCCAGTGGCCGCTGTGATAGCCGCAAACTCCTCCGCTACGCGGACTCTCCGTTCGGGTTACAACCCGCGCAAACCCCCGCGAGGTTTTTCACCTCTCCCTCGACGTCGTTTTGAACGCGGCCTAGGCTTTTCAAATTCAAATTCAAATTCAAATTCAAATTCAAATTCAAATTCAAATTCAAATTGAAATTCAAATTCAAATTCAAATTCAAAGCCTGGTCTGTATTGGTGTTTTAAAAAGCCCAGGCGACATTTTGCGGCGATAAACGTGCTGGCTTTTCAAATGGTAACGATAAAGGCGAGAAATCAGGTGCTGTACTGCCGGTCATGACCAATGCCAATGGCAACGCTTCGGGTACGACGCATTCTGCGGTGGCGGATGGAAGCATTGTGGTGCGTGATCAGGAGAATCAGAAGCAGGATCTTAACGATCTGAGCCGCGATACTGAAAATGCCAATGGACATATCGATAAGATTTTCGACAAGGAGAAAACAGAGCAGAATCAGGCTCTGGCGCAGGCCATCAGCGAGGTTGGCGTACAGACCATGCAAAACGTCGGCCAGCAGATGCAAATCAATGCCCTGCAGGATGCGTTAAGTCGCCTCTCAAAAACAGACGCTTACCAAAAAGCCACGCCAGAATCCCAGCAGGCAATGCTTAATAACGACCCACAATATCTGGCGGCTCAAAAAGAGTACGGGATTGGTAGCCCTTTCTGGACTGCAGGGACCGCGATTTCCGCAGCGCTGGCAGGGTTAGCCGGGGTCGATATGAACCAGGCGCTGGCGGATGGGTTGGCACCGTATCTTTCGCTGGCTCTTTCGCTACCAGATAATGAATTACAGGACATGCTGCTTAACGAAATTGATTGTAGCTATTATTACCCTAACGAATGGTCTTCGTCTGAAGAATGGCTGAAACATATAAGTAAGCAAATAAAATGATCGATCCCGGCCGTCGCGCCGGGATTTTTTTGTCTGCCGAATCAGCCAAATGTAAGCATCGAATGTACTTGCATTAGCTGCACATTTTTGAATTGGATGTGTTGTGGTTGTGAGGTGGGCAAGGGCTGCTGAGTATAATGTGCTTGCTTCTATTGGCGCAGTGACCCACCTCATATACCGGTGTTGCTGCAGCCGGGCTTCTGAATACCCAACAAATTGACTTTATACAGAAACGAACGAAAATGTCTCTTTGCGCACGGCTACCCTAAAGAACTGGAGTTAATCATCGACCTTTCTCGCCGCTTTACTGCTCTGATCTCCGTTAGAAAGTTCGCCGCATGGGGTGCTGCAGTTCTTTTACTTGCCAGTTGTTCATCCACACCGCCGAAATCTCTGGTCACTCCGCTTCCTCCGGTGAGTAAAAATCCACTGCCGACACCATCGGCGCACAATAAAGAGCCGGTACGCGGCGTCTGGCTGGCGACGGTTTCTCGCCTGGACTGGCCACCGGTTTCCTCTGTCAATGTGAGCAGTGCTGCTACGCGCGTCAGCCTGCAAAAAAGAGCACTGACCGATAAGCTGGATAAACTAAAGAGTCTGGGGATCAATACTGTTTTCTTTCAGGTTAAACCTGATGGTACGGCCCTGTGGGCATCAAAGATTTTGCCATGGTCAGATATGCTGACGGGAAAAATAGGTCAGGATCCGGGCTATGACCCGCTGCAGTTTATGCTGGATGAAGCCCACAAGCGGGGCATGAAAGTCCACGCCTGGTTGAATCCCTACCGGGTCTCGGTTAACACCAAACCTTCAACCGTGACAGAGCTTAACAGTACGTTGTCATTGCAGCCTGCCAGCGTATTTGTGCTGCATCGCGACTGGATCCGCACCGCAGGCGATCGCTTTGTGCTTGATCCCGGCATCCCGCAAGCACGTGACTGGATAACCAGCATCGTGGCAGAAGTCGTTGCGCATTATCCTGTTGACGGAGTGCAGTTTGATGACTATTTCTATGCGGAAACACCGGGCTCGAGCCTCAACGACAGCCTGACGTTCCAGAAATATGGGCAGCGGTTTGCTTCTAAAGCAGACTGGCGCCGCCACAACACTCAGCAGCTGATTGAACAGGTCTCACGCACTATTAAGCAGATTAATCCCAATGTGGAATTTGGTGTCAGCCCGGCAGGTGTGTGGCGCAATGTTTCACATGACCCGGCAGGTTCCCAAACGCAAGGTGCGGCAGCCTATGATGAAGCCTATGCCGATACCCGACGTTGGGTACAACAGGGATTGCTGGATTACATTGCTCCTCAGCTCTATTGGCCTTTTGCACGTAAAGCTGCTCGTTATGATGTGTTAGCCAACTGGTGGGCGAATGTCGTGAAACCGACCCATACGCGTCTCTACATCGGTATTGCACTCTATAAGGTGGGCGAACCCTCTAAGAACGAACCCGACTGGATGATCAATGGCGGCGTACCGGAGCTAAAAAAACAGCTCGATTTGAACGAATCCGTGCCACAAATTAACGGCACTATTCTGTTCCGGGAAAACAATCTCAACCAGCCTCAAACCCAACAAGCCGTCAATTACCTTAAACAGCGCTGGGGAAACTAAAAATCCTCTGCTCGAAAATATGTCGCACTTAAAAAGCAGGGCCGCAAATTAGGCGAATGTAGAAAGCCAGTGAGACAAATTTAATGAGTTTAAAAAGCCAGAGCCGCATTCAGAAATGGCACTGAGCCAGAGGTTCGAGACCTATGGCTCGAACCCACAGCGGCGACATTTTGCGGCTATCATATTGGTATCTGAAACACGGCCATTGTGACCGGCGCAGCTGGAGGAGCCACACAAAAAAACGCAGGATGGTTAAGGGCCGCGTTTACGGCCCTTAACACGGTGTGGGCCGGTGCCCACGACCTTGGCGTTGAATTTGAAGTTAAAAACATTTCCCTCAGTTTTTCAAAAGCTGAACCCTGGTTTTCTGGCCTCCCGCCCAGGGCACTATTTCTTCAAGAAATGAAAAAGATAGTAATCCCCCTTTGGGCTCTCACCCTCTGCGATAATCTCCCACCCTTTGGCGAGATAAAATGCCACTGAGTTTTCACTTTTGATCAAACACTTCAGCGAGCCGGTACCAGTAAATATCTCTTCGCTGGCGTGGAGCAGGGCAGTGCCAACGCCGATACCTTTGACGGCCGGGTCGACAAACAGGTTATGCAGGAAATTTTCCTGAGTGAATATCGAGGCGAAGCCGACTAACTTACCGTCGCGCACGGCGACGATCACCGTTTCGCCAATTGTGGCGCGGTCAAAATCCTCCAGCTGTAAATCTTCTGTGTCCATCCATGTCCAGGTGTCTTTGCGCGACGCCAGATAGAGCGTGCGTAAAAAAGGCCGGTCGGCTTCCTCGTAAGGGCGTATCTGCAAGGCATTCTCTCCGTTGTTACAATCCTGTGAAGATTGTAGGTTGATCTTCGTTCCACGCCCACCAATAATGCTCCCTTGACTCGGGGTGCCCTCTTGTAAAAGAAAGGGCTGAGACCTTACCCGTATTACCTGATCTGGATTATGCCAGCGTAGGGAAGTCAGGTATCTCTCCCGATACCGCCTTCTTGAGCGCCGGTGGGGAGAAACCATGAATACCCAACCTGTCGATTTTTCGGGCGCGCTTACAGCCGCTGCCTTACACCACCTCCGTAATGCCCATCCTTTAGTGCATTGCCTGACAAATGACGTCGTGCAGTCATTTACGGCTAACGTTTTGCTGGCTATTGGGGCGTCACCGGCGATGGTGGTCGACCCAGGCGAAGCCGCGCAGTTTGCCGCCATTGCCGATGCGCTGCTGGTGAATGTCGGTACGCTGACTCAACCCCATGTTGAGGCCATGCTGGCCGCCGTTCATTCCGCCAACCAGGCCGGGAAGCCTTGGGTGCTGGACCCCGTCGCGGTCGGCGGCCTGTCCCTGCGCACAGAATTCTCCCTCGAATTGATTCAGCTCACGCCCGCCGCTATACGGGGGAATGCCTCAGAAATCCGCGCGCTCAGCGGAATGAGTTCCACCGGGCGCGGCGTGGACAGCGGCGATGACTCGCTCTCAGCCTTACCGGCTGCCAGGCAGTTAGCGCAGCAAACCGGTGCGATTGTCGCCGTGACCGGTGACATTGATTACGTCACCGACGGCGCACGTTGCCTGGCGGTGCGCGGAGGTGATGCGCTGATGACCCGCGTGGTTGGCACCGGCTGCGCACTGTCGGCAGTGGTTGCGGCCTTTGTTGCCCTACCGGGTGACCGGCTGGAAAACGTGGCCGCCGCGTGCCGGGTGATGTCCTGCGCCGGTGAGCTGGCCTGCCAGCAGGTGCGCGGGCCGGGCAGCTTTACGCCCGCCTTCCTTGACACGCTTTATCTTCTCAATGGCGAGGCACTGCAATGAAACGTATCAACGCGTTAACCATCGCCGGGACTGACCCCAGCGGTGGTGCCGGTATTCAGGCCGATCTGAAAACCTTCTCGGCGCTTGCTGCCTATGGCACCAGCGTCATCACCGCGCTGGTGGCGCAAAACACCCGCGGCGTGCAGTCGGTATACAACATTGAACCGGCGTTTGTGGCGGCACAGCTGGATTCGGTGCTGAGCGACGTACGCATCGACAGCGCAAAAATCGGTATGTTAGCTAACTCGGCGATCGTCGACGTGGTGGCGGAGAGACTGCGCCACTACGGGCTACCCTTTGTGGTGCTTGATACCGTGATGCTGGCGAAAAGCGGCGATCCGTTATTACAGCCGGAAGCAGTGGATGCGTTGCGGCATTTATTGCTGCCGCAGGTATCGATTATTACCCCTAATCTGCCTGAAGCTGCCGCCTTGCTGGCGTGCGACATTGCGCAGAATGAGCATGAGATGCGTGAACAGGGGGAAGCGCTGCTGGCGATGGGGTGTGAAGCGGTGCTGATGAAAGGGGGACATTTGCAGGCGGGTGAAAGCAGCGAAGAGGGCGAAAGCCCGGACTGGTTGTTTATGAAAGATTCCCGTCAGCGTTTTACTGCGCCGCGCGTGAACACCCGTCATACCCACGGTACTGGCTGTACGTTGTCAGCAGCCCTGGCAGCCCTGCGCCCCCGCCACGCTAACTGGCCGGACACGGTTTACGCCGCTAAGCAATACTTACAGCAGGCATTGATGCAGGCCGATTCCCTCGAAGTAGGTCAAGGTATCGGGCCGGTGCATCATTTCCACCAATGGTGGTAAGCGTATCCCGTCCTACTTCGAGTTGCAGATGCGTTGGCTGCTCTCGCCACCCGAATCACTTACTTGAGTAAGCTCATCGGGATGTCTTCGTTTGCCGCCTTTCTGCACCTCGAATTATTTTGGGAATGGGCTACCTCAGGATTTAATTAACGAATTAAGCCCGGCTCTGTTTTTGCGAAAACGCCGCGCTGCAAAGTTCAGATTCTGCCTGTTGAAACATCCTCAGTGCCTGACAAAGATGGGCGGCGTCGAACGGATTCAGCGGGTAGAATTTTTCATCTTTGCGCGGGCGCAGTGAGAGCCGGATTTTTGAGGAAGAGAGGCGTTCAAATTGATAGCTGGCGATATCATCGTTCTCTTCGTCACGCCAGGAGATCAGCAGCGCGGCGTGCTCACCGGTCCGGCGGCCCAGGAAGCGGTTATGCGCCCATAGCCCTTCAAAGTCGCCATCCTTTTGCATTTTTTTACCACTGAATCCGTTGCTGTCTGCTAAAAACCACAGCGCCTGTGGCGTAATTTCACGATGTAACTCACGCCACAGGGGCTGGTTATTTTCCATCTGCCAGCAGGCCATACCGAGATAATCGTTCAGTTCCTGCCAGTCATTTTCCAGCTGTTGTTTGAGATCGGGGTCGAGAATATTGTGAAACTGCTGTAAGCCGCTGGCCTGTTCGCCAAGGCGGGTATAGCCCACCACTGACATGGTGCGCGGACGGCGTCGGAAGGTCATCCACAGCAGGAATTTAGGAATACGGAATTTGATGGCCTGTACGCTGAGCTTGTAGCGCTGGCCGCGCGACATCACCAGTCCGTTGGAGGTGCCGCGTTTATCCTGATAATTTCGTACCAGTACCACGCTGTTTTGCGCCATCCAGCCGGTGACGTAATGCTCTTTATCGCTGTCCGCGATATCCAAATCGCGGGCGATTTGTTCAATTTTCTCAACATCCAACAGACCCAAAGAGAGGGTCTCATCGGCGCTGTAGTAGCATTTTTTTAAAGAAGCTGATTTCAACGGCGTAGCTGACGGCATAACTGACATCCCACGGAAAGTACATGGTTTACAGCTTAGCCCAAGTTGTTATACAAATTTATGTCACGGCTAACATAAACCGCATTTTTTTGTAAATTTCACAGGCGGCCCGCGCTACCGCAGATTCTTATCTTCTCAGCCACCACCTCTTTCATGGCAATTTTACCTGGCACGATGTATTTGCGCGGATCGTTGGCCTCAGGATTCTGGTTGAAATAACTTTTAACCGCATCGGCGAAGGCAATTTTCAGTTCGGTAGCCACGTTGACTTTGCACACACCCAGGCTTATAGCCCGTGCCACCATCGCTTCCGGTATCCCCGACGCGCCATGCAGCACCAGAGGGATATCCACGCAGTTACGGATCTTTTCCAACCGGTCAAAGTCCAGCTTAGGTTCCCCCTGATACAACCCATGTGCCGAGCCAATCGCCACGGCCAGGGAGTCGATGCCGGTTAGTTCAACAAACTCCCTGGCAGCCATCGGGTCCGTGAAGAAGCTGTCCGCGGAATCCACCACCAGATCATCTTCCTGACCGCCTAGCCGCCCCAGTTCGGCTTCCACGCTGGCGCCATAGCGATGGCACAGCTTAACCGCCTGCAATACGATGTCGATGTTCTGGCGAAACGGCAGGTGAGAGCCGTCGATCATCACTGAGCGAATCCCCTGACGCACCTTGCCTTCGATATCTTCCATCTCTTCATGATGATCCAGATGCAGCGCCAGCGGCAGATTATAGCGGCGTGCAGCGGCCTGGCAGATCTCCACCAGATAGTCAGTTCCGGCATAGGAGAAAGTGCCGGGCGTACCGGCCATGATCACCGGAGACGCCATCTCCGCAGCGGTTTCTGCGACCACCTGCACAGTTTCCAGATTGTGTACGTTGAATGCCGGAACGGCGTAACCTTCGCGCTGGGCTTTTTTCAGCATTTCACGGTTTGAGACTAAGTACATAGATAAAACTCCCTGGTGTTGGAGAGACTATAACGCTGCTGTACTGGCCTGCGCTGCCGGTTTGGAATAACGGTAAATCGTGACGCCTTTCACCACGCGGTTGACCTCACCGGTCGGGCATGGGTTGTCCGGCGTCAGGCCCTGCGCCAGCGAGGTTTCCATCGCCAGCATCTGCACAAACAGCAGGTAAGTAAACATCAGCCACAGGTCATCGCGGTCATCGTGAAGGGTCTGCACACCCGTGAAATCATGGGGTTCACCGCTCAGGCCGACCATCTGTTGGGCTAATCCGTCGCGTCTCAGTTCATGCCATAAATCGACGTCGTACTGACGTGCATAGCTGTCGCTGGAGAACATCAGCAGCACCAGCGTCTGATCATCGACCATAAATTTCGGCCCGTGGCGCAGCCCTAACGAGGAGTCGTAGCGGGTGACGATGCGCCCGGCGGTCAGCTCGAGCATTTTCAGTGAGGCCTCTTCGGCAAGGCCGGTAAAGCAACTGCCGCCGAGCGTGATGTAACGGCGAAAACCGCTGGTGGCCAGCGCTTTGACCTGCGGTTGCAGGCTTTCGCGCAGCTGATAGCAGCGTTCCACCATCCGTTCGAGTGGCTCACGGGCGGTACTGAGCGAGTGCGGGCCGAGCAGCAGGGCGGCGCTGAGCATCATGCAACTGAAGCTGGATGTCATGGCGAAGCTCTGATCGTTCGAGCCTTCCGGCATCAGCAGCGCCAGCACGTTGTCACGGCCGTCGGCATAGTGCGCCAGCTGACTGTCAGGGTTGCACACCAGCATCAGGTGGTAGCACTCCGGCACCAGTTGATCGGCGAGCGCCACGCTGGCCACGCTTTCAGGGCTGTTGCCCGAACGGGCAAAGGAGACCAGCAGCGTCGGGCGGGAGCGGTCGAGATACTGATGCGGGTTGGCGACGATATCCGTGGTGCCATAGGCCACCACGTCGCGGCCGGTCTGCTGGCGCAGCCACGGTGCAAGTGCACGACCGGCGAACGCCGAACTGCCCGCGCCGCACAGCACGATCTGCAGGCGCGGATTGTCCAGCAGTGGTTGCAGGAATGGCTGCCACTGCGCGCTGCTGTCGGTAAGTTGCTGATGCAGGGCGCGCCATAAGTCGGGCTGTTGCCAGATCTCTTTGGCGGTGTGCAACGCGTTGTGCTGTTCCAACCAGTCACTGCTGTAAGAAAAATAGTGGCTCATGATACGTGCTCCCGGGTAGCGGGCTGGCAGGCGTCGGCATAATCGGCCAGCACTTCGCTGATTTTATGTAAAACCCAATCCTGCGGGTCGGAGGAAAGCTGACCGGCGTTGATGGCGCGGGCCTGTTCGGGCAGATACTGGCTGAGCAACGCCTGGGGAACCGGGTTCTTACGCAGGTTATCCAGCAGGCTGTCGACGGCGGCGCACACTTCCGGCAGCGGCCAGTAGTAACGCACGCGGTCGCTCAGGCTGTACTGGCGGTGCAGATGCTGCTGATGCGGTTTGCCAGGGTAGTAACGGCGCCACTGCTCAGGACGTTCGCACATCACCTGCTCCAGCGTGGAACACAGATGCGAGGCCTGATGTTCACCCAGCCATTCACGCTCAATGTGGTCGAGGGCAAACAGCGCTTCGCGCAGGGCGAAGGTCAGGGCCGGGCCGACCTTAAGAATGGCGAAGTGATCGCGCACCAGCTGGCGGTAGGCCAGCGGAGCTTGATAATCGGTGGAGTGCGCCTCATACACCATTGTTGGCCAGTTCTCGATAAACCGGGTCAGCTGACGGGCGCGTTCCGGCTGATAACGCTCAACGCTGTGGTTGTCAAATTCGACGCCGGGCTGCACCACGACGGCGATCACCCGAGGCCAGACCGCAGCCAGACCCTGCGCCATCCAGGCGCTGCGGTGTACGCCGAGCGTGGTTTCCACGGCGTACGGCGTGGTGACGTGCATGACTTCCTCTTCCAGCGCTTCCTGCGCGCCGCCCGGCACTGGCACTTCGGTGCCAATGACATATACCGGGGCTTCACCGCCGTGCTGCTGCCAGCTTTTTTCTGCAATGGCGCACAGACGCGCGGCGCGGCGGGCCACTTCATCGTCACCGAGCGGAGTCGGGTCACCGGCGCAGGACATCGAACAGTCGAGGTGAATTTTGCGAAAACCGGCGGCGACGTAATCAGCAATCAGGGTGTCTGCCAGCAGCATGGCCTGTTCGGCGGGCTGATCCTGCCAGGCATTCGGCCCGAGATGGTCCCCCCCGAGCCAGACGCGGTGACGTGGCAGGCCCAGCGCGTCCGCCTGTTGCCATACCGCATCGCGGAACTGGTGCGGCTGCATACCGGTATAACCGCCAAACTGGTTCACCTGATTAGAGGTCGCCTCGATAAGCACCGTGGTGTCACGCTGCACTGCCTGACGCAGCGCCGCTTCGATGACCCACGGATGCGCCGAACAGACGGAGAACACGCCGACCGGTTCACCGGCTTTATGGCGCTGAATAAGCTCAAGCAGTTGCTGCATAAAACAAACTCCTTATCAGATGGATGATCGGCTCACCGGTCGGCGATGATCACTTCAACCCCTAAATCATGTAATGCCCGGCGGTAGTCGTCGGGGATACGGTTGTCGGTGACCAGTTTGTTGATCTTGCCGATTTCGCAAATCATGCAGAAACTGGTGCGGCCAAACTTGCTGGCGTCTGCCACTGCAATCACTTCGCGCGCCACGTCGCACATGGCGCGGTTTAACTGGGCCTCACCGGGATTGGGCGTGGTGATGCCACTTGCCAGATCAAACCCATCGACGCCCAGAAACAGCTTGTCGAAACGGTACTGGCGGATGTGTTGTTCGGCGGACGGGCCATACAGTGACCAGGATTTACGCCGCACGCTGCCGCCAATCACCATTAGATCCACCTGCTCGTTGCTGGCTAATTCAAAGGCGATATTCAGCGCGTTAGTCATCACTACCAGTTCCTGTTTGCCCTGTAACTGCGGCACCATTTGGCTGATGGTGGAGCCGGAGTCGAGGATGATCGACTCGCCGTCGTTGACCAGCGCCGCCGCGGCGCAGGCGATGGTGTATTTCACGTCGCGGTTGATGCGGCCCTTGTCCTGCAACGGGCGGTCAAACACGAACTGCTTATTCAATTTGGCGCCGCCGTAGGCCCGCACCGCGCAACCGCTTTTTTCCAGATAACGCAGATCGTTGCGGATGGTCACGCTCGACACGTCATACTGGCCGCTGAGATCTTCCACTCGCACCGATCCCTCGCGACATAACTGGTCGATAATTAATTCCCGGCGTTTTAGCGTATTTATCATTGGCGCTTAATCCCCTAAACAGCGTTGAACCCGTCGTAAAATATCATTCGGCTGCTTTCGGTGTTTCGGCCTGAATTACAGCAAACGAAAAACCGAAAAGCAACGTTAATTTTAAAATAATTCTTTATATATCATAGTGTTAATTATGATTATTGCTTTCGATTCATTCTCAACCGAAAGGTCAGGCGAAAGCGTTGAAACCGTCAAAATCGTTGTTTTTCAGTGCCTCTTAAACCGTCACTGACGCTTATTTCTGGTGCAACCGAAAGCCGTCCGTTGGTGCTATCTCTTTTGTCTTTCACTTATTGGCCGAAATAAATAGGCGATTTATTTTCTGCAGACAGTCAGTGCGCTTTTTGTTCCAGCAAAGCCGCACCGCGCACGCCGCTGCTGTCCCCAAATACCGGCGATAAAATGGCCGCCGGTTCGCTGTTGGGGAACAGCCATGCACGCATCGCCAGCGGTAACAGCCGGTAAAGTTCCGGCATATTCGAGACACCGCCGCCAAGCACAAACGCATCGACGTCGAGCATCAGTTGCAGGCTGGCCAGCGCGCTGGCGAGAATGTCGATATACATGCCGACCAGCCGCTGAGCGAGCGGATCGCCCTGGCGGTAGCAGGCCAGCAGTTCCGGTACGCTGGCAGCCGGATGACGGAAGTGTTGGGCCAGCGCCATAAAGCCGCGCCCGGAGACGTAACGTTCGAAGCAGCCAGTCAGTCCGCAGCTACAACTGAACAGCGGCAGGTCATAGCGCTGAACCAGTTGGGCAGAAATGGGGATATGTCCCCATTCACCGGCCAGCCCGTTTTTGCCTTTATGCAGATGTTTATGCAGCACCAGCCCGCCGCCTGCACCGGTGCCGAGGATCACGCCGAAGACGATGTCATGGCGCTGCGTCTGCTCGGTGCTGGCTTCTGAGAGCGCAAAGCAACGGCAGTCATTTTCAATCGCTACCGGGCGGTCCAGCGTATTGGCCAGGTCCTCCGCCAGGCAGTGGCCGGTGATGCAGGGCACGTTGACCGACAGCTGCTTGCGGCTGACCGGGTCCGTCACGCCCGGCAGGCCGATGCCGATACTGCCGCGGGTGTGCAGCGTCAGATCAGCCTGCGCCACCAGCGTCTTTACGCAGCTCAGAAACTGCTGATAATCGCCGGTCGGTGTGCTGACCCGCTGACAAAACACCTGATTCAGCCGGTCGTCGTAGGCTGCCATCTCGATTTTGGTACCGCCGATATCAAATCCGTAGCGCATCGTTAATTCCCCACAATCCAAAGTCAGGCCGGATGAACGTTGACCACCGTGCCTTCACGGCGGGCGCGTTCGGCGGCGAACACCATCAGATGACTTTCCAGCGTTTCCTGCGGGCCGGAGAGGATCTGGCTGGCGTCGTTGCTGCGTACGGCATCAATGAAATGCGCCATCAGGTAGTAGTCACCGCCGCCGTGGCCGCCCATGGCGCTGTTCTGCGCCGGGTCACTGCGCTCGAGATCATCGACGTCGTAGACCGTCTCGCTGTCATCAACAAACGAGGTGATGCGGATAAAGCGCCCGTCGCCTTCCAACTGACCGTGGCTGCCGAACAGCTGGGTTTTGCGGTCTTCGTGGCGGGTGAAGGCGGTCATGGTGAAGGAGGCCGTTTTGCCCCCGGCAAACTGAATATTCACTACCTGATGGTCCACCACGTTGTTGTCGCAGCGGTAGACGCAGCGGCCATAAGGCCCGGTGCGCAGGGCGTTGAGCAGGTTTTCCTGGCTCACTTGCGGCGTCAGCACCCGCAGGAATCCGGCGGTGGATTTATGCTGTTCACCGAGGTAAATCTTTTTGGCGGAATAGGGGCAGGTGGCTTCCACGCCGCAGTCGAGGCAGCGGTCAGCGGCGCCCGCGGGCTGGTTTTCTGCGCGAAAATGGCGCAGGCCGCCGAAGGAACTGACCTGCTCGCAGGGGGTGTCCATGATGTAGCGGATCCAGTCGATATCGTGGCAGGACTTCTGCAATAACATGGAGGCGGAAAGCTGGTCATTACGCCAGTTGCCGCGCACGAAGGAGTGCGCCTGATGCCAGTACCCGACCGGCTCCAGATGCTGCATGCTGACCACGTCGCCAATCACTTTGTCGCGCAGCAGTTGTTTAAGTTTTTGCGTGTAGCGGGTGTAGCGCAGCACGTGGCCAACCGAGAAAATCACCCCGGCACGCTCGACGGCAGCGACGATGGTTTCGCATTCGCGGCTGTCAGGCGACAGCGGTTTTTCCAACAGCATGTGGTAACCCTGCGCGGCGAAGGCCAGCGCCGGTTCCAGATGCATGTTGTCCTGGGTGCAAATCAGCACCGCGTCGGCCAGTTTTCCGGCCGCGGCGGCGTCGCGCCAGTCGTGAAACACGTTTTCTGGCGCAATGTTATGCTGCGCCACAAACTGCTGGCGGTAGGTGTCACGGGGTTCCGCCACCGCCACCACCTGCATCAGTTCAGGGTGGGCGAGGGCGAAGCGGGCGTAGATCTCGCCGCGCGCACCGGCACCAGCGACCAGCACGCGGACCGGTTTACGGTCGGATACGTTTGTTGCAGATTCAGGTGACATAGATTCTCCACATTGCAAAAAGTCAGAAATTAATGATGTTGTTTTAAGTTCAGCCCTGTTTCTTTGTCGAACAGGTGCGCGCGGTGTAAATCAAAGTGCAGCCAGATCTGCTCGCCGAGCAGCGGGTCCCAGTCGTGGCGCGTGGCAACGCGGGTGATGAAGCGGTAACCACCGATGTCGCAGTGCAGCAGCTCTTCATTACCCATACGTTCCACGGTCATGATGGTGGCCTGTACCGCGTTGTCGGCGGGGCCCGCCACGATGCGCAGATACTCCGGGCGGATACCCAAACAGACGTCGTTAAAGTTGTAGCTCAGTACCTGGTCGGTCAGCTCGGGCGTCAGGTTGAGCACCCCGTTATCACCCAGACGCAAGCTGACCGCGCCGTGGTCGCGCAGGAGGGGCAGGTCATGCAGGTTCATTGACGGGCTGCCGATGAATTCGGCGACGAATTTATTCGCCGGGTGGTGATAGAGATTGACCGGTTTATCTACCTGCATGATCTCGCCACGGTTAAGCACGCAGATGCGGTCACCCATGGTCATGGCTTCGACCTGATCGTGAGTAACGTAAATCATGGTGGCACCGACGCCTTCACGCTTGAGCTGGTTGTGCAGGTCGATGAGTTGAACGCGCATGGAGACGCGCAGTTTGGCGTCGAGATTCGACAGCGGTTCGTCGAACAGGAATACTTTCGGCTTGCGGACAATCGCCCGGCCGACCGCCACACGCTGGCACTGGCCGCCGGAGAGCTGGCCCGGCTTACGTTGCAGCAGATTGGTGATCTCCAGCTTTTCTGCCGCTTCGCGTACCCGGCGGTCAATCTCCTGTTTGCTCTCTTTGCCAATCAGGCTGAAGGCCATATTCTTGTAGACGGTCATGTGCGGGTAGAGCGCGTAGTTCTGGAACACCATGGCGATGCCACGATCTTTGGGCATGGTGTCGTTCACGCACTGATTATGAATAATGATCTCGCCTTCGCTAACACTCTCGAGCCCCGCGATCATGCGCAGCAGGGTCGATTTGGCGCAGCCTGACGGCCCGACAAACACCATAAATTCGCCTTCGCGGATATCCAGATCGATGCCGTGCAGTGCTTTAAACCCATTTGGGTAAACCTTTTCAACGCTATGTAGCTGTATTCCAGTCATTTAGTACTCCTCTCCCCTTCATCTTTCACGTTGCAGATGCGTTGGCTGCTTTCACTCATCCGAATCACTTACTTCAGTAAGCTCATCGGGGGTCACTCACTTGCCGCCTTCCTGCATCGCGAAATCTTTTGGGGTGTTTCTGTGTATAAAATCAGGCTCAACTCTTCACGCCAGAACTGGCGATGCCCTGAATGAAATAGCGCTGAAAAATGATGAACAGCATCAGCATCGGGATGATGGCCATCAGCGCACCGGCCATCAGCATCGGATACTCCTCACCGGCGCGGCTGGAAAGTGATGCCAGCCCGACCGGCAGGGTCAGTTTGTTGCTGCTGGTGTTGACGATCAGCGGCCACATCAAGTTGTTCCAGCTCCACAGGCCGTTGATGATGATGCAGGCAACAATGCCCGGTCGGATGAGCGGCAGCATGATGCGCCAGAAGATCGTGAAGTGGTTGTAGCCGTCCATCAGCGCGGCCTCTTCCATCTCTTTGGGTACTGCCATAAAGAACTGCCGCAGCAGGAAGGTGGCGTAAATACTGAAAATCCCAGGCAGGATCAGACCGGTCAGGGTGTTGAGCAGGCCAAGTTTCTGCACCACGAGAAATTGCGGAATAAGAAATGCCTGGCCCGGTACCATCAGAATCGAAATGCACAGCACGAACACCACGTTGCGGCCGCGAAAATGCAAACGGGCAAAGCTGTAGGCCGCCATGGTGGCGATGATCATTTGCAACGTGACAGTGAAGAAGGTCGAGAGAATGGAGTTCAGGTAGAACCCCGTGAACGGGATCTCATGCAGAATGCGCCCGTAAGCAGCAAACCCTGGATGAGAGGGCAGCATCTGTAATGGGATCTGGATACTTTCGGCCTGCGTTTTCAGCGAGGTGATCAGCATCCAGATAAAGGGCACCACGGACGCGAGGCTGGCGAGCACCATAAACAGGTAGACCGCCCACTTCTGCACGTTGATCTTTTTGCGCGGCACGCTCCGCGCATCAGTGCGCGCAGGTGTGGCGTTGCGGGTTTGCGAATAGGTTGTCATCCGGGGCTCCTTACGCCACTTTCAGCCGTCTGCCGATGGCCATTTGAACGAGGGTGATCAGCATCGTGACGATAAACAGCACCACGGTGATCGCGGAGGCGTAGCCTTTCTGTTGCAGATAAAACGCGTTTTTATAGAACAGATAGGTGATGGTCATGGTGTCGCTTTCGACCATCGAGCGGTCAAACATCAGGAAGACCACGTCGAAGATTTGCAGCACTTCGATAAAGCTCATCACCGACACGAAGAACAGTGTCGGCACCATCATCGGCAGCGTCAGGCAGAAAAAGCGGCGCAGGGTGCTGATACCGTCGATGTCGGCGGCTTCGTAGATTGAGCGCGGAATACTTTGCAGACCGGCCAGCAGGATGATGATTTTTAGCGCCAGCGACGACCAGATGATGATCACCGACACGCTGATGCGCACGATGTCCGGATCCGACAGCCAACCGATCGCCGAGACGCCGAAAAAGTGCAGCAGATAGTTAATCAGCCCGAAGTCTTTGTTGAACAGCCACTGCCAGACCATGGCGACCGCAGCGGGCATGGTGACGGCGGGCAGAAACAGCAGGGTGCGAAACAGTGCTTTACCGCGGATATTCTGATTGAGGCCCATGGCCAGCAGCAGCGAGAGCGTCAGGCTAACTGGCACGCAGACCACCACGTAAAACAGCGTGTTGGCGATGGCGGCGTAGAAATCGTCGTCGCTGAACAGGTCGAGGTAGTTATTAACGTTGAAAGTACTCCAGTTCATAAACTGGTCAAGATCGGTAAAGCTGTAGAAAATGTTTTGCAAGAAAGGGATGAAATAAAACACCAGCAGCCCGATCAGCAAAGGCAGCACCATGATCCAGCCCCAGAAACGTTCGGCGCGCTCAAGACGGGTGAGGGCCGGGCGGGCTGAGGTTTTTGTGGTCGGTTTAACGTCGGCGGCGCGGGTTTTTTGCTGCTTCACCGCAACGGAAACCGAATCTGCAAGCGACATGATGTTGGTCCTCAGTCAGAGCAAAAAGTCGCTCAGATCAGACGGGACTGACCTGAGCGAAGGGGGATTAGTTTTCCATCACGCGGGAGATTTTCTTCTCCGATTTGTCCATTTCCTGTTTGGCATCGGCACCCATGAAGATCCGCTTCAGGCTGGCAATCCACATATTTTGCCATTTCGGCGTGTTGGTCCCGGCGGTCGGGTAGGCTTTGGTGAATTCGAGAGTTTCGATATACGGCGTGACATCGACATTTTTGATGTTGGCCGCCCAGGCTTTGGCCGCGGTTTTATTGGCTGGGATCACCGCCTTGGCGAGGATCTCCTGCGAGGGTTCAGAGCTCATAAACTGAATGTAGCGCCAGGCTTCCGCTTTGTGGCTGCCTTTGGCGGACATGGCGAAACCGAGGCTGTGAGCCACGCCGGACTGGCGTTCAATTTTCGGCATAATCACCACACCGATGTGGTCGTTAATCAGCGGGTTGGCGGCAAATGGCGCGGCCAGCCACGAACCGGCATAAGCCATAGCCGCGCGGTTGGACTGGAAGATGTTCTCGGTTTTAACTTCACTCATCTGCTGCGCGGTTGGCAGCTGGCCCGCTTTCATCATTTCCTGCAACTGCTGATAAACCCAGATGGATTTGTCGTTGGCAATGTCAGTCGGCTTACCGTCGGTTGGCACCACGTTATTGCCACTCTGGTAGAGCAGGTTGAGGTAGCTGTCCTGGCCGTCGCCGCTTAAATCCATCACCAGCGGGAAGGTGTCGCCTTTCATGCCCGCTTTCAACTGAGTGGCTTTGGCCTTCAGTTGATCCCAGGTCCAGTCGCTGGTCGGGTAGGCGACTTTCGCTTCATCAAACAGTTTTTTGTTGTACCAGACGGCAATGGAGTCCACGTCACGCGGAATAGCCAGCTGTTGTCCTTTATATTGGTAAGCTTTCACCGAGCTGGCGACAATATTATTCATGTCCAGTTTGCTTTTCTCAATATCGCTGTTTAACGGCTCTAATAAACCGTTTTTAGCGTATTGAATGAAATAGGGCATATTGATCCAGAATATATCCGGTGAGACACCACCGGCAGCGGCAGCATCTAATTTCACGAAATATTGCGCGGCCGGTGTTAATTCAATGTCTATTTTAATATTCGGATTTTCTTTTTCGAAGTTTTTGGCAATTTCCTGCTCGGCGGCTAATTGGTTTTTATCCCACACGGCATAACGCAGGGTAACGGGATCGGCGGCCTGTACGGACAGGGAAAACAGAGCGGGTAATAATATCGCTGAGGTAATCATGCTGCGGCGAAATGACGCCTGAGCAAGGTAAGAGGTGGTGCATTTTCTAAGTGACATTGACATCCCCTTGAGCGTTCGAAAAATAAACATTTGCGTAACGTTTAATCTTTCTATCCCCTAAATTTCAGTGTGTCAATACAGCTACTTTTGCCCTGAATCAGTGCGCTAACCTTTCGATCTTGTTAAAAACGAAAGGGGTAAAGTGAAAGTTGAAAGGTCTTTTTTTGTTACTTTTTTATAACATTTGCCCCCTGTTTTCCCTGATGACAAGCGCTGCTGGTCGCTGATTTCATGGGCTGGAAGACGAAAAGCCCTGCACTATGATGGGGAATGGAAAAGCTTTTATTGTGCAGGCGGATAAATCTTTCATTTTTGTGATGCAAACAAACAAAAAAAAGTGCCTTTCACTGTGAAAAGCGGGCCTCAATCAGGGAATGGATTTTTAGTATCTCGGCTTATTGTGGGTGATAAAGGGTGATTGTGCGTTTATTAAAAAAATGTCAGTCTGAGAATTCCTGCTATTTCTCCATTGATGCGAGTCTGACTATTATGCGCCTGACACTATTTCTTACTCATGGTCTGGAAAAGATATTCCAGCAGAAGAATATTCAACAATTAACGCCCATAAAGAATCTTTCATTATTAAACAATGAAAGTATCTCTTTCCAATGTGTCTATTGTTTACATAAAGAAGATGATGAACCCCGGCGGCAATTACGGGTTTCTCTCAGCGGCGAATTGGCCAATGCTATTAGTGTGCGACAGGTGCGGCATGTTCCCAGCCTGTTTCCCTGTTACCGCACCACCGATGAGGATTATCTCACCACGGAGCCGGGGATGTTTCCCGACCCACTCATGCCGCTCCCGGATAACACGTTCTTCGTCAACGGCGATTATTACGGCAGCCTCTGGCTAACGCTCAATCCGCAAAACGAAAGTTTACCGGCCGGTAAGTCGTCGCTGACCTTACGGATTAACGACGTTATCAGCGGAGAACAGCTTGGCACCACTCAACTGACATTTGAGGTTATGGCCCAGGCATTGCCGCCGCAAACCCTGCTGCATACAGAATGGCTGCACGCCGACTGCCTGGCAGATGTGTATGGCATAGAGGTATTTAGCGAGGCGTGGTGGTTGGCGGTGCGCAACTTTGTGCGCTGTGCGGTTAGTAATGGCGTGAATATGTTGCTGACGCCGGTATTTACGCCCCCCCTGGATACGGCCATTGGCGGCGAACGCACCACGGTGCAACTGGTGGGCGTAACCCATACCGCAGAGGGCTATCAGTTTGATTTCACTCTGCTGGCGCGCTGGGTTGCGCTTTGCCAGCAAGAGGGCATCACCACTTTTGAGATTTCACATCTGTTCACCCAGTGGGGCGCTAACCATGCACCGAAAATCATGGTGCAGGAGGAGAAGGGGCTGAGGCGTCGGTTTGGCTGGGATACCGATGCCCACGGGCCGGAGTATCGTGAGTTTCTGCACGCCTTTCTGCCTGCGCTGTGCGGCTGGCTGCGGGAGCATGGCCTCGGCAAACACGCCTGGTTCCATATCTCGGATGAACCGAAAATGGCAGATATCGAGGCTTATCGCCGCGCCAGCCAACTGATCCGCCCCCTGATCGCGGGTTTTCCGGTGCTGGATGCACTTTCCGATTATGAATTTTATCAGCAGGGATTGGTGCAGAATCCGGTGACGGCCAGCGATCATATTGAGCCATTCCTCGAGAACAAGGTGCCGGGCCTGTGGACCTACTACTGTTGCGTGCAGAAACGGGAGGTGTCGAACCGCTTCTTCGCGCAGCCCTCGCAACGTAACCGCATTCTGGGCGTGCAGCTGTATCTCTATAACATCACCGGTTTTCTGCACTGGGGTTTTAACTTCTATAACAGCGGCCATTCCCTGGAGAAGCTCGACCCGTATGCCATCACCGATGGCCAGGGAGCATTTCCTTCCGGCGATCTGTTCGTGGTCTATCCGGGCGAAGAGTATCAGCCGGTGGAGTCATTACGATTGATGGTGCTGCGTGAGGGGTTACAGGACCTGCAGGCGCTGCAACTGCTGGAGTCACTGACCAGTCGTGAGGAGGTGGAGAGCCTTATCGAACGGCTGGCCGGAATGCGCATCACCTTCAAACAATATCCACGGCAAGCAGGGTTCCTGTACGCACTGCGCCATGAGATGAATAAGCGTATTGCTCTGGCGTGATTAGCCATACGCAGAAGGTCACTTTTTGTGTAGGATCAGGAGATTGAAATTTTCTGCGCGGGAGAGTTATGGCTTCGCTCAAAGAGGTGGCGCAACTGGCGTCGGTGTCCCTGATGACGGTATCCAGGGCAATAAATCAGCCACAACGGCTGAAGCCTGAAACGCTGGCGCGTGTACTGCATGCCATCAATAGCCTGAATTATGTGCCTGATTTCTCTGCCCGCAGGATGCGTGGCAAAAGCAGTAAAGTATCGACGCTCGGCGTGCTGGCACTGGATACCGCCACGACGCCGTTTTCCGTTGAGTTATTGCTCTCCATTGAGCTGACTGCCAGAGAGTTTGGCTGGAGCAGCTTTCTGGTCAATATCACCTCTCAGGAAGATAGCGATCGCGCGGTAAGCCAGCTGCTCTCCCAGCGCCCGGACGGGATCATTTTTACTACCATGGGGCTGCGTGAGGTGGATATTCCCGAACGTCTGCTGGATAAAAATCTGGTGCTGGCTAACTGTATCAGCCGGGGAAAACCTTTACCGGGTTATATCCCTGATGATTTTGACGGCCAGTATCAGGCGATGAAAGCCCTGATCGCTCAGGGGTATCGTAAGCCGCTCTGTTTCTATTTGCCGCAGTTAACCCCGGCGGGCGTCAGCCGTCGTGCCGGAGCCGAACAGGCCTGGCGTGAAGCCGGGCTGCCGCAGACCGATCTGCGCCAGCATCATATGGCGTGGGGGGACGAACATTACCGTGATGTGGTCACCCTGCTGGATGAAGTCATCATCGGCGGGAAACCGGATTTTGACGTGCTGGTATGTGGTAATGACCGAATCGCTTTTCTGGCTTATCAGGTACTGCTGGCCAGAGGCATTGCAATTCCACAGCAGGTGGCGGTGCTGGGTTACGACAATATGGTCGGCATTGGCGATCTGTTCTTGCCCCCGCTGACCACGGTACAATTGCCGCATGTGGAAATAGGCCGAGAAGCGGTGCTGCATCTGATTGAACAACGTCCGCATCGCGGCCTGATAAAAATCGCTTCGCCCCTGCTGACGAGGGCTTCGTTATAGATCTTATCCGGCGGCAAGCTGCCAGCAGTCGCCGCTTTGCAACACGGCCTGACCGTTTTCAGCAAACAACGACAGCCTGCGCTGTCCCGCTTGCGGGTAAATCCGGCTGCTGAGCGTAGCCTCCCCCTGATTAACGAATACCTCTACTGATGAACGGTCAATATACACGCGCAAATGCAGCTGGCCTTGGCGCGGTAAGGCCACGCTGCGCTCCCCGCAGATACCGTATTGCGCCGCATAATCCCGTTTCAGCACTAAACGCTGGGACTGGCTATCAACGGTAATCGTCAGGCCATTCCCGAGTTTCAAACCGAAGTTCCTTGCCGTGGATGCATCGAGGTCCCACCGGGTGATGAGCTCGACGGCGCGGGCATCGCTGCTGATCTCTTTCATGTTGTCGCGCAGTGTGACAGCCCGGAGTTGCTGGTGCTCGCGGCGCAGTGTTTCCAGCTCGCGCACCGGTGTCATACACAGTTTACCTTGTTGCAGGTGCAGTTCGCGTGGCAGGGTCATGCAGCCTGCCCAGCCACCGGTTTTGGAAGGCATGACCGACTCCCACATATCCATCCAGGCGATGACCACCCGGCGGCCATCGGCGGCGAGGAAGGATTGCGGTGCATAGACATCATGGCCGTGGTCCAACTCGCGAAAGGTATGGCTGATAACGAAGTCACCGTCCGGCTGCCACTGGCCGCGCAGGCAGCCGCTCTGGAAGAGATTGCGGTAGTCATCACCGCAGGCCTGTATGCCCTGCGGTGAAAACATCAGGACATGTTCATTGCCCAGCGGGAAAAAGTCCGGGCACTCCCACATATAACCTTCATGCTCACTGGCCTGCGCCAGCACGCGATCTAATTGCCAGTCACGCAGGCTTCCGCCTTTGTAGAGCAGCACCTGACCACGATCCTCGGCGTCACGTGCGCCGATCACCATCCACCAGTAGCCTGCTTCGCGCCACACTTTCGGATCGCGGAAATGCATAATGCCGGGCGGCGCAGTCAGTACCACACCCTGTTTGGTAAAGTGAATGCCGTCAACGCTGGTGGCCAGACATTGTACTTCGCGGATGGCGCTGTCATTGCCTTCTCCGTTCAACCAGACATGTCCGGTATAAATCAGACTGAGCATCCCGTCGTCATCGACTGCGCTGCCGGAGAAACAGCCGTCGCGGTCAAATTCATCGCCCGGTGCCAGAGCAACAGGCTGATGTTGCCAGTGCACCATGTCATGACTGGTCGCATGCCCCCAGTGCATCGGCCCCCAGTTTTCGCTGAAGGGGTGATGCTGATAAAACGCGTGATAAAGGCCCCGGTGAAATATCAGGCCATTAGGATCATTCATCCAACCCGCGGGAGGTGCCAGATGATATTTGGGATAAAATGCGTTATCGCGCTGCGCAGTTGCGGCGCTCAGGGCCGCGGCGGCGAGTTCCAATCGTTGTTTCATAAAATCTCACTTTGATTGAGGTGCAAGGTTGGTGGCGTGCTGCGTTTTTCACCCAGCAGCAGGAAGCAGGAGAGCAGGGTCAGGGCCAGGACCAGCAGCCCCATGATCATGTAGGTGTCAGCAAATCCGATCAGGTCGTAGCCGCGCCCGGCCAGAGGTGAAAGCACGCTGGCGCAAACCTGGGTAATAAACTGGAAGCCGACCAGATACAGCGTGGCAGAGAGCCGCGGGTCGAAACGGGTGGTGATGTACTTGAACATGGCGATAAGCAGGATAGGCAACTCCACGGCGTGCAGCAGTTTCATCAGTGAGATGGTTACTGCATCGGCGGCCAGGCCAGAGCCAAAAATGCGCAGTGCCATGATAAGTCCGCTGAGTAGCAGGCCGTTTTTTGCTCCTATCCGGTTGACGACAAAAGGAGCCAGAAACATGCCGCCAGCTTCCAGGAAAACCTGAAATGAGTTAAGGAAGCCATACATTTCATTGCCATTTTTGACATCACTGAACAGTGAAGAGAAGTAGACCGGGAACTGCTGGTCATAGACGTTATAGACGCTGACTCCCATGACAAAGACAATCAGTGCCCAGAAGCGCGGCAGGCGAAACAGCGCGGCGGCGTCTTTGAAGGTCAGGTTTCCTGGCTTGCCATATTCAAGCTGACTCATGGCATCAGTTTTAACCTCACGCAGGCACCCTAACAGGATCAGGAACACCCCAGCGGATAAGGACGCCATCCAAAAGTTGAGGTTTGGATCAATATTAAACAGCATACCGGCAAAGAAGGTGGCAGCAGCCCAGCCCAACGACCCCCACATGCGTGCTTTACCGAATTCAAATCCCAAAATGCGGCTCACCCGCTCGGTGTAGGATTCCAGCGCGCCAATCCCGGCAAAAAAAGTGGCTCCGACGTAGAGGCCGCCCGCTGTGGCACCGAGTAAAATATTGGCCGCCAGCAATGGCGCGAAGACAAAAATAAAGAACGGACCACTCATCAGCAGCAAGCCGCCTATCATCCATAGCAGGTTTTTACGCAGTCCCAGTTTGTCCTGAATAAACCCGTATAACGGCTGGGCGCACAGCGCAGTCAGGGCAATCGCGGAAAAAATGAGGCCGGTTTCCGTGCCTTTCAGCCCGACTTTCTGACTCAGCCATAATGAGATAAGTGAGAAGGCAGAGGACCAGGTATAAAAGAAACAAAACAGTAATCCGCTAAGCAGCAAATAATGACGTCGTTGATGGGTTTTCATGATGCATATCCGTTTGTCATGGCGGGAAATTCTGCGCATTGTTAACGTTAACTTTGTGCGGATGGAAGCCGCTTCGCGATAAATAGTCGATGTTAATCACGATTGTTAACGTTAACATTATAAAGTTGTGATCTGTCTTGCAAATTTTAAGGACGTAAAAGGAGGGGGGGCGCGGTGAACGCCCGGTGACTATTCTGCGTCGAACCAGTCGCTGTTTTGCTCGGCGATGGGGGTAATGGTAGAGATCATCTCTTGCAGATGAATGCGAATAGCGTGCTCGGCGGCGTCCGGATCATGAGCTTTTAGCGCGGCAAAGATATTGTCGTGCTGCTCGATCAGGCTTTCCGGCGGGGAGACTTTGCTCAGGGTAAGGAAACGCACGCGGTCCATGGTGGCTTTGATGTGCTCGACGGTTTCCCACGCCAGGCGGCAGTCGATAATCTGCGCGATGGTGCGGTGAAACTCATCGTCTAACAGCAGGAATTCCTGCGTTTGCTGGCTTTTTGCCGCCAGCCGCTGACGTTGCAGGTTGTGCTCCAGCTGCGCCAGATCGCCCGCCGTGGCGACTACCGCTGCGCGGCGTACCACCGCCGTTTCCACCGCTTCGCGGATAAACCGGCCATCTGCCACCCGTTTGGCGGAGATCTTCATCACGAAGGTTCCGCGTTGTGGAAGAACCTGTACCAGGCCGGCCTCTGCCAGTTTAATGAACGCTTCACGCACCGGCTGACGCGATACGTTAAAGCGGGAAGAGATCTCTTTCTCTGATAACAACGCACCAGGGGGGATCACACAGGTGACAATATCCTGGCGCAGGGTCCGATAGATCTGCTGATTCACCGGGACATTGTTGAGAAATTCGTAGGGTTCAGTCATGGGTAAAGTGACATTTTCAGCGGCTGGAATAGTGCAATACTAGCATGACTTTTCTCAGGGTTTTGAGATTGTTAACGCATACCCCCGCGTTACCTATACACGAGTCAGAATTATAAAAATAGAAATCCTAGCTGGGCAGTCCTACAGGGGCATGTGAGTTTCTTACAGAGTTTTTATTCGACAAATTGCACCCTTTTTACTTTAGTAAAAGTAGTTGATGGAAGGCTGTAGATTGGACGTGATATTAGAGTCAGGAGTACGCATTTCTTTTATATATGCATGTCTGAGTCTGGCCAAGGTGAATCACCGGACATCTTTGCTATTCTGAATCACGGTCTTCAGATCTTATTTTTTGCCTAAAAAGGCTTTCTGGCCGGATAGCCAACCTCAATTCAGTCTTTTCGCCGAGTGGTGACCCTTCCCAAGAAGGCTGCTCAATTAACAGAACTCCGGCGTAATCAATACATCTCTGGAGGACAGCAACCTCAGCGTTTATATCCAAACACCCTCTGGCAGAATCCGCGATCAAATGACGTTGTAGTTATATTGAACAGCATTATAGTCAGGCGTCCTTGGTCACTGCTGCTGGAAACTGATAACGGTTCTGAAGTTGCAAGAAAAAGCTGGGATGGCGCATGTATGAAAGGAGAATTAGGAGCGACTTCTCACGCCCGGGAACACCGACGGACTACGCAACGCTTTAGTCCTCTGATGGCTAGTTGCAGCAGGAGTACCTCAATGAGCGCTCATTCACGATCCTGGAGGATGCAGGGTGCAAAATCGAGGTTTGGCACATCCTCCTTAACCCGCGTCGTCACCCTTCTTCGCGGGGCTGGGTGATCCCATCCGAATATGCATAAAATCTGGCTGTTGCAAGAATGAAGCCGGTTGTTCCTGATTATGGAGGGGTTATATACGGGGGCGGATCAATAGTCATATTTCATTAATATTTATCTTACATGGATTTCATTAAAGTATGAGTTTAACCCACCGGCGTAAGTCTATTTTTAGACCCAAAATGAGTTGAGGCAACTTAGGCACTACTAGATAATCGGCGCATAAGATAAGAAATGACTAAAACAATAAGTACTCCTTCTTAACCGTTTGAATACAAACTCTATATTAAGTTTGTTTATTTCAAATCACCTTAAGAAGGTTTTTTTATTGTTAGGTACTTACTTTCTTAAAGAGTGTTTTACTTCAATAAATAAATGGAAAAGCCATGTCAATAACCACCACTTTAAATTTGGTGCGGACAGCTATGTCCTGAACATTGGCGACTACTTAATTACTCAAGGAATTTACCATGAAAAACAATCTTATCGTCGCTGTTATCGCTTCTGCGTCAATTCTGTCAGCTGCTTCAGCGTTCGCAGCTGATGGTCAGGTTAACTTCAAAGGCGAAATCATTGATGCCGCTTGCACCGTAGTAAACAACGTCTCTAACCCGCTTGACGTCACCCTGGGCCAGGTTGCTAAAACGGCTTTCACGGGTGCGGGCTCCACTGCATCTGCAACTAAGTTCACCTTGCAACTGAAAAACTGCCCGGAAACTGTAACCAGCGCGACCGTTAAGTTTGATGGCGCTGCAGTTACTGGCGACAACAGTGTTCTGGCGCTGACCACCGAAACTGGCGTAGCAACTGGCGTGGGCATTCAGCTGTCTGACGCGTCTAGCGCAGTTCTTCCATTATTCACCGCATCTACCGTTTACCCACTGGTTTCTACCGGTACTAACAACCTGGACTTTGTGGCTCGTTATGTTGCGACTTCTGCCACGGTCACAGCCGGTCCTGCAAACTCTGTAGCCAGCTTCACTGTTAACTACAACTAAAATTTTCCCCAGATTACTCGGGGAGCTGAATATACGGGTCGGAGGCAACAACCCCGGCCCGATATTCTTAACCTTGATGTGGATTTAAAACATGAAATTCTTACAAAACTTATTGATTGGCACTTTCTTCGTGACGACTACGGCAGCACAGGCTGGCGTAGTCGTCGGGGGCACGCGGCTGATTTATGACGGTGCGAAAAAGGAGTCTTCACTGAGCGTCAATAATCCTGACCACTCGCCCTATTTAATCCAGTCTTGGGTAGAAGCCCCCGTCGGTGTCGCTGAGAAAGCCCCCTTCATGATCACCCCTCCTTTATTCCGTCTTGATGGTGGCCAGCAAAACGTCCTGCGAGTGGTGCGTGCTGGCGGCAACTTGCCTGGTGATAGAGAGTCCCTTTACTGGATGAGTATCAAATCAATCCCGTCCTCAGAGAAAAAAGAACAAGGGCAAAACACACTGCAAGTCGCCGTGAAAACCCGCATCAAGCTGATTTTTCGTCCTCAGGGTCTAAAAGGCGTACCGGAAGAAGTGGCACAAGATCTGAAATGGAAGCGTAACAACAGTCAGTTGGAGGTCAATAACCCAACACCGTTTTATATGAACTTCCACTCCGTGACCATCGGTGGCAAACAGATCAAAGGAGTGACCTTTGTGGCACCGATGTCCAATGCCAGCTTTGCGCTACCAGCAGGTGTTACCGATGGCAGCATCAACTGGAAAATCATCAGCGATTACGGCGGTGTGGGGGCGATTCATACAGGTATTTTATAAAAAAAACAATGAATTAAGTTCTTGCGGAGCAGTAAGGACACAGAGAACAGGGCGACCCTCTGGCTTTTAGACACTGGAGCAGTAAAGGATGAACAATACACCGCAAAGGAATAAGGGACTTAAGACCCCACGTATCAGTCAACTGGCATATTTAATCGCCTTGTTGTCGGGCTGCCTTACGTCGGGTGCTCACGCCGCTGATTACTTTAATCCTGAATTGCTACAGGTAGATAATCCTCTGCAGGGAAAAACTGATCTGTCAGTTTTTGAAACCAACGGCAGCCAGGCGCCTGGTATCTACCACGTTGATGTCTACCTGAATAATGAAAAAATCGATACCCGGGACATTACGTTTAGATTGCAACCGACCAAAGACGGTAAAGAGAGTCTGCAACCCTGTCTGAGTGGCAAGGCTCTGGCTGATATGGGTGTAAAAACCCAAGAGTTCCCCACTTTGGGTGAGGGGGAATGCGTTGAACTTAATGTTATTCCTTCTGCCAGTACCGAGTTTCGCTTTAGCGCACAGCAACTGCTCATCAGCATGCCGCAGGCTGCTGTTTCTCAGACCGCGCGTGGTTACGTCTCGCCGGAGCAGTGGGACAATGGTATTACAGCCTTACTGCTGAATTACAGTCTGACGGGGGCTAATAACTACACGCGCAATCATACTGCTCAGGATTCAGACAACCAGTATGTGAACCTGAGGCCCGGGGCCAATATCGGTGAGTGGCGGCTGCGCAACTACTCGACCTATAGTCGCAGTAGCCAAGGGATGAGTCAGTGGGACACCGTCTACACCTATGCTCAGCGCAACATTGTCGCATTGAAAAGCCAACTGACGCTGGGTGACAGTAGTTCGCCATCAGACGTTTTTGACAGCATACCTTTTCGCGGTGCACAAATTGCATCGGATGATGACATGATGCCTGACAGTCTTAAGGGCTATGCACCGGTAGTGCGAGGTATTGCCCGCACCAATGCCCAGGTCATAATCAAACAAAACGGTTATGTGATTTACCAGAGCTATGTTGCACCAGGGGCTTTTGAAATTACTGACATGTTCCCAACTGGCGGCAGCGGTGACTTATACGTAACGATTAAAGAAGCAGACGGCAGTGAACAACAACTGGTCGTTCCTTATGCTTCATTGCCTGTTTTGCAACGTGAAGGACGCTTGAAGTTCGCTATGACCAGCGGTCAGTACCGTTCATACGATGACAGTGTTGAAAAAACGGATTTCAGCCAGGGCACCGCCATTTATGGTATGTCACACGGTTTTACGGCGTACGGAGGGGGGCAGTTTGCCAGTAAATATCATTCTCTGGCGGCGGGTATAGGTAAAAATCTGGGTGATATCGGGGCTCTGTCGGTGGACGTCACCCAGGCGTGGTCCACGATGAAGGAGCAGCCAAAAGAGAGCGGCCAATCTTGGCGAGCCCGGTATAGCAAAGACATTTTAGAGACCGGTACCAACTTTTCAATTGCCGGTTATCGCTATTCCACTGCGGGTTATTACAGTCTGCAGGAAGTGTTGGACACCTATCGTAATGACCAGGATTCCTCGCAGAACGAGCGCCGTCGTAATCGCGCCGAACTGACCATGAATCAAAGTTTATGGGAAAGTGCCGGTTCGGTATCCATTAGCCTGGTGAGTGAAGACTATTGGAATAGCGATCGCAACATGAAGTCTATCGGCGTGGGCTATAACAACTCGTGGAACGGTATCAGCTACGGCCTGAACTATAGCTATAACGAAAACTCAACGGCCAATACCAGCGATATTAATGGTAATAGTCAAAGTAAAGGGGGGCGTGTTTATGACCGTGACCAGGTGCTCGCTTTTAATATTAGCGTACCGCTCAGTCGCTGGCTCAGTAACACTTACGCGACCCACAATATGAGTACCAGTAAAAATGGAAACACGACCAATACCTTAGGATTAAATGGTAGCGTCTTGGCAGATAACAACCTTAGCTGGAGTGCTCAGGAAGGTTACGGCAATCAGGGCGTGGGTAATAGCGGTAACCTTAATGCCGACTATCGTGGCACTTACGGAGAAGTGAACGGCGGTTACGCCTATGACCAGAATACCCAACGGATAAATTACGGCCTGCAAGGCGGGATAGTGGCACATGAAAACGGCGTGACATTAGGGCAGCCGCTTGGTGAAACCATTGCGCTGGTGAAAGCGCCGGGCACCGACGGCGTGGGTGTCCTTAACCAGAGTGGAGTGAAAACTGACTGGCGCGGTTATGCCATCGTTCCTTATGCCTCACCGTACCGGAAAAACCAAGTGCAGTTGAACACTGAAACCTTACAGGATGACGTCGACCTGACGCTGACCACGCAGAATGTGGTGCCAACCCGTGGAGCGGTAGTTCGCGCTAATTTCAATGCAAACGTGGGCAGACGAGTACTGATGACCCTCTTGCGTCATGGTGGAGCACCTGTGCCGTTTGGTGCAATGGTGAGCGATCCGGCACAACAAGCCCCACAAAGCTTTATCGTCGGTGATGGCGGCCAGGTTTACCTGACTGGGATGCCCGACAGTGGTTCCCTGAAGGCGCAATGGGGGAGTGAGGCTAACCAACGATGTTCCGTGAGTTATGCTCTGATTAAGCAGATAACAGAAAATACAGGTATTCAAACTGCACAGGCGAATTGTCTGTAAATCTAAGGAGGCGAAAATGACAGCCTCTTTAGATCATTCCATTTAGACGCGAGTTTTCACTTTATGAAAAAGAATCTTAGATTTTTACTATGCCTGTTATATTCAGGATTAATAGGGTTGCTGCTGTTACCTATGTCCGCCATGGCATTTTCTTGTACTTCTAATGGTGTTGCAATTGGTGGTTCGGGAACTTTTACGATCCCTATTGATGTGGCGTTAAACAAAACCACCAGTAATATTACACTCACAGACATGAGCACCTATACAAATTGCTCTGGACAATCTGGATATACTGATGCATTGCGAACTACCGGCGCGACCATTTCGCCAATGTTAACCAGCCTTGGTTATACTGGATTTTCTGTGATTGGCGGGGCTACCTATAATTATCCACTCGGTACCGTGTGCGTGTGGCCAGATAGTAATTGCTCAACCAACTATCCAAACTTAGCCAATGTCCCTCTCCAGGTAAAAATAGGCATACAACGTGTAGCGATGATTAATGGGACGGGAACGACTATCCCTGCAGGGACAGAAATAGCGAGGCTTCAGGTACAGCAGCGTTCAAATAATGGTGTTGTGGGCCAGGTTATCTAGGGGTGGGATAAAACCTGGAGATTCACTTTAAAAAATACGTTGGTCATTCCTGCTTATACTTGCTCTTGGACAAATCCCAATCAGACAGTGCAATTGCTACCTGTAAAAAAAGCCGATCTTATGGCTAATGGCTCTGGTCGATATCCTGTCGCTCAGCCATTTAATATCAATTTAACCTGTGATCCCCAAACAACAGTGTCTGTGAAGTTTGACGGCACAGCAATGGCAGGAAAGTCGGATGTGTTGGCGAATACTACCGCAGGGAATGATGCCGTCGGAATACAAGTCCTGTTGAATAATAATACTGTAACGCTCGGAAATAATTTGCAGGTTATTGCTAACTCTCAGGCACAAGAATCTTTGGCATTCAACGCGTATTATTATTACAACGGGGGCACCCTGAAACCTGGTCTTCTTACTTCATTGGCAACGGTAACATTATCCTACAATTAATCAGCAATAAAATTACATGATATTTTTCTTAAACCAGTGAATAAACCTCCGCTTTGTCGCCCCTATTCCTGAAAGTGCGTCATTTTCTATTCGGATGATCAGGAATAGAGGCGCTCAAACGAAAAGGGGAATTCAAAACCCTGGAATATAATAAGTCACGCCATTCAGGATAATAACCTCAACCTCCGAGGAAATTTCCTAAGACACCCCACCACGGGTGGGATGCGATTTGCGATGCTGTAGCCAGTTATTTGCCATAGTAGGAATATGAGCCCTGGAACATCACTGCACTGTTAAGACTACACTTCAATTGCTCGGTCCAGACACCGTTTGCCGATATTGTGGTCAGGTATTTAACGAGCAGGCCGGTGCACCCATGGCAAAACCATAGAGCCGTTCGCCCAGGCCTAAGCAACGGCAGGCGCTCAGCTGCCAAATCCTTGTGGCACTCTCGGCCTTTTACTGGAAGCCCATCCTCGCCGTTCTTTTCAACATATGTTATAGCCAATCCAAGCATAACCTTTCCCGTGACATGAGAAGACATAACCATTACTGGCTATAAGATGTATAATGAGAAATTCTGACCTATATTTTTAGGTACACCAGACAGTAAAAGCTGGCTAGGACCTTATTAGAATTTTTGTTTTTACCAGGAATCAACATGTGCCCACGTAGTGTCAGAAATTTTAAACCCCTAAAAGAGATGCAAATTCTCATTGATGCGATACTACCCTTCGCGGATGTACGTGTCGGCCAGCCACACAGAAGTTTTTATTACACTGAAAATGGTGTGAATATTATTTACCTTGTTCTCGTAGGTACAATTTTTATACACAGATCAAGTGACGGCATGGTGGTGGCCACCGGTTATTCACCGCTGATTGTTGGCCTGACCAACGAGATATTAATGGGTGAGGCTGACTATTTCTTTACTACGGAAACGGATATTTCCTATGCGGTCACTCCCCTGCATAATGCAAAGGATATCATCAGGGATAATAATCTTTGGAAAGATTACTCGATCTTTCAATCATATTTGTTGAAATATATTAGCATCAATAGCGCAAAGAATACTGCCCTCTCTGCTTATGAAGTTATTCGTAACCAGTTGATAAATTTGATGCATGAGCCTGATGAGATTAGACTGAGTATTACTGCAGCACAATATATCCAGGAACGTACCAGGCTATCAAGAAGTGGTATTATGAAAATATTATCTCAACTAAAAATAGGAGGATACATCACCACCTCCGAGGGAAAACTTATGGATATGATTAAGTTACCTGTTAATTTCTGATTTGTCATCAATAGTATCCCGTCCCTAAATTTATCAAATCCATTCAGATGCGGAACATAAGTACTCCGCTCTTTTCAAAGATAAATGCGTTACGGTGCGGCACTTTTCTTCCGGTTGTTAAAAACTCCATCTCTGGTTCTAATAAAAATAAACACCAAAGGAGTCTAAAAAAAGACTGAACCTACTTTGTAGGTATCATGTCATTTATAAATTTAGCATGCTAAAATTAAGGGGCTTTCAATTTTTGCTAATTTAAATTTAGTTCAACAGTTGAAGTTATCAAGTGCTTATATGAGAGTTTCACTTTTAATGTAAAAAGTAGTGGTGGTGAGTTTTCATTATCCCTGCTCGAAGGGAGAGCAAAAGTGGATCGCTCAAAAAACAATACCGCTAAACCTATATTAGCAATTCTAAAGGTCATGAAAGCACTACTTCCTCATGATCGAAAAAAATTAGCCCTGCTCACAGGGAATTCCCCTGCTCAAATGACAAAGAATATATTTGTTATTTAATTTAAGATAGTTATGTACAGTTGTATAGGGTATTAGATGGCATGGTAAGAAGTTCAGTTAAAGCGCCAATGATCTTAGGTTTAAGTAATCAAATTATTTCGGACGCGGAAAATTTCTTCTTTACGACAGAAACAGTAACAACTTTCTCAGTTATTTCCTCCCTCGAGGCAACTAAATTCATCGAAAGTGAATGTATTTGGGAACAAGCATCCGTTTTTCTGGCCTATACGATGTGGCATCTCGCTGAAATAAATACTAAGCTTACTGAATTAACACCATATAAAATGACGCGTAACCAGCTTATTAATTTAATGAATGAACCAGAAGAGATTCGATGCAATATAACGGCTGTTCAGTATATTCAAGAATACACGAAATTATCCCTCAGTGGTATAATGAGGATGTCGGTCCATTTAAAAGCAGGTGATTATATGAAGTTGGAAAAAGGATGTTTGATTAACATTGGTAATATCCCCCTGAAGTTTTGATCTTAAAAATACAAATGAGAGATTTCTCATCAAAATGGTGAATTACTGTGGTTGTTGAATTCGCATCAGTTACCCTATTTCCAAGTTTAAGTCCGGTTTGTCGTAGTTGACCATAAAGGGCATGTTATCAATTCTGTGGGTGAACTGGCGTTACCACCCCATATTACTCATCGTTATGTCGGGGTGACCTGCCCCCAGGATTAGATACAACGCTCAGTTAGTAATGTCGGATCCTTCACTCTCAGAATTACCCTTTCTCCAGACTGCATCATTGAAGCCGGTCAGCATGACAATGTGTGCCAGAGTGCCGAATTTCAGCGGGGCCACGCGTGGGGATGGGGAGATGCGGATCTGGGGGAGGTGGGTTGAATTCCTCAGCATGCAGATAAAAAAAGTCCCGCTCAAGGAGGGCGGGACGTCGTAATACCTTACGAGGGGATAGTCCAATGAGATGCAATGACCTATAGGGGAATAAGTGCTTGCACACTCATAATAACTAACGGTATTAACCGTTCAAGTATAACCCGGGTAAATTTGACTTAGGAAATGACCTTCCGGAATTTTCTGAGCCCGTTGGGCAGGCAATGAGCAGTGGGGAATAAAGGGCCGTAAGGCGATGCTGCTGGTTATGTGGCGGATAAAGGCCTACCCTCTAGAGGTATTACTTGGTCACTCTGAAGTTAAGCGATTGTAAGTGTTAAGGATTGTTATGAGCGAAGTCGAAAGTTCGATCAGTATTGGTGATATTCTGACTGTTAAGAACGGTACTACCCACGAGGTAACAGGCTTTGTGAAGAAAGGGGAAAGAATTTACCCGACAGTCAAAACCGACCACGGCAGTGCCAACTTTAGCCAGATCAAAGAAATCATCTCCGTCAGTAAAGGCTGAGTATTATCAGCTGAGCGCGACCATGGCCTGCTGCAAGGCGGGCTGTGTAATTTCCCCTCTCTCTTTTCCTTCATCCTTCACACAGGCTCTGCGTTGGCAGCCATCATTCACCCCGGTCATTTACTGATGTAAGCCCTCAAGGTTCATTTCGTTGCCGCCTTAATCCAGCCCGAATGATTTTGGGGAAAGTGTGATCCCCCTTTAGCCCCAATTACTTCATAAATCCCAGATTTTTCCCTTCGAAGCGTTTATTTATGAACCCAATCACAAAATGGTAACCGGTTTCTGAAACCGGTTGCAGTATTGCGCTCAGCGGTCAATATTTATCCGAAGCGTTTACCATGCTTGTGCCATAGGGGAATTATTTATGTCTCATGCCAGTGATGTGCTGTTCGGTATTATCGAAAATAAAATCAGCCCGATGGCGGGAAAAATATCCAGTCAGCGACATATTATGGCCATCAGGGACGGGTTTATTTCCGCCATGCCCTTTATGATTGTCGGTTCTTTCCTGCTGGTTTTTGCTTATCCTCCTTTTTCCCCTGACAGCGGCTGGGCTTTTGCGCGCTGGTGGCTGGCGATGTCAGTGAAATATCAGGATGTGATATTAACCCCTTACAATATGACCATGGGGATCATGTCGATATACATCACTGCCGCTATTGCTTATAACCTCGCCGCCAGTTACAAGCTCAATCCTTTTATGACTGCGATGTTATCGCTGATGTCCTTTATGCTGGTGGCATCGCCGCAGGTGAATAAAACCCTGCCGACGTTGGGGCTGGGTGGGGTGGGGATATTTACCGCCGTGCTGGTCGCGATTTACACCACAGAATTAGCGCGGTTTTTAAAAGTCAGAAATATCGGTTTTAAACTGCCGGATCAGGTTCCGCCGAAAATCAAACACTCCTTCGATCTCTTAATTCCCATTATGGCGGTGGTGCTGACGCTCTATCCGCTGAGCCTGTTTATTCAATATCAGTTCGACATGTTGCTACCGCAGGCCATTATGGCGCTGTTCGGGCCGATTATTTCTGCTGCCGATACTTTACCGGCCATTCTTATTGCAGTGCTGATCTGTCATCTGCTCTGGTTCGCCGGTATTCACGGCGCGGTGATCATCAGCGGCATGTTGCAGGCATTCTGGTTGACCAATCTGGGTATCAATCAGGAGTTACTCACTTCCGGGTTGCCGCCTGTGCATATATTTATCGAACCCTTTTGGCAGTTCTTTATTGTGATTGGCGGTTCGGGATCGACGATGGGGCTGGTATTGCTCTATTTACGCAGCCGTTCGGTGCATCTGCGGTCAATCGGTAAACTCAGCCTGGTTCCCGGCGTATTTAATATTAATGAACCGGTTATTTTCGGCTCGCCGATAGTGATGAACCCGACCCTGTTTATACCGTTTATTACCGCACCGTTGGTCAATGCCGTTATCGCCTATATCGCCACTCGCACCGACTGGGTAGGTAAGGTGAATTCCGTGGTGCCCTGGACGGCCCCCGCGCCGATTGGTGCGGCATGGTCAACCGGCTGGGATCTACGCGCTGCGGTGCTGGTGATGATCTTAATTGCCATCTCATCGGTAATTTACTATCCGTTCTTCAAAGCCTATGAAAAACAGCTGCTCGAACAGGAGAATCCTCAAGAGCAGGAAGAGAAACAGACGCTGACTCAGCCACAGGCCTGAGCCGCCAACGGGAGCAAACCATGGACACACTAAGGGATATGGAAACAACGGTGATGGAGCTGATCATCTTTTCCGGAGAGTCCCGCTCATGCGCGATGGAAGCCTTGCAGGCGGCGCGCAAAAAAGAGTGGCAACAGGCTGAGGCGCTGCTGGTGCAGTCCACGCAGGCCGGTAAACGCGCCCATCAGATCCAGACAGAGCTGATTGGTGCTGATGAAGGTTGCGGCAAAATTCCGGTCAATCTGATCATGGTTCATGCACAGGACCACCTGATGAACTCCCTGCTATGCCGGGAAATGGCCGAAGAGATGATCTATCTGCACAAGGAGATCGACGGCCTCAGGCAGTCACGCTGAGGCAGACCATCACCACAATAATTTTCTTAAACGTCAAGGAGATATCTGGATGATTTACGCGAAGACCAAACCCTTCCCGGCTGACTTTTTATGGGGGGCTTCTACCTCGGCTTACCAGGTGGAAGGTGCATGGAATGAGGACGGGAAAGGCCCGTCGGTCATTGATATGGCCACCTTCCCCGATAACATCAGCGACTTCAAAGTCACCAGCGACCATTATCACCATGTCAAACAAGACGTAGCCCTGTTTAAAGAGCTGGGGCTGAAAACCTACCGTTTCTCTATCTCCTGGAGCCGCCTCTTTCCCGACGGTGACGGAGACATTAACCCGCAGGGTGTGGCGTTTTATAATCAACTGATCGACGAGATTTGCGATGCTGGCATTGAGCCGCTGGTCACGCTCTACCACTTTGACCTGCCGTATGCGTTACAGCAGAAGGGGGGATGGTCTGACCGGAAAACCGTCGATGCGTTTGAACGCTACGCGCGAACCGCATTTGAATTGTATGGCGACCGGGTCAAATATTGGCTGACCATCAATGAACAAAATATGATGATCCTTAAAGGCGATGTGATAGGCACGCTGGATCCCAATACTGAAAATCCGCAGAAAGCGTTATATCAGCAGAATCACCATATGATGCTGGCGCAGGCCAAAGCCATGATTCTCTGCCACGCCTTATTACCGCAGGCTAAAATTGGCCCGGCACCGAATATCTCCTGTATTTATGCTGCCAGTTCCAAACCGGAAGACAATATTGCCGCGCATAATTACTCCTCCATTCGCAACTGGTTGTATCTCGATCTGGCTTGTCACGGGCGTTATAACGCGCTGGTGTGGAGTTTCCTGGAAGAGAAATCCCTGTTGCCGGAAATCGTCGCGGGCGATATGGAAATACTTCGTCAGGGCAAACCTGACTTTATCGCTTTCAACTATTATGCGTCGACTACCGTGGCGGCGGATGTGCCAAACAACCACGCTGGTGAGAAGCAAGATCCACGCGCAGTAGAGGACCAGCAGCTGGCCGGTGTGTATAAAAATGTTTATCTGGGGGTGGATAACCCGCACCTCGAACATAACGAGTTTGGCTGGTATATCGATCCGGTCGGTTTTCGCCTGACCTGCCGTGAAATATATGAACGCTATGCCTTGCCGCTGATCATTACCGAGAACGGCCTGGGCGCATTCGATAAGCTGACCGACGACAAAAAAGTGTACGACGATAAGCGCATTAATTATCTGCGTATTCATATCGAACAGCTGAAGCTGGCGATATCCGATGGCGTAGAACTCTTTGGCTATTGTCCGTGGTCGGCGATTGATTTAGTCAGCACTCACCAGGGCATCAGCAAACGCTATGGATTTATTTACGTGAACCGTGATGAGCATGATCTGAAAGATATGGCGCGTTATCGGAAGAAAAGTTTCTTCTGGTATCAGCGGGTCATTGCCAGCAATGGGGAGGATCTTAACGGTCATATTGAATACTGATCATCTGTGAGCAGCAAAAATAGAGGGTGGCGATGGCCACCCTTTTTCGTTATATAAGATGGGGCAATAACACAAAATAATGGGAAAACGGGTTAAAAAATAAGGTGATTACTCCAGGCTATTTCTTTTATTGCTAACAACGACTTTTATTTTCTGGGAAGGGATAAATGAACAAAATATTGCACAGCGTGCTCAGTTTGAGCGTGGTATTTTCCACACTCACCTTATTACCGGCACAGGCTCTGGCTAACCGGTGTATTGAGAATCGCGCCGGGATTGACATGGGATCCGGCAGCACCAAAATTCAGGTTACCGCAGTAAATATCTGCCAGAAAACCTTGGGCAACGTGCTGTATGAAGATCAGCGTCCGGTGGCATATAACGCCGATCTGGCGAAGTCCGGCAATAATCAGCTCAGCGAAGACATTCAGCAGCAAGGGCTTACGGCCCTGACCGATATGGTCAATAAAGCCAACAGGTTCAAACCGCAGCGTATTACCGGTGTGGCGACGGCGGTATTTCGTACGGCTGCCAACGGTCAGCAGGTGATTGACCGCTTTAACCAGCAGGCGCTCGTTAGCCTGAAAATTATCTCCCAGCAGCAGGAGGCAGAACTCGGCTTCCTCTCCGCCAAAACAGCGCTGCACGAAAAAAATCTGAAGGATGAGGATCTGCTGGTTTGGGATATCGGCGGTGGTTCGATGCAGATGACGACCTATCGCCAGCAGCAGGGGATAAAAACCGTGGATATCTATCAGGGAAAACTGGCTTCGGTGACGCTGAAAGATTTCATCACCGACGTTTTACAGAATAAAAATCCGCAGGCTGACAGCACGCCGAACCCGATTGGATCCCTGCGTAATACGGTGCTGCGTTATGTGAATTTTTACGTGCGAACCCACGTTAGCGCGCAAATGAAGCAGGATGCGCAGCAGAAACGTGTCATTGGCATTGGTGGCGTACACGGTTATTCAATCAGCGATCAGATTCATCCGCTGAATCACACCTATACACTGGAAGATGTGCAGAGGGTGTCGAAGAAGAACGTCTGGAAGGGGGATTCCGAGCTGAAAGGGGAGTACCGCACCACCGACGTCAGCAATTTGCTGCTGGTAGAAGGATTTATGCAGTCGCTGAAAATTCCACAAGTGACAGTGGTTAAAGCTAGTCTGATTCAGGGCATTCTGTTGCAATAAGCGCTGATCAGCAAAAGCGAAACCGGAATTCTTACTTTATGACCTGCAGGAGCACCGAGTATGTCATCTGAAAACAACACTTTTATTGACCCGGGCATCGGCGCCCAGGACGAATTTATCTGGCTCGAAGGTATCCGCGCCCAGCCAGCGCTCGACTGGGCGCAGCAACAAAATAACCTGACAGTGAATCAGTTCGCCAGCAGCGCTGATTTCGAACGTATCCGTCAGCAGGTGCTGAGCGGCCTGAATTCACCGGCGCAGATCCCCGGTATCTACAAATGCGGCGACCACTGGTACAACTTTTGGCAGGATGAACAAAACCCGCGCGGCCTGCTGCGTCGTACTACGCTGGATGAGTACCGTAAGGACGAGCCGGAATGGGAAACCGTGCTGGACATCGATGCGCTCGGTAAAGCCGAAGGGCTGGAGTGGGTGTATCACGGCATACAGATCCGCCGGTCGGACTATCAGCGCGGTTTACTGCATCTCTCTCCAGACGGCGGTGACGCTTCAGCTATCCGTGAGTTTGATCTACAAACGCTGAGTTTTATCGCTGACGGCTTTAATCTGCCCTCGGCAAAAAGCCGCGTCTCCTGGATAGATAACGATCAGTTGTTTGTCGCTACTGACTTTGGCGAAGGATCGCTGACCACCTCCGGCTATGCACGTATTACCAAAATCTGGCAGCGTGGCACGCCGCTCGACGCAGCAAAAACCCAGTTCAGCGCTGAACATGACGATCTGGCGGTGATGGGTTTCCATGATGATTCGAAAGGGTATGAGCGTAATTTCGTTGGAAGGGTAATCGACTTTTACCGCAGCGAGGTCTATCTGCTCGACGCGCAAAACGTCAGGCATAAAGTCGACCTGCCGCAGGATGCGAAATTCAGCACATGGTGCGAATGGATGCTGATTCAGCCCTCCAGTCAGTGGGATATCGCAGGGCAGAGCTATCCTTCTGGCTCACTGTTGGCCATAAAATTCGATGACTTTATGGCGGGCAACCGTCAGATGACCCCGCTGTTTATCCCGGGAGCAACTACGGCGCTTGGTGGGTATTCAATGACCCGTGACTATCTGATACTCAGCGTTTCCGAGGATGTGGTAAACCGTCTGGAGATACTGACGCCGCAGCCTGGCGACTGGCTTCGAGAGCCGTTCGGCAATGCCCCCGCGCTGAGCGATATCAGTGCAGGCGGTGTTGATGACGACAGCAATGATTATATGATGACGGTCAGCGGCTTTCTGCAACCTACCACGTTATATCTTGGCAATCTCGAACATAAAGAGCAGCCTCCCGAAATCCTCAAACAGGATCCTGCGCATTTCGACGCGACCGGCTATGTGGTGAAGCAGCATTTTGCTCAGTCTGATGACGGCACCCGCGTTCCCTATTTCGTGGTGGCAAAAAAAGATCTGGTATATGACGGAAAGAATCCGACGTTGTTGTATGGCTACGGCGGTTTTGAAGTTTCCCTCGAACCCTATTATCTCGACGTCAATGGCCCTGCCTGGCTCGATCGCGGCGGTGTGTTTGTGCTCGCTAATATCCGCGGCGGCGGTGAATATGGTCCACGCTGGCATCAGGCGGCGCTGAAAGAGCAGCGTTTACGCGCATATGAAGATTTTGCTGCCATTGCCAAAGCGCTGATCGCCAGTAACATCACCTCTGCGCCACATCTGGCAGCGCAGGGCGGCAGTAACGGTGGCCTGCTGGTAGGCAATATGCTGACGCGTTACCCTGAGCTGTTTGGGGCGATAATCTGCGAAGTGCCGCTGCTGGATATGCAACGTTACACACAAATCTCAGCCGGTGCCTCGTGGATTGCTGAATACGGCGACCCACAGAAGCCGGAAGAGTGGGCATTTATCCGTGCGTTCTCCCCTTATCACAATATCGATCCTGCTAAAAAATACCCACCGGTATTGTTCACAACCGCGACCAGTGATGACCGTGTGGGGCCGGGACACGCGCGTAAAATGGCAGCCAGGATGCAGGCGCTCGGTGTGCCGGATGTCTGGTTCTATGAAAATACCGAAGGTGGCCACAGCGCAGCGGCAGATAAGGCGCAGTCAGCGTTCAAGCTGGCGATGGAAAGTGAATTTCTGTTGCACTTTATCGGCCGGGGTTCCCGCTAAATTCCTATAAACAAGGAGAGTAAACATGACTAAGACGGAGATCGCTGTACGTTACCCCCGAGCAATGAGCTGGTCATTTGGTGACAGCCCACAGCTGGCTGATGAATTACTGGCATTGGTGATGGCAGGTAAAAAGACCGCATCCTGTAGTTCGCTGGCTGCATACCAGTCTGAGCCATCGCCCGGCATTGGCGCTTATAACATTATTGAAGATAGCCATGGAAGGGCACGCTGCGTAGTGCGTACGATAGGGTTGACGTTAGTAAACTTTGATCAGGTGACGCCGGAGATGGCGGCCATGGAAGGTGAAGGGGATTTAAGCCTTAGCGACTGGCGCCAGGCACATAAGGATTTTTTCAGCCGGGCGGGCAATTTTGCGCCTGATATGCCGCTGGTTTTTGAACGTTTTGCCGTAGTGGAAATATTAGCCGACTGATACACCTTGACGCCCGGCTATCATGCCGGGCGTTTTTACCTCTGCCGTTATCTTCTCTGTTGTTTATATTTAGACATGTTTTATCAACATTTTATGCCCAAAAAACATTGCCCAGTGAATCGATGATTGTTTATGATTCCATCATTATTTGATAATGGTTCTCAAAATCATTTCTGTTTAATTCTCATTGCCGGGTATAAAAATGCTGAAGAACACCGTTCGCGTGCTTTCCGTCGCTGGTCTGATGGCCAGTTCATTCGCCAGTTTTGCCACGACATATCCGCTGAAAGTTACTGACCTTGATGGTCAAACGCTGACTTTCAACAAGGCACCTCAGCGTATTATCTTACAGGATGGCCGCGATATTCTTTCGCTGGCTGTACTCGACAGGGCCAATCCATTCCAGCACGTTGTGGCATGGAATAACCTGTTGAAGAAATCCGATATTGGTACCTGGGATCTGCTGAAAGGCAAGTGGCCTGAGTCTGCAAAGATTCTGGATATGGGATTTAGCGATAAAGGGCAGGTTGATCTCGAAACGGTGATCGCGCAAAAACCCGATCTGATGGTGGCGCAACTGCGGGCGAAAGATGCACTGAAAGAGGCGGGGGTACTCGATAAACTCAGTGCGCTGAAGGTGCCGGTGCTGTTTGTTGATTACGAACGCGATCCAGCAAAAAATACCGTGCCAAGTATTGAGCTGCTGGGCAAAGTGCTTAATCAGGAAAAAAATGCCGAGGCTTACGGCAAATTCTACAACGAACACTATCAGCACATTCAACAGGTCGTGGCATCGGTGAACCCGAAACCTAAGGTCTTTATTGAAGCCATTGCCGGGCGTTCTGACTCCTGCTGTTTCACCCACGGTGACGCTGGTTGGGGCAAGCTGGTGAAAGCAGTGGGCGCGGATAATATCGGAACCGACCTGCTGCCGGGTGCATCGGGTGATGTGTCGCTGGAAAAAGTGATCAGCATGAAACCGGATGCCTACATCATGACCGGTTCTGCACGCCCAAGTAACGGCAGCGTGTCGCATATTCTGCCGCTGGGTTATGACGCCGATCAGGCCAGCGTGGACCGTGAAGCTCAAGCGCTGCTGGCGCGCAACGGTATCGCACAGATCTCCGCTGTGACCGATAAACACGCTTATGGCGTTTACCATCAGTTCTATAACCACCCGTACAATATTGTCGGGATGGAATATCTGGCCAAGTTTATCTACCCGCAGCAGTTCAAGGATCTGGATCCGGCAAAAACCTACCATGATTTGGTGCGCAACTACACGAATCTGCCTGATAAAGCGTTCATTTTCGGGTGGTCTGAAGCTAAATAACCGAAACCTTTACTCCTCTGTCTGCCTCTGCGGCAGGCAGAGTGATACCCCGCCAAGTCTCCCCCCAAAAAATATGTCGGCTCAGGTTATTTACAGTGATCACATTTGTTGACACTCGGTTAATTCATCCCGGAAACTATTTGGTTTAGTGTGATCGGTAGATTCCCGCAGGGTGCAGGCTTGGGTGGTGCTTTTGGGCACACGAAGCGCCTGCTGGCGGAGCAACACACATCGATAAGGTGAATTTATGCAATCCGAAGAACAGCGTTTAATTGAAGGTCTTTTTAGCCGTCTGCAACAGGCTGAGTCGGTAACGGCACCGCGTGACGCCGAGGCAGAACGTGTGATTCAGGCTTGTATCGCTAAGCAGCCTTCTGCCCCTTACTATATGGCGCAGGCGATGATTATTCAGGAAGCGGCGCTGACTAAACTGAATCAGCAGGTCCAGGCGCAGCAACAGCAAATTGAGCAGTTGCAGGAGCAGGCAAAAAATGCGCGTCCATCGAGCAGCGGGTTCCTGGCCGGGTTATTTGGTGGCGGCGCAACACAGAGTCAGTCACAGGCCGCACCGCAGAACAATTCTGGCAGCCAGCCAATTCCAGGGACCAATGGGGATAACCGTAACGCGCAGCCACAGCAACAATATCAGCAACAGCCTTACCAGCAGCAGGCGGCCCCACAACAAGCGGTACCTCAGCAACCGGGCTTCCTCGGTAGCGCATTGCGTACTGCGGCCGGTGTTGCCGGTGGCGTGGTGTTGGCAGATATGCTGACTGGTATGTTCCATCAGAGTCAGCCGCAGGAAATTGTGAATATTATCGAAGAGCCACCGGTGCAGAATCTGGACCCTAATGACACCAGTTTCCTCGGCAATAATGATTTCCAACAGCAAAATTTTGACAGTGGTCAGCCCGACTGGCAGGACGCCTCTTTACGCGACAACAGTGATAATGCAGACCTCGGTTTTGGTTCCGATTACGTTGATTCTGACGATTTCAACAATGATGACGACTCATTTTTCTGATTCTTTATGGTCTGTGAAGGCGTTTTCACAGTAGGAATTATCGTACAAAGTCTAAGAGTGAGATGTTTATCGCTTATTGCAATCGGAATTCTGGACAAAACTGGGATCTGTTGCTGTACTGTATTTGACACACACTTTGTGTCATTCATTCACGTAAAGGTAAGTTTGATGTCTAAGATTACAGGTAGCGTTAAGTGGTTCAATGAATCTAAAGGTTTTGGTTTCATTACCCCTGAAGATGGCAGCAAAGATGTATTTGTTCATTTCTCTGCTATTGCCAGCAACGGTTTTAAAACCCTCGCTGAAGGCCAACGTGTTGAGTTCGAAATCACACAGGGCGCTAAAGGTCCATCGGCTGCTGACGTTAAACCTATTTAACTCTAGCCAAATTTTGAAAAAACCCGCTGATGCGGGTTTTTTATTGGTTTTTTAACGGCTTCTAGGTTACGCAGCGGCTAAAGGTTTTCGTACCAGAGTGATAAACAGCGTAATGGCAATCGCGTAACAGCCAAGGATTGTCATCCCCATCGACAGCGCTGACGTGCCGCCCAGGCCGCTGATAGGCACGCTGATTGACCCCAGTGCAAACATGCACACGCCAATCAGCGCCGATGCGCTGCCCGCATTTTGTCCCTGACTCTGCATGGCCAGCGAACCCGCATTTGGCCCGACAATACCGATAGTGATAACCGAGAAGAACAGGGGGATCAGCAGCATGATCAGGGGAGTATGCAGGGCGGCGGCAATAACCAGCGAAACTGAACCGATGGCGGCGACGCACAGCCCGGTTTTCACTAGTGCGAGTTCACCCCACCTGCGGCTCAAACGCGTCGAGACCTGTGCTGCAATCACCAGACCGGCGCCGTTGGCGGCAAAGCACAGGCTGAACATCTGCGGGCTGAGACTGTAGATTTGCTGTAAAACAAAGGGGGATGCGCCGATATAGGCAAACATTCCTGCCATGGTAAAACCCTGCGTCAAACACAACCCCATAAACTGTCGATCTTTCATCAACCGGCCAATTGAACGCACCATCACCATCACACCACCTTGCGAGCGCCGCTCAGTGGGCAGTGTTTCGTGCAGCTTCACTGCGGAGAAGCTAAAGAGCAGCACTGAAATTACCGCCAGCGCGCCGAAAATTCCCCGCCAGTTCATAA
>Ga0209848_1000031_pt1 | contig 78103 bp, 66 predicted proteins | sample OrgsoiDNA_201062_FD_185810 | JGI IMG/M metagenome (GOLD analysis project Ga0209848, IMG submission 185810) | Permafrost soil microbial communities from the Arctic, to analyse light accelerated degradation of dissolved organic matter (DOM) -... | ecosystem: Environmental > Terrestrial > Soil >...
CACCTTGCCGAAGCTTTTGCCAAAGCACAACTGGGTAGCAACTCTGGCATGAAGAAAGCCGGTCGTGCGCTGTTATCGGTACGTGACGGCGACAAAGCCCGCGTAGTGGATCTAGCCGCCAAGCTGCTTAAACGCGGTTTCGAGCTGGACGCGACTCACGGTACCGCGGTGGTGCTGGGTGAAGCGGGGATAAATCCGCGCCTGGTGAACAAGGTGCATGAAGGCCGTCCGCACATTCAGGACCGCATCAAAAATGGTGAATACGTTTATATCGTCAATACCACTGCCGGACGTCAGGCGATTGAGGATTCCAAACTGATCCGCCGCAGCGCCCTGCAGTACAAAGTACATTATGACACCACGCTGAACGGCGGCTTTGCCACCGCGATGGCGCTCTCTTCTGACCCGACAGAGCAAGTCACGTCGGTACAAGAGATGCACGCCAAAATCAAAGGCTGATGGCATAATTGACCGCTGAAATAGTGACAAAGGCGTGGCGCAAGCTGCGCCTTTTTCTTTTTATACGTCCAGCTTTTTACCTGAAAGCAGAAAATTGCGTATGCTGAAGTAAATAAAATAAAATAAGAGACCTGCATGATTCTCATCATTTATGCCCACCCCTATCCGCGCCATTCGCGGGCTAATCAGGGACTGCTGTTGGCTGTCCAGGATTTACCCGGCATTGAAGTCCGCTCGTTGTATGACCTCTACCCTGATTTCAATATTGATATCAGCGCTGAACAGAAGGCCGTTGAACGGGCCGATCTGGTGGTGTTCCAGCATCCGATTCAGTGGTACGGCCTGCCGCCGCTGCTGAAATTATGGATAGACAAAGTGCTGGAGCACGGTTGGGCATACGGCCATGAAGGTAACGCGCTGAAGGGGAAACACTGCCTGTGGGCCGTTACCACCGGCGGTAACGAGCATCATTTTGAACTGGGTGATCATCCGAGCTTTGACGTACTGGCGCAGCCTTTGCAGGCGACGGCAGTCTATTGCGGCATGCAGTGGCAGCCCTATTTTGCGGTGCATAACACTTTCATCTGCGATGAAGTCGCGCTGAAAGCGGCTGGTGAAGAGTATCGCAGGCGGTTGTCCGCTTGCCTGCGTTTGAAAGAGGGCTGCGCACCGGAGGTCAACCATGGACAACCATAATCTGATGATTGAGGGGCTGATTTACCTTGGCTCCGCCGCGCTGTTTGTGCCGATCGCCGTGCGTCTCGGTTTGGGTTCGGTGCTTGGCTATTTGATCGCCGGATGCATTATTGGTCCGTGGGGGCTGAAGTTGGTATCGGATGCCGAATCGATTCTGGCTTTTGCGGAAATCGGCGTGGTGCTGATGTTGTTTATCATCGGCCTGGAACTGGATCCTAAACGACTCTGGACGCTACGTGCCTCAGTCTTTGGTGGCGGCAGTATGCAGATGGTAGGGTGCGGGCTGGTACTCAGTTTGTTTTGCTATCTGCTCGGTCTCGACTGGAAAATTGCGCTGTTGATTGGACTGACGCTGGGGCTCTCTTCAACGGCCATCGCCATGCAGGCCATGAGCGAACGCAGCTTGACGCCATCACCTATTGGTCGCAGCGCGTTTGCCGTGTTGCTGTTTCAGGATATCGCCGCGATCCCCTTAGTGGCGATGATCCCCCTGCTGGCCAGTACCGGTGAGGCCACAACACTCGCGAGTTTTGGTCTTTCGGCAGCGAAAGTGCTCGGGGCGCTGACCGTGGTCGTGCTACTGGGTCGTTATGTTACGCGTCCTCTGCTGCACTTCGTGGCGCGTTCCGGCATGCGCGAAGTGTTCAGTGCCGTGGCACTGTTTTTGGTGTTTGGCTTTGGCATTTTGCTCGAAATGGCCGGTCTGTCGATGGCGATGGGGGCATTTCTGGCGGGTGTGATGTTGGCGAGTTCCGAATACCGCCATGCGCTGGAGAGCGATATTCAGCCGTTCAAAGGCTTGCTGCTCGGTCTGTTCTTTATCGGCGTGGGCATGTCTATCGACTTTGGCACGCTGATTCATCAACCGTTGCTGATTGCCACATTGCTGGCCGGTTTTATGGCGCTAAAGGCAGCGCTACTCTGGCTGGTTGCGCCGTGGCTCGGCGTACCAAAAAAACAGCGCGGGCTGTTCGCTATCTTAATCGGGCAGGGCAGTGAATTTGCCTTCGTGATTTTCAGCGCCGCGCAAATGGCCGGGGTATTACCCGGCGAATGGGCGAAAGCGCTGACGCTGGCGGTGGCGCTGTCGATGGCTGTCACCCCATTGCTGCTGGTGCTGGCGGCACGTCTTGAACGTAATGCACCGAAAGATGACCGGCCACAGGACACCATTGACGAGGAAAACGCGCAGGTCATTATCGCGGGATTTGGCCGTTTTGGTCAGATAGCCGGGCGCTTGTTACTGGCCAATAATGTGCACACCGTGGTATTGGACCACGACCCTGACCACATCGAAACGCTGCGAAAATTCGGCACTAAAGTCTTTTATGGTGACGCCACGCGCGTTGATCTTCTCGAATCGGCCGGGGCAGCGAATGCCAAAGTGCTGATCAATGCCATCGATGACGTTGAGGCCAACCTGCAACTGACGGCGCTGGCGAAAGAACACTTCCCTAACCTGAAAATTATCGCCCGAGCCCGTGATGTTGATCACTGGTATCAACTTCGTCAGTTGGGTGTGGACGCGCCAGAGCGCGAGCTGTTCGAAGGCTCACTGCGCGTTGGGCGCGAAACGCTGGAGCTGCTGGGGCTGGATGCCTACGAGGCGCGCGAGAAGGCTGATTTGTTCCGTCGCTATAATATGAAAATGCTCGAGGCGACGCTGGAAAATTATGAAGATACCGAATTCCGTATTGCCAGTATGCAACGTGCAAAAGATATGCTCAGTGCAGCCATTGAGCAGGATCAGGAGCGTCTGGCCTCCGGTCAGCAGCAGGGTTGGCGCGGCAGTATTGACGGCAAGGCGCCGGAGAAGGAAGTCATTGAGGCTAAAGGATAAAACGCAGTAAATACAGGAAGAGATATCCGGGCGGCAGCGAAAGCACCGCCCGTTTTTTATCGCTGGGGAAAATGGCCGGAGATCAGCTCAGCGCCACTTTAATGCCTAAACCGATCAGCACGCCACCCAGCAGTTTGTCGATGATTTTCTGTGCCTTAGCCAACCCGCGGCGTACGGGCGCACTTTGGATCAGCAGCGCCAACAGCGGCCACCAAATTACGGACAGACCTACAATGATCGACGCGTACCACAGTTTTTCACCCAGACTGGAGTTAACCTGTAGGACCTGCGTGAACATCGCCAAAAAGAACAGGGTCGCTTTTGGATTCAGCAGGTTACATAAATAACCCTGTGCAAAGGCGGTTCGCAGTTTGACCTGCTTTTGCTCCAGTCCGTCGAGATTCATCTTGCTGTTGGTACGGGAAAACAGAGCCTGAATCCCTATCCAAATCAGGTAAGCCGCGCCGACATATTTCAGCAGGCCAAATAGCCAGGGCGTGGTGGTGATCACCACGGCAAGACCTGCGACACAGTAAGACATGTGGGTGATCACGCCGCAAATCACACCCAGCGAGGTGGTCAGCGCCGCCATACGTGGGTAGCGCGCCGCATTTTTGATCACCAGGAAGAAGTCCGGGCCGGGTGAAAGCATGCCAAGGAAAGCGATGCTGGCAATAAACAGGGAGGTTTCAAGCATGAAAGTAACCGTCGTCAATGTTCAGAACGAAATAAGGCGGCATCATACGCCAATCCTGTCGACGCGTATCACACTTGCCGGTTTTTTTTGCAGGGTTCAACGAGGCGCACTACGTTATGCAAGCATCTGTCATTGAAAGCCCGACCGTGAGTTATCAGCGGGAAATAACCCGCCTGTGCATTGAATGTGCACTGATGCTGTTGCAGCACGGCGCAGAAAGTATGCTGGTTGAGCAACTGTCGGCTCGGTTGGGTATAGCGCTTGGCATGGACAATGTCGAAAGTTCGATTTCCGCCAACGCCGTGGTGCTAAGTACGATCAGTGCGGGCCATTGCCTGACATCGACGCGCAAAAATACCGATCGCGGTATCAATATGCATGTGGTGACCGAGGTACAGCATATCGTGATTATGGCCGAACACCGCTTGCTTGAAAGCTCTCTGGTCGCCAAGCGGCTGAGAAACATCAAGCCGCTACGTTACCCGCGCTGGTTGATGATTCTGATGGTGGCGCTTTCCTGTGCCTGTTTTTGTAGACTCAACGGCGGCGGTTGGGACGCTTGTCTTGTCACACTGTTAGCCAGTGGCGTGGCGATGGCGGTGCGCCAGACTCTGACCATTCGCCAGACACACCCGCTGCTCAACTTCTGCTGTACTGCATTTGTCGCCACTTCCATTTCTGGTTTATTGCTCAAGCTGAATATGTTCAGTCATGCCTCCAGCGTGGCGATGGCTGCCAGCGTGTTACTGCTGGTCCCTGGTTTCCCATTGATTAATGCCGTGGCTGATATGTTCAAAGGCCACGTGAATACCGGGTTGGCGCGCTGGACTATGGCCAGCTTATTGACGCTGGCGACCTGTATCGGCGTGGTGATGGCGATGTCGTTGTGGGGACTACAGGGATGGAAATGAGTCTGTTGTGGGCGTTGGTTCAGGATATGTTGCTGGCAGCGGTGCCTGCGTTGGGCTTTGCCATGGTATTTAACGTTCCGCCACGTGCGCTGCGCTATTGTGCACTGCTGGGAGCGCTGGGGCATGGTTCCCGTATGCTGATGATGCAAACAGGTTTCAATGTTGAATGGGCTTCGCTACTGGCGGCTATACTGGTGGGCGTGATTGGTATCCACTGGTCGCGCTGGCTGCTGGCGCACCCCAAAGTCTTTACTGTCGCTGCCGTGATCCCGATGTTTCCCGGCATCTCAGCCTATACTGCGATGATTTCGGTGGTGGAAATTTCGCATCTTGGTTACACCGAGGTGCTGATGTCCAGCGTCATTACCAATTTCCTGAAGGCCAGCTTTATCGTCGGTGCGCTTTCGATTGGTTTATCACTGCCTGGGCTGTGGCTGTACCGTAAACGCCCCGGGGTGTAAGCCGCACTGTACAGGGTCAGAAAACACGCGTAGGCAACAGTTTAATATATCGTATTATGGGGAATATTCCCCTGTTCTGGGATGGCTTTCCGGTCATCCTCGAAGTTTTCATGAGGATAAATCACACATTGATGAGAGCCGTCTTATATCTGTGCACAGTGTGACTATCCCTATCGACGGCTTGAGGGGCTTTCCGTATAGTGTCAGCACTTTTTCGGGTCACAATTTATCCGTCATATTTCACGTTGCACAAACGTTGTTTGAATCGGTTCCTGACCGGTTTGGCCTTCGTTTACAGCCTTCCTGCAACTCGAATTATCGAGGGTAAACTCTACATTAACACAGGGCCTCACAATGATTATCAGCCTGATCGCCGCACTGGCGACGGATCGCGTTATTGGCATGGAAAACGCCATGCCTTGGCATTTACCGGCTGACCTGGCTTGGTTTAAGCGCAATACGCTGAACAAACCGGTCATCATGGGACGCAAAACGTTCGACTCTATTGGCCGTCCTTTACCTGGCCGTTTAAATATCGTCATCAGTTCAAATCCAGGTACCCACGATGGCGTGACCTGGGTAAGCTCCGTTGACGCGGCGATTGCTGCTGCGGGCGACGTTGAGGAAGTCATGGTGATGGGCGGTGGCCGCGTGTATGAACAGTTCCTGGATCGTGCCGACCGTTTATATCTGACACACATTGATGCCGAAGTGGAAGGGGACACGCAATTCCCGGATTACGAACCTGATCAATGGGAAAGCACGTTCAGCGAATTCCACGATGCCGATGCGCAGAACTCTCACGGTTATTGCTTTGAAATTTTGGATCGCAACCGGGATTAATTCCGCAGCCTGGTCCAATCAAAAGGCACCTTTTCAGGTGCCTTTTGCATGTCCAGAGAACGCAGAATACTTCAGGACGCCTTGGGTGCCTGAGCCGGCTCTTTCTCACTGTTTCGGCTGGAAGGCTGAGTAAACCAGGCCTTGTCTTCCCAACGCACCATGGTCATAACGCCACCCCAGCAACAGCCGGTATCCAGCGCGTAGACACCTTCTGGCGTACCTTTGCCTTCGAGCGATGCCCAATGACCGAAAGCAATGCTGTAGCCTGCCTGGAGGATTGGGCTTTCAATATCAAACCACGGTTTAAGCGGTCGCGGTGCGTTATCTGGCGTGTCTTTGCAGATCATATCGAGCTGACCGCTCGGGAAGCAGTAGCGCATACGCGTGAGGGCATTGGTACTGAAACGCAACCGTGCCAGGCCGCTCAGTTCTGGCGACCAGTTATTCGGCATGTCGCCATACATGGCATCGAGGAAAAGTGGGTAGGTATCGCTGCTTAATACCGCTTCCACTTCACGTGCGCATATTTGTGCTGTTTCCAAATCCCACTGCGGCGTGATACCCGCGTGGGCCATCACCAGCTTAAGCTCTTCGTCAACCTGTAACACCGGCTGGCGTCGCAACCAGTTGATGAGCTCGTCGGCATCTTCAGCTGCGAGCAGCGGATTAAGACGATCTTTCGGTTTGTTGAAGCTGATCCCTGCATAGATGGCCAACAGATGCAGGTCATGATTACCGAGCACCATGCGCACGGAATCCCCTAAACTGCTGACAAAACGCAGCACTTCAAGTGAGTTGGGGCCTCGTGCGACCAGATCGCCCGTCAGCCATAAACAGTCATGCTGCGGATCAAAGTCTGCCTGCGCCAATAGCGCTTTAAGTTCATCGATACAGCCATGAACGTCACCAATAAGATATGTCGACATGAGGATTAATTAATCAGCGTTGGGATCGCGAGGCGAAAAACAGGGATAGGCACGCGGAACGGTTCACCGTTCTCTGCGACCATTTCGTAATGACCTTCCATTGTACCCAGCGGCGTTTCAAGAACAGCACCGCTGGTATAGTGAAATTCACTACCGGGCAGAATGAGGGGTTGTTGACCCACCACACCTTCACCCTGAACTTCAGTCTGACGTCCATTACTGTTGGTTATCAGCCAGTAACGGCGGAGCAACTGCACGTTGAAACGCCCCACATTGCGTATGGTAATCGTGTAAGCGAAGACAAAACGCTCTTCATCAGGTATCGACTGTGACTCTATGTAGACACTTTGCACCTGAACACTGACGCGAGGTGAATCAAGCATGGCGTTACTCCCTATCCCCTTCACCCTTCGATAAAATGGCAACTCGAAAGGTTTGGGTCTATGAAATTATTATTCCGGCTTCGGTTCAGACGCTTTCGGCCGGGTCGATAACCAGTTAGCCAGTTTACAGTATTGCTCAACAGAAATGTTTTCTGCGCGCATTTGCAAATCAAGGCCGAGTTCGGTCATTTGCTCTGGTGTGAACAAGTGGCCAAGACTATTGCGCACCGTTTTACGACGCTTGTTAAAGGCATCGGTGGTCAGACGGCTCAAAATTCTGATGTCATCCACCGGGTATGGAATGGTCGCATGTGGGATCAATCGCACCACGGCTGAGTCAACTTTTGGCGCTGGTGTAAAGGATTCAGGTGGCACTTCAAGTACCGGAATAATGTTGCAGTAATACTGCGCCATAATGCTTAAACGGCCAAATGCCTTGCTGTTCGGCCCGGCAACCAGACGGTTAACCACTTCCTTTTGCAACATGAAATGCATGTCACTAATGGCATTGGTATAAAGAAAAAGATGGAACATTAACGGGGTGGAGATGTTATACGGCAAATTACCGAACACGCGCAGCGGCTGTCCAAGCTCTTTGGAAAGCTCACCGAAATCAACCTTCATGGCATCGGACTGGATGACCCGCAGTTTACCCTGCATCTTGGGATTATTTTCCAGACGCGCTGCTAAATCACGGTCAATCTCGATAACTGTCATGCTGTCGAGGCGTGAAGCAACCGGCTCCGTCAATGCTGCCAGACCGGGACCGATCTCGACGACCGCCTGACCCGGCATAGGATGAATGGCCGATACAATGCTGTCGATAACAAACTGATCGGTTAAAAAGTTTTGCCCAAAACGTTTACGGGCAAAGTGGCCTTGGTGTACACGATTATTCATTGTAGTTATTTATCATTACTGGTGTTTGCCATGCGAATGGCGAGATTTATTGCTGTCTTGAAACTGCCTGCATCGGCGGTGCCGGTAGCAGCAAGTTCAAGGGCGGTGCCGTGATCAACGGAGGTCCGAATAAAGGGCAGGCCGAGAGTGATATTCACTGCGCGACCGAATCCCTGATATTTTAGCACCGGAAGGCCCTGATCGTGATACATCGATAATACGGCGTCAGCGTGTTGCAGATATTTAGGCTGGAAAAGCGTATCCGCAGGCAACGGGCCGATGAGGCTGATGCCTTGCTGACGCAGCGCTTCCAGTGCAGGAATGATGGTGTCGATCTCTTCATGCCCCATGTGGCCGCCTTCACCGGCGTGCGGATTAAGACCACACACGTAGATTTGCGGATCACGGATGCCAAATTTTGTCTGGAGATCATGATGTAAAATAGTGATCACTTCGTGCAGGCTTTGACGGGTTATCGCGGCAGGCACAGCGGAGAGTGGCAGATGGGTGGTCGCCAATGCAACGCGTAACTCTTCGGTGGCCAGCATCATCACTACGCGATCGCAGTGGCTGCGATCGGCAAAGAATTCGGTATGCCCAATAAACGGAATGCCCGCGTCATTGATAATACTTTTCTGTACCGGGCCGGTCACGAGTGCTGCAAACTCGCCTTGGATAGCACCGTCACAGGCACGGGCCAACGTTTGCACTACGTAGGCGCTGTTTGCCATGTTCAACTGGCCGGGTGTGACTGGCTCGGCGGTGGTGACGGGCAACACGGTCAGGGTACCGGCAGCCTGAGGCTGAGGTGGGACGCCTGGCTGGTAGTCGCGAAGCTGAATTTTTAGACCCAAAACAGCGGCCCGCTCAAGCAATAAAGCCGGATCTGCACACACTACCAGCTCAACAGGCCACGCCTGCTGAGCCAGAGCAAGTACCAGATCCGGCCCAACCCCGGCTGGCTCGCCGGGGGTGATGACCACAGATTTCGTCACGGAAGTATTATTTCCCATTACCGTCCATAATTTTCACGTACGCATTGGCACGCTGTTCCTGCATCCAGGTCTGAGCTTCTTCAGAGAATTTGCGGTTGAACAGCATCCGGTACGCACGTTCTTTCTGGGCAGCATCAGTTTTATCAACCTGACGGGTGTCGAGCACTTCAATCAAGTGCCAGCCGAAGGAAGAATGTACGGGTGCACTGAGCTGGCCTTTCTTCAGGTTGATCAGCGCTTCACGGAACGCAGGATCATACATGTCAGGAGACGCCCAACCTAAATCGCCGCCCTGATTGGCAGAACCGGGATCCTGAGAAAGCTGTTTCGCTTCATCAGCAAAATTAGCTTTACCACTGCGGATATCAGCAGCAACTTGCTCAAGTTTAGCTCTCGCCTGATCGTCCGTCATCACCACGGAAGGTTTCAGCAGGATGTGGCGTGCATGAATTTCTGTCACTGAGACGGTTTTGTTGTCGCCACGGATATCGTTCACTTTCAGAATATGGAAGCCTACACCGGAGCGAATAGGGCCAATAATCTGGCCTTTCTGCGCAGTGCTTAGTGCCTGAGCAAACAGCGACGGCAGCTCCTGCAGTTTACCCCAACCCATGTTGCCGCCTTTCAGCGCCTGGGAGTCAGCAGAGTAGGTGATGGCCATTTTGCCGAAGTCAGCGCCATTATTGAGTTCTCCCATCACTTTTTTCGCCAGTGCTTCAGTGGTATCCACCTGGTCCTGTGTCGGGTTTTCCGGCAAAGGAAGCAGGATATGGCTGAGGTTAAACTCAGCGCTGCCACCGTTTTGCGCGCCAACCTGCTTCGCCAGTGCATCCACTTCTTGTGGCAACACCGTCACACGTCGACGAACTTCACTGTTACGGACTTCGCTGATCATCATCTCTTTGCGGATCTGGGCACGGTAAGTGCTGTAGTTCAGACCGTCATAGGCCAGACGACTGCGCATTTGATCAACGGTCAGTTTGTTTTGTGCTGCAATGCCGGCAATGGCTTTATCAACATCTTCATCAGTCAGTTTGATGCCCATTTTATTGGCCATCTGCAACTGGATGTTATCCATGATCAAACGATCGAGGATCTGATGGCGCAGCGTGGCGTCGTCAGGCAATTGCTGATTGGCCTCTTTTGCCTGCTGTTTAACCGACTGCATCAGACTTGTGACATCACTTTCCAGGACCACGCCGTTATCGACCACGGCGGCCACTTTATCAACCTCTTGTGGAGCTGCAAACGCGGTGCTGGCACAAAGCGTTACGCCGAGGAGAAGGGTTCTCCAGTTCTTCATACTTTTTCCATTTGTTTAATCCGCAATTGCGGATGCAAGTTCACTGAGTTCAACATATCGTCTGGTTTAGAAAGCACGTTGATAAGGCAGTATGCCGCTGGCCAACATTTCATTGGTCCCGAGGCTATGATTACCGCTCAGGCCACGAAGTTCAATGTTGAATGAAATCTTGTTGTCATACTTGCTTTCGGATTTGGTTAAGTCGTAAGTCGTGATTTTACGCTCGTACCCCAAGTTAACCGCCCAACAGCAAGTATTGTATTGCAGACCCAGTAACTGATCGGCCGATTGTTGCGCTTTGATGTCGTAATAATAGGCTCCGACAATCGCCCAACGGTCAGCGATCGGCCAGCTGGCAATCCCACCGACCTGCGAAATCCCATTCTGATAGCCAGGGTTAGTCACCTGAGGCAGCGTAGCCTGAATATACTCCGGGCTGGCATAACGGTAGCTCAACTGCACCATTTTTTCTGAATCACCGCGGTATTCCAGTACAGCATCACCAAGCGCCAGGGCGTCAAGGCGAGTGTCATACTGTGCGCCACCGCGGACACCCCAGAAATCATTGATTTTATAGTAGGAATCACCGGCCCATACCAGGCTACCGGTGTCGTCACTTTTATCCAGCGCACTGTTCTGATCGCCAGTACGTGGAGGCGTAAAGTAATAAATCTGGCCAAGAGAGGCATTGAAGCGCTCAACCAGGCCATCATCATAAATACGCGTCGTCAGACCACTGGCTACCTGATTGGCAGAAGCGATGCGGTCCAGGCCGCTGTAGCTCTTATCGCGGAACAGGCCGGTATAGTCGGACTGTAATAACGTCGAGTCATAGGTATTGATTGAACTCTGATCACGGTAAGGGATGTAAAGGTATTGTGCCCGAGGTTCGAGGGTTTGCGTGAAACCTTGATCCCAGTCCATGGTGCGTTCAAACACCATTTTACCGTCGCTTTTGAACTCTGGCATCGTACGGTTAACCGTATTTTTCAGTTTGGAGTCTGGATTGGCAACGAAGTAAGCATCAGGAATATCCTGCTGATAATGGGTCGTCATCAATTTGACTTCATTATTCAGACTACCCAGGCTGTTGCTTAATGGCAGGCTCAGGGTTGGCTCTAAGTGTAACCGTACTGCATCAGGCTGATCCGGATTGACGTTGGTAAATTTCACCGCCTGGCTGTAAATATGAAGGTCAAACGGGCCGAGATCATTTTTATAATAATTGACGTCGAATTGCGGCATGGCACGGTAAACGTTACCGGTGTCATAGCCACTGAATATTTGGAATTGCTTGCTGGCTAAGGTCGCATCCCAGTTTTCATTGGCATAGCCGACGCTGAATTTCTGCGCCGCATAGCCATCGGTGGTCGAGCCATATTTGGAGTCAAAATCGGTGAAGTAATAGGGGTCACTGACCTTAGTGTAGTCGACGTTAAAGCGCCAAACTTGATCCACCACGCCTGAGTGGGCCCAATAGTACATCCAGCGCTTGGTTTGATCGCTGGTGCGGCCTTCACTCTTAACGTATTCATCATCGATTTTCTTATCGTCACCGAGGTAGTCGAACTCCATCATACCGGCACCGGCAACGTTCAGGTAACGGAATTCATTCTGCAGTTGCAGACCACGGTTACTCATGTAATTCGGCGTGATGGTGGCGTCGTAGTTAGGCGCAATGTTCCAGTAATAGGGGACAGTGACACCAAAGCCATTGTTGCTGCTGTAGTTGGCGTTCGGGATCAGGAAGCCGGAGCGACGCTTATTCCCAATAGGCAACTGCATATACGGGCTGTAAAACACTGGCACCGGCCCGATGTGGAAACGGGCATTCCAGATCTCAGCCACTTCTTCCTGGCGGTCTTCGATGATCTGCGAGCCAACTACGCTCCAACTGTTATCACCGGGCAAGCAGGAGGTAAATGTCCCGTTATCAAGAATGGTGTAACGGTTGCTATCACGCTGCTTCATTTTATCTGCAGCGCCACGCCCCTGACGGCCGACCATCTGATAATCGCCGTTTTCCACGTCGGTATCTTTGGTTGTCAGGTTCGAGAAACCTTTCGGGCCGTTGAGCTTGACTTGATTGTCATTGTATTTAACGTTACCGGTCGCCGTCACGGTGCGAGTCGGTGTGGCCTGTCCAGGGTTCGCGATCTGATTCAGCTGAACCTGGTCGGCATCAAGGGTAGCATTACCCTGCTCGACGTTAACTTTTCCGCTAAACAGGGCATTGTCCGGGTAGTTCCCGGTGGCCTGGTCAGCTTGAATATGAACGGGAAGTTTATTCGGGTCGCCGGTAACCAGCGGTTTATCATAGGTTGGAACGCCAAGCATACATTGCGCAGCGAGATCGGCGAAAGCCCCATGGCTGTATAGGGCCGTCCAGATCGTGGTGGCCAGCAGCGTGGGGAAGCGAGTTTTCAGACGTCTGTTTTTCATACGTAAAATGGTATTCCGTCATCAGAGGCATCATGCCGGCAAACGGTCAGAGACTATATCACTCGTCATCGTTGCGCTAGTGTTAAATCCAACCGGTAATTATTGTCGCCGTTAGGCACAACGGTAAATGCCGGTTATGATAAAGCAATTTTTCGACGACGCCATGGTGAATTGAGGAGTATATGCAGTATTGGGGAAAGCTGCTCGGTCTTATGCTGGGCTTAATGTCTGGTGTGGGGTTCTGGGGAATCGTAATAGGGCTGTTGGTTGGGCATATGTTCGACAAAGCGCGCTCGGTCAAGAGCCGCGGTTATTTTGCCGATCAGCAGACAAGACAAACACTTTTTTTCCGCACCACCTTTGAGGTGATGGGGCATTTAACGAAATCGAAAGGGAGAGTGACCGAAGCCGACATTCAGATTGCCAGCCTGTATATGGACCGCATGCAATTGCATGGTGAAAACCGTAATGCGGCTCAGCGTGCTTTCCAGGTCGGCAAAGAGTCAAGCTATCCGCTGCGCGATAAAATGCGTGAATTACGCGGTGTTTGCTTCGGGCGTTTTGATTTAATCCGAACTTTTCTGGAAATTCAGATCCAGGCGGCTTTTGCCGATGGTTCATTGCATCCCAATGAACGTCAGGTGCTGTATGTCATTGCCGAAGAGTTGGGGATTTCACGCCAGCAGTTTGACCAGTTCCTTAGCATGATGGAGGGCGGTCAGCAATTTGGTGGCGGTCAGCAAGGGCACTATTCGCAAGGCGGTTACCGTCAGGCGGCGCAAGGCCCGACGCTGGCGGATGCTTGTAAAGTGCTGGGCGTCAGCCCGTCCGATGAGGGTACGACGATCAAACGCGCCTACCGCAAGCTGATGAGTGAGCACCACCCGGACAAACTGGTGGCGAAGGGTTTGCCGCCGGAAATGATGGAAATGGCGAAGGAAAAAGCGCAGTCGATTCAGGCAGCGTATGACTTAATTAAGAAAGAAAAAGGCTTCAAGTAGCCTTTTCGCCTCGTCTAAAAAAACCAAAGGCGCTGAATTCAGCGCCTTATTTCGTTCTATTATTTTTCGGAACTGACTTTAAAAGTCTGGCTCGCAGTTGAACACCAGCGGTTCATCGGTGATCGGATGATAGAACGACAGCTCCTGCGCATGCAGTTGCAAACGCGGAACCATCACCAGCGCGTCGTGCGGGGCATAAAATTTATCGCCCAGAATCGGGTGGCCGAGTGCCAGCAGATGCACACGCAACTGATGGGAACGCCCGGTGATCGGCCGCAGTCTGATCCGCGTGGTGCCGTCGTCGTCCCATGACATCACTTCATATTGCGTCAGCGCTTTTTTGCCCGTCTCGTGACACACCTTCTGTTTAGGGCGGTTGGGGTAGTCGCAAATCAGCGGCAGATCGATGATGCCGTAATCCTCCGCCATATGCCCCCAGACCCGTGCGATATAGACCTTCTTGGTTTCACGCTCGCGGAACTGGCGCTTAAGCTCACGCTCGGCTTCTTTCGTCAGCGCAGCAACCATCACGCCGCTGGTGGACATATCCAGACGATGCACGGATTCTGCATCGGGATAATCGCGCTGAATCCGTGTCATCAGGCTGTCCTGATGTTCCGCCGCTTTACCCGGCACCGACAACAATCCGCTGGGCTTATTGACCACCATGATGTGTTCATCCTGAAACAACACCTGCAACCAGGGATCGGTTGGCGGATGATAATCTTCCAGAGGGCGGGTATTGGACGGTTGATAAGGTGCGGGCTGGTTTTCGCTCATAGCGGATTTCACGAGTCTGTTGTCATCAAAGTGAGAAAAGAGAGGCAGGGGAAACCTGCCTCTGTGCTGACATTACTGATGGCTAACGACGACCAGACGAATAGCGTCCAGACGCCAACTTGCTTCATTCAGATTAGCCAGAACCTGTATACGGTTTGATTCTATCGCTTCCAGTTCATCATCACGAATATTTGGGTTGACCTCTTTCAGCGCTTTCAGACGTGCCAGCTCTTGGCTGAGCTGAACATCGGCGTCCACTTTCGCCGCTTCAATCAGCACGCGCGCCTCATCGGCAATCTGCGGCTCAGCACGTTGCAGCATGGTATGAACGTCAGCCTGTACCGCATTCACCAGCTTGCTGGAGTTATGGCGGTTGATGGCATTGAGCTGGCGGTTGAAGCTTTCAAACTCTACCTGTGCCGCCAGATTGGTGCCTTTGCTGTCTATCAGCATGCGCACCGGGGTCGGTGGCAGGAAGCGGGTCAGCTGCAGATGCTTAGGTGCCTGACACTCGACCACATAGATCAGCTCCGCCAGCAGCGTGCCGGCCGGCAACGCTTTATTTTTCAGAATGGAAACCGCACAGCTGCCGGTATCGCCGGAGAGGATCAGATCCAGACCATTGCGCACAATCGGGTGTTCCCAACTGATGAACTGAGTATCTTCACGCGACAGCGCCTGTTCACGGTTGAACGTCACGGTGCAGCCATCTTCCGGCAGGCCAGGGAAATCAGGCACCAGCATGTGATCGGACGGTGTCAGGACGATCAGGTTATCGCTGCGATCTTCCTGATTAATGCCGACGATATCGAACAGGTTCAGCGCGAAATTCACCAGATTAACGTCGTTATCCTGCTCGCCGATCTCTTTCGCCAGCCGTTGAGCCGCTTCGCCACCGTTGGAGTGCATCTCCAGCAGGCGGTCACGGCCGTTTTCCAGTTCCAGCTTCAGCGCATCATGTTTGCTGCGGCACTCCATGATGAACTCATCCAGACCTTCCTGCTCGTTTGGCGTGGCGAGGAAGGCAATCAGCTGCTCGTAAGCGCTGTCATAAATCGTACGTCCGGTCGGGCAGGTATGTTCGAAAGCGTCCAGCCCTTCGTTGAACCAGCGAACCAGCACCGCCTGCGCGGTCTGCTCAAGGTAAGGCACCATGATGTCGATATTATTGAGTTGGCCGATGCGGTCCAGACGCCCGATGCGCTGCTCGAGCAGATCAGGGTTGAACGGCAGGTCGAACATCACCATCTTGCTGGCGAACTGGAAGTTACGGCCTTCAGAGCCGATTTCAGAACACAGCAGCACCTGAGCGCCATCTTCCTGCGAGGCAAAATAGGCCGCCGCACGGTCACGTTCAATAATGGATAAGCCTTCGTGGAATACGGCGGCGCGGATAGCTTCACGCTCGCGCAGAACCTGCTCCAGTTGCAGCGCAGTGGCCGCTTTGGCGCAAATCACCAGCACTTTCTCATCGCGGTTGCTGGTCAGGTAACCGAGCAGCCATTCGACGCGTGGGTCGAAGTTCCACCAGGTGGCGTTGTCGCCTTCAAACTCCTGATAAATCTGCTCCGGGTAAAGCATGTCGTAAGCGCGGGCTTCCATGGTTTTCTTCGCGCTCATAATGCCGGAGACTTTGATGGCCGTTTGATACTGGGTCGGCAGCGGCAGTTTTACCGCATGCAAATGACGATCGGGGAAACCTTTCACACCGTTACGGGTATTACGGAACAGCACGCGGCTGGTGCCGTGGCGGTCCATTAGCATGGCAACCAGCTGTTTAGCCGCGGCTTCGTCGCCGTTGTTAGCCGCTTTCAGCAGGGTTTCCGTATCCGCATTGCCGACGCTTTCACCGAGCAGCGTCAGCGCCTCCTGCGTCAGTGGCTCTTTATTGAGCAACAATGTGACGGCATCGGCCACCGGCTGATACTGCTGCTGTTCGTGAATAAATTCTTCATAATCGTGGAAACGGTCCGGGTCGAGCAAACGCAGACGGGCGAAGTGGCTTTGCTGGCCCAGTTGCTCCGGCGTCGCGGTCAATAACAGTACGCTTGGGATCTGCTGGGAGAGTTGCTCGATCACCTGATATTCACGGCTTGGTGCTTCTTCGCTCCACACCAGATGGTGAGCTTCATCGACCACCAGCATGTCCCACTCAGCATCAACCAGCTGTTCCAGTCTGGACTTATTGCGGCGCACAAAGTCCAGAGAGCAGATAACCAACTGCTCAGTTTCAAACGGGTTGGTGGCGTCATGCAGCGATTCTGCGTAGCGGTCGTCATCAAACAGGGAGAAACGCAGGTTGAAGCGGCGCAGCATTTCGACCAGCCATTGGTGTTGCAGCGTTTCAGGCACCACGATCAGCACGCGTTCGGCGCGGCCAGAAAGCAGTTGCTGATGGATGATCATCCCGGCTTCGATGGTTTTACCCAGACCGACTTCATCAGCCAGTAAAACGCGTGGCGCATGACGCTGACCGACTTCATAAGCGATATGTAACTGGTGGGGGATCAGGCTGGCGCGCATGCCGCGCAGGCCGCCGAACTCCAGACGGAACTGTTCGCGCTGATATTTACGGGCGCGAAAACGCAGGGCAAAACGGTCCATGCGGTCAATCTGACCAGCGAAAAGGCGGTCCTGCGGTTTGCTGAACGTCAGTTTGCTGTCGAGCAGCACTTCACGCATCGACACACCGGTTTCTTCGGTGTCCGTGCGGGTGCCCACATAGGTCAACAACCCTTTATCCTCAATGACTTCTGCAACCAGCAATTGCCAGCCTTCGTGGCAACTGATGGTATCACCGGTATTGAACATCACGCGGGTGATCGGGGAATCATGACGGGCATACAGGCGGTTTTCACCGGTGGCGGGGAAAAGCAGGGTCACCATACGCGTATCAATCGCGACGATAGTGCCTAAACCTAATTCGCTTTCCGTATCGCTTATCCAGCGTTGACCCAATGTAAACGGCATAATCTCTCTCTGTGTTGTTTGCTCTATATATGGCAACTGCGACGGCGACTGCGCAATGCTTGCTATGCCTCTACTAACGCTTGGGCAATAGTTTTCTTTCCTCGCCCGGAGGCGCGGAGTGATTTTCTGTGTGAGGATGAATCAGAATTGGGAAAGGGCGCTATGGTAATGGAAGGTAAACGATTCGTCACCTGTGAATCACGAGAGCAGGCCCATCTTTTACTTAAAACAATCCCATCTGGCCATTAATCAGTGTAGCAAAGTCGTCGTGAAGGAAGGGCAGAATACCGTCGGCGACCGGTTCAAGCTGACGTTCAATGTAGTGATCGTAATCGATAGGTGAGTGCAAATTCTCCAGCGGCTCAGGCCCGGAGGTGGTCATCACGTAGCTTATCCAGCCACCACTCTGATACTGCTGGGCGCGCCCCTGCGCCAGGTTATATTCATCTGCCAGACGTGCTGCGCGGACATGCGGTGGGACATTGCGTTCGTAGTCACTCAGTTTGCGGCGCAGGCGTTTGCGATAGACCAGTTGGCTGTCGAATTCACCGGCCAGCGTTTTCGCCACGTAATCCCGAACATAATCCTGATAAGGCTGCTGATGGAATACCCGCTGATACAGCGCCTGTTGAAATACCTGCGCCAGCGGCGTCCAGTCGGTACGTACGGTTTCCAGACCCTTATAAATAATATGTTCACCGTCTGCACCGTTAACCAACCCGGCGTAACGCTTTTTACTGCCCTGTTCTGAGCCGCGAATGGTGGGCATCAGGAAGCGTTTGAAATGGGTTTCAAACTCCAGCTCCAGCGCACTTTCCAGTCCGTACTCTTGCTGAAGATGTGCCTTCCACCATGCGTTGACCCGTTCAACCAGCTTACGGCCAATGGCGCTGGCTTCCTCTTCGGTATGCGCCCGGTTCAGCCAGACGAAGGTAGAGTCGGTGTCGCCGTAGATCACCTGATAACCTTCGGCCTCAATCAGTTCGCGGGTCTGGCGCATAATGTCATGGCCGCGCAGCGTAATGGATGACGCCAGTCGTGGGTCGAAAAACCGGCAGCCGCTGGAACCCAGTACGCCATAAAAGGCATTCATGATAATTTTCAGCGCCTGTGACAGCGGTTTGTTTTTCTGCCGCTTGGCATTTTCCCGCCCCAGCCAGATTTGCCGGACGATCTCCGGCAGGCAGTGTTTCAGTCGCGAGAACCGTGCTTCACGATATCCTGGCACCGAATGCGCGTCGTCAGGCTGTTGCAGCCCAGCCACCAAACCGACCGGATCAATTAAAAAGGTACGGATGATCGACGGGTAAAGACTTTTGTAATCCAGCACCAGAACCGAATCGTACAAACCGGGGCGCGAATCCATCACAAAACCGCCGGGGCTCATCTCTTCCGGGCGTTCGCCCAGATTGGGCGCGACGTACCCGACGCGGTGCATGCGCGGTAAATAGAGATGGGTGAATGCAGCCACTGAGCCGCCGCTGCGATCGACGGCCAGGCCCGTCACCGAGGCGCGTTCCAGCAGGAAGGGCATCAGTTCGGTTTTGGCAAAGATCCGCGTCACCAGCTCACAGTCTTTCAGGTTGTAGTGGGCCAGCGCGGGCTTGTTTTCGCGAAAACGCTGCTCAATCTCTTCAAGCCGCTGATAAGGGCTGTCGCTGGCTTTGCCTTCACCTAACAACGTTTGCGAGACGTTTTCCAGACTGAATGACGGGAAGTTCCAGAAGGCGGTTTTCAGTGCTTCAATACCGTCGATGATCAGACGCCCGGCGGCAGCGGCGAAAAAATGCCCCTGCTTAAAGCCGTGTTCGCGCCACTCCAGTTCACCGCCGCCGCGCCCGAAACGTAACGGAATGTTGTAGCGTTCAGCATGTTTTTGCAGTACGCGCAGATCAAACTGCACGACGTTCCAGCCGATGATGGCATCGGGGTCGAAGTCGGCCAGCCACTGATTGAGTTTTTGAATCAGCATCGGGCGGCTGTCGACGTATTCGAGAATAAAATCGCGTGGGGTATCAGGGTCACCATTGGGCGGTCCGAGCATATAAACGTGGCGCTGGCCGCAGCCTTCGAGACCGATGCAATAAAGTTCGCCGTTGCCGCTGGTTTCGATATCCAGCGAGCACAACTTCAGCGGAGGGCGGTAGCCTTCGGCCGGTTTCATGCGGGTATTGAGCAGCAAATTGTCTGCCCCCGGCGTACCGCTGAACCAGACGGGTGCGGTGATATAACGCTCCATCAGGAAGCGCTCCGGTGGGCGGATATCCGCTTCGTAAACCGTCACGCCAGCCTCTTTCAGCAGTTTTTCCATACGCATCAACTGGCGATGCTGCGGGCAATAAAGGCCCAGCACCGGGCGGGAGTGGAAATCCTGCAACGGTAATTCCCGCAAGCTAAAGCCTTTCTCCCCGGCCAGTGCCCGTTCTGCCAGCGCGCGCTGGGCTGCTGGCAAGAACGCCACGGATTCCTGAGGCGGCAGCCGCACCTTCTGCGGGCCGTCGTCGGTCGCCAGCCACAGCTCCACTTCCGTGCCGCGCGGCGTATCGCGCCAGTGCCGGGTTAATAAAAAACCCTGTCGGGGAGCATTAGCGGCGGATGTGTGGGTGGGACTCGTATTGATAAGCGCCTCATTGAACCAGGTTAAAAGAAGAATACTGATGGGATAGAGTATGGTTATTTATACAGTCTTTGTCCATCAGCGGTGCTTTTGCCCCCTATTGCGGCAAATATGCATACAATTAGGCGGTTGACTCACTTTGGCCGTGCACTGACAATTCAGCCGCTTGACTGACTTGTCGTAATAAACGATGCACGAAGCCTATCCCCTAAATGATTCGAGTTGCAGTATGACGGGGATATCACTCTGGGATTTTATGGAAGCTTATTTACAACATCTTGTCGCACAATCGGTGGGAATCGCACTGATCATCGTCGCCGTGGTGGCGTTTTTTGAATCACTGGCGCTGGTCGGGATGATATTACCCGGCACCGTCATGATGGCCACGTTGGGTACGCTGATTGGTAGCGGGCAAGTGGGTTTGTATGAAGCCTGGCTGGCTGCGGGGCTGGGTTGCTTCTGTGGCGACTGGGTGTCGTACTTTATCGGGCGGAAATTTAAAGGTCCGCTGCACAGTTGGAAATTCCTGCAACGCTATCAGACATTGCTCGATAAAACCGGCCATGCCCTGGATCGACACAGCTTTGCGACGGTGATCCTCGGGCGCTTCATCGGCCCGACGCGGCCGCTGGTACCGCTGGTGGCCGGTATGCTGAACTTACCGCCTTATAAGTTTGCGCCACCCAATATTGTGGGTTGTATCTTCTGGCCGCCGGTCTATTTTTTACCGGGAATTCTGGCGGGCGTGGCGATTGATATTCCGGCGGGGCACAACAGCACTGTCTTCAAATGGCTACTGCTGGGTTCCATCAGCCTGTTGTGGCTGAGCGCCTGGCTGGTCTGGCGCTGGATCCGGTCGGCGAAAAACAGCGATGATGCGATGTCGCGCTGGCTGCCATTACCGCGTTTGCGCTGGGTGTGTATTCTCAGCGTCGCGGCTACCGTGGTCAGTTTTTTGATGCTGAGTAAGCAGTCGCTGATGCCGGTTTACGGGCATCTGTTGTGGGAAGTCATGGTCAGATAACACGGCTTTAGCGCAGCGCAATGCCCAAGACTTTGGCTTCGGCGGCACTGCCCTCAACTAATGCCTGCGTCGGACCGTCGTAATAGAGGCGTCCGTCGACAATCAGCAACGTCCGATCCGCGACCCGTGCCGCGTCATCCAGATTATGTGAAACCATGAGCAGCGTCAGGTTTCGCTCCCGGCAGACCTTGTCCAGCAGGTTCAGCATTTCACTGCGCAGCGCAGGATCCAGCGCGGAGAAAGGCTCGTCGAGCAGTAAAATCGGCTGGCTGCGCAACAGACAGCGCGCCAGTGCGACCCGCTGACGCTGCCCGCCTGAAAGCTGCGACGGCAATCGGTCTAAGCACGCCTCCAGCCCGACCTGACGGGCGATATCCTGCAATGCCTGCTGCTGCGCTGACGTCAGTTTCAGCCCCGGATGCAGTCCCAGTCCCATGTTCTGGCGCACCGTCAGATGTGAGAACAGATTGTTCTCCTGAAACAGCATCGATACCGGACGTTTTGCCGGAGGTGTATGGCTGTGATCTTCGCCGTTCAATGTGATCCTGCCGCTGGTCGGTGCCAGAAAACCGGCCACCAGGCTTAGCAGCGTGCTCTTCCCTGCACCGCTCGGCCCGAGGATTGCCACACGTTCACCCGCTTCAATCTGTAAATCAAAGCGCATCGGCAGATGTTCGTAGAGATAAGTCAGTTTATTTAGCGTCAGCATGGCGGCCCGGTAAACGTTCGATCAGAGTAAATAGCAGGAAACACAGCAGCAGTAATAGCAGCGCGGTCACGGCGCCGTCCTGACTGCGGTAGGAGCCGATCTGCTGATAAAGATAAAAAGGCAGGGTGCGGAAATTCTCATTGCCGAACAGGGCAATCACGCCGAAATCACCCAGTGACAGCACACAGGCAAAGGCCAGCGCCTGTGTCAGCGGACGCTTCAGGGCACTCAGTTCGACCCAACGCAACCGCTGCCAGCCGTGCATATCCAGCGAAAGACACAGCGGATTGTAGCGTTCCGCCACGTCACGCATCGGGTTATCCAGCACTTTCAAAGCGTAAGGGACCGCCATCAGCGCGTTGGTTAACATCACCAGTGCCCAGGGTGACTGCGGCAAACCGAAGGTATCACTGAGCAGTAAAAAGAAGCCGGTGGCCAGCACAATGCCCGGCATAGCGAGGATCAACATCCCGCTGAGATCCATGGCCTGCGCCCAGCCGTTGTGCTGACGCAGGCGTAACTCGCGGCTGCTCCACAGCAACATCATGGTCAGGATCACACACAGCAGGCCGCTGCCTGCGGCGATCCTGACTGACGTCCACAGCGCCTGCCATAACGCGGGCTGCTGCAACACGCTGAATACGGCGCGGTTGGCTCCGTCGGCGACTACCGCCAGCAAAGGGGGCAGGATAAGTAACAGGGCGAGCACAATCAGAAACGCATCACCCGCCAGCCGAAGTCGCGAGTCATCTGGGTTACGCCAACGCTGAGCATGAGTGTGTCCCACCGGCATTGCCCGGCTTAACTGCTGGCTGAGCATGACCAATCCCAGGCAACAGATCAGCTGAATCAGCGCTAACGTGGCGGCGCGAGTCAAATCATAGTCATAACTTAGTGCCTGATAAATCGCCAGCTCAATGGTGGTGGCCTGTGGCCCGCCGCCCAGCGACAGCACGGTGGCAAAACTGGCGAAGCACAGCATAAAAATCAGTGCCGCTGCGGGCAGGATCTGGCGTTGCAACGCGGGCCACTCGACAAAGCGGAACTGCTGCCAGGCATTCATGCCGAGCTGAGCGGCTAGCTGTCGCTGCTCGGTGGCGATATTTTCCAACGACTGCAACAACAGGCGCGCGGCCAGCGGCATATTAAAGAAGATGTGCGCGAGTAAAATGCCTTTCAGCCCATAAGGGGAGAACGTGTAATTAACGCCGAACCAGCCGCACAGCTGGGCCAGCCAGCCCTGACGGCCATACACGCTGAGAATACCAAACACCGCCACCAGTACCGGCAGCACGAGCGTCATGGCGCACAGGCGCAGTAAGATCCGCCTCCCCGGAAAGCGCCGGCGAAACAGCGCCCGGGCCAGCAGGATCGCAGGCAGCACCGAGAACAACGCCGACAACAGCGCCTGCCAGAAGGTAAAGCGGATCACATGCCACAGATAAGCATCTTGCCACAGTGACGGCCCGCTCAACTGCGGCGCGTGGCGCCACAGTGAACCGAGCGCCAGCACGGCCACCGCGAGAATACACAGCGCGGCGACCATGCCCGGCCACAACCCGTCAGGGATTAGCGGCTGACGGCGGTTTGCCATGCCCGGATCCATTCACTGCGGTGATCGGCGACATCTTTGGCGCTGTATTGCAGCGAAACCGCCGGAACCGTCAGTTGGCCAAAAGCAGCGGGCAGATCTTGTTTCACTACCGGATACATCCAGTTGCCGGTTGGGATCGTCTGCTGGAAACCGGCGCTGGTGACGAACTTAATGAACTTCGTCGCCAGCGCCGGTTGTTTGCTGGCAGACAGCTGGCCCGCAACTTCAACCTGCATATAGTGACCTTCGCTGAAATTGGCCGCTGCGTAGTTATCTTTCTTCTCTTCGATAATGTGGTAAGCCGGAGAGGTGGTGTAGCTCAGCACCAGGTCACTTTCCCCTTTCAGGAACAGGCCATAGGCTTCACTCCAGCCTTTGGACACCGTGACGGTTTTCTTCGCCAGTTTCGCCCAGGCTTCAGGAGCTTTGTCACCGTAGACTTTTTGCATCCACAGCAGCAGGCCCAGGCCCGGCGTGCTGGTGCGTGGATCTTCGTAGATCACTTTCCAGTTTTGCGGGCTGTTAACCAGTTCATCCAAGCTTTTCGGCGGGTTTTTTAGCTTATTTTTGTCATACACAAAGGCAAAATAGCCGTAGTCGTAAGGCACGAAAGTGTCGTTCTTCCAGCCACCGGGGATATCGAGCCTGGCGTCAATGGTGGGGGCCTTGGCGAACAAACCGGTTTGTTCGGCGGCCAGCAGCAGGTTGTTATCCAGCCCGACCACCACATCGGCTTTACTGTTTTTACCTTCCATCCGCAAGCGGTTGAGCAGCGACACGCCGTCCTCAAGGGCGACATATTTCAGTTCACAGCCGCAGTCAGTTTCAAAGGCTTTTTTGATAGCCGGGCCGGGGCCCCAGTCAGCCGCGAAAGAGTCATAGGTATAAACAGTCAGGACGGGTTTGGCCGCAAAGGCCGGGGAGGTCAGCAATAGCAAGCAGGGCAGTAATTTCTTCAACTTTGCACTCCAAAAAAATAAAGGGGGCAAAGGATTTTGAGTGAGCATGGTGCAGTCTCAAATCCCTCCGCCGGTATCAACCGGATCAGGTTCGACGGGTCTACTCTCAGCCTTTTTAAACTTGCTGCGCGGGTGTTGATCGGGCGTCGTGCAGTGCTCGTAATGCTCACGTACTGAATGTACGCTCCGCTTACTGCGCGCTGGACTTCTCCCGCTGAACACTCGCTCGCGGCGTTTAAAGATCGAGTCCACAAAACATGGACTTCAGGCACCCCGTTGAGAACGGTTGTCATTCTAGAGGTTAAGTGCGCCGGGTGAAAGGGCGATTAACTGTCGGGCGGTGCGAACCAGGCGGATTTGAAGTCGAACCAGCCCAGAGTATTCATACGCACGCCGCGCATACTGCGCTGGCCTTGCAGAACCAGCCAGTGGTGAAACAGCGGATGGATCTGGTGGTTGGCGATCTGCTTCTGGCTCCATTCAGCCATGGAGAATTCACCGGCATGCCATAATGCTGCGTCGTCGTCCATATTGTGACGGAAACAGTGTGTCGCCAGGGGCAGCTCGAGGAAGGTAGCGAACAGGGAGAACTCTAACGGCAGAGTGAAGTTTGCGCTGCCCAGCCACAGGTCACTTTGCGCGTCCCCCCGGTGCCAGACGGCGTATTCGACCACCTGAATAATCAGCTCAATACCTTCTGCGAGCAGCAGCGGACGCAGGGCATTGCAGATAGCCTGATGCTCCGAATGCTCACTGTAAAACGTCAGCGTAATGTGCGTCAGACCTTCCGGTTTTGGCGGACCCGGTTGCGGATTTTTATGATGCCAGCGCGGTAACAGGCCATACGCCGGCGACCAGTAGCGCTGATAAATCGGTTCTGCGGCGTTGAGTAAGGCAATCGGACTCAGTAAATCACACAGCCACTGGCGAGTTTCATCATGTTGACCGACGGGCGAACGCTGATCGAACAGCAGAAAATAGCAACCTTCTTCAAGACGACTTTCCAGCTCGCTTTTACCGGATTCATCCGCCTGTAGCTGGACGCCGGAATGGACCAGATCTTCGGTCAACTCCGGCAACACCCAGATTGTCACTTCGTCGATCAGCGCACGGAAACCGAAATAGTCGTCAAAGGCGCGGATGCGCAGCTGCGTTTTTTGATTCCGAACCACAGCATAAGGGCCTGTACCCACCGGATGTCGGGCAAAGTCAGGCAGAGATTCCCATTCCCGTGGCAGGATCATGGCGTGAATGTTTCCCAAGAGCCATGGCAGCCAGCGATCGGACGTGAGCAGGTGAATGTCAATCACGTTGGATGTCGGTGACGTGACCGAAGCGAGATGACTAAACAGCCGGTGGGATTGTTTCAGACGGGTAAACGTCGTGATGATGTCGGCCATCTCCAGTTCACGACCGTGGTGGAAATGAATGGCCGGACGCAGATAAAACCGCCAGTGCAGCGGTGTGACTTGCTGCCAGTGATGGGCTAAATCGCCTTCGACTTCCCCTTTTTCCTCATTTATAAGTGTCAGGCCGCTGAAGATTTGCCGGGCGATATGGGTTTCCGAACGACGTAGCATAGTGCCGGGCAACAAATTAAAGAGTGGGCGATAGTACAGCACGCGCAAGAGATGTTTACCCTGACGGAAACTGCGTCCCAGCTGCGACAGCAGCATCTGACGCACCTGTGTTTTATCACCAACCAGCTGTACCAGTTGTTCGATTTGATCCTGCTCAAGAAACTCTTCGGCGCGCTGTTGCTGGAGCGCCAGCCCAGTATAGAGGAATGTCAGCGTTGAGCGTTTCCCCCGGCCAACCTGGGCCTGCCAGTGCAACCACCCCTGGTCTTGCATGGTGGACAGCAGGGAGCGCATATGACGGCGGGAGCAATTCATCACCCCGGAAAGCACCTCAAGCGTGGTGTCGGTAGCTTCGCCATGACAGCTTTGCCACAGCCGGATGAACTGTTGTTGCAGACGAGGTGATGGCATAAAAGAGGAACTCCTTTCCTAAGTTTCATCAATTTATCTTTCCTCATATTACTCCGATACTGTTGAGCAACAAAGCAGTGATGCAGAACGGGAGGCCATCATGAAACGCGTTTTAAACCGCAGTTTTTATCAACGCTATTTTCTGGCTATTGCTCAAAAGAGAGCGATGAAAACGCAAGCTGAATGGTTGTCATGGGTGCCTCAGGAATATCGTCTCGATATCCTGTCACGGCTGACGCAGTGGGATCTCGATGAGATGAGCGATGAGCAGTACCGCCAGCATTTATGAAGTCCGCCCCTGTGGGGTTAATGACCAGGGCCGGCGATGAAGATTTTCTGAGTAATGGTGTAATGTCACCAGCCAGTGGGGTAACTCACTGGTTTTTTTATTGTATTTTTCGAGCCGCATTCCAATGTGCACCACAGTGACACTTCAGACCTGACAGACTCAGGTACACTCAGTGCGCATATTTTTTCGGCATTCACTGCAAAGGTGTCTACACTGGGCGGTGTTATTTATTCGCCTTCGGTTTATCAGGGATGGGTCATGCTTAAACGTCGCGTCAATTCAGTTTACGTCACTTTCTTATTGGTTTCCCTACTGTGCGGAATTGCAGGTGCGCTGCAGGCACCCACACTGAGCCTGTTTCTGACCAATGAAGTCAAAGTGCGGCCGATGTGGGTTGGCCTGTTTTATACGGTGAATGCCATCGCGGGGATTGCGATCAGCTTCCTGCTGGCGAACCGGTCTGATAATAAAGGCGACCGGCGCAAGTTGCTGCTGGTGTGCTGCACGATGGCCTTAGGCAATAGTCTGGTGTTTGCTTTTAGCCGCGACTATCTGGTGCTGATCACCGTGGGCGTACTGTTAGCGGCTATTGCCAATGCTTCCATGCCACAGTTGTTTGCACTGGCGCGTGAACACGCAGACCGTTCCTCCAGTGAAGTGGTGATGTTCAGCTCAATGATGCGCGCGATGCTCTCACTGGCCTGGGTGCTTGGGCCGCCGCTGTCGTTCATGCTGGCGCTGAATTACGGCTTTACTCTGATGTATCTGTGCGCGGCGGGTGTCTTTGTTGCCAGTATTGCGATGATTTGGTTTTTCCTGCCCTCAGTACCCCGCGCCGGGCAGCCGGTCGATAATGTGGTCGTGCCGGTCAGCGCATGGCGTAACCGGGACGTGCGGTTGCTCTTTCTGGCTTCTTTGCTGATGTGGACTTGCAACATCATGTATGTGATCGACATGCCGTTGTATATCACCAATGACCTTGGGCTGTCAGAAGGGCTGGCCGGGCTGCTGATGGGGGCGGCGGCAGGGATAGAAATTCCTGCCATGTTACTCGCTGGTTATCTGGTCAAACGGCTGGGGAAACGCAAACTGATGCTGTATGCCGTCGCCAGTGGGGTGATTTTCTATGCTGGTCTGGTTGCCTTCCAGTTCAAAGCTGCGCTGATGATCCTGCAATTGTTCAATGCGATTTTTATCGGAATTATTGCCGGTATCGGTATGCTCTATTTTCAGGATCTGATGCCGGGACGTGCAGGTTCGGCGACGACGTTATTCACCAACAGCATCTCAACCGGGGTGATTTTCGCCGGGTTATTGCAGGGGGCTATCGTGGAAAATTTCGGCCATTATCAGGTTTATTGGGTCGCAACAGGGCTGGCGATGGTGGCGTTTGCGCTGATGTGGAAAGTAAAAGATGTCTGAGTTTTGAACGCATAAAAAACCCGCGATTTACGCGGGTTTTTTATGCTTCGTATCCCAGAATCAGTTCATAAACGCGGGCTGTTTGCTCTCGTAGGTGGAGATGTTGGCTTCGTGCTGCAAAGTCAGGCCAATGCTGTCCAGACCGTTAATCATGCAGTGACGGCGGAAGCTGTCTATCTCAAACGGGTAGCTTTTATCGCCCGCTTGCACGGTCTGATTTTCCAGATCCACCACGAAGGTAATACCTTCATTGGCTTCGACCAGATTGAATAACTCATCAATCTGCGCATCACTCAACGTGATAGGCAGCAGTTGGTTATTCAACGAATTGCCGTAGAAGATGTCAGCGAAACTCGGCGCAATGACCGCGTGAAAACCGTAGTCGGTCAACGCCCACGGCGCATGTTCACGCGATGAACCGCAGCCGAAGTTTTCACGCGCCAACAGAATACTTGCGCCTTTATAACGTGGCTTGTTCAGCACGAAATCGGGGTTAGGTTTCTGCCCGGCATCGTCGAGAAAACGCCAGTCGTTAAACAGATGCTGACCAAAACCGGTGCGGGTGACTTTCTGCAAAAACTGCTTCGGAATAATGGCGTCGGTATCGACGTTAGCCGCATCCAGCGGAACCACCAGACCAATGTGTTGGGTAAATTTAGCCATGGTGTTCTCCTTAGTTCAGTTCACGAATGTCAGCGAAACGGCCGGTCACCGCCGCCGCCGCAGCCATTGCCGGGCTGACCAGATGGGTGCGGCCGCCGCGACCCTGACGGCCTTCGAAATTACGGTTGCTGGTGGACGCACAGCGCTCGCCAGGTTCCAGGCGGTCATTGTTCATCGCCAGGCACATTGAGCAGCCAGGCAGACGCCATTCAAATCCGGCTTCAATAAAGATCTTATCCAGGCCTTCTTCTTCCGCCTGTGCTTTGACTGGGCCTGAACCCGGAACCACAATCGCCTGCACGCCATTAGCCACTTTACGGCCTTTGGCTACCGCAGCCGCAGCGCGTAAGTCCTCAATACGTGAGTTGGTGCATGAACCGATAAACACTTTGTCGATGGCCACGTCGGTCAGTTTGATGCCCGGCTGCAAATCCATATAGGCCAGCGCTTTTTCTGCTGACGCGCGTTCAACCGGATCGCTGAACGATGATGGATTAGGGATCACCTGATTCACGGCCATCACCTGGCCTGGGTTGGTTCCCCAGGTGATTTGCGGCGCGATATCTGCCGCATTCAGGGTGACGGTTGCGTCAAATTTCGCATCGCTGTCGGTTTTCAGGGTTTTCCAGTAAGCGACAGCGGCGTCCCAGTCCTGACCTTTCGGCGCAAACTGGCGGCCCTTCAGGTAAGCAAAGGTGGTTTCATCGGCTGCCACCAGACCGGCTTTGGCGCCCATTTCGATGGCCATGTTGCACAAGGTCATTCGACCTTCCATGGAGAGCGCTTCAATCGCTTTACCACAGAATTCCACTACGTGGCCGGTACCGCCAGCACTGCCGGTTTTACCGATGATTGCCAGTACGATATCTTTCGCCGTGATGCCAGCAGGTGCATCGCCGGTGACTTCAATTTTCATGGTTTTGGCGCGGCCCTGTTTCAGGGTTTGCGTCGCCAGAACATGTTCCACTTCTGATGTGCCGATACCGAACGCCAGTGAGCCGAAGGCGCCGTGCGTCGCGGTATGCGAGTCACCGCAAACGATGGTCATGCCTGGCAAGGTCATACCCTGCTCAGGACCGATCACGTGAACGATGCCCTGGAAAGGGTGGTTCAGGTCATACAACTGCACGCCGAATTCTGCACAGTTCTTGATCAGTTCCTGCATCTGAATACGGGCCATTTCGCCGCTGGCATTGATGTCTTTGGTTTGCGTCGAGACGTTGTGGTCCATAGTGGCGAAGGTTTTGCCGGGTTGGCGCACTTTGCGGCCCATCGCGCGCAAGCCGTCAAACGCCTGCGGAGATGTCACTTCGTGGACCAGATGGCGGTCGATGTACAGCAGCGGTGTTTCGTTTTGCGCCTCGTACACCACATGCGCATCAAACAATTTCTGATATAAGGTCTTCGCCATGTTATGCCCCTTCGGCCACGAAGCGGGCAATAACATCGCCCATCTCGCTGGTGCCAATTGCGTTGTTACTGTTCGCCAAATCACCCGTGCGGTGACCCGCCTCTAATGCTTTATTCACTGCGTGTTCGATAGCGTTTGCTGCTTCGTCAGCCCCAAGGCTATAACGTAACAACAGAGCCGTTGAGAGAATTTGCGCAATCGGATTGGCGATGTTTTTACCTGCGATGTCCGGTGCAGAACCGCCCGCCGGCTCGAACAGGCCAAACGCCTGCTCATTCATGCTGGCTGATGGCAGCATGCCCATGGAGCCGGTGATCATCGCGCATTCGTCAGACAGGATATCGCCGAACAAGTTGGAGCAAAGCAGTACGTCGAACTGTGACGGGTCTTTGATCAACTGCATGGTAGCGTTGTCGATGTACATGTGGCTCAGGCTGACATCCGGGTAATCTTTAGCAATGTCGTTAACCACTTCGCGCCACATGATGGACGTTTGCAGCACGTTGGCTTTATCAATCGATGTCACTTTGCTGCGGCGTTTACGCGCAGACTCAAAGGCAATGCGCGCAATGCGTTCGATCTCAAAGCGGTAATAGACTTCGGTATCGAAGGCTTTTTCATGCATGCCCTGGCCTTCACGCCCTTTCGGCTGGCCGAAGTAGATGCCACCGGTCAGTTCACGTACGCACAGAATATCGAAGCCTTTAGCTGCGATGTCGGCACGCAGCGGGCAGAACTCTTCCAGGCCCTGATACAGGCGGGCAGGGCGCAGGTTGCTGAACAGCTTAAAGTGTTTACGCAGTGGCAGTAATGCGCCGCGCTCTGGTTGATCGTTGGGTGGCAGATGTTCCCATTTAGGGCCACCGACGGAGCCAAACAGGATCGCGTCCGCTTGTTCACAACCGGCAACGGTAGCCGGCGGCAACGGACTGCCGTGTTTGTCGATGGCTGCGCCACCCACATCGTATTCGCTGGTAGAGATTTTCAGGCCAAAACGCTGACGCACAGCGTCCAACACTTTATATGCCTGCTGCATGACTTCCGGGCCGATGCCGTCGCCGGGTAAGACGGCAATATGATGGGTCTTGCTCATGTTCACACCGTTTCCTGATTGTTTTGTTTTTCGGTTTGCAGGCGCTGTTTTTCGATTTCTACCTGCTTGCTGCGCCAGATACTGTTTAATACGTGGACCATCGCTTTGGCGGAGGATTCAACAATGTCTGTTGCCAGACCAACGCCGTGAAAGCGACGACCATTAAAGGAGACAACGATGTCCACCTGGCCTAATGCATCGCGGCCATGGCCTTTGGCGGTCAGCTGATATTTGACCAGCTCAATTTGATAACCGGTGATGCGGTTGATGGCCTGGTAGACCGCGTCAACCGGACCGTTGCCGGTCGCGGCTTCGGTTTTCACTTCATCGCCGCTGGCCAGATTAACTGATGCGGTGGCCGTAATGCTGGAGCCGGACTGCACGCTGAAGTTGTCCAGACGGTAAAACTCTGGCTCTTCCTGTTGCTTATTAATGAACACCAGCGCTTCTAAATCGTAGTCAAACACCTGACCTTTTTTGTCGGCCAGTTTCAAAAATGCGGTGTACAGATGATCCATATTATAGTCGGATTCTTTGTAGCCCATCTCTTCCATACGGTGCTTCACGGCAGCGCGGCCGGAGCGGGAAGTCAGGTTCAACTGAATCTGGTTCAGGCCGATGGATTCCGGGGTCATGATTTCGTAGTTTTCGCGATTTTTCAGCACGCCGTCCTGATGAATACCGGAGGAGTGAGCGAAAGCGTTAGAACCGACAATCGCTTTGTTGCCTGGGATCGGCATGTTAGTGATTTGGCTGACAATCTGGCTGGTGCGGTAGATCTCTTTGTGATTGATGTTGGTGTGCACGTTCATGTATTCAGAACGGGTGCGGATCGCCATGATCACCTCTTCCAACGCGGTATTCCCTGCGCGCTCACCAATGCCGTTCAGCGTGCCTTCAACCTGACGGGCACCGGCCTGAATTGCCGCGATGGAGTTACCCACGGCCATACCCAAGTCGTCGTGGCAGTGAACGGAGATAATCGCTTTATCAATGTTTGGTACGCGTTCGTACAAGTTGGTGATGATGCCCCCGAACTGCGTCGGGGTGGTGTAGCCGACGGTGTCAGGGATATTAATGGTGGTAGCACCGGCTTTAATCGCAGCTTCAACCACGCGGCACAGGTTGTCTAACGGGGTACGGCCAGCATCTTCGCAAGAGAACTCAACATCATCGGTATAATTGCGCGCGCGTTTCACTGAGTGGATCGCCATATCCAGCACCTGATCAAACGAGCGCTTCAGTTTGGACTCAATGTGCAGGGTAGACGTGGCCAGGAAGACGTGGATACGGAAAGCTTCGGCAACGCGCAAAGCTTCTGCTGCGGCATCAATATCGCCGTCTACGCAGCGTGCCAGACCGCAAACCCGGCTGTTTTTAATCTGGCGGGCAATGGTCTGTACGGATTCGAAATCCCCCGGAGAGGAGACAGGGAAGCCGACTTCCATGACGTCAACGCCCATTCTTTCCAGCGCTATCGCAATTTGCAGTTTTTCTTTGACACTCAGGCTGGCCTGTAATGCCTGTTCACCATCACGCAGCGTAGTATCGAAAATAATGACTTGTTGGCTCATGGGTAGGTTCCTTGTCTGCTTTACTTTCACGCCGTGGAGGTAAAAAAAAACCCGCGCATCGGCGCGGGTTTAGTGTCTGTGGAAGAGGAAATCAGTTCTGATTTTCGGCCACTGGCTTACCGCGCAAATTTTCTGCGTTAAGTAGTAGGCCTGATAGACGAGTGATCATGAACATGGTTTCAGCTTCTCTTGAATTTGGATGATTAAATCAGGGTTTATTTAAACCGTTGCTTAAATTGATACGTGAATGCGCCGCGCATGTCAACCATTGTGGCGACAAAGGAGGTAGATCGCATGGGTATGAGAGTGAATCTCATTTGCTACAATATGCTGCGTGACGGCGTTCATTTGAAGCAATCAAATGCTTAGAAGCTAGACAAGAAAAAAAAGGATGAACTGTCTGTTTTAGGACTGTTTTTCAAGTTGACGAGCAAATATTTCAATGAATTCATCGTATTATAGTGTAGTTACCAATGCTTAATTAATTATTCAATTTCCATATATTGTTTAGGGTAATATTTTGTAGTTCTATATCATCCGTTTGAGAGTGAAAATTAAATTAATTGATACATTACATATATCACTGTTGACCTGGTCACCTCATTTTCTGGCGGGAATATGCTGAGTAAAATATGTTTGAAGTGGTGTGTTAACGCCAGTGTGAGTGTTATCCCGATGTATCTAAATATATGATGATTGATCTTTAATTATAAATAACGAAATATTTTCCTATCGGAGATAATAATGACTGAAAAATTAGCTGATATTCAGGCTGAAATAACGGCTTCGGCCGGGCATTTACGTAATGTCGATCTTAATTTACTGACCGTCTTTGACGCCGTTATGCAATTACAGAATATTACCCGTGCCTCGCAAATGCTGGGAATGTCTCAACCGGCCGTGAGCAACGCGGTATCGCGTTTGAAAATCATGTTTAACGATGATTTGTTTGTGCGCAGTGGACGGGGCATTCAGCCAACAACACGCGCCAGACAGTTGTTTGGGCCCATCCGTCAGGCACTGCAAACCGTAATGAATGAATTGCCGGGAGCAGGTTTTGACCCGCGCGTTAGCCAGCGCCAGTTTAATATTGCAATATGCAGTCCTCTGGATATTCTTCTCACTGCCGATATTATCAATTCGCTGGAAGCGACATCATCTTCTGTCAGCGTTAAGTTTCAAACGCAAATTTCAGACAGCATTGAAAATCAGTTACGTTATCAGAATATTGAATTTGTGATTGGTTATCGTCGCTTTGAGGGGACTGATTTTTGCAATCAAGAACTATTTACTGATGAACTGGTATTAGTGGCAGCACAAAACCATCCCCGAGTCAGTCCACATATGTCTGATGAGACATATCTTAATGAACAACATGCTGTTGTGATGTTAGATCGCCATTACTCATTCAGCCTTCCTTATTATGAATCTCCCTCCGTTCGTCCATTAATTGCGTTTCAGGGTACCGATTTAAACAGTGTAATGAATATTGTTTCGAGAACACATATGGTGGCGCTGGTTCCACGCTGGTTCCACGCTGGTTGGCGCAGGCGCACGCCGGGATATTAAACCTGACGGTCGTGCCCATTTCCTGGATGAATAATCAGTTGCCATGTTATTTGACCTGGCATGAATCTTCCTGCAAAGACAAAGGCAATATGTGGATGAAGTCACTGCTTGATACTTGCGAAGTGATTCGGTGCAAGTAATACCAGAAAGGGGATTATCTCCCACACCAATGTCTTAAGTGGTTTTTTATCCTGCGCGAAATCTTTCAATTTTTTTGCGTCTTTCGCGCAGGATCTATGTCCTTGATTGATACTCCGCCTTTTTTTCCTTTTCTCGTTTCCCTCCGATTTCTGAACCATAATTTGATTTGCCTGCCGTACCAGACTCGGTAGACTACGCAAATTGTTAATCATGGTGAGCAAATGCAAATAAATCCTCGGGTTTATTGCGGCTGGCTGTTCTTCTTTCCCCCCTCAGGCCGCAGGTTATGAACACGACTTTAACTGATTATCATCTTGTTGCTCGTTTCAGACAGCAACGGTCTTCACTGCCTGACCATACTGCTTTTCGTGAATGGTCTTTGGAACGTGAAACCACACTTACCTGGCTTGAAGCCGGTAAAAAAGTCGATCACCTGTCCCGCTTGTTATTGCAGTTGGGCGTTGAGACACAAGAGCGTGTCGCCATTTGCGGCAGTAATGGTATGGCGTGGACGCTGGCGGATATGGCCATTTTGCAGTTGCGTGCCATCACCGTACCCATTTATGCCACCAATACGGCTGCGCAGTCGGCTTATGTCTTAAATGATGCCGGGATCCGCACGTTGTTTATCCTCGGCCAGGCACAGTTTGATGCCGCCCTGCAACTGCGTGAACTCTGCCCGCAGTTGCAGCATATCTTGGTACTTGATGCCGATATCGATCTGCGCGGCGTCGCGATGGCCCGCCACGTCCATGCGCTGAGCGTGCCAGATATCTTGCTGGATGAGATGTTGCAGGCCCGTATTGCTGAGCGCAATCTGGAGGATCTGTTTACCCTGATTTACACCTCGGGCACGACTGGTGAACCCAAAGGGGTGATGCTCGATTACCGCAGTATTGGCACACAACTCCAGCAACATGAACAGCGGCTGGCGCTGTCAGAGCGCGATGTTTCATTGTGCTTCCTGCCACTGGCGCATGTTTTTGAACGTGCATGGAGTTTTTTCGTCATGCATTGCGGGGCACAGAACGTTTACCTGCGGGATACCGATGCGGTGCGCGACGCGTTGCAAGCGATCAAACCGACCGTGATGTGTGCGGTGCCACGTTTTTATGAAAAGGTCTTCAGCGCCATTAATCAGAAAGTCGCGCACTCAGGTTATATCAAAAAGAAGCTGTTCCATTGGGCGATGGCTTGTGGGCGCGAGAAATTTCTGTCTGAAAGGCAAGGTGCTACCCCTTCATGGTGGCAGAAACGCCAGTATGCGCTGGCGGATAAACTGGTGCTGGGCAAACTGCGCAGTGTATTGGGCGGTAATCTGCGTTTTCTGCCTGCGGCAGGCGCCAGCCTCGACGATAATGTGATCTTGTTCTTCGAATCCATTGGTCTGAAGATCAAATACGGCTACGGTCTGACGGAAACCTGTGCGACCGTGACCTGTTGGGAAGAGGAAAATTTCCAGTTTGGTTCGGTCGGGACAGCGCTACCCCTGATTGAAGTGCGTATTGGTGAGGAAAACGAAATTCAGGTGCGCGGACCGACGCTGTTTCGCGGTTATTTCAATAAGCCGCAAGAGACTGCTGACAGTTTTACAGCCGATGGTTGGTTCAAAACCGGCGACGCCGGAAAGTGCGATGAGCAAGGTAATCTGTTTGTCACCGAGCGTTTAAAAGATTTGATGAAAACGTCGGGCGGTAAATATATCGCGCCACAGCGCATAGAAGGAACGTTGGTTCAGGACCGCTATATTGAACAGGCGGCGGTGATTGCCGACGCTAAGCATTTTGTTTCCGCACTTATTGTGCCGGATTTTAATGCGCTGATTGAATATGCCCAGACGCACCATATTGATTACCTTAACCGCGAAAGCCTGCTGAAGAATGAGCAGATCCTATCGCTGTTTACTTATCGTGTGCGCGAAATCCAGCATGAGCTGGCAAGCTATGAGCAGGTGAAAAAATTCGCTTTGCTGACGTCGCCGTTTACCATGGAAGCTGGCGAGTTGACGCCAACACTGAAGCTGCGGCGCAAAATTATCCTGCAGAGATATAAAAAAGAGGTCGACACTTTCTATTGTGATTAAGGTCACAGTATTGACCCGATACACTGCATTGGGTCGGGTTTTTCGCCATATGGAGGATTTTTCTCATCCCTTCCAGCCTAAAACCCGCCCTGGATTGCTACACAATGCCGTCATAATTTAATGCTGTAATTTGTTCTCCCTTCCTGATATTCCTGAGTAGTAGCTTCAGTTGAGTAGTGTTTTGTCTGGAGAGAACCGGACATAGCAGTGCGACACAATAACCCTGCGGTTACTCCGGCATTTTGCCGTTTGCCTGACCTAAATTCAGACGTTAAGGTACTGAGTTAAGTTCGCGTAATCCGATAAGAACAACAGGGCTTAGCCCTCTTACCTGGAATGAGTGGAAATGATTTCCATCACTCCTTTGAGTTGCTTACTTACCCGGGCAATTCACTTATTAAAATAAGTCATCCTATTAGAAGCAAAAAGCCTGGAGGCAAAACCATGGAGATGTTGTCAGGAGCCGAGATGGTCGTGCGATCGTTAATCGACCAGGGGGTTAAACACGTATTCGGTTATCCCGGCGGAGCGGTGCTGGATATCTATGATGCCCTGCATACGGTCGGCGGGATTGATCACGTGCTGGTGAGACATGAGCAGGGTGCTGTTCATATGGCTGATGGTTATGCCCGTGCCACTGGCGACGTAGGCGTGGTGTTGGTGACTTCCGGTCCCGGCGCAACCAATGCCATTACCGGTATCGCTACGGCCTATATGGATTCCATTCCGCTGGTGGTGCTGTCTGGTCAGGTACACAGTTCACTTATTGGCTACGATGCCTTCCAGGAATGTGACATGGTGGGGATCTCCCGCCCGGTGGTCAAACACAGCTTCCTGGTCAAGCGCGCAGAAGACATTCCTACAGTACTTAAGAAAGCGTTCTATCTGGCTTCCACCGGCCGTCCTGGTCCGGTCGTGGTTGACCTGCCAAAAGACGTGGTGAATCCGCAGATAAAATTCCCGTATGCCTACCCGGACCACGTCAGCTTGCGCTCCTATAATCCGACCGTTCAGGGGCACCGGGGGCAGATTAAACGCGCCCTGCAAACCCTGCTGGCGGCGAAAAAACCGGTGCTGTACGTGGGCGGCGGAGCGATCAATTCAGAATGTCATGCAGAGCTTTTACAGCTGGCAGAAAAACTTAATTTGCCGGTCACCACCTCCCTCATGGGACTGGGCGCTTTCCCTGGAACCCATCGTCAGAGCATCGGTATGCTAGGCATGCATGGTACCTATGAAGCCAACATGACCATGCACAACGCCGATTTGATTTTCGGCGTGGGGGTGCGTTTTGACGACCGTACTACTAACAATCTGGCCAAGTACTGCCCGAATGCCACGATCATGCATATCGATATCGACCCGACGTCGATCTCCAAAACGGTCAGTGCAGATATTCCGATTGTTGGCGATGCCAAACAGACCCTGGAGCAGATGCTCGAGCTGCTGGCACACAGTGATGAGAAGCAGGAATACGACGCGCTGCGTGACTGGTGGCAAAGTATCGAACAGTGGCGCAGTAAACATTGTCTCAGCTATGACAAGAACAGCGGCACCATTAAGCCTCAGGCGGTCATTGAGACGCTGCATCGCCTGACCAAAGGGGATGCCTATGTTACCTCTGATGTCGGGCAGCACCAGATGTTTGCGGCGCTGTACTACCAATTTGATAAACCACGTCGCTGGATAAACTCCGGTGGTCTCGGCACCATGGGCTTTGGTTTACCGGCGGCGCTCGGTGTGAAACTGGGTTTGCCGGATGAAACGGTCATTTGCGTCACCGGTGACGGCAGCATCCAGATGAACATTCAGGAGCTTTCTACCGCGCTGCAATATGATTTGCCGGTGATCGTGGTCAACCTGAATAACGGTTACCTCGGTATGGTGAAGCAGTGGCAGGATATGATTTATTCTGGCCGTCATTCCCAGTCATACATGCAGTCACTGCCTGATTTCGTGAAACTGGCGGAAGCTTACGGGCACGTGGGGATTGCCATTCGCACCCCGGATGAACTGGAAAGCAAACTGGCGCTCGCGCTGGAACAGAAAAACCGTCTGGTATTTGTGGATATCAGCGTAGATGAAACAGAACACGTTTACCCTATGCATATCCGAGGCGGTGCGATGGACGAAATGTGGTTAAGCAAAACGGAGAGGACCTGATCATGCGCCGGATTTTATCAGTATTGCTGGAGAACGAATCGGGCGCGCTGTCCCGTGTGGTTGGTCTGTTCTCGCAACGCGGCTACAACATTGAAAGCCTCACCGTGGCCCCGACCGATGACCCAACCCTGTCACGCATGACCATTCAAACGGTAGGTGACGCTAAGGTGCTTGAGCAGATCGAAAAGCAGCTGCACAAACTGGTGGACGTGTTACGCGTCAACGAGCTGGTGCAAGGCGCTCACGTTGAGCGTGAAATCATGCTGGTTAAGCTTCAGGCTTCTGGTTATGGCCGCGAAGAGGTGAAAAGATCCACCGAGATTTTCCGCGGTCAAATCGTTGATGTCACGGCAACGCTTTACACTGTGCAACTGGCGGGGACCAGCGACAAACTGGATGCTTTCCTGGCGACCGTGCGTGATGTGGCTGAAATTGTCGAAGTAGCCCGTTCCGGCGTCGTCGGTGTTTCGCGTGGCGATAAAGTGATGCGTTAAAAACACAATGCTGTCGCCACAGGGATTTGATTGGCGAGAGGCATCCATGGCCCGTCAAAAGCCCTACTTCAGGTTGGGCTTTTGTTTTTTCTCAAGGTTGATCGGATAGAATATCGACATGAATGTTTCGGGTGAAACGATTCGGTAAAACACCTTGCTCAGCAGGGTCTTCTGCGGTTAGATAACAACACTTATCTTAATCATACCGCTACTCAGGCACGTTTTTGCGCCTTATTAGAGCGGATAAAAGAGAGCAGAAACGTCTCTTTCAGCCTGTGCGGCTGAACACTTCAGAGCGGCTGCATTTCATTTTATGAGCAATCAAAGGGGTTTTCTCGGTGAAACTGGATGAAATCGCGAGGTTAGCGGGCGTTTCGCGGACGACTGCCAGTTATGTGATTAACGGCAAAGCGAAGCAGTATCGTGTCAGCGATAAGACAGTTGATAAAGTCATGGCTGTCGTGAAGGAACATAACTACCACCCGAATGCCGTGGCGGCAGGTTTGCGCGCGGGCAGAACCCGTTCTATCGGGCTGGTCATCCCTGATCTTGAAAATACCAGCTACACCAAAATCGCCAATTATCTTGAGCGTCAGGCCCGCCAGCGGGGGTATCAATTGCTGATTGCCTGCTCGGAAGACCAGCCAGACAATGAAATGCGCTGCGTCGAGCATCTGTTGCAGCGTCAGGTTGATGCGATCATTATTTCCACGTCATTGCCGCCTGAGCACCCTTTTTATCAGCGCTGGGTGAATGATAATTTCCCGATCATTGCGCTGGACCGCGCCCTTGATCCTGAACATTTCATCAGCGTAGTGGGTGCTGATCAAGAAGATGCGCTGATGCTGGCGCAGGAGTTGCGTTCGTTCCCGGCTGAATCGGTTCTTTATCTGGGCGCGTTACCGGAGCTCTCCGTCAGTTTCCTGCGCGAACAGGGTTTCCGTCAAGCCTGGGCCGACGACGCACGCGAGCCACAGTATCTCTATGCTAATGCCTATGACCGCGAATCTGCCGGGATTGCCTTTGCTGAATGGCTAAAAACCCATCCGATGCCGCAGGCGCTTTATACCACCTCATTTCAGTTGTTGCAGGGCGTGATGGATGTGGCGCTTAAGCAGCAGGGACGTCTGCCGATCGATTTAGTGATCGCCACCTTTGGTGACAATGAACTCCTCGATTTCCTCGACTGTCCCGTTCTGGCTGTCGCGCAACGCCATCGCGATGTGGCTGAACGGGTATTGGAACTGGTACTGGGCTGCCTTGATGAACCGAAGAAACCGAAGGCGGGGCTGACCCGTATTCGCCGTAATCTGTTCCGCCGCGGACGGTTGAGTCGCAAGTAAACCCGGTAAACGGCATGACGGGCTTTCTTGACACCAAGCCCGTCTTTTTTACTCTTTCTGAATCCAGCCTGTTAATTAGTAAAACGCGCCGAAAAAATAACCCATATTTTCTTAAGGGATATTTTGGGAAATATCTTAATGCCTGAATTATTAGCAAATGTTTTCCTGCGTTATTTCTCTGATATAAACCGTTAAATCAATTTTAAAATACGTTAATACCGGCTTTAAAAGTGCTGTAGAATTCACGCCGTCATTTTGACGAGGCTTTTTAAGGCCTTTTCATCCAATGAAAATGTAGAAGAAGGCTTGCAGTATGCGGCCTGGCAACATGAGTGATGTCGTTTTAGCAGTCAGCGTTTAAAAAGAGGCCAAAATTTCTTTCAGACGTTAAACAGGTTAAGAAATGAGAGATCGATAGCAGAAGAATACAAATAGCTAAATAATGTTCAATTTGATTTATTTTTAATCATCATTATTTTTTCTACGAAATTTCCTCAACTAATCATGATGTTATTTTCTATTCCTCGACAAAAAACCCCTACCTCATTGCGACGCGTCTTCCTGACGCTCAGTAAATATTGCCAAACCGCCTCCGCTCTGGCTTGACAAGGTTTTAAAACCATCCGTAAACTCTTTTAAGTGGGAATTTGTGGAGGAAAGTGGTGATCATGGTTATAGAGGGGTAGAACGGTCATGTTTCGTGGCGCGACGATGGTTAACCTCGACAGCAAAGGGCGACTTGCCGTACCCACCCGATACCGGGATTTGCTGAGCGAAGAATCGCAAGGTCAAATGGTTTGCACCATAGACCTCCATCACCCATGCCTCCTCTTATACACCCTGCCCGAATGGGAAGTTATCGAACAAAAATTGTCCCGTCTGTCGAGTATGAACCCTGTCGAGCGCCGTATTCAGCGCCTGCTGTTGGGACATGCAAGTGAATGTCAGATGGATAACGCCGGGCGTCTGCTCATCGCAACCACATTGCGTCAGCACGCCGGGCTAGCCAAAGAAGTGATGCTGGTTGGGCAGTTCAATAAGTTCGAACTGTGGGATGAACAGACCTGGTATCAACAAGTTAAGGAAGACATTGACGCTGAACAATCGTCTCAGGAACCGCTTTCTGACCGATTACAGGACTTGTCACTATAAGCATGGTTGAAAATTATAAGCACACATCCGTTTTGCTGGATGAGGCCGTGAATGGCCTGAACATTCGCCAGGATGGAATTTACATCGATGGAACTTTTGGCCGTGGTGGCCATTCGCGTTTGATTCTGTCCCAGCTTGGGCCGGATGGACGCCTGCTTGCTATTGATCGCGACCCTCAGGCCATTAAAGCCGCAGAAGCGATAAACGATCCCCGCTTTTCCATTGTCCATGGTCCTTTCTCTGATTTGGCGCAATACGTTAAAGATCGTGGCCTTGAAGGCAAGATTGACGGCGTGTTGCTGGATCTTGGCGTCTCTTCGCCGCAATTGGACGATGCCGAACGCGGCTTTTCGTTTATGCGTGATGGGCCGCTGGATATGCGTATGGACCCGACGCGCGGCTACTCTGCTGCTGAATGGCTGATGAAAGCCGAAGAAGAAGATATTGCCTGGGTGTTGAAAACTTTTGGCGAAGAGCGTTTTGCCAAACGTATAGCGCGCGCCATCGTTGAGCGTAACCGCGAACAACCGATGACCCGTACTAAAGAGTTGGCTGACCTGATCACCCATGCGTCGCCGTTTCGCGAAAAACATAAGCATCCGGCGACCCGTAGCTTCCAGGCGATCCGTATTTACATCAACAGCGAACTGGAAGAGATCGAACGCGCGCTGGATGGCGCACTGGAGATCCTGGCAACCGACGGGCGTCTGTCGGTGATCAGTTTCCATTCGTTGGAAGATCGCATCGTGAAACGCTTTATCCGCCAGCACAGTCGAGGCGCACAGGTTCCCGCTGGGATCCCGATGACCGAAGCGCAGATTGCTGAACTGGGTGGCCGTTCCCTGAAGCCGGTCGGGAAAATGAAGCCTTCTGATGCTGAAGTGTCTGAAAATCCACGTGCCCGCAGCTCGGTCTTACGGTTTGCCGAGAGAACGGCATTGTGATTGGTAATGAGAGACATGGGCTGGTTGGTGTCATCACCAGCGACATTTTGCGTAATGGCAAGTTACCCATGATTTTGCTGATTGCCGTATTGGTAAGCGCCATTTTTGTTGTGACAACGTCTCACAAGACGCGCTTATTGACGGCCCAAAGAGAGCAACTGGTACTGGAACGGGACGCGCTGGATATTGAGTGGCGCAACTTAATCCTGGAAGAGAATGCTCTCGGCGATCACAGCCGTGTAGAACGCATCGCAACGGAGAAATTGCAGATGCAACATGTTGATCCATCGCAAGAAAATATTGTGGTTCAACCTTAAAATGCTCATGGAGAAGATTAGCAACTGATGAAAGCAGCACGCAAAACGAAGTTAAAACGTCCTGAAGATCAAGCCAGCTTTATCAGCTGGCGTTTTGCGTTGCTGTGCGGTTGTATTCTTCTCGCTCTGGTGGGGTTGATGCTGCGGGTCGCTTATCTGCAAGTTATCAACCCGGATCGTCTGGTTAAAGAGGGCGATCTCCGTTCATTGCGAGTGCAAACCATTGAAACTTCGCGTGGCATGATCACCGACCGTGCGGGACGCCCTTTGGCCGTGAGCGTACCGGTCAATGCGATCTGGGCCGATCCGAAAGAAATTAACGATCGCGGTGGTATCACGGTAGATACCCGCTGGAAAGCCTTGTCCGATGCTTTAAATACTCCTCTTGATCAACTTTCCGCCCGCATCAATGCCAATCCGAAAGGACGCTTTGTCTATCTGGCGCGGCAGGTTAATCCATCGATTGGCGAGTATATCCACAAACTGAAACTTCCCGGTATCTCACTGCGTCAAGAATCGCGCCGTTATTATCCGGCAGGGCAGGTGACTGCGCATGTTATCGGTGTAACCAACATTGACGGTCAGGGTATCGAAGGTGTGGAAAAAAGCTTTGACCGTTGGCTGACCGGAAAACCGGGCGAACGTACCATCCGTAAAGACCGCTTCGGGCGCGTTATTGAAGATATCTCGTCGGTAGACAGTCAGGCTGCGCACAATCTTGCATTAAGCATCGACGAACGTTTACAGGCATTGGTTTATCGCGAACTGAACAACGCCGTGGCGTTCAACAAAGCTGAGTCAGGCACTGCGGTTCTGGTCGATGTACAGACTGGCGAAGTACTGGCGATGGCCAACAGCCCCTCCTACAATCCGAATAATTTGCCGGATACGCCAAAAGAAGCCATGCGTAACCGCGCCATTACGGACATCTTCGAGCCGGGTTCCACCGTCAAGCCAATGGTGGTCATGACGGCACTAAAAAACGGTGTGGTAAAAGAAAACAGCGTTCTTAACACCCTGCCGTACTACGTTAATGGTCACGAAATTAAAGACGTGGCCCGATATCCTGAGCTTTCAGTGACGGGTGTCTTACAGAAGTCGAGTAACGTCGGTGTATCAAAAATGGCGTTAGCGATGCCGTCCGCAGAGCTGGTAGATACTTACTCGCGATTCGGATTGGGAAAACCGACCAATTTGGGGCTGGTTGGAGAAAGCAGTGGCTTATACCCTAAAAAACAACGGTGGTCTGACATAGAGAGGGCCACCTTCTCTTTCGGCTACGGGCTAATGGTGACTCCACTTCAGTTAGCGCGTGTCTATGCAACGATCGGCAGCCTGGGTATTTATCGGCCACTGTCGATCACTAAAGTTGATCCCCCTGTTTCCGGTGAACGCATCTTCCCTGAACCGCTGGTACGTACCGTGGTTCACATGATGGAAAGCGTGGCATTACCGGGCGGAGGTGGCGTGAAAGCCGCTATCAAGGGTTATCGTATTGCGATTAAAACCGGTACTGCGAAGAAAGTCGGTCCGGACGGCAAATACGTTAACCGCTATATCGCTTATACCGCTGGCGTAGCACCTGCCAGCAACCCACGCTTTGCGCTTGTGGTGGTCATCAACGATCCCCAGGGTGGTAAATATTACGGTGGTGCCATTTCAGCGCCAGTCTTCGGTGCCATCATGGGGGGCGTACTGCGCACCATGAACATTGAACCTGATGCGCTAACCGCCAGTGAAAATGACGCAATAGTTGACAATCAAAAAGAGGCTTCAGGTGGCAGATCGTAATTTGCGCGACCTACTGGCGCCCTGGGTGAGTGATGCCCCGGATGTAGCGCTGAGAGAGTTGATTTTAGACAGCCGCGTTGCGGCTGCCGGAGATCTGTTCGTCGCGATTTCAGGCCATACCAACGACGGACGTCGTTTTATTCCACAGGCCATTGCACAAGGTGTGGCTGCTGTGGTGGCCGAGGCTCAGGGAGAAAAAGAGCATGGTGCAGTATGCCAGATGCATGGTGTGCCGGTTATCTATCTCAATCATCTGAACGTACTGTTGTCTGAGCTGGCCGGGCGTTTCTACGCTGAGCCAGGCAAGGCATTACGTTTGGTGGGCGTGACCGGAACCAACGGCAAAACCACCACCACTCAGCTACTCGCGCAATGGGCGCAGCTGCTGGGTGATACCGGTGCGGTAATGGGGACGGTGGGCAATGGTTTGCTCGATCGTGTGGTCCCCGCCGAAAACACCACCGGTTCTGCCGTACAGGTACAGCACATATTGGCCGAACTGGTACAACAGGGCGCAACCTTTGCGGCGATGGAAGTCTCTTCGCACGGGCTGGTTCAACACCGCGTGGCAGCACTACCCTTTGTAGCGGCCGCATTTACCAACCTGAGCCGTGATCACCTCGACTACCACGGTGATATGCAAAGTTACGAAGCAGCCAAATGGCAGCTTTTCGCTACGCATCAGGTGGGGCAAAAAATTATTAATGCTGATGACGAAGTAGGATTGCGTTGGCTGGCAACATTGCCGGATGCTGTCGCTGTCAGCATGGAAGATAAGATCCCGGCCAACTGGAAAGGCCGCTGGCTGGTGGCACGTGGCGTGGATTATCACGATAACGGCGCCAGCGTAAACATCGACTCCAGCTGGGGCGAAGGCCAACTGGAAAGCCGTCTGATGGGCGCTTTCAACGTGAGTAATCTGTTAGTGGCACTGGCAACGTTATTGTCACTGGATTACCCGCTGGCGCAGCTGCTTGCAGCAGGTTCACAACTACAGCCGGTTTGCGGTCGTATGGAAGTCTTCAATGCGCCCGGCAAGCCGACCGTGGTGGTCGATTACGCCCACACGCCGGATGCCCTCGAGAAAGCCCTTGCGGCAGCACGTCTGCACTGCAAAGGCCAGCTGTGGTGCGTGTTTGGTTGCGGTGGTGACCGTGACAAAGGTAAGCGCCCACTGATGGGTGGCATTGCCGAACAATACGCCGATCGCGTGATCGTGACCGATGACAATCCTCGCAGCGAAGAGCCTGGTGCGATTGTAGCCGATATTCTGGCCGGCCTGCTGGATGCAGGACGTGCGCTGGAAATCCACGGTCGTGCTGAAGCGGTGACCAGCGCCATCATGCAAGCGTCGGAAAATGATGTGGTACTGATTGCCGGTAAAGGTCATGAAGATTATCAACTGGTAGGTAACCAACGCCTGGATTACTCCGACCGCGTAACTGCCGCCCGTTTGCTGGGGGTAGTCGCATGATCCGCGTCTCCCTTCAGACTCTTACCCACGTGCTTAACGCCGAACTTATTGGTAGCGATACGCAGATTGCTAGCGTAACGACTGACACCCGAAAAATTGAAGCTGGTGGGCTGTTTATCGCCCTGAAAGGCGAAAAATTCGATGCTCATGACTTTGCTGCTGATGCCATTGCTGCGGGAGCCGGAGCCTTGTTGGTAAGTAAGCGCTTACGGGTGGAGCTGCCGCAACTCGTGGTTGCCGATACCCGCATTGCACTGGGCCAACTGGGTGCGTGGGTGCGCCAGCAGGTGCCGGCCCGCGTTGTGGGTCTGACTGGCTCATCCGGCAAAACCTCGGTGAAAGAGATGACTGCCGCGATTTTGCGTCAGTGTGGCAATGTGCTGTATACCGCTGGCAATTTCAATAATGATATCGGCGTGCCGCTAACCCTGTTGCGACTGACTGCAGAGCATGACTTTGCGGTGATCGAAATGGGTGCTAATCATCTGGGCGAAATTGCCTACACCGCCGATCTGGCCAGGCCAGAAACGGCGCTGGTCAATAATCTCTCCGCTGCCCACCTTGAGGGCTTTGGCTCGCTGGCGGGTGTGGCGCAGGCCAAAGGCGAAATTTTCGAAGGCTTGCCAGCCGAAGGCGTGGCTATCCTCAATGCCGACAGCAACGACTGGCCGCACTGGCAGCGTCACCTGAACAATAAAACCGTCTGGCGTTTCTCGCCGGATGCCGCTGATGGCGTTGATTTCTACGCAACAGACATTCAATTCAGCCCACTAAACACCGCATTCACCCTGCACTCACCGCAAGGCTCTTTGGCTGTTTCCCTGCCATTGCCGGGGCGTCACAATATTGCTAACGCGCTTGCCGCTGCTGCACTGGCATTGTCAGTCGGCGCCAGTCTGGAGGCTGTACGTGAAGGTCTAGCCACCCTGCAAGCCGTACCGGGACGTCTGTTCCCAGTCGTATTGAGTGAGGGTAAAACCCTGCTTGATGACAGCTATAACGCTAACGTCGGTTCAATGACCGCCGCTGCGCAGACGCTGGCCGAGATGCCAGGCTACCGCGTGATGGCGGTGGGCGACATGGCTGAACTCGGTGCTGAAACTGAAAATTGTCACCGTCAGGTGGGAGAAGCCATCCGTGAAGCCGGGATCGATAAAGTGTTTAGTATTGGTCATGCCAGCCGCGTCATCAGTGACGCCAGTGGCTGTGGCGAACATCTTCAGGATAAGGCAGCCCTGACGGCCCGTTTAACGAGCTTACTGTCTGAACATGCGGTCATTACCGTTTTAATTAAAGGTTCACGTAGTGCCGCCATGGAGCAGGTAGTACGGGCATTACAGGAGAATTCAACATGTTAGTTTGGCTGGCCGAACATTTGGTCAAATATTATTCGGGCTTCAACGTCTTTTCCTATTTGACGTTTCGCGCCATCGTCAGTCTGCTGACGGCTCTGTTCATCTCTTTATGGATGGGGCCGCGCATGATTGCGCGTCTGCAGAAAATGTCTTTTGGTCAGGTTGTGCGTAACGACGGCCCGGAATCACATTTCAGTAAACGCGGCACGCCAACCATGGGCGGTCTGATGATCCTCACGTCAATCACCATCTCGGTATTGATGTGGGCTTATCCTTCTAACCCTTATGTCTGGTGCGTTCTGTTTGTTCTGATCGGCTATGGCATCGTCGGTTTTGTCGATGACTACCGCAAAGTGGTACGCAAGGACACCAAGGGCCTGATCGCCCGCTGGAAATACTTCTGGCAGTCGGTGATTGCGCTGGCGGCGGCCTTTGTTATGTACGCCATTGGCAAAGATACTCCGGCCACTGAGCTGGTCGTGCCGTTCTTCAAAGACATCATGCCGCAACTGGGATTGCTCTACATCCTGCTGAGCTATTTCGTGATTGTCGGCACCAGTAATGCCGTAAACCTCACCGATGGTCTGGATGGTTTGGCGATTATGCCCACCGTCTTCGTCGCTGGTGGTTTTGCGCTGGTGGCCTGGGCGACGGGGAATATGAACTTTGCCAACTACCTGCATATCCCTTATCTGCGGCATGCCGGTGAATTAGTGATTGTCTGTACGGCGATAGTCGGTGCAGGTCTGGGTTTCCTGTGGTTTAACACCTATCCGGCTCAGGTCTTTATGGGTGATGTTGGCTCACTGGCACTGGGTGGCGCGCTTGGCACTATCGCCGTCTTGCTACGACAGGAATTCTTACTGGTGATTATGGGTGGCGTGTTCGTGGTTGAAACGCTGTCGGTCATCTTGCAGGTTGGGTCCTTTAAGTTACGTGGTCAGCGCATTTTCCGTATGGCGCCTATTCATCACCACTACGAGCTTAAAGGTTGGCCGGAACCGCGTGTCATCGTGCGCTTCTGGATCATTTCGCTGATGCTGGTGCTGATTGGCCTGGCGACGCTGAAGGTGCGGTAATTATGGCTGACTATCTGGGTAAAAAAGTCGTCATTATCGGGTTGGGCCTGACCGGGCTTTCCTGTGTTGATTTCTTTATGGCGCGTGGCGTAACGCCGCGCGTTATTGATACCCGCGTCAGCCCGCCGGGTCTGGACAAACTGGCGGACAGCATTGAGCGTCATCTTGGTTCATTGAACGAAGAGTGGCTGCTGGATGCTGATTTGATCGTTGCCAGTCCGGGAATGGCGCTGGCGACGCCGGCATTGAGCGCAGCTGCCGAAGCCGGTGTGGAAGTCGTGGGTGATATCGAATTGTTTTGCCGCGAAGTGCAGACACCGATCGTAGCGATCACAGGCTCAAACGGTAAAAGTACCGTCACCACACTGGTCGGCGAGATGGCAAAAGCTGCAGGCTGGAAAGTTGGCGTCGGTGGCAACATTGGTTTGCCGGTTCTGACCATGCTTGATCAAGAGTACCAGCTGTTTGTCCTGGAGTTGTCCAGCTTCCAGCTTGAAACAACACACAGTCTGCACGCAGCCGCTGCCACTATTTTGAACGTGACCGAAGATCATATGGATCGCTATCCGTTCGGCTTGCAGCAGTACCGTGCGGCCAAACTGAAAGTCTATGAGAATGCCAAACTGTGCGTAGTCAATGCGGATGATGCTCTCACGATGCCTGTGCGCGGAGCAGATAAGCGCTGCGTCAGCTTCGGCGTAGACGTGGGCGATTACCACCTGACTCGCCAGCAAAACGATATCTGGCTGCGCGTGCGCGGCGAGAAGGTCCTGAATACCAAAGAGATGCCATTAACGGGCCGCCACAATTACACCAACGCGTTGGCTGCGCTGGCGCTGGCCGATGCTGTCGGTATTCCTCAGTCATCAAGTTTGCAAGCACTCACTCATTTTACCGGTCTGGCACATCGCTATCAGACGGCGTGGCAGCACAATGGCGTACGCTGGATTAACGATTCCAAAGCCACCAATGTAGGCAGCACCGAAGCCGCACTCAACGGCATTCAGGTTGACGGAACGCTGCATTTGTTACTGGGCGGTGATGGGAAATCTGCCGATTTCTCTCCGCTGGCGCGTTACCTACAAGGTGACAACATTCGGATTTACTGTTTTGGTCGTGACGGTGGCGAGTTGGCAGAACTGCGTCCTGAAGTTTCATCGACCTTTGAAACGATGGAACAAGCCATGCGTGATATCAGCGGCCGCATCACTGCAGGCGACTTGGTGCTGTTGTCTCCGGCCTGTGCCAGTCTCGACCAATTCCGCAGTTTTGAGCAACGTGGCGACGTTTTTGCAGCCTTGGCTAAGGAGCTTGGCTGATGCGCATTCCCGGACTGGGCCTGATTGGCAAATTCAACGATTGGGTGATGGGCGTTAAAGATAACGACGCCGTCACGCTGGTGCTCTACGACCGAACGTTGTTATGGCTGACCTTTGGGCTGGCAATTATCGGGTTTGTGATGGTGACGTCCGCCTCTATGCCAATCGGGCAGCGTCTGGCAGATGACCCTTTCCTGTTTGCCAAACGTGATGCGATATATCTCGGGCTGGCTTTTGGTATGTCACTGGTGACGCTGCGGGTGCCAATGATCGTCTGGCAGCGTTACAGCAATATTCTGCTGCTGATCTCCATCGTGATGTTGCTGGTGGTGCTGGTGGTGGGGAGCTCGGTTAACGGTGCATCCCGCTGGATCTCCTTCGGACCGCTGCGTATTCAGCCGGCCGAGTTTTCCAAGCTGTCGCTGTTTTGTTATTTGGCCAGTTATCTGGTGCGTAAGGTTGAAGAAGTTCGCAGCAACTTCTGGGGCTTCTGTAAACCGATGGGCGTGATGGTGATTCTGGCGGTTCTGCTGTTGGCACAGCCTGACCTCGGTACGGTGGTGGTGCTGTTTATCACCACACTCGCCATGCTGTTTCTGGCGGGTGCAAAAATGTGGCAGTTTCTGGCGATTATCGGCTCCGGTGCTTTCGCGGTGGTCCTGCTTATCGTGGCGGAGCCTTACCGTATGCGTCGCGTGACATCGTTCTGGAATCCGTGGGCGGATCCCTTCGGCAGTGGCTATCAATTAACCCAGTCCCTGATGGCATTTGGGCGCGGTGAGTTTTGGGGCCAGGGCCTGGGTAACTCGGTGCAAAAGCTCGAGTATTTGCCCGAGGCACACACTGACTTTATCTTCTCTATTTTAGGCGAAGAATTGGGGTATTTCGGTGTGGTACTCGCCCTGTTAATGGTATTCTTCGTCGCTTTTCGTGCTATGTCCATCGGCCGACGTGCGCTGGAGCTTGATCAGCGCTTTTCCGGCTTTTTGGCCTGCTCGATTGGTGTGTGGTTTAGTTTCCAGGCACTGGTCAACGTCGGCGCTGCTGCGGGGATGTTACCGACTAAAGGTCTGACGCTGCCGCTGATAAGTTACGGCGGTTCGAGCCTGATTATTATGTCGACAGCCATTGTGCTGTTGCTGCGAGTTGATTTCGAAACGCGTCTGGCAAAAGCCCAGGCGTTTGTAAGGAGTGCCCGATGAGTGGCGAGACCAAGCGTTTAATGGTGATGGCTGGCGGCACCGGCGGGCACGTGTTCCCCGGTTTGGCTGTTGCACATCATTTGATGGCGCAAGGCTGGGAAGTGCGTTGGTTAGGCACAGCAGACAGAATGGAAGCGGATCTGGTGCCTAAGAACGGCATTGAGATTGACTTCATTCAGATATCCGGTCTGCGTGGAAAAGGTCTGAAAGCGCAACTCACCGCACCGCTTCGCATCTATCATGCGTGGCGTCAGGCGAAAACCATCATGCGTCGTTTCCAGCCGGATGTGGTGCTGGGGATGGGCGGTTATGTTTCCGGCCCGGGCGGGCTGGCAGCGTGGTCATGCGGTATTCCTGTGGTGCTGCACGAGCAAAATGGTATTGCCGGGCTGACTAACCGCTGGCTGTCACGCATTGCCAAAACCGTATTACAGGCTTTTCCTGGTGCTTTTCCCAATGCGCAAGTAGTGGGGAATCCGGTCCGTACCGACGTATTAGCGTTGCCGCTGCCAGAAGTGCGCTTTGCTGGCCGACAGGGGCCGATTCGTGTGTTAGTGATCGGTGGCAGTCAGGGGGCGCGAGTACTCAATCAGAGCATGCCTGAGTTGGCCGCGCTGATGGGCGACAAAATTACCCTCTGGCATCAGGTCGGTAAAGGTGCGCTGGAGTCAGTGAATCAAGCCTATGCCAAGGGCGATCAGACACAGCATAGAGTCACCGAGTTTATCGATGATATGGCAGAGGCGTATGCCTGGGCCGACGTGGTGGTTTGCCGTTCAGGTGCTTTGACGGTCAGTGAAATTGCCGCCGCCGGATTGCCTGCGATCTTTGTGCCTTTCCAGCATAAAGACAGACAACAGTACTGGAACGCGTTGCCGCTGGAAAAAGCCGGTGCCGCAAAAATTATTGAACAGGTGAATTTCAGTGCCGCCGCCGTTGCCGATGCCATGGCGGGCTGGGACCGAACTCATCTGCTTGAGATGGCACATGCAGCGCGTGCGGTGGCCATCCCAGACGCCACCGAGCGTGTGGCTGCTGAAGTCGTTGCAGCCAGTAAAAAATAAATATGAACGGGCCGAACTATCACGGCCTGAGCCGTAAGCATCGGATTAATCAGTAACTGAAAATAGTGAATAAAAACGTGAATACACAACAATTGGCGAAACTGCGTACCTTCGTGCCCGAGATGCATCGCGTCCGGCACATTCACTTTGTTGGCATCGGTGGTGCCGGCATGGGTGGTATCGCCGAAGTGTTGGCAAATGAAGGCTATCAGATTAGTGGCTCCGACCTGGCACCGAATGCCGTTACGCAACAACTGACCGCGCTGGGCGCGCAGATTTATTTCAATCACCGCCCGGAGAATGTGCTGGATGCCAGCGTGGTGGTGGTGTCGACGGCAATTGCTGCCGATAACCCGGAGATCGTTGCAGCGCGCGAAGCCCGTATCCCGGTTATCCGTCGTGCCGAAATGCTGGCCGAACTGATGCGTTTTCGTCATGGCATCGCCGTGGCAGGTACGCACGGTAAAACCACGACCACAGCGATGGTGACCAGTATTTATGCTGAGGCCGGTCTGGATCCGACCTTCGTGAACGGCGGTTTGGTGAAAGCTGCTGGCACACATGCGCGGCTGGGGTCGAGCCGTTTCCTGATTGCTGAAGCAGATGAAAGCGATGCGTCTTTCCTGCATCTGCAACCGATGGTGGCGATTGTGACCAACATCGAAGCGGATCACATGGATACCTATCAGGGCGACTTCGAGATCCTGAAACAGACCTTCATCAACTTTCTGCACAACCTGCCATTTTATGGCCGTGCAGTAATGTGTATCGATGATCCGGTGATTCGCGAACTGTTGCCGCGTGTCGGTCGCCATATCACCACTTATGGCTTCAGTGAAGATGCCGATGTGTTTATAGAAAGTTACCGTCAGGATGGCGCGCAGGGGCATTTCACCATTCGCCGTCAGGACAAACCACTGATAAGCGTCACGCTTAATGCACCGGGCCGCCACAACGCCCTGAACGCCGCAGCAGCTGTCGCTGTAGCGACGGATGCAGGCATTGAAGATGATGCGATTTTACGTGCGCTGGCAGGCTTTCAGGGAACCGGACGGCGGTTTGATTTCCTCGGCGAATATTCGCTTGAGAACGTTAACGCGAAAAGCGGTAGCGCTATGCTGGTGGATGACTACGGTCATCATCCGACAGAAGTGGATGCAACCATTAAAGCAGCACGTGCTGGCTGGCCGGACAAACGTTTGGTGATGATTTTCCAGCCACACCGTTACACCCGCACCCGTGATTTATACGATGATTTTGCCAACGTGCTTTCACAAGTTGATGTGCTGATCATGTTAGATGTCTATCCCGCTGGCGAAACGCCAATCCCGGGAGCTGACAGTCGTTCTCTGTGCCGCACTATTCGTGCCCGCGGTAAGCTGGACCCTATTTTGGTCTCGGACATGGATACCGTGCCGGAAAGCCTGGCGCAGATCCTTGAGGGTGGAGATCTGGTTATGGTTCAGGGCGCCGGCAACATCGGCAAAGTTGCCCGAAAATTGGCTGATCAGAAATTACAGCCGGTGAAGAAAGGTGAAGAACATCATGTCTGAGAAAGTTGCAGTGTTATTTGGCGGTACTTCCGCAGAGCGTGATGTGTCATTGAATTCTGGCGCTGCCGTGCTGGCAGGCCTGAGAGAGTCAGGTATTGACGCCCATGCAGTTGATACCAAAACCTTCGCGGTCACCCGCCTTAAAGACGAAGGTTTCGACAAGGTCTTTATTGCGTTACATGGCCGCGGTGGCGAAGACGGCACCTTGCAGGGCACGTTGGAACACCTGGGCCTGCCTTATACCGGCAGCGGCGTAATGGCTTCGGCACTGGCGATGGACAAATTTCGTACCAAATTGGTGTGGCAGGCGCTGGGATTACCGATTGCACCTTTCGTTTTAGTGAATAAAAAACAGCTTGGTGAAGTAGGGCAGGGCGCTTTGGCCGAGAAGATTTCAGCTCTGGGTCTGCCGCTTATCGTTAAACCAAGCCGTGAAGGCTCCAGCGTTGGTATGAGCAAAGTCACCACGCCTGAAGCCTTGCTTCCTGCATTACAGGAAGGCTTCGTTCATGACGATAATGTACTGATTGAACAATGGTTGAGTGGCCCAGAGTATGCCGTAGCGGTGTTGGGGGATCAGGTGTTGCCTTCAATCCGCATTCAGCCTGTCGGGTCTTTTTATGACTATCAGGCAAAGTATTTTTCTGATGAAACACAATATTTTTGCCCGAGCGGTTTAACCGTTGAACAGGAAAACACGCTCGCAGAGTTGGTATTGCAGGCTTATCGTGCGCTGGATTGCAGCGGCTGGGGCCGGATTGATGTGATGCAAGACCGTGACGGTGGCTTCAATCTGCTCGAGGCGAATACCTCGCCGGGCATGACCAGCCACAGTCTGGTGCCGATGGCGGCAAAACAGTTCGGGTTAAGTTTCCCGCAGCTGGTCGCCCGTATTCTGGAGCTGGCCGACTGATATGTCTCAAGCGGCCCTGAATGCACGAGAGCGCGAGACGACGGAGAAAAATGGTCGTCGCAGCAATGGCAGCCAATTGGCGGGTGTCATTTTCCTGCTGATGGTGCTGGGAACCATTTTATGGAGTGTATGGGCAGTAATTGGCTGGATGCAGGACGCAAACCGATTGCCGTTGTCCCAACTGGTGGTGACAGGAGAACGTCATTACACCACTAACGATGATATTCGTCAGGCTATTCTGGCTTTAGGTTCGCCGGGTACGTTCATGACGCAGGATGTAAACGTCATTCAGCAGCAGATTGAGCGTTTACCCTGGATAAAACAGGTCAGCGTACGTAAGCAATGGCCGAACGAGTTGAAGATCCATTTGGTGGAGTATGTGCCGGTCGCACATTGGAATGATTTGCACATGGTCGATGCTGACGGCAAATCATTCAGCATACCTGCCGAACGAGTAGTCAAACAGAAGATGCCGTTGCTTTATGGTCCGGAAGGCAGCGAACAAGATGTTTTGCAAGGCTTTCAAATGATGAGCCAGACGCTTTCTGCCGCTAAGTTCTCGTTGAAAGCTGTGGCAATGAGTGCGCGTCACTCTTGGCAAGTCACTCTGGATAGCGATATCCGCCTGGAATTGGGAAGAGACGATCGAATGGGGCGTTTGCAACGTTTTATCGAACTTTATCCGAAGTTCCAGCAACAGGCCGACACCGATAAAAAACGCATCAGTTATGTCGATTTACGTTACGACACCGGTGCGTCAGTAGGCTGGGCCCCAGAGTTTATCGATCAGCAAAACAGTAATCAGCAACAGAATCAGGCACAGGCTAAACAACAATGATCAAGTCGACGGACAGAAAACTGGTAGTTGGGCTGGAGATCGGTACGGCGAAGGTCGCCGCATTGGTAGGGGAAGTTCTGCCCGATGGCATGGTCAATATTATTGGCGTGGGAAGTTGCCCATCGCGCGGCATGGATAAAGGCGGCGTGAATGACCTTGAATCAGTGGTGAAATGCGTACAGCGCGCCATTGATCAGGCAGAATTAATGGCAGATTGCCAAATTTCCTCTGTTTACCTTGCTTTGTCTGGTAAACATATCAGTTGTCAGAATGAAATAGGGATGGTTCCTATTTCAGAAGAGGAAGTAACACAGGAAGATGTAGAGAACGTAGTGCATACCGCTAAATCGGTTCGCGTTCGTGATGAGCACCGTGTGTTACACGTGATTCCGCAGGAATATGCCATCGATTATCAGGAAGGGATCAAAAATCCAGTCGGACTTTCCGGCGTGCGTATGCAGGCTAAGGTCCATTTGATCACCTGCCACAATGATATGGCGAAGAACATCGTTAAAGCCGTTGAACGCTGTGGTTTGAAAGTTGACCAGCTTATTTTTGCAGGTCTGGCAGCCAGTTACGCGGTTTTGACTGAAGATGAACGTGAATTGGGTGTCTGTGTCGTCGATATTGGCGGTGGGACCATGGATATCGCTGTTTATACCGGCGGAGCGCTGCGTCATACTAAAGTTATACCTTATGCGGGTAACGTTGTGACCAGTGATATCGCCTACGCATTTGGTACACCGCCGACTGACGCCGAAGCGATTAAAGTACGACACGGTTGTGCGTTGGGCGCGATGGTGGGTAAAGACGAAAACGTCGAAGTGCCAAGCGTGGGTGGGCGACCACCGCGCAGTCTGCAACGTCAGACTCTGGCCGAAGTTATCGAGCCGCGCTACACAGAATTGCTGAATTTAGTCAATGATGAGATTTTGCAATTGCAGGAGCAGTTACGTCAGCAAGGCGTAAAACATCATCTGGCCGCCGGAATAGTATTGACGGGCGGCGCAGCACAAATTGATGGTCTGGCAGCCTGTGCGCAGCGGGTATTCCATACCCAGGTGCGTATCGGACAACCGCTGAACATCACCGGGCTGACAGATTATGCGCAGGAACCTTACTACTCAACTGCTGTAGGGCTGCTGCACTATGGAAAAGAGTCTCACCTCAGTGGTGAGTCAGAAGTGGAAAAACGCGCCTCAGTGGGCAACTGGTTCAAACGAATCAGCAGCTGGTTGAGAAAAGAGTTTTAATGTTTTAACAACGGGATCATGTTGTCACTTATTATGATCCCGAAGCGACAGGCACAAAACGGAGAGAAACTATGTTTGAACCTATGGAACTGACCAACGACGCGGTGATTAAAGTCATCGGCGTCGGCGGTGGCGGTGGCAATGCCGTCGAGCACATGGTGCGTGAGCGCATCGAAGGTGTTGAATTCTTCGCTGTTAACACCGACGCACAGGCGTTGCGTAAAACAGCAGTAGGCCAGACTATCCAGATTGGTAGCGGTATTACCAAGGGATTGGGTGCTGGTGCAAACCCTGAAGTCGGTCGCAATTCTGCTGAAGAAGACCGTGAAGCGCTGCGTGCCGCTCTCGAAGGCGCGGACATGGTCTTTATCGCTGCAGGTATGGGCGGCGGTACCGGTACCGGTGCAGCGCCAGTGGTTGCTGAAGTAGCAAAAGAATTGGGTATTCTGACCGTTGCTGTCGTGACTAAGCCTTTCAATTTTGAAGGCAAAAAACGTATGGCTTTCGCGGAGCAGGGTATCGCTGAGCTGTCCAAACACGTTGACTCCTTGATCACCATTCCTAATGACAAGTTGTTGAAAGTGTTGGGTCGTGGCATTTCTCTGTTGGACGCCTTCGGTGCGGCCAATGACGTCCTCAAAGGCGCAGTGCAGGGGATTGCAGAGCTGATCACCCGCCCTGGTCTGATGAACGTCGACTTTGCTGATGTGCGTACCGTAATGTCCGAAATGGGTTATGCCATGATGGGTTCCGGTGTGGCATGTGGTGAAGACCGTGCGGAAGAAGCGGCAGAAATGGCCATTTCCAGCCCTCTGTTGGAAGACATCGATTTGTCCGGTGCCCGTGGCGTGCTGGTCAACATCACCGCCGGTTTCGACTTACGTTTGGATGAGTTTGAAACCGTGGGTAACACTATTCGTGCCTTTGCTTCTGACAACGCTACCGTGGTTATCGGTACGTCGCTTGATCCGGAAATGAATGACGAACTGCGTGTCACCGTGGTGGCAACAGGCATTGGCATGGATAAACGTCCAGAGATCACTTTGGTGACTAACAAGCCAGCCAGCCAGCCAGTGATGGATCATCGTTATCAGCAGCACGGGTTGTCGCCTCTGCCGCAGGAAACTAAACCCGCAGCGAAGGTGGTTAATGATCCGAACACGCAATCAAACAAAGAGCCCGACTATCTGGACATCCCAGCCTTCCTGCGTAAGCAGGCAGACTAGTCCGAATTGTAGGGTCTCCGCTCTTTGTGCTAAACTGTCCCACCAACCTTAATGTAGTATTAAGAGGTTGGTAGGATAGATGGATAACATTGCGAGATAAAAACGATGATCAAACAACGTACATTAAAACGTATCGTTCAGGCGACGGGTGTCGGTTTACATACCGGCAAGAAAGTCACTCTGACTCTGCGTCCTGCACCGGCCAATACCGGGGTCATCTATCGTCGCACTGACTTGAATCCACCGGTCGATTTCCCGGCAGATGCAAAATCCGTGCGTGATACCATGCTCTGTACTTGCCTGGTCAATGAGCATGACGTGCGTATTTCTACGGTAGAGCACCTTAATGCGGCCCTGGCCGGTTTAGGCATCGATAACATCGTTATCGAAGTTGATGCGCCAGAAGTGCCGATTATGGACGGTAGCGCAGCGCCTTTCGTCTATCTGTTGATGGATGCAGGGATTGAAGAACTGAATTGCGCCAAGAAATTCTTGCGCATCAAGCAAACGGTTCGTGTTGAAGACGGTGATAAGTGGGCCGAGTTTACGCCATTCAATGGTTTCTCTCTGGATTTCACTATCGACTTCAATCACCCGGCGATCGATGCCAGTTCTCAGCGTTACAAGATGAATTTCTCCGCAGAAGCATTTGTTCGCCAAATCAGCCGCGCACGTACTTTCGGTTTTATGCGTGATATCGAGTATCTGCAGTCACGTGGTTTGTGCCTGGGTGGCAGCTTTGATTGTGCAATTGTTGTGGATGATTACCGCGTGCTTAACGAAGATGGCCTGCGTTTTGAAGATGAATTCGTTCGTCACAAAATGCTGGATGCTATCGGCGATCTGTTCATGTGTGGGCATAACATCATTGGTGCGTTTACCGCATTCAAATCTGGCCATGCATTGAACAACAAGTTACTGCAAGCGGTGCTGGCTAAGCAGGAAGCCTGGGAATTAGTTACCTTCCAGGATGAAGCTGAAATGCCTTTGGCATTCAAAGCCCCTTCCACAGTATTGGCATAATCGGTATTGATATCATTATTTATTACGACTGGTTGGTTTGGCACTCTCTCCGGCCAACCCAGCCAGTCGTTCTAATGCCTTTCTAAGTTTCTCTGGGCTTCGGCTCGCTAATAACATTAATTCCTGCGCACTTTCTGCACTCAGCTGCCTGAACGGTTTCTCACCGCACGCTGTGGTGCTTGTCTGATCCTTAAACTGCGACGCATTTTCCACTTTCACCATCAGGGAAGGATTAATCCTGATGTCGATTGATGACAATGATGGTAGAATTTGCGCTCGAAGTGCAGAGAGGAGTGCGGGTTGTTCATAGCGTAGCCGCATCATCCAACTGGCGTTTGCTATCTCCAGCACTAAAACACCTTGTCGATAATTACCGACGCGGCACCATGGTTTCATGGGCGCAGGTAACAAGCCCTTCACGGCGCGGTTAAGTTTTAACAATGCCGCAGCACGTTGCTGAACCAGTCGCAGCGGGCTTTTGTCCGCTGAAGAGGCATCGTCGAACAGGACATCTAATAATTGTGGGCGACTATCGCGCATGACCGGCTCCGGCGGATTGTAAACTTGTGATTGGTATTCTAAATCGTTGGCGACAATTTGGCAGAAGGTATTTTTGGCCGCATCTCCTGTTGGGGATGGTCGCGGCAAGCCTCGGCGTGTCCACAAACCTGACGCAAACGGAACTGGCAGCAGTACCGAATACGTCTTCAAGTTTAAACCGGCTAAGCATCGGGAGTACAGGGCTGACGAATCTCGCTTTGCTCCAGGCACATCGCCGGCCTGCTTTTGGGGTCGATTACTGGCAACAGCATGCGCTTCGCACCGTAATTCGCCACCTTTCTTTTGCCCTGGCCCCGCAGGCAGTGTATACCGCAGCTCCTGAGATTATCATTGAGGAAGCCGAACCGCTTCACGTGCAGCAACTGGCATTGCTGGTGACCCTCAACGCATTATTGACACATGAGTCAAAACCCCCAGTCATTATCCGTCAGACGCAACAACCGCAGATCCTTTCTACCCATCAGCATCAACCCGGTCTATGGCTGGCTCAGGTGCAAGGCATTCGTGCCGGTCCATTGTCTTTGAGTTAACCCCCTCTGATTTCACAGATTTTTACCTTGTGGTTCTATCAATAAATCAACAAAACAGTGGCCGCTTCACGTGGTCTCAAAGAGACATTAAGCACTATGTTAATTAAATTATTGACCAAAGTTTTTGGTAGCCGTAACGATCGTACCCTGCGCCGCATGCGCAAAGTGGTCGATCTCATCAACCGTTTGGAACCTGAAATCCAGCAACTGACTGATGATCAGTTAAGAGCGAAGACGGATGAATTCCGCGCGCGTCTGGCAAAAGGCGAGATTCTTGAGAACCTGATCCCGGAAGCCTTTGCTGTTGTCCGTGAGTCGAGTAAGCGTGTGTTTGGGATGCGCCACTTTGACGTGCAGCTGCTTGGCGGTATGGTGCTCAACGAACGTTGCATCGCAGAAATGCGTACCGGTGAAGGTAAAACCCTGACCGCGACCCTGCCAGCTTATCTCAACGCCCTGAGCGGAAAGGGTGTGCACGTTGTGACCGTGAACGATTATCTGGCCCAGCGTGATGCCGAAAACAACCGCGGCCTGTTTGAATTCCTCGGGTTGAGCATCGGTATCAACTTGCCGAACATGCCCGCGCCTGCCAAGCGTGCCGCCTATGCCGCTGACATCACTTACGGTACCAACAACGAATACGGTTTTGACTACCTACGTGACAACATGGCGTTCAGCCCGGAAGAGCGCGTACAACGTAAATTGAACTACGCATTGGTCGATGAAGTTGACTCCATCCTGATCGATGAAGCACGTACACCGCTGATCATTTCTGGTCCGGCTGAAGATAGCTCCGAGATGTATGTACGCGTTAACAAACTGATCCCACAGCTGATTCGCCAGGAAAAAGAAGATACGGAAACCTTCCAGGGTGAAGGTCACTTCTCGGTGGATGAAAAAGCGCGTCAGGTTCATCTGACCGAACGTGGTCTGGTATTGATCGAAGAGCTGCTGATGGAAGCGGGCATTATGGACGATGGCGAATCCCTGTATTCCCCGTCAAACATTATGCTTATGCACCATGTTACCGCTGCATTGCGTGCTCACGTACTGTTCACCCTTGACGTTGACTACATCGTAAAAGATGGTGAAGTCATTATTGTCGATGAGCACACTGGCCGTACCATGCAGGGGCGTCGCTGGTCAGATGGTCTGCATCAGGCCGTTGAAGCCAAAGAAGGCGTTGATATTCAAAACGAAAACCAGACGCTGGCATCTATCACCTTCCAGAACTACTTCCGTCTGTACGAAAAATTGGCCGGTATGACAGGTACCGCCGATACCGAAGCGTTCGAATTCAGTTCCATTTACAAACTCGATACCATCGTTGTTCCAACTAACCGCCCCATGGTGCGTAAAGATTTACCCGATCTGGTCTACATGACTGAAATGGAAAAAATCGGCGCTATCATTGAAGATATCCGCGAGCGTACAGCTAACGGTCAACCGGTGCTGGTTGGTACTATTTCGATAGAAAAATCTGAAGTTGTTTCGCGTGAACTCGATAAAGCCGGTATTGCGCACAGCGTACTGAACGCCAAGTTCCACGCCAAAGAAGCCGAAATCGTTTCCCAGGCAGGTCAGCCAAGTGCGGTGACCATTGCTACCAACATGGCCGGTCGTGGTACCGATATCGTGTTGGGCGGTAGCTGGCAGGTTGAGATTGAAAACCTGGGCGAAGAAGTGACCGACGAACAAAAAGCTGAGATTAAAGCTGCCTGGCAGATTCGCCACGACGCCGTTCTGGCATCGGGTGGTTTGCACATCATTGGTACTGAGCGTCATGAATCTCGCCGTATTGATAACCAGCTTCGTGGTCGTGCCGGTCGTCAGGGTGATGCAGGTTCTTCACGCTTCTACTTGTCAATGGAAGATGCCCTGATGCGTATCTTCGCATCAGACCGCGTGACTGGCATGATGCGTAAACTGGGCATGAAACCTGGTGAAGCGATTGAGCATCCTTGGGTCACTAAAGCGATTGCCAACGCGCAGCGTAAAGTGGAAAGCCGTAACTTTGATATTCGTAAGCAATTGCTTGAATATGATGATGTTGCGAGCGATCAGCGTCGGGCTATTTATAGCCAGCGTAATGAGTTGCTCGACGTGTCTGACGTGAGTGAAACCATTCGCAGTATCCGTGAAGATGTGTTCAAAACCACTATCGACAGCTATATTCAGCCGCAGTCCCTGGAAGAAATGTGGGATGTGGCAGGGCTGGAACAGCGTCTGAAAAATGACTTTGAACTGGAGATGCCGATTGCCGAGTGGCTGGACAAAGAACCAGAACTGCATGAAGAAACTCTGCGCGAGCGTATCCTGCAAAATGCTTTGGATTCCTATGCCCGTAAAGAAGAAGTGGTTGGCATTGAAATGATGCGTAACTTTGAAAAAGGTGTGATGTTGCAAACGCTGGATTCATTGTGGAAAGAGCATCTTGCGGCTATGGATTACCTGCGTCAGGGTATTCACTTACGTGGTTATGCGCAGAAAGATCCAAAGCAAGAGTACAAACGTGAGTCTTTCGCCATGTTTGCTTCTATGCTGGAATCACTTAAATATGAAGTGGTTAGTGTACTGAGCAAGGTTCAGGTGCGTATGCCTGAAGATGTGGAGGTAATGGAAGAGCAGCGCCGTGAAGAAGCTGAACGTTTGGCTCGTCAGCAGCAACTCAGCCATCAGAACCAGACTTCCCTGGAAGTTGAAGAAGCAGAGCGTCTGGCCTCCGGTTCACAAGGCGATCGCAAAGTAGGGCGCAATGACCCTTGTCCGTGTGGCTCGGGTAAGAAATACAAGCAGTGCCACGGCCGCCTGCAGAAGTAAGCTGCAGCTTTGTTCTGTGTATGAAATTGAAGGGCGGCTAATCACCGCCCTTTGTTTTTTCCAAATCAGTTATGTTGTAAGGATAGATATAATGACGCTGAAAAAAATCACTATTTCGGTGGGTATTATTCGTAATTCGCAAAATGAAATCTTTATCACACAGCGTGATGTTTCATCGCATATGGCGGGTTTTTGGGAGTTTCCGGGCGGTAAAGTTGAAGTAGGTGAAACACCTTACGAAGCGGTAGTCCGTGAACTGCAAGAGGAAACGGGGATTGTGGCCGAGCAACCGGTGCTGATTAAAAGCCTTGAGCACATTTTCCCGGATCGGGTGATCACTCTGCATTTCCATCTGGTCGAGAAATGGCAAGGGGAACCTTACGGTAAAGAGGGGCAGCCTATGCGTTGGTTAGCTCAGTCAGCGCTAAACCCGGCGGAGTTTCCACCGGCTAATGAATCGATAGTGCAAGCGTTAATCAGTGGCGAAATTTAACGTGATTCGCTCATTATCGATATCAATAAAAAAGGGCCTCAGGCCCTTTTTTATTTCTGGTGTTTGACTGGTCATTAACGGAGGTCTTCTTCACTCCAGTCATCCAAATCGTTGATCTCCCCTTTACTCGGGATCCGTTTCTCTTCGTCTGCCCATTCGCCAAGATCAATCAACTGGCAGCGTTTACAGCAAAAAGGACGATAAGGACTCTGGGCACCCCAGACTACTGATTTGCCGCAGGTTGGACATTTTACAACAATAATTTCGGGATCCATTGTTACTCCTAACAACAGGCTAGTTCAAAAGTCAGTCTGGCTGGCACCTGACCGCGCTCACTGTCTAGCGGTAAAAAGCGGATGGCATAACGGGTTTTATGACCAGATACTTGCGGATAAAGTTGATTTTCCAGTGTGATACGCATTCTTAGCAAGTCTGCGCCTTCGGCATTTTCCTGAAAAAATCCATTCAGGCTAATCTGATTACGGAATACGCCTGATTGCCGGATCAAACCCAGTACCAATGTCAGTGCATGATGCAGCGGGTCCAATGTGACCAGCCAGCCTTGCACATCGTTGTCACGCTGTGTTTGTGATAGATGCAGCCATATATGCAAAGTAGGCAGATCAAAACTGCAACAGCCACCGGGGATACTCAAACGCTGGCGTACCAGAGCCATTAGGCGATCTTCCCGCAAAGCCTGACCGATACGCGGGGCTTTCATCAACACGGCGGCTGTCTGTTTTAGATCGCCTCGCAGTGAATCGATACGTGAGGTATCAACGCCGGGTACATCTTCCCATTGAGAGAGTTTCTGCTGCTGACGCTCGAGCTCTTTCAGCAAATCTGTCCGTACTTCGCCGCGTTCAAGTACATCTAATAGGTCAGATGCCGTACGAAAGAAAATCAGGGCAGAAGAAATTGAAGTGATCTGAGTATTTGTATGCATTTGCTGCAACAAAAACTCGATCCTCAGCCAGGTGCGCATTTTTTCATTCAAAGGATGTTCAAAGAGAACGGTAGTTACTACATCACTCATTCTTGTCAATATCCTGTCGGGTCGCTGAAGCCGCTAATTCCAGATAACGGCTATGTAATGAAGCAACACGCGGTTCGATCGTCTCGGCACCACCGTTGTTATCAATAATGTCATCTGCGCAGGCTAAGCGCTGTTGGCGGCTTACCTGAGCGCAGAGAATTCGTTCTGCCTGCTGGCGATCCACGCCGTCACGCAGCATGGTTCTGGCAAGCTGCGTTTGTTCATCAACATCCACCACTAACACACGATTAGCCTGTTTCTGTAACCCATTTTCGATCAACAACGGCACAACCCACAGTACGTAAGGTGTTGTAGCCGCGGCAATGAATTGCCGGGTTTTTGCATGGATTAACGGATGCAAAAGCTGATTAACCCACTGTTTAGCCGTGGGGTCGCTAAAGATAATCTCTCGCAAAAGGGCACGATTTAGCGAGCCATCAGGCAGAAGAATCTGTTGACCCAATCGAACCGCCAAATCATGGAGTGCAGGTTGGCCGGGTTCAACGACCTGGCGTGCAATTACATCAGCGTCAACAATGCTGACACCATGGCGGGCAAAACTTTCTGCCACGGTACTCTTGCCACTGCCGATACCACCGGTCAATGCAACGACATAACTCATTGGCGTGCTCAATAATAACAGTTGAGGTAAATGATAAAGAGATTATGAGTAAGTGCAAGCCGTGCTCATCGCGCTTTTGGCCTGAAATGCTTCAAACGGTGCAGACAGATGGGGTGCGATTAAAGTTATGAAAGCAGTCTTGCCGTTATGGTTTTCATGCGTATGATAAAACCACTGGAAGGGTGCCAAACAACCCCGTTTAACACCTCAGCGATACGTCGGTACGAACTACCTCACTCTCGCCAAACCCAGGACATGACCTCATGCGCATTGAAGAAGATTTGAAATTAGGTTTTAAAGACGTTTTGATTAGACCAAAACGTTCGACCCTCAAAAGCCGTTCCGAAGTTGAGCTGGAGCGCACCTTTACCTTCAAACACTCCGGTTTCAAATGGTCCGGTACACCCATCATTGCGGCAAACATGGATACTGTCGGTACTTTTCGCATGGCTGAAGCGCTAGCTTCATTCGATGTGCTGACTGCGGTTCACAAACACTACAGCGTTGAGCAATGGACGGCGTTTGTTGATGCGTCCACCGAGTCTGTTCTGCGTCATGTGATGGTATCGACAGGCACTTCCGAAGCTGATTTTGTCAAAATGAAGCAAATCCTGGCTCTTTCGCCGCTGCTAAAATTTGTGTGTCTTGATGTTGCTAATGGATATTCGGAACACTTTGTGTCGTTTCTGAAACGCGTCCGTGAAGCTTGCCCTGACAAAGTCATCTGCGCTGGCAATGTAGTGACGGGCGAAATGGTCGAAGAACTGATTCTTTCAGGTGCCGATATTGTCAAAGTCGGTATTGGTCCGGGTTCAGTTTGTACCACACGCGTTAAAACTGGCGTGGGTTATCCGCAATTATCAGCAGTCATCGAATGCGCTGACGCAGCTCATGGGTTAGGTGGACAGATCGTCAGCGATGGTGGCTGTGCAGTGCCGGGTGACGTGGCAAAGGCCTTTGGTGGCGGCGCAGATTTCGTGATGCTGGGCGGTATGCTGGCTGCGCACGATGAGTGTGAGGGTACTGTCGTTGAAGAAGGCGGTGAGAAATTCATGTTGTTCTACGGAATGAGCTCTGAATCAGCAATGAAGCGCCACGTCGGCGGCGTTGCTGAATACCGTGCAGCCGAAGGTAAAACGGTTAAGTTGTCACTGCGTGGCCCGGTAGAAAATACCGTGCGCGATATCCTTGGTGGGTTACGCTCCGCTTGTACCTATGTCGGTGCGGAACGTTTGAAAGAGCTGACCAAACGCACAACATTTATTCGTGTTGCCGAGCAGGAAAACCGACTTTTCGGTTCCAACTAATCACCGCCTCTAAATTACTTTCATGCGGCGGCGGTAGTAAACCACCGCATGATTTTTCTGCCAAAGCACTTATCCCATAACCGCCCCCAGCTGGAATATGGGTAAATACATGGCGATAACGAGTCCCCCCACCAGAATTCCCATCACTACCATCAGCATCGGTTCGATAGATTGTGACATCGTCTCCGCCAGTTGATGAGCCTGTTGATTATGCCAATGCGCCAGTTTCAATAAAATATCATCCAGTGATCCCGACTCTTCACCGATACGTATCAACTGCTGGCAAAGCGAAGGAAATAGGGGGATTTGCCCGATCGCGCTATAAAGTGGAACACCCAGCGCAATCTGCTCTTTAACCTCCATAACTGCGCGCTGAAAAAGTAGATTCGACGACGACGTTGCCGCAGCTTCCAGTCCGGTGATCAATGTCATTCCAGCTTGCTGAGTCATGGCGAGAGTTCGGAATATCTGGCTCAGACAACTGTCCGCAATCAAGCTTTTTATTAATGGCATGCGTAACAGAAGTCTTTGTTCACGCCAGCGCCACTTTGATTGCGGATGATAAATTCGAAGATAGGTGACCATGAAAGCTGCAATTGCTAAGGTGCATGCCGGACCGTAACGGATCAACGCCCCCGAAACTGTCATCAATAGCTGAGTAAACCAAGGCAAGCTAGCATCGAAGGATGCATATATTTTTGCAAACTCAGGTAACACCATCGTCAGCATCAGGACAGTAACGATCGTTGCAATGCAACACACTATTAGCGGATAACGCAGGGCTTTTTTCACCTTTGCGCGTAATTCGGACTGTTGTTCTTGTTGGATCGCCAGTTGCATGCAGCAGCGATCTAACTGCCCTGTTAATTCTCCAACTGAAATAATATGCCGGTAAATCAGTGGAAACACGTCAGGGAGCACGGTTAACATTACTGATAGCGGTTTCCCCTGTTTTACCCCAGTGGCGATATCTTGCAAAATGCAGCGCCAGGGCGCTTTGGAATGTTCGCCAGCCAGCAGCATCAGGCCATTGACCAAAGGAAGTCCTGCCTGCAACAGTGTTGCTAATTGTCGTATCAGAGCAATACGGTCAACACTTTTCCAGTAAGTTGCCCTCAGACGTAGCCGTTTATTGACGGTAACTGGCTGGAGGGAGAGGGCAAAAAGTTGTTGATGAACATCGGCAACATCAGCAGCCAGCCGTTCTCCTGCCTGTAACTGCCCGAGTGCGTCAATAGCCTGCCATCGGTAAAGAAAGAGGCGATGTTGGGAGGGGAGAAGTGAGTTCATGCTTCAAAGCCTTCACCTGCCACCCGATAGAGTTCTTCAAGTGACGTAATACCTTGTTCCACCAATACAATCCCTGCTTCCAGCAAAGTTTTATGACCCTGTTCATGGGCGATTTTATTGAGTTCAGCAACACCTGCACCTGCCACCAGTGCCTGCTGCAAACGTGGTGTAATGGTCAGGATTTCATAAATTCCAGTCCGACCATAATAGCCGGAGAAGCAGTGATTACAGCCAACGGGCCGCCACAAGGGCGTCGGGGTTGTTTTTGTACTCTCATCGTTTTCAACACACGCGGAGTGGGGTTTTCGACAGTGGGTGCAGAGTTTTCGCACTAAGCGCTGAGCGATGACTAAACGCAAGCTGGCAGCAATGTGGTAGCCCTCAATGCCCATCTGTGCAAGGCGACTAAGCGTCTCACAGGTTGAATTAGTGTGCAGCGTTGATAACACCAGATGGCCGGTCTGCGCTGCTTTGATAGCAATTTCCGCGGTTTCCTTGTCGCGTATCTCGCCCACCATAATGACATCCGGGTCCTGCCTCAGTAGTGCTCTTAGTACTCTGGCAAAGCTCAGGTCGGTTTTGGTGTTCACTTGCGTTTGGTTAATTCCAACCACGGGGATCTCGACCGGATCTTCAACGCTGCAAATATTACGCTGTACCGCATTCAGGTGGCGCAGCCCGCTGTAGAGCGTCACTGTTTTGCCACTGCCGGTTGGACCGGTGACGAGGATCAATCCCTGTGGGCTTTTTAGTGCATTCACATAATGACTGAGATCTTCTTGCGTAAACCCCAATTGGCTCATGCCCAAAGCCTGTTGGGTCATATGCAGGATCCGAAGCACAATTTTCTCACCATGCAGAACCGGTAAAGAAGCGATGCGCATGGAGTAGCGAAGATTTTGAAAAGTGATCAGTAATTGCCCATCCTGAGGCAGGCGGCGTTCGGCTACATTCAACTGACCCATGATTTTAAGCCGGGCACACAAACTGGCGGCCATCGAGAACTCAGGGCCAGGGATCTCCTGCAAAACGCCATCAATACGCAGTCGAATACGCAAGCTATTTTCGCCCGGTTCAAAATGGACATCCGAAGCCCGACGTAATATTGCCATGCGCAGAGTCTGGTTAAGGAAGTTAACCACCGGTGCGTCGCTGGTATCCTCCAGTTCATTCGCTTCTGCGATTTTCACTGGGTTCGGTTTGCTCTCGGGAGTCACCGCCACTGAAGAGTGGGTCGGTTTTTCCAGTGCCTGTTCGAAGCGGGCGTGCGGCCAGCGCTCGATCTGCACCTTTAGGCCGCAGGCGAACTGTAACGCTTTGGTGAGCGCTTCCGTGTCACCTTCTGCCTCATGGCATGCGACGTGTAAATGCACGTCGTCCTGATGCAGCACAATGGCTTTATAGCGCTGACACAGTGCATTCAGCGTTGCATCAGATGTGTGTCTTTCAGCATGATGAAAAACTGAAGAATCCAGGAAGGAGTCGCTCATTTGGTTGCTCCTGTGCCTTCAAAGCGGAATACGCTTTCACAGGCTTCTTTCATGCCGGCATCTTTGGCACTGGTGCAGCCTCTGCTCCAGATAATCCCGCCTGATGTAGTATCAACCGTCGGCGTCATCATGACGCTCAGGCCATTCAACGCCTGCTGTCCGGTCAGGGTTATAACGCCCGCTGCGACCTGAACCTGGCTGACATAGCGCGTGGTAGCTGCGGCAGGGATACCCTGGCTGGCGGCATTACACGAAGTCAGCGCGCCCTGATCAATCACACAAAGTTCGACCCCGGTTTTGTAAGGCACCATGGTTTGCAGCATGTCAGTTAAAGCGGCTTTTTGGATATAGCTTTGATAGGCGGGGATGCCAATGGCACTGAGGATGGCGATGATGGCAATGACCACCATCAACTCGATCAGGGTAAATCCGCCCTGTTTAACGTTGCATTGCTGATTATTCGCGTTCATTTTCCGATCCTTGGTTTTGGCTAAGAGAGGCTTTCCATCAGCAAATTATCTGCTTCAGAAACCTTGCGCCATCACCAGAGAAGCGGTCTCCAGCACGTCTCGGAAAATAAGAATGCAAAGGTGTAATTCGTGGGTAAATTTGCGGCGTATCCCGCAGGCCTAAAAAACAGTGGCCAAAGAATCTGGTGACGGAAGGGGGAGGTATGAGAGGGTTATTAGCCAGGAGATCATCGGAGGTAAATAGATAACGAAGCCCCCTGAAGCAACAGCAGAGGGCTGGAAAGAGGCTAAAAATCAGTGGAATCGCATTGATAAGTCCATGGCGCGAATATGCTTGGTCAGTGCACCAACGGAGATGTAATCAACGCCGGTTTCTGCGAATTTGCGTAGGGTCTGTTCGGTGACATTACCCGAGACTTCCAGCAAGGCTTTGCCTGCGGTCAGTGCAACGCCTTCTTGCATCATGGGGATGGTGAAGTTATCCAACATCACGATATCTGCCCCGGCATCCAATGCCTGTTGCAGTTCGTTGAGGGTTTCAACCTCGACTTCCACAGGAACATCCGCATGGATTTGCTGGGCACGTACCACCGCGGCTTTGATCGAACCGCAGGCGATGATGTGATTTTCTTTAATCAGAAATGCGTCGGCCAGCCCCAGGCGGTGATTGCTGCCGCCGCCACAGAGTACGGCATATTTCAGCGCGGTTCTGAGGCCGGGCAAGGTTTTGCGGGTATCCAACAGGCGGGTTTGGGTACCTTCCAGCAGCTTCACGTAGTGGTTAACTTCGGTTGCCACGCCAGACAGCGTTTGTACAAAATTAAGCGCAGTTCGCTCGCCGGTCAGAAGCAGACGTGCCGGACCTGACAATTCACAGAGTGGCTGGTTTTCAACAAGCGTATCGCCGTCTTTTACCTTCCAGGTAATGGTGACCTTATCGTCCCCCAGTTGGTGGAAGACTTCGTCCAGCCATTGTTGGCCGCAGAAAATACCCGCTTCGCGGGTGATGATCGTCGCTTTCGCCAGTGTGTCTTCAGGTAAAAGCTGCGCAGTGAGATCGTTGTCTGCACTGGCCTCTCCACCGAGGTCTTCACCGAGAGCCTGAGTCACTGATACAGGGATATCATTTTGAATACGTTCGAGTAACAGAGCGCGGCGACTTTCAGGGCTATAGCTGCGTGTCGTCATACAAATACTCCGAAATGGCGGATAAGGGAGAGAAAAAAACATGCTACCCTGTTGCTGTAATAAGTACCACCACAGCACATCATTGAGGTCTTTGATGCAGTTAGAAAACGGCTGGCTTACCGAAGCCCGGCGGGTGGTTTCACCTCATTGTGACCACCGTCCTGAAGATGAAATCCCCTCGCTGTTGGTTATCCACAATATCAGTTTGCCGCCCGGTCAGTTCGGTGGCCCGTATATCGATCAACTCTTTACCGGTACGTTGGATCCCGACGATGATCCGTACTTCGCGGGTATCCACCCGTTGCGCGTGGCAGCACACTGCCTGATCCGGCGTGACGGCGAAATCGTGCAGTATGTCCCGTTTGATAAACGGGCCTGGCATGCCGGAGTATCCGTTTGGCACAGCAGGGAACGCTGTAATGACTTCTCTATCGGTATTGAGCTTGAGGGTACGGACTTTGTCCCTTTCACTGAGGCGCAATATTCGAGCCTGGCTGTTGTCAGTGACTTGTTAACTAAGCACTATTCTATTGGTTTTGATGCTATCACCGGGCACAGTGACATCGCCCCAGGGCGTAAAACTGATCCAGGGCCTGAGTTTGACTGGCAGCATTATTTGTCTTTATTAAAGCAACATCAGGTTAACGGCAGCGCCGGAGATTAACGTAGACTGTCCAGTAATGGATGCACCGTTTAAACTCCGTGTCGGGCAAAAGAGAGAGTAATTACTGATGACGTTATTTACCTTGTTGCTGGTGCTGGCGTGGGAACGCTTATTTAAGTTAGGTGAGCACTGGCAGTTAGATCACCGTTTTGAAGGAATATTCCGCCGTGGACGCAACGCCACGCTGACCAAAACGCTGGCGATCGCTGTCGTCTGGATGCTGCTGCTCTGGGTCGTGCTACATGCCGTTAAAGGGCTATTTTTTGGCGTGCCTTCACTGTTTTTGTGGGTGGTGATCTGCCTGTTTTGCATCGGCGCGGGGATCAAGCGTAAACACTACCGCGCGTATCTCAAATCTGCCCGTCAGGGGGACACCGATGCCTGTGCGCAAATGGCGGAAGAGTTGGCTCTGATTCATGGTTTACCGGTAGAGTGCACGGAAGAAGCCCGCCTGCGTGAACTCCAAAATGCCCTTCTGTGGGTTAACTTCCGCTATTATCTGGCCCCCTTATTTTGGTTTGTGGTATTTGGTCCCTACGGGCCCGTCGCGTTAGGCGGTTATGCGGCACTGCGCGGTTATCAAACCTGGTTGGCCCGGCATATGACACCGCTTAAGCGTTCGCAGTCCGGCGTTGATGCTCTATTGCATATTCTCGACTGGATCCCGGTGCGTCTCGCGGGCGTTGCCTATGCGCTGTTCGGTCATGGTGAGAAAGCCCTTCCGGCCTGGTTTGCTTCTCTGGGCGATATTCACACTTCCCAGTATCATGTTTTGACCCGTCTGGCACAGTTTTCGCTGGCACGGGATCCGCATACTGACCCGGTTCAAACTCCGCGTGCTGCCGTTGCGCTGGCGCGTAAAGTCACCATGATTATTCTGGTGGTGGTCGCGGTGCTGACGATTTATGGCACGCTAATCTGATAAGCGATAAGCCAAAGAAAAAGCCCGGCGTGTTTTCACGTCCGGGCTTTTTTTATGCTTTATGTTGCTGTTTGGTCAGCGGCTGGTTATCTGCTGGCGGTTCGCCAAATACCGGCATGCCGTTTTTATCCCATTCGATGGTTTTTATGCGGGTGTGCCGGTTTGGGTCATACAGCGGATCGCCTTCAATCTCGGTATAGTTTCTGGCGTGATAGACCAGCACACCCTGTCCGTTTTCATCGCGGGTGAAACTATTGTGGCCCGGGCCAAACTGGCGGTTATCTGCTTGCGTGGTAAACAGTGGGATTGGTGATTTATGCCATTGGGCAGGATCGGTTATGTCGCGGTTAAGGTCAGCCCACAGCAGGCCAATGCAGTAATTCTCATCCGTGGCGCTGGCTGAGTAGCTGATGAAAATTTTGTCGCCATGCGTGATAACAGCGGGCCCTTCATTGACCCAAAAGCCCTGTATCTCCCACTCAAGCTCGGGTTTGCTGAGCATCACGGGCGCAGATTTCAACGTCCACGGGTTTTCCATTTCAGCCAGATACAGGTTGGAGTTACCCCGAATAGCCGGGTCTTTCTGTGCCCACAAGTAGTAGCTTTTCCCCTGATGCGTAAAGTGGGTGGCGTCTAAAGAGAAGCTGTCAAATTGGGTGTTAATTCGACCTTTCTCAACCCATTTACCCTTTAGGGGATCTGCCCCTGCGCATTCGATCACGAACATCCGGTGCTGGAAAAGTCCATCCACAATCTCCTGTGACGGTGCCGCCGCAAAGTAGATGTACCACTTCCCGCTGATGAAATGCAGCTCCGGTGCCCAAATTAATGCGCTCATCGGGCCGCTTTCAGGTTTCTGCCACACCACCTGAGCTTCAGCATGGGCCAGCCCGATCAATGTCGATGCTCTGCGTATTTCCAGCCGGTCATATTCCGGTACTGAGGCGATAAAATAGTAGTAACCGTCGCTGTGCAGCCAGATATGTGGATCGGCTCTTTGTTCAATCAAAGGATTCGGATAACCGGTGTTACTCATGTTTTAACTCCTTGCTGTTCAGTGGCAACGGTGCGGCGCTGTCAGCATTTTTAGCGTCATGATATTCATTCAGTTCACGGTAGTTGCGGCGGCGGATTTCCAAATCGGCCTGAATCTTTTGCATGGTTTTACGGTCTAGCTTCAGCAACCGTACCACGCCTGCGGTGATCAAATACCCGATACCAGGTATCACGGTGAACAGCAGCATAATGCCGTTAATGGCGTGATCGCTCTGGTGCGCGGCGCTGGCATCGTAGCCATAACCAGAAAGCAGGAAGCCCACCATCGCACCGGCTACCGCCAGTCCACATTTCAGGAAGAACAAGTTACCCGAGAAACTGATGCCGGTAATGCGTTTACCGGTTTTCCACTCGCCGTAATCATCCACATCCGCCATCAACGACCAGTGCAGCGGGGAAGGGAGCTGGTGCAGAATGTTGAGAACGAAATAGGCCACCAGAATCAGCGAGGTCATGTGTGGGTTGAGGAAGTAGAAGCCCACGGAGAAAATGGTCAGCACGATATTGGTCCAGAAGAACACTTTCAGTTTGCAGTATTTATCGGTCAGGGGCTTAGCCAGTGCGCTGCCAATCATCATGCCGACCACGCCGAGGCTGATAAACAGACTGGCAAATGAGGTCGATTTCTCCATCACCCAGGTAACGTAATACATGGTGGCCGCCATGCGGATAAAGCCGGGGCAAACGTTGCAGAAAGTCAGCAGCAGGATGCGCACCCACTGGTCATTTTTCCATACGTCTTTCAGGTCAGATTTCAATGCATTTTTGGAGGGCACGGCGGGTTGAATACGTTCTTTCACGAAGCTGAAACAGAACAGGAACATAAAGAGCGCAATGATAGCCATAACACCCATCGACATCTGATAGCCCTTGGCCTTATCAGCGCCGCCGAACCAGTCTGCCATCGGGAGTAATGTCGAGGAAAGAATGAGCGTTGCAATACCTACCATAAAGAACCGATAAGACTGGCAGGCCACGCGTTCGTGGGGGTCAGACGTTATCACGCCTCCCAGTGAACAGTAGGGAATGTTAATTGCCGTGTAGGTCAATGACATCAGGAAATAGGAGACAAACGCATAGATAACTTTGCTGTTGTAGCTCCATTCCGGCGTAGTAAACATCAGCACGCTGAACAGGGTGTAGGGCACGCAGACCCACAAGAGATAGGGGCGAAAACGACCCCATCGGGTGGTGGTTCGGTCAGCAATGGCCCCCATGATGGGGTCAGTTACGGCATCAATTACCCGTACGGAGAGTAACAAAACACCGACGAGAGCCGGTGCCAGACCGAAAACGTCGGTATAAAAATAGTTGAGGAACAACATGACGGCGCCGCCAATCATATTGCATCCTGCGTCTCCCATGCCGTACGCCACTTTTTCTTTGAATGACAGTGCGCCTTCCTTCATGGATGTTCTCTCCGGCTATTGGTTAAAAAGGACAGTTGTTAAAAAACTGTTTGATAGCAAAGAGTTTGGCTTAGGAATGGTTGAAGGGTCAGGAAGTAAGAGTCATGAAGATGGACGTTTTAGTCGTGCAGGGGAAAGTGTGACGCAGATAACACAGCGCCCCGGCGAGTCGGAGCGCTATGAGTTTTCAATTACGCCTCATACTCAGGCGTTAACAGATTTCCCGCTTTGCTGATTTTTAATCCAGTAACCGATGCCGAGGATCACCAGCCAAACAGGGATCAACCATACGGAGATCGCCATGCCCGGTGTGATAGCCATAATCACCAGAATACCCGCCATAAAGAGCAGGCAGATGTAGTTGCCCACCGGATACAGTAGCGCTTTGAACTTGGTTTCCACCCCTTCACGACGCATAGCCTGACGGAATTTAATGTGCGCAAGGCTAATCATTGCCCAGTTGATAACCAGTGCTGAAACCACCAGCGCCATCAGCAGGCCAAAGGCTTCGCCTGGCATCAGGTAGTTAATCAGTACGCAGAGTGCCGTGGTGGCAGCAGAAACCAGAATAGAGGCCACCGGAACGCCACGCTTATCGACTTTCATCAACGACTTTGGCGCATTTCCTTGTTGGGCAAGGCCAAACAGCATGCGGCTATTACAGTAAACGCAGCTGTTATAGACCGACAGGGCCGCCGTCAGGATCACCACATTGAGCGCATTTGCGACCAGTGCATCACCCAATTCATGGAAAATTAGCACAAACGGGCTGGTGTCCGGCCCGACGCGGGTCCATGGCATCAGCGAAAGCAGAACGGCCAGCGAACCCACATAGAAAATCAGGATCCGGTAGATAACCTGATTGGTGGCTTTAGGAATACTGACTTCCGGGTTATCCGCTTCAGCGGCAGTAATACCGACCAGTTCAAGACCACCGAATGAGAACATGATGATCGCCATCATCATCACCAGTCCGGTCATGCCATGCGGCAGGAATCCGCCTTGCTCCCACAGGTTGCGTACTGTTGCCTGCGGGCCTGCGGTATCACTGAACAGCAGCCAGCCGCCGAACAGAATCATCGCCACAACCGCGACAACTTTGATGATTGCAAACCAGAACTCCATTTCGCCAAAGACTTTGACGTTGGTGAGGTTGATGGCGTTAATCAGTACAAAGAACACGGCAGCGGAAGCCCAGGTCGGGATTTCTGGATACCAGAATTGAATATATTTACCGACAGCGGTCAGTTCTGCCATCGCAACTAAGACGTACAACACCCAATAGTTCCAGCCAGAGGCAAAACCGGCAAACCCACCCCAGTATTTATAGGCAAAATGGCTGAAAGAACCGGCAACTGGCTCTGCAACGACCATTTCACCGAGCTGGCGCATAATCAAAAATGCGATAAATCCAGCAATCGCGTAGCCGAGAATAATCCCCGGTCCTGCGGACTGAATAACGGAGGCACTGCCCAGAAACAGGCCTGTTCCGACAGCCCCACCTAATGCAATCAACTGAATGTGGCGGTTTTTAAGTCCGCGCTTCAGTTCATCGCCATGTTGTTGATCACTCATTCACTGACCCTCTGTCGTTTGGGTAAACCCATACAAATCTGCAACTTAAATAAGTTGTAATGCGATAGTTACAGTTATTGTATCTATTTATTTACGGCAACAAGCCGATAAAAAACCCGCATGAACTACCGCTGTCGAAAGAATAGTGCTATGCGGGCGAGTTTGCACCTGCTTTATACGCTAACTGAATAACGAATAAGCAAAAGAAGCGATAAATTGTCTGAGATCTAAAAAAGGTGAGGTCGGTCGTTGCAAAAATTTTGAATGATAAATATTTGTTAAAATGTGCGGGACTTGCTCTATTCCTGGGGGCCCATATGGACACAAGGTGAATACTTTGTTACTTTACGGCCACGTTTTTTAAATTGGTATTACCAATTTACTCCGCGCACTCACAGGTACGCTACTCGCAGAGAACAGTTCACATGGCTTACAGCAAAATTCGACAGCCTAAGTTATCAGATGTGATCGAGCAGCAACTGGAGTTCCTGATCCTTGAAGGGACCTTACGTCCGGGCGAGAAATTACCTCCTGAGCGTGAACTGGCAAAACAGTTCGATGTTTCGCGTCCCTCTTTGAGAGAAGCAATCCAAAGTCTTGAAGGCAAAGGCCTGCTCCTTCGCCGCCAGGGTGGTGGCACATTTGTGCAGAGCAATCTCTGGCAAAGCGTGAGTGATCCGCTGGCAGAATTACTCGCCGACCATCCTGAATCACAATTTGATCTCCTTGAAACACGTCACGCTCTCGAGGGCATTGGTGCCTATTATGCCGCGCTCAGGGGAACAGACGATGATTTACAACGTATCCGCGATTGCCACCTGCTGATTCAGGTCGCACAAGAGAGCGGAGATCTGGACGCTGAAGCCGACGCCGTTATGCAGTATCAGGTGGCTGTAACAGAAGCTGCACATAATGTCGTGCTGCTGCACTTGCTCCGCTGTATGGGACCGATGCTGGAGAAAAACGTCCGACAGAATTTTGAATTGCTCTATGCACGCCGGGAAATGCTGGCGGTGGTGAGCAAGCATCGCGCCGGGATTTTCGAGGCGATTGTGGCACGCGAACCAGAAAAAGCGCGTGAAGCATCACACCGTCACCTGGCGTTTATCGAAGAAGTCATGCTGGATGTCAGCCGGGAGCGCAGTCGTCGCGACCGGTCATTACGTCGTCTCCAGCAACGCAAAGAAGAAAATTAGTCCACCAGGGCTAACGTTAATGTTCTTATTTTGAGAACGGCGGCAACTAAACTGACGGGCCTGTCTTCGTGCGTTTTGCATAGCATGAAGACCCTGCATCAGAACGCAGGAAGACAGGCTCCAGATAAACCAACGTATTAGATACAGATAAGGAAAAGCACCATGTCAGAACGTGTAAATAATGACGTGGATCCGATCGAAACTCGCGACTGGCTACAAGCGATC
>Ga0209848_1000032_pt1 | contig 77040 bp, 79 predicted proteins | sample OrgsoiDNA_201062_FD_185810 | JGI IMG/M metagenome (GOLD analysis project Ga0209848, IMG submission 185810) | Permafrost soil microbial communities from the Arctic, to analyse light accelerated degradation of dissolved organic matter (DOM) -... | ecosystem: Environmental > Terrestrial > Soil >...
TTAGCAAGTCTTTGGCGCGTGAAGTGGCTTCACGTGGCATAACTGTCAACGTCGTTGCTCCCGGCTTTATTGAGACGGACATGACAAGGGCGTTGACAGATGATCAACGCGCAGGCATTTTGTCATCAGTTCCAGCCAACCGGTTGGGTGATGCAAAAGAGATTGCCAGCGCAGTTGCTTTTTTAGCCTCTGACGAGGCCAGCTACATCACTGGCGAAACATTACATGTCAATGGTGGCATGTACATGATTTAAAAATTACGAAACTATTTGCGTTATTTGCGGTAAAAACCGCAAAATAGAGCAAATTCGTGGTTTGACCAGCCGGGATTTAGTTGCATCTTTTCCAACATTTTATACACTACGAAAACCATCGCGAAAGCGAGTTTTGATAGGAAATTTAAGAGTATGAGCACTATCGAAGAACGCGTTAAGAAAATCATTGTTGAACAGCTGGGTGTTAAACAGGAAGAAGTAGTTAATGCTGCGTCTTTCGTAGACGACCTTGGCGCTGATTCTCTCGACACCGTTGAGCTGGTTATGGCTCTGGAAGAAGAGTTTGATACCGAGATCCCTGACGAAGAAGCTGAAAAGATCACTACTGTTCAGGCAGCTATTGATTTTATCAACGCTAGCCAGCAGTAAGCTAATTTGCTTTTAGTTTAGATAGTTAGGCGGTCACTCGACCGCCTAAGTTTTTTTTGTCCCACCGTATCACTTTTCTCCCTCCCTGGAGGACACACGTGTCTAAGCGTCGAGTTGTAGTGACTGGACTTGGCATGCTGTCTCCTGTCGGCAATACTGTAGAGTCCACATGGAGCGCTCTTCTTGCCGGTCAGAGTGGCATTAGCCTAATCGATCATTTTGATACTAGTGCCTATGCAACGCGTTTTGCTGGCTTAGTAAAAGATTTTAATTGTGAAGATTACATCTCGCGTAAAGATGCGCGCAAGATGGATTACTTCATTCAATACGGTATTTCCGCCGGTATTCAGGCCATGCAGGACTCCGGGCTTGAAGTCACTGCCGAGAACGCCCCGCGCTTTGGTGCAGCCATTGGTTCAGGTATCGGCGGCCTTGGTCTGATTGAAGAAAACCATACCTCACTGGTTAACGGCGGACCACGCAAGATCAGCCCATTTTTTGTTCCCTCCACTATCGTCAATATGATTGCCGGTCATCTGAGCATCATGTTTGGTTTACGTGGACCGAGCATTTCTATTGCCACAGCCTGTACTTCAGGTGTTCATAATATTGGTCATGCGGCTCGCATCATCGCTTATGATGATGCCGATGTTATGCTGGCCGGTGGTGCTGAGAAGGCCAGTACTCCTCTGGGGGTTGGTGGCTTTGGCGCAGCACGTGCATTGTCTACCCGCAATGATGACCCTCAGGCCGCGAGCCGCCCGTGGGATAAAGATCGAGATGGTTTCGTGCTGGGCGACGGCGCAGGTATCATGGTGCTGGAAGAGTATGAGCACGCGAAAAAACGCGGTGCTAAAATTTATGCTGAAATTGTCGGTTTTGGTATGAGCAGTGATGCTTTCCATATGACGTCACCTCCTGAAGACGGCGCAGGTGCAGCGCTGGCGATGGAAAATGCTCTGCGTGATGCGGGGATTTCGGCGGCCAAAATTGGTTATATCAATGCACATGGCACCTCGACGGCGGCTGGCGACAAAGCAGAAACTCAGGCCGTTAAATCGGTATTTGGTGCAGATGCGCACCGTGTACTGGTTAGCTCGACGAAGTCTATGACCGGTCATCTGCTGGGCGCAGCGGGTGCAGTGGAGTCAATCTTTACCTTGCTCGCGCTTCGCGATCAGGCTGTACCACCCACCATCAATCTTGATAACCCTGACGAGGGTTGTGATCTGGATTTCGTCGCGCACGAAGCCCGTCAGGTCAAAAATATGGAATACACGTTGTGTAACTCGTTTGGCTTCGGTGGCACCAATGGATCACTGGTGTTCCGTAAAATCTAACGAACCATTACACGGTGTTTTTCCATCCCAGAAAGGCCCGTTTGCGGGCCTTTCTGCTGTCTGATATTCCCATCGTAAATCAGGAATGGTCTACTTGATGGGCAAGCAAAAATGCTTCAGGCTCTTCAGTCAGTCAGGCCATACAGCGGGATACAGGGGGAGTGAATATGTGGATTAACGGTATCTCAGCCAGTTTGCTGTCAGCCAGTGACCGCGCGGCACAATTCGGTGACGGAAGTTTTACCACAGCACGTGTTACTGCAGGAAAAATTCAGTTTGCTGAAGCGCATATTGAAAGGCTAAAAGCTGCCTCGCAGCGGTTGATGATTGAAGGTGCCGACTGGACGGCACTGGAAGAGGAAATGGCCCACGCTGCAAGCATGCGCGAGGAAGGGGTGGTTAAAGCCATTATCAGCCGGGGAGAGGGCGGTCGCGGGTACAGTTCGCAGGGTTGTGGTTCGCCCACTCGTATTGTTTCCGTTTCTGACTATCCGGCGCACTACCATCAGTGGCGGCGGCTGGGTGTAAAACTCTCGCTAAGCCCGGTGGCGTTGGGCCAGAATACGTTGCTCGCCGGAATCAAACACCTTAACCGGTTAGAGCAGGTCATGATCCGTTTGCATCTTGACCAGACGGATGCCCATGAGGCGCTGGTGGTTGATACCTCAGGGATGCTGGTGGAATGTTGTGCCGCGAATATATTCTGGCGTAAAGGTGACCAGATTTTCACCCCGGATCTTTCCGCCTCAGGTGTTGCGGGAATTATGCGCAGCCAAATCATTTCTTTACTTGAACAATCTGAAATTTATACCATTTCTGTTGTCAAACAACCACCTGACGTCTTGCATGATGCGGATGAGGTGATTATTTGCAACGCGCTGATGCCCATCCTGCCGGTCCGACAGGCTCAAGACTGGCACTTTACGTCGTCGCAGTTGTACGATTTTTTACACCAGGTTTGTTAAAACCGCGCGTTAAAAGTGAATGTTTATGAAGAATAAAAAACTCAAGATCTCCGCCCTAATCCTGTTGCTTATACTCGGTATGGTGTTTTTTGCTTATAACAAAGTAGAGCGTTTTGCCGATCGTCCCATCAATGTAAGTCAGGAAACGATCTTTACGCTACCCGCTGGCACGGGGCGGGTGGTGCTGGAAATGCTGCTGGTCAAACACAAACTGATGCAGGAAAATCCTTATTTCTCTTGGCTGCTACGCATTGAACCTCAGCTCAGCGAGTTCAAAGCAGGGACTTATCGCTTTGAAAAAGGGATGACAGTACGCCAGATGCTCGAACTGCTTAAAAGCGGTAAAGAAGCCCAGTTCAGCGTGCGCTTGGTGGAAGGTTTTAAACTGAGTGACTGGATGAAATTGTTGCAAAACTCAGGTTATCTGAAGCATGAGCTTACCGGGAAAAGTGGCGAAGAGATCGCAACCGCCATCGGCATGAAAGATGCCACCAATGCGGAAGGCTGGTTGTATCCTGATACCTATCTTTATACAGCCGGTATGACGGACCTGTCCCTGCTCAAACGCGCGCATCAGCGCATGGTAAAAACTGTCGATACGCTCTGGAACGAACGTGACACGTCTCTGCCTTATAAATCGCCGACCGAAATGCTGACCATGGCGTCAATAATCGAAAAGGAAACGGCGGTGAAAGACGAGCGCCCGGAAGTGGCCTCAGTATTCATTAACCGTTTACGCATTGGTATGCGTCTGCAAACGGACCCCACTGTGATCTATGGAATGGGTGAAAGCTACAACGGTAATATCACCCGTAAAGATCTGGAAACACCGACGCCGTATAACACCTACGTGATTCCAGGTCTGCCGCCATCGCCAATTGCTATGCCGAGTGAGGCATCGATCGTTGCGGCTGCGCACCCGGCTAAAACGCCTTATCTTTATTTTGTGGCAGATGGCAAAGGCGGGCATACTTTTACCACTAACCTCGAAAATCACAATAAAGCGGTGCGTGTGTATCGCGAGGCATTGAAAAATAAGAATGAAAAGTAAGTTTATCGTTATTGAAGGTCTGGAAGGGGCCGGTAAAACCACGGCACGCGATGTCGTCGTCAACCAACTGCGCAACCTCGGTGTTGAGGATATCGTGTTTACCCGCGAACCGGGCGGTACCCCATTGGCCGAAAAACTCCGGGATCTCTTCAAACGTGGCGTGGAAGACGATAAACCTACGGTCAAAGCAGAAGTGCTGATGCTTTATGCCGCAAGGGTTCAACTGGTAGAGACAGTGATCCTTCCTGCACTGGCACGCGGTGCCTGGGTGGTGGGGGATCGTCATGATCTCTCCTCTCAGGCCTATCAGGGCGGTGGGCGTGGTATTGACGCCGAACTGATGCGCTCGCTGCGCGACACCGTTCTCGGTGATTTCCGCCCAGATCTGACGCTGTATCTCGATTTACCTCCTGAGATTGGTCTGCAACGCGCCAGCGTACGCGGTGAACTGGATCGCATCGAAAAAGAGGCGCTGCCGTTCTTTGAGCGCACCCGCGAACGCTATCTCAGCCTGGCGGCTGAAGACAGCCGCATTAAAACCATTGATGCATCTCAAACACTGGAGCAGGTCAGTGCTTCAATAGAAAAGACTCTGTCTCAGTGGTTTAAAGCCCAGCAGCAGGAAGGTAATCAGCAATGACCTGGTATCCCTGGCTTAGTGCTCCCTACCGGCAGCTCGTCGGCCAATATCAGTCTGGCCGTGGGCACCATGCCATGCTGATGCATGCCGCCAATGGCATGGGCGATGCTGCGCTGGTGTATGGTCTGAGCCGCTGGTTATTGTGTCAGCACCAGGATGGCGAGAAAAGTTGTGGAAAATGCCACAGTTGCCAACTGATGATTGCCGGTAATCACCCTGACTGGCACGTGCTGATGCCGGAAAAGGGCAAAAACTCGCTGGGCGTTGATCCCGTGCGTCAACTGATTGAAACACTCTATAACTACTCTCAGCAGGGTGGGGCAAAAGTGGTATGGGTGCCTGAAGCTGAATTGCTGACGGAGGCTGCCGCTAACGCCTTATTGAAAACGCTGGAAGAGCCGCCAGCAAAAACTTACTTTCTGATTGGTTGCCGGGAAACTTCCGGTTTACTCGCTACACTGCGCAGCCGTTGTTTCTACTGGCATCTGCCTACGCCTGATGAAGTTCCGACCACGCAGTGGATTGGGCGGCAGCTCAACGCTGATCCTGTTGCGATTAAAACAGCTTTACGGCTGAGCAACGGCACGCCGTTAGCTGCGCTGGCCTTGTTACAACCTGAGCGCTGGAAACAGCGAATGGCGCTGTGTCAGCAGTTGGCGACCAGTTGCCAGCAGCGAGATATGCTGTCGTTGATGATTCAGTTGAACCATGACGATGTGGCTGATCGCCTGCAATGGCTCTGTTCTTTATTGCTGGATGCCATCAAATGGCAGCAAAATGCCGGGCAGTTTATTATTAATCACGATCAGCAGCCGTTAATCGCACAAATTGCCGGGTTGCAGGCCAATGATGCACTGCAAAAAAGTGTTCAGGCCTGGATGCATTGCCGCCAGCAATTGCTGACGATCATTGGTGTGAACCGTGAACTAATACTGACTGAGCAACTCCTCGAATGGGATATGTCCCTGAGTGAGTTCCGTTCTGATTCTTCCCTAAGCGGTACGCGGGTTTCACCGGCGTAGCGACCTGCACAACCATCGTAAAGAGTTAAATATTATGTTTTTAGTCGACTCCCACTGTCATCTGGACAGCCTGGATTACAACGAGCTACATAGCGGCGTGGATGCGGTGCTGGAAAAAGCCCGCGAACGTGATGTGAAATTTATGCTGGCTGTCGCCACTACCCTGCCAGGTTACACAGCCATGACTCAACTCATTGGCGAGCGTCCTGATGTGGCATTTTCCTGCGGCGTACACCCTTTAAATATCGAAGAGGGCTATGATTTCGAGGAGCTGCGGCGTCTGGCTGCGGACCTCAACGTGGTCGCATTGGGTGAAACCGGGCTGGATTATTTTTATCAGAAAGAAGATCACCAGCTTACACTTCAGCAGGACTCTTTCCGTCACCATATCCGTGTTGGCCGCGAACTGAATAAGCCGGTGATTGTTCATACCCGTGATGCACGTCAGGATACGCTGGATATTTTACGCGATGAACAGGCGGGCGAATGCGGTGGTGTTCTGCACTGCTTTACCGAAGATTTATCTACTGCCAAATTCCTGCTCGACCTCGGTTTTTACATTTCGTTTTCGGGCATCGTCACCTTCCGCAATGCTGAGCAGTTGCGTGACGTCGCGCGCTATGTGCCGCTGGATCGCTTATTGGTCGAGACGGATTCACCTTATCTGGCGCCGGTCCCGTATCGCGGGAAAGAAAATCAGCCTGCTTACGTTCGTGATATCGCTGAATACCTCGCCGTGCTCAAAGGCGTGAGTATTGAGCAACTGGCGCAGGCAACCACTGCAAACTTTTCTCGCCTGTTCCACCTCGATACTTCCTCCCTGATCTGACCTTGAGCTCAGTCATATTGACTGGAATTATTTTACAACTCGTAATTAATCGCCTGAACGGGTAATGTGCACACCCGTTTCGGGCTGTTTGATGAGCATGATTCGGATTTTCTTTAGAAAAAACGCCGTTTTTTACTGAGTCTACGCCGTTTTTTCGGCAAAACGTGACTGCCATCAAACATTAACAAAGGGAATTATTTTACCCTGCGTAAAAATTCAAAAGGGGTGCTCAGACACTCTGAACGCCAAGGGTTTTCATAACCTTGCAACTCGGCAGTTCGCAGCGTAAATAAGCGAGCGCCGTGAGAAGTATCAAAAAACATCATTACTCAGGAGCACACTCAATTATGTTTAAGAACGCGTTTGCAAACCTTCAGAAGGTCGGTAAATCGCTGATGTTGCCAGTTTCCGTACTACCAATTGCAGGTATTCTGCTTGGTGTCGGTTCTGCAAACTTCAGTTGGCTGCCACTGATCGTTTCCCACGTCATGGCGGAAGCGGGTGGTTCAGTTTTCGCTAACATGCCGCTGATTTTTGCCATTGGCGTGGCACTTGGTTTCACCAACAACGACGGTGTATCTGCACTGGCGGCGGTGGTGGCTTACGGCATCATGGTCAAAACCATGGCAGTCATCGCCCCGTTGATCCTGCATTTACCGGCCGAAGAGATTGTCGCCAAACACCTTGCTGATACAGGTGTTCTGGGCGGCATTATTGCCGGTTCAATTGCAGCCTATATGTTTAACCGCTTCTACCGTATTAAGTTGCCAGAATATCTGGGCTTCTTCGCCGGTAAACGCTTCGTACCGATCATCTCTGGTATGGCTGCGATCGTGATGGGTGTGGTTCTGTCCTTCATCTGGCCGCCAATTGGCAGTGCAATCCAAACCTTCTCTCAGTGGGCTGCCTATCAGAACCCAGTGGTTGCCTTCGGTATTTACGGCGTAGTTGAACGTGCACTGGTACCGTTTGGTCTGCACCATATCTGGAACGTTCCATTCCAGATGCAAATCGGTGAGTATGTGAACTCCGCCGGTCAGGTGTTCCACGGTGATATCCCGCGTTACATGGCTGGCGACCCAACTGCCGGTAAATTGTCTGGTGGCTTCCTGTTCAAAATGTACGGTCTGCCTGCTGCAGCTGTTGCTATCTGGCACTCAGCGAAACCTGAAAACCGTGCAAAAGTCGGCGGCATCATGATCTCCGCTGCGTTGACTGCGTTCCTGACTGGTATCACCGAGCCAATCGAATTCTCCTTCATGTTCGTAGCCCCGATACTGTATGTGATCCACGCTATTCTGGCAGGCCTGGCGTTCCCAATCTGTATTCTGTTGGGTATGCGCGATGGCACGAGCTTCTCACACGGTTTGATCGACTTTATCGTGTTGAGCGGTAATAGCAGCCGTATCTGGTTGTTCCCAGTAGTTGGTATGATTTACGCCGTGGTTTACTACAGCATCTTCCGTTTCCTGATTGTGAAACTGAACCTGAAAACACCAGGGCGTGAAGACACTGCCAGCGAAACCACGATTCAGGGCGGTACAGAAATGTCTGCTTCTCTGGTTCAGGCGTTCGGTGGTAAAGACAACATCACTAACCTTGATGCCTGTATCACTCGTCTGCGTGTAAGTGTTGCAGATGTGTCTAAAGTGGATCAGGCTGGCCTGAAAAAATTGGGCGCAGCAGGCGTTGTCGTTGCAGGTTCTGGTGTTCAGGCAATCTTTGGTACCAAGTCTGATAACCTGAAAACCGATATGGACGAGTACATGCGTAACCACTGATCCTGAGATCAGCTCTTACCTTGTTCACTAAGGAGGCTTCGGCCTCCTTTTTCTATGGCTGGAATTCTGTACGGGAGTTTTTTCGTGCTGGCTGGCGGTTTCTGCGCCATTTGCGCCTTAAAAATCGTAATCAGGTTGAAAGGAATAGAAATTGTCACTCATACTGGCGTACACCGCTTTTGACTTTGAAAGGACAGCCAAGATGGCCGAAGAGACGATTTTCAGCAAAATTATCCGCCGTGAAATTCCTGCCGATGTAGTGTATCAGGATGAGCTTGTCACCGCGTTCCGGGATATTTCTCCTCAGGCACCTAGTCATATTCTGATCATCCCGAATATCCTCATTCCAACCATGAACGACGTTACCGTTGAGCATGAAGCAGCGCTGGGCCGCATGATGACCGTCGCCGCCAAAATCGCTGAGCAGGAAGGTATCGCCGAAAGCGGCTATCGCCTGATTGTTAACTGCAATCGTGATGGAGGCCAGGAGGTTTATCATATCCATATGCATTTGGTCGGTGGCCGTGCACTGGGTCCGCTGCTTTCGCGCCAGTAATGCTTTCTCGTTGATAAGGAAAGACCATGCGATTTTTGATGGCATTGTTACCCGTTATGGCCTTGATGGGCTGTAGCAGTAATCCGCATATTGCGCTGAACAGTGAGCAAACTGTCATCATGGAATCGCCGGTGCTGACGGCGGGCATTATCCCCGGCGCGCCGTCTATTTCTGAAGTGGATGGTCGCAAACAAGCCGTTAGCGTGCTCAGCAACAGCCAACCGCACGCCGTGACGCTGCATTACCGTTTTTACTGGTATGACAAACAGGGGCTGGATCTTCTGCCGATAGCCGAAGCGCGTACCGTCACCGTGCCAGCCAACACGGAAATCAACATATCCTCCCTGAATGGCAATCTCGATGCGTACAGTGTGCGTGTTTATCTTTACCTCTAATTTTCCTGTACGGAGAAGGTTGATGAAAAAGTATTTCCTCATGGTGGCGATGGCTGCCCTGATCCTCGGTGGTTGTACACTGCCAACCAAACAGCAGCCGGCAGAGCCTCAGCAGCCGACTGCACCCGTCATTGTTGAGCCGGGAACGCCGGAAACCTCGGGGCAGCCGCCGGTTGAAACTGTTCCGCAGCCTCCGAAAGTGCAGACCATCAACTGGAGCGCAAGCGTTCAGCCCATGGTGGCTAAAATGTTACAGGCCGATGGTGTGCAGGCGGGCAGCGTTCTGTTGCTCGACAGCGTGAAAAACAGTACCAATGGCTCACTGCCAGTAAGCAAAGCCACCGCTGCACTGCATGACGCACTGGCAACTAACAACAAATTCCAGGTTGTCCCTGATTCTCAACTCGCGACGGCCAAGCAGTCATTGGGCTTGTCGGTTGACGACAGCTTAGGATCTCGCAGCAAAGCTATTGGCCTGGCACGCTACGTCAATGCCCAGTACGTGCTTTACAGCACAGTCACTGGCGAGGTCAAAGCACCGACGCTGAAAATGCAGTTGATGACCGTGCCGAGCGGTGAAATTGTTTGGTCCGGTAACGGTGCCGTTCAACATTAAGGCCGTACTCGAACAATTTCTTGCGCAAAAACTTCCGGCGGCATATTCCGCCGGTTGTCTTTTAAGCCCGGTGGCAGGGCTGACGGGTGAAAGCTGGAAAATAGAGACGCCAACGCAGTCATGGTTAGCAAGAATTCAGTCAGCAGAAAAAGCCCGGCTTGGCGTGCAAAGGCGGCGGGAAAAGGCTGTTTTACAACATCTTGCCGGGTTGGGTATTGCACCAGAGATCACACTGTTTTCTCCTCAGTGGCTGGTGGTGGAGTGGCTGGAAGGGAACACCTGCGACGCCACATCTGCCACTGACATGGTGTTTCAACTGCGCCTCAGCCAGTTGCTGGCCCGGTTACACCGCCTTGCACCGTGCGGCCACCGATTATTGCTACGTCAGCAGTTAGCCCGTTACTGGCAACAGATTGACCGCAGGCGTTTGACGCCGAAGTGGCTGCGCCTGCAACAGCATATGATGCGCGCACAGATGCCCACCCCCTTAAAACTGGCGGTACTCCATATGGATGTACACCCTGGAAATCTGGTCTGTGATGGGCAAACCTTACGGCTGATTGACTGGGAATATGCTGCTGATGGCGATATCGCCCTTGAATTAGCAGCACTTTTTCGCAGCAATGACTGGACTGCAGAGCAGCAGCGGAGTTTCCTGTCTACGTATGCGGTCGCTGGTGGTTACCGGGATACGGCACGGCTGGTACGCCAAATTCGCCGCTGGACGATGTGGGTCGATTATCTCATGCTGATGTGGTACGAAGTCCGCTGGCATCAGACTGGCGACAATGCGTATTCAGACGGTGCGCAACCGCTGCGTGAGCGACTTTTCGCCAGCGGACGCACCGGCGATAAAACAAAATAAATTAAGGAGGGCACAGACGTGGGTCCAGTAATGCTAGACGTTGCCAGCTACGAGCTGGATGCCGAAGAACGAGAGATTTTGCAACATCCTCTGGTTGGCGGTTTGATCTTATTTACCCGTAACTACCATGATGTCGATCAGTTGCATGAATTGATCCGCCAGATCCGTGAAGTTTCCCGTGAACGTCTGGTTCTGGCCGTCGATCAAGAAGGTGGGCGCGTACAGCGTTTTCGTGAAGGCTTTACCCGTGTTCCGGCGGCGCAGTCTTTTGCCGCACTCAATGAAATTCACGAAGGCCAGCGTCTGGCAAAAGAAGCGGGCTGGCTGATGGCCTCTGAAATGATTGCCATGGATATCGACATCAGCTTTGCGCCGGTCCTCGACATCGGTCATGTCAGCGCCGCCATCGGTGAGCGTTCCTTCCATGCCGAACCGGCAAAGGCCCTCGACATGGCAGAACAGTTTATTTTGGGTATGCATGGTGCCGGCATGAAAACCACCGGCAAACATTTCCCAGGTCACGGTGCCGTGACTGCGGATTCTCATAAAGAAACGCCGCGTGACGACCGCCCTCTGGAGGTTATACGCGAACATGATATGGCGATTTTCCGCCAGTTAAATGACAAAAAATTACTGGATGCGGTGATGCCCGCGCATGTTATCTATACTCAGGCAGACTCGCGTCCCGCCAGCGGTTCAACCTATTGGCTGCAAAAAATCCTGCGTCAGGAACTCGGCTTTAAGGGCGTGATTTTCTCTGATGATTTATCGATGGAAGGCGCGGCAATCATGGGCAGTTATGCCGAACGTGGTCAGGCATCGCTGGATGCTGGTTGCGATATGATTTTAGTCTGTAACAACCGCTCAGGGGCGGTCAGCGTGCTGGATAACCTGTCTCCGGTCAAAGCAGACAATATTGCCAGGTTGTACCATCGAGGCAAATATACGGGTAAAGATGCGCGCAGGGACTTGCTCAATTCAAGCCGCTGGCAACTTGCCCACCGGGAATTAACCGAACTGGATGCCCGCTGGCAGGACCACAAACAGTCAGCGTACTAAATGGCAACCTAATGCCATTAACCTTGATGTTCTCAATGCGCAATCAGGATGAGGAAAACGATGATTATATATTTGCATGGCTTTGACTCAACCAGCCCCGGCAACCATGAAAAGGTGCTGCAGCTGCAATTTATTGATCCCGATGTCCGCTTTATCAGTTACAGCACGCTCCATCCGCGTCATGACATGCAGCATCTGCTGAAGGAAGTCCATAAGGCAATCCAGCAATCCGGGGATGACAGAGTACTGATTTGCGGCGTGGGTCTGGGAGGTTTCTGGGCCGAGCGCATTGGGTATCTGTGTGGGATCCGTCAGGTCATGTTCAACCCTAACCTCGTGCCGCAGGATAACATGACCGGTAAAATCGACCGTCCTGAGGAATATCTTGATATCGCCACTAAGTGCATCAGTGATTTCCGCGAGAAAAACCGCGATCGCTGCCTGGTAATTCTGTCACGTGAAGACGGTGTGATCGACAGCCAGAAAACGGCAGATGTGCTGCACCATTTCTACCAAATCGTGTGGGATGACAAGCAGAGCCACAAATTCAAAGATATCTCGACGCATCTACAACGGATCAAAGCCTTTAAAAATCTCGCCTGATCGTTCGGTGAGGGAACAAACGGTCACAGGCAAGTATCTGTGGCCGTTTTTTTTTGGCAAATCATGCCCGCTGCATTTCTTATTCATAATGAAGTTTTTCTGTGATTCCCTCCTAACCCCCTGATTCAAAAAGGTCAAAAACCGTGCCATTCCGCTAAGTGATTTCCACTGAATGGATTTAAATTGATGTATGTCAATTTTGGTATGACCAAATCACCACGCATGTTATTCTCGGGGCAGATACCGATTTAACTTAAGCCAACCCTATGTATTCTAAGGATAATAATTTTACTCTTAGATAACAATTGGTTCACATTTGAGGGGGTCATGTTGACTACATCCATGAAGAAAATCGTGATTATCGGCGGTGGTGCCGGTGGTCTGGAGCTTGCTACCAGCCTGGGTCATAAACTTGGTCGCAAAAAGAAAGCCGAAATCGTGCTGGTGGACCGTAACCACAGCCATTTATGGAAGCCGCTGTTACATGAGGTGGCCACCGGCAGCCTGGACGACGGTGTGGACGCGCTGAGCTATCTGGCACATGCCCGTAACCACGGCTTTAACTTCCAGATCGGCTCGCTGGTTGATATTAACCGCGAGACACAAACCATTCAGCTGGCTGAAATCATCGATGAAAAAAACGGTGAGGTCCTGGTCCCCGCACGTGATATCACCTACGACACATTGGTGATGGCGCTGGGCAGTGCGTCAAATGACTTTGGTACACCCGGCGTGAAAGATCACTGTATCTTCCTCGACAACCCACATCAGGCCCACCGTTTCCATAACGAAATGCTCAATCTGTTCCTGAAGTTTTCCGCCAGCGCGGACAAGCAGAAGAAAGTGAACATTGCGATTGTCGGCGGCGGCGCGACCGGCGTTGAGCTGTCGGCTGAGCTGCATAATGCCGTTAAACAGCTGCACAGTTATGGTTTCGAGGGTCTGGACAGCCAGGCGTTGAATGTCACGCTGGTGGAAGCCGGTGAACGTATTCTTCCTGCTTTGCCACCGCGTATTTCCGCTGCGGCACATCAGGAACTGACCAAACTGGGCGTGCGAGTGTTGACCAAAACCATGGTCACCAGCGCCGAGAAAAAGGGTCTGAACACCAAAGATGGTGAGTTTATTGAAGCCGACCTGATGGTGTGGGCGGCGGGCATTAAAGCGCCTGACTTCATGAAAGAGATTGCCGGTCTGGAAACTAACCGTATCAACCAGTTGGTGGTGGAGCCGACGCTGCAAACCACACTTGATCCTAACATCTTTGCGATTGGCGACTGCGCCTCCTGCCCACAAAAAAGCGGGGGATTTGTCCCTCCGCGTGCTCAATCCGCACACCAGATGGCGTCACGCTGTTTCGACAACATTATGGCGCAGCGCAAGGGCCAGAGTCTGAAAGAGTACGTCTATAAAGATCACGGCTCATTGGTCTCTCTGTCGCGCTTCAGTACGGTTGGTAGTCTGATGGGTAACCTGATGAAAGGCTCAATGATGGTGGAAGGGCGTATTGCACGTATCGTGTATGTCTCGCTTTACCGCATGCACCAGATTGCGCTGCACGGCTACACCAAAACCGGGCTGATGATGCTGGTAGGGGGAATTAACAAAGTAATTCGTCCCCGTTTAAAACTGCACTAAGCTATTTTTTAGCCAGCTAGGCTGAATCGATTCATTTCAAAAGCCTGTAATAACAGGCTTTTGAACTTTTTCCGCTATCCTGATCACATTCAGCATAAGATTTCATATAAACAATTTCGTTCGCTAAGAATCCTCCTAAACCCTCGTTTCGCCAGTCACAGATGCTCTTTTCGTCCTTGAGTCTTATTGCCGGAATGTAAAACTTTGTGCAGACTTTACGTTGTTTACAGACGGCGATTCACGCACGCCGATCCCTCAAAAACCGGCTATGCCGATTGAGGTCCTGTTGCCCGACACGGTATCTCACTCTTTAGACAGATGGGAGGTCCGGTACGAAGGGGTCACAGAATGCGTGGTAACATTTTCAGGAGGATGTCCTGTGAACAAATCAATGTTAGCTGGCGTCGGTATCGGTGTTGCTGCCGCGCTCGGCATCGCAGCAGTCGCAAGTATGAATGTCTTTTCTTCAGGTCCGCAGTATGCGCAGGTACTCAGCGCAACGCCGATTAAAGAAACGGTCAAAACGCCTCGCCAGGAGTGCCGTAACGTCACTGTTACTCACAGACGCCCGGTGCAGGATGAGCATCAGATTGCCGGTTCCGTGCTGGGTGCCGTTGCCGGTGGTGTGTTGGGGCATCAGTTTGGTAACGGTCGTGGTCGCGATGTTGCGACCGTAGCCGGTGCGCTGGGTGGCGGCTATGCCGGTAACCGTGTACAGAGCAGTATGCAGGAAGGTGATACCTACACCACGCAGCAACAGCGTTGCAGTACGGTGTATGATAAGTCAGAAAAAAATCTGGGTTATGACGTGACTTACAAAATCGGCGATCAGCAGGGTAAAGTGCGCATGGATCATGATCCGGGCACTCAAATTCCTCTGGATAAAGGTGGCCAGTTACAGCTGACTCGTACCTAATCTGAAGCAGTTTCACAAAAAAGCCTGAGGTTTCGACCTCAGGCTTTTTTGTGCGTAATGACTGGGTGCGTTAGGTCAGGTTTTCTGCGAAGGCTGCCAGTAAATCGTCCACGAATTTTAGGCGTTTCGGCCGGTCAGTCAGGTCAATCATAAACTTCAGCTTAGTCGGTCCGTCGAGACGGTAAATCTGAGGCTGTTTCTGCAACAGACCAATCAGATAGCCTGGATTCACACGATTTTTCTCGCTGAATTCGACAAAACCACCGCGTTCATTACCTTCGATACGCTTGATGCCCAACGCTTTGGCTTTCAGACGCAGCACCGCAATAAGTAGCAGATTCCGTGCACCGTCCGGCAATGTGCCGAAACGGTCAATCAGCTCCACGCGCAGCTCATCGAGTTCGCTCTCGCTGCCTGAACTGGCAATGCGTTTATACAGGGACAGACGCGTGTTGACGTCAGGAATATACTCTTCCGGCAACAGGGCTGGCATGCGCATTTCAACGTCTGTCTGGCTGGTGGTCAAATCTTCCAGCGACGGTTCACGCCCCTCTTTAAGTGCTTCGACCGCGTTTTCTAATAGCTCCATATACAGCGTAAAACCGATACTGGTCATCTGGCCGCTTTGGCCTTCACCAAGCAGTTCGCCCGCACCACGAATCTCAAGGTCATGCGTCGCGAGCGCAAACCCTGCACCTAAATCTTCCAGCGACGCGATGGCTTCCAGGCGCTTTAAGGCATCTTTTGACATCGCTTTTGGCGGCGGTGTTAACAGGTAGGCATAAGCCTGATGATGCGAGCGCCCGACGCGGCCTCGCAGTTGATGCAACTGTGCCAGGCCGAGATGATCTGCGCGCTCAATAATGATGGTGTTGGCACTCGGAATATCGATGCCGGTTTCGATAATGGTGGTACATACCAGTACATTGAAACGCTGGTGGTGGAAGTCGTTCATGACCCGTTCGAGATCGCGTTCACGCATCTGACCGTGGCCGATGGCAATGCGTGCCTCCGGTACCAGTTCAGCCAGTTTGTCGGCAGCTTTGTCGATGTTTTCTACGTCGTTAAACAGGTAGTAGACCTGGCCGCCGCGCAAAACTTCACGCAAGATGGCTTCGCGGATAACCAGACTGTCGTATTCACGTACGAAGGTTTTGACCGCCAGACGGCGTGCCGGTGGCGTGGCAATGATCGATAAATCACGCATCCCGCTCATCGCCATGTTTAGCGTGCGCGGAATGGGGGTCGCGGTCAGGGTCAGAATATCCACATCGGCCCGCATTGCTTTGATACGCTCTTTGTGGCGCACGCCGAAGCGGTGCTCTTCATCGACAATCAGCAGGCCGAGATCCTTCCAGTGCAAATTACTTTGCAGCAATTTATGGGTACCGATGATGATATCCACCTTGCCGTCGATCGCCTGTTCCAGTACCACATTCTGTTCTTTGGCACTGCGAAAACGCGACATCATTTCGATACGCACTGGCCAATTGGCGAAACGGTCACGGAAGTTGTCGAAGTGCTGTTGTGCCAGCAGCGTGGTCGGCACCAGTACGGCAACCTGTTTATTGTTCGAGACAGCAAGAAATGCTGCGCGCATCGCCACTTCGGTTTTACCAAAGCCCACGTCGCCACATACCAGACGGTCCATCGCCAGTGGCTGAGTCATATCGGTCAATACGGCGTTAATCGCCTGAGCCTGGTCTGGCGTGGTTTCAAATGGGAAGGTCTGACAGAACAATTGGTACTGCTGCTTGTCATGTTTGAAGGCGAAACCTTTTTTGGCTTCGCGCTGGGCATAGATATCCAGCAACTCGGCCGCGACGTCGCGAACCTTTTCGGCCGCTTTCTGCCGGGCCTTGGACCAGGCTTCACCGCCTAACTTGTGCAGCGGCGCGCTTTCATCAGCGCCTCCGGCATAGCGGCTGATGAGGTGCAGCGAAGAAACCGGTACGTAAAGTTTGTCTTCACCCGCATAGGTGAGGATCAGGTATTCGGCTTTGATGCCGCCGGTTTCCAGCGTAGTCAGACCGAGATAACGTCCGACACCGTGTTCCATATGTACCACCGGCTGGCCGGTGCGCAATTCCGCCAGATTGCGGATCAGCGTGTCGGTATTAATGGCGCGGCGGCTGTCCTGACGACGGCGTGCAACGCGCTCACCGAGCAGATCGCTTTCACAAACCAGCGCCAACTGTTTGTCGCTGTCGAGGAAACCGCGCTCGCAGGCGCCGATCATGATGTAACGGCCTGTCGTTTGAGCTTCTTCAATACGGGTGATAAGCGTCGGATTAAGCTTAATCCGCGCCAACAGGTCCTGCAGGGTTTCGCGACGCCCCTCGCTTTCTACCGAGAACACCAGGCTGCCAGCGAAGGATTCGTTAAAGCGGCGCAGGTTATCCATCGGCGCTTTATTTTGCGGCTGCACGGAGAGGTCCGGCAACGCCTGATAACTGAGGTTTGTATTGGCGGTTTTGTTCGGCAGTACGTCAGTCTTCAACTGAATGCGCGGCCACTCTTTCAACTCGCTAAACAGTGAATCCACCCGTAGCCACAGGGTTTCAGGTTCCAGCAGCGGGCGCATTGGGTCTACGCGGCGGCTCTCATAGCGCTGAGTCGCGTCAAGCCAGAAACGGTCGGCGGCGCTTTCCAGATCGCCGGTATTGAGCAGCAGGGTATTTTTCGGCAAATAGCTAAATAACGTGGTCAGCGGCTGGCTGAAAAACAACGGTTGCCAGTATTCGATCCCGGCTGGGAACGTGCCTTTACTCACCTGCTGATAAACATGTTCGGCGTCGCGGCGCACTTCGAACTTTTCACGCCACTGGCTGCGAAACAGTTCGATGGCGGTTTTGTCGGTCGGGAATTCGTGTGCAGGCAGAAGGTTAATCTGTGCGACTTCACTCAGCGTGCGCTGGGTATCGACGTCAAACACCCGCAGGCTGTCGATTTCATCGTCGAAAAAGTCGATGCGGTACGGCTCGTCGCTGCCCATCGGATAGAGGTCCAGCAGGGCGCCACGCGTGGCAAACTCACCGTGTTCCATCACCTGATCAACACTGCGGTAACCCGCTTGCTCCAGTTGGGCACGCAGTTTGTCACGCGATAGCAACTGGCCTTTTTTCATGACCAGCGCGTGGCCGTGCAGGAACTCGTGAGGACAAACCCGCTGCATCAGCGTGTTAACCGGCAAAATAATGATGCCGCGCTCGAGCATTGGCAATTGGTAAAGGCTTGAGAGGCGGGAAGAGATGATCTCCTGATGTGGCGAAAAACTGTCGTATGGCAGCGTTTCCCAGTCAGAAATGTTGATCACTTTCAGGTCGGTAAATTGCTGAATTTCATCGCGCAGGCGCAGGGCATTTTGCATGTCAGGTGCGATGAGCATCACCGGACCGGCGTGACGTTCGCTGATTGCGGCACATTCCAATGCGCATGCAGAACCCGTGAGCTGCCCCAGTGCGCGGGTATCGCCGGGGCGTTCAGGCAAAGAATAACGATGATCTTGAGGCATAGGCTATTTTGTTATCTCGTTGTCGGCGGCCATCTGGACCTGATTTGCAGAGCGTATCTTGCGATGCTGTGCTTATCGGGGTCAACCCGATTATCCAATAATAAAATCTATAAAAGACAATAAAGCCGGGGGGTTAATACCGTTAGTGGTTCCATAAAGCGGGACTAGCCTTTATTATCCTTGATCACTTTAGTCTGCGCCATGCACTTAACACGGCCAAGCACGTAAAACGGATGTCATGTATCAACCTGTCGCGTTATTTATAGGCCTGCGCTACATGCGCGGGCGTGCTTCAGACCGCTTTGGGCGGTTTGTCTCCTGGCTTTCTACCATCGGTATTACCCTCGGGGTGATGGCGCTGGTGACGGTGTTATCGGTCATGAACGGTTTTGAGAAGGATCTGGAGGGTAACATTCTGGGTCTGATGCCTCAGGCGTTGGTGACCACGGCACAGGGGTCGCTGGATCCTCAAAAAATCACTCATGGCGATGTCGCTGCGCTGAGGGGCGTAACCCGCGCCGTGCCACTGACCACCGGCGACGTGGTGCTGCAAAGCCCCGGCAGTGTGGCCGTCGGCGTGATGCTGGGCGTGAATCCTGATGAGAAAGACCCGCTCTCCAATTATATGGTGGCGGTGAATCAACAGGTGCTGCAACCGGGTCAGTACAACGTCATTCTCGGCGACCAACTGGCGCAACAGCTGAAAGTCAAACGCGGCGACCAGTTGCGTCTGATGGTCACCAGCGTCAGCCAGTTCACCCCAATGGGCCGCATTCCCAGCCAGCGCCTGTTCACCGTTGCCGGAACCTTTGCCGCCAACAGTGAAGTGGACGGCTACCAGATGCTGGTTAATCAGCAGGATGCATCCCGCCTGATGCTCTACCCGAAAGGGTATGTCACCGGTTGGCGTCTGTTCCTCGACAAGCCGCTGGATGTTGATAGCCTCAGCGCGCAAACCCTGCCGAAAGGCACCGAGTGGAAAGACTGGCGCGAACGTCGCGGTGAGTTATTCCAGGCGGTGCGCATGGAAAAAAACATGATGGGTCTGCTGCTGAGCCTGATCGTTGCCGTGGCGGCTTTTAACATCATTACTTCCCTCGGCCTGCTGGTAATGGAGAAGCAGGGCGAAGTGGCGATTCTGCAAACGCAGGGGCTGACCCGCCGTCAGATCATGGCGGTGTTTATGGTGCAGGGGGCGAGTGCTGGGATCATCGGCGCGCTGCTCGGTGCTGTGCTCGGCGTGGTACTGGCTACCCAGTTGAATAACATCATGCCTGCGATTGGCCTGATGCTCGATGGCGCTTCACTACCCGTGGACATCGAAACCCCACAAGTGCTGATTATCGCGCTGATCGCTATGGCGATCGCTTTATTATCTACGCTTTACCCTTCGTGGCGCGCAGCTGCCGCCCAACCTGCAGAGGCTTTACGTTATGAGTAACATTTTATCATCGCAGGGCGATCTATTATTGCAGTGCGAAAACCTCTGTAAGACTTACACGGAAGGTAAAATGCACACCGACGTGCTGCGCGATGTCTCTTTTGCTATCCAGCCGGGCGAAATGATGGCGATTGTCGGCAGCTCTGGTTCAGGTAAAAGCACTCTTTTGCATCTGCTGGGTGGCCTTGATTCCCCGACGTCCGGCAAAGTCGTGTTTAAAGGCACTTCGCTCAATACGATGTCTTCCGCAGCTAAGGCCGAATTGCGTAATCGAGAATTGGGCTTTATCTACCAGTTCCACCATTTACTGCCAGATTTTACCGCGATGGAAAACGTCGGCATGCCGCTGTTAATTGGTAAAGGCAAAGCTGCTGACGTGGAAGAAAAATCCATGGCGATGCTGGCGGCAGTTGGCCTGCAACACCGTAGCAAACACCGCCCGTCTGAACTCTCTGGCGGCGAGCGTCAGCGTGTGGCCATTGCCCGTGCACTGGTGAACAACCCGTCGCTGGTACTGGCTGATGAACCGACCGGTAACCTGGACCAGAAAAACGCAGACAGCATTTTCGACCTGCTGGGGGAATTGAATGTGCGTCAGGGCACGGCCTTTTTGGTCGTCACCCATGACCTGCAACTGGCCAAGCGCATGAACCGTCAGTTGGAGATGCGTGACGGGAAGTTGCAACAGGATTCGACCCTGCTGGGAGCTAAGTGATGTCAGCTATCCCATTTTCTCTTTTAATCGGCCTGCGCTTTAGCCGTGGCCGCCGCCGCAGCGGTATGGTGTCGCTGATTTCGATCATTTCGACGCTCGGCATCGCGTTGGGCGTGGCGGTGCTGATTGTTGGCCTCAGTGCCATGAACGGTTTTGAGCGGGAATTGAAAGAACGCGTGCTTGCTGTGGTACCACACGGCGAAATCCGCCCGGTCAATCAGCCGTTTGACGGCTGGCAGGGCGTGCAGGAACGCATTGAAAAAGTGCCAGGCATCGCTGCTGCGGCACCTTATGTTGAATTTAACGGTCTGATTGAACACGGCGCCAAGCTGCGCGCGATCAAACTCAAAGGGGTTGACCCCCAGCAGGAATCACGCGTCAGCGCAGCACCGAGTTTTGTCCTGGGTAATGCCTGGCAGAGTTTTAAAGCGGGCGAACAGCAGGTCATTCTGGGTAAAGGCGTCGCCGATGCCATTGGCGTAAAACAGGATGACTGGGTTACGGTGATGATCCCGAACAGCGACCCGGAAATGAAGCTGCTCCAGCCTAAACGCATCCGTCTGCACGTCACCGGAATCTTGCAGTTAAGCGGTCAGCTCGACCACAGTTTAGCCATGGTACCGCTGGCAGATGCCCAGCAGTATCAGGACATGGGCAGCAGCGTCACCGGCATTGATATCAAAGTGAATGATGTTTTTGCTGCGCAGAAACTGGTGCGTGATGCCGGTGAAGTGACGCAGGCCTATGTTTATATCAGCAGCTGGATCGGCACCTATGGTTACATGTACCGTGATATCCAAATGGTGCGTGCCATCATGTATATGGCCATGGTGCTGGTAATCGGCGTGGCCTGTTTTAATATCGTCTCGACGCTGGTGATGGCCGTAAAAGATAAAAGCAGTGATATTGCGATTCTGCGTACACTCGGCGCCAAAGACGGGCTTATTCGTGCGGTATTCATCTGGTATGGTTTGTTAGCCGGGCTGGTGGGCAGTCTCTGCGGCGTGGTGGTGGGTGTGATTGCGTCATATCAACTGACCAATATTATCAATGCGCTGCAAAAAATTACCGGACATCAATTCCTGTCGGGCGATATTTATTTTATCGACTTTTTACCGTCGGAACTTCACTGGCTGGACGTTGCGGGCGTGCTGTTTACCGCGCTGGTACTTAGCCTTGTTGCCAGTTGGTATCCGGCGCGGCGCGCCAGCCGCATTGATCCGGCACGCGTACTCAGTGGCGGCCAGTAGAAACTTTTAACAGACTTGTAAAAGCAGGAGCACTTATGCGCACACGCCATCGTCTGTGTCGGTTTCGCAAAAATAAGCGCATACGGCACCAACGTTTTCGCTCAAGTATTTTCCATCGTGACAATATGGCTGCAGCGTCATTGAAACGGCCGTTTGTCGTGGTCCTGACCGGTGCAGGGATTTCTGCGGAGTCGGGCATCCGCACCTTCCGCGCGGCGGACGGGTTATGGGAAGAACATAACGTCGAGGACGTTGCTACCCCGGAAGGCTATCGCCGTGACCCTGAACGGGTGCAGGCATTTTATAATGCGCGCCGTCAGCAGTTACAACAGCCTGAGATCCAACCGAACGCAGCGCACAAGGCGCTGGCAATGCTGGAAGATGCGCTGGGCGATAACTTTTTGCTCGTGACGCAGAACATCGACAATCTGCATGAGCGTGCGGGCAACAAGCGCGTCATGCACATGCATGGTGAACTGCTTAAAGTGCGTTGTACCGCGTCTGGGCACGTATTCGACTGGCCGCGCGATCTTAGCGTGAATGATAAGTGCCACTGCTGCCAGTTCCCCGCGCCCCTGCGTCCGCATATTGTCTGGTTTGGTGAGATGCCCATTGGCATGGATGAAATCTATCAGGCACTGGCGAAAGCAGATTTCTTCATTTCTATCGGCACTTCGGGCCATGTTTATCCGGCTGCGGGTTTTGTCCATGAAGCGCGTCTGGGGGGGGCTTTTACGATTGAGCTGAATCTCGAGCCGAGTCAGGTCGAAAGTGAATTTGACGAGAAAAAGTACGGCCTTGCCAGTGAGGTCGTCCCCGAGTTTGTTCACGCTTTTTTGACCAAAGAAGATAATGCCTGGCACTAGCCGGGCTTTTTCCCTCTTTTCCCTCGTTTTTTCCCTCTATTTCGCGAAATTCAGTAAAAATTGCGCCGGTGCAGAACACTTCCTCCACTAAACTTGGGGAAAAATGACCTGACGCAATATTTGCGGTATTCATGCTGCGCATAATAAAAGTCAACTGCCAGAGGATACCTAAATATGGATAAGTTGCTCGATCGTTTCTTCCACTACGTTTCATTTGATACCCAATCGAAAGCCAATGTCAGGCATACGCCCAGTACTGAAGGGCAAATGAAGCTGGCACGTGAATTACGTAACGAGATGATTGAACTGGGGTTCGACCAGGTTACGCTCAACGACAAAGGTTGCGTCATGGGCACGTTGCCTGGCAATGTCGCCTGGCAGGTTCCGACCATTGGTTTCATTTCCCATTTGGATACTGCACCGGACTTTACTGCGAAACACGTCAATCCGCAGATCGTCGAGAATTATCGTGGCGGTGATATTGCGCTCGGCAACGGCGACGAAGTGCTATCACCCGTGATGTTTCCGGTGCTGCACCAACTGCTCGGCCAGACCTTGATCACCACTGACGGCAAAACGCTGCTAGGTGCAGATGACAAAGCCGGGATCGCCGCCATTATCACCGCGATGGTGAGGCTCAAAAACAGCCACCAGCCACACGGCCCGCTGCGGGTGGCGTTCACGCCAGATGAAGAGATCGGCAAAGGGGCACAATCTTTTGATATTCCAGCATTTGGCGCTGAGTGGGCCTATACCGTAGATGGCGGTGGCGTAGGTGAGCTGGAGTTTGAAAACTTCAATGCGGCGTCAGCCACCATAAAAATTGTGGGTAATAATGTGCATCCTGGCAGTGCCAAAGGTGTAATGGTCAATGCGTTGTCGCTGGCTGCCCGTTTCCACAATGAATTACCGGTCGTTGAAACTCCCGAAAATACTGAAAATTATGAAGGCTTTTACCATCTGACGTCAATGAAAGGCACGGTTGAGCGCGCGGAGATGCATTATATCATCCGGGATTTTGACAAAATCAATTTCGAAGCCCGCAAACAAAAAATCATTGATGTCGCCCACGTGGTCGGTAAAGGGCTACACCGAGATTGTTATATTGAGGTGACGCTTGATGATCATTATTACAATATGCATGACAAAGTGACGCAGCATCCGCACATTATTGAAATTGCAAAACAAGCGATGCTGGCGTGCGATATTGAACCGGTGATGAAACCGATCCGTGGTGGTACGGATGGCGCACAGCTCTCATTCCGTGGTCTACCTTGTCCGAATATTTTTACCGGCGGATATAACTTCCACGGTAAGCATGAGTTCATTACGCTCGAGGGGATGGAAAAAGCTGTAGAGGTGATCATGCGTATTGCTGAGCTCACCGCCCATAGAGCGCGTGGTTGAGCCTTGACCCATTACCGGTAATGGGTCATTACCGGTAATGCCTTTCTTATTTTTTCTGCAGGTTTTTATTCTTTCTCCTTTTATTCAAAAATAATATATTCCAATTTTATTTATTTACTCTAATTATACTTATTAAGTAAATGGTATATTGATTTGACAAGATGCCTTATTTTATTGAATATGACGATCTTATTTCGTCATTATCTATGGTTTTTATGGCGAGGTTATAAAATGGAATGTTTTATTAAATGGAGTAATTATGTTCACTACGCTTCAACAAATACAAGATTTTATCGCGGCTAAATCGTGGGATTGTTACTTTAAAAATGAGATCAATGCATGGGTGTTTGTCTGGTATCCTGAGGATGGACATCTGGGGCATGCCGCCATGTTGATAGGTGATCTATCGATAGAAAGTCCTTATGTCAGTTGGTGGCCTAAAAATACAAGGGAGGGAATATCAGAATTTTTCCGCAAGAGCCCTTCACTTAGACAATCGACTTTAAATCCAGAAACGCAAAATTATGAATTTGAAACAAGCAGCTATGATATGGACTGTTTTTCTGAGGAAAACAGTCCGCATGTGATTTATGGCCTGCGGGGATTAGATGTCCGTGAAATGCAGATGGCCTGGCATAATATAGTGAGTCGGGAAAATTCATCATTCTCACCACTCTCTAAAAATTGTGCATCAATTGTCAGTCGCGTGCTTAAAGCCGGTTTAACCCGTTCACCATTAAGACATCGTGTACTTGGGGTGTTTTATGGTGGCCAATATATTTGGACGCCTAAACGGATCGCTGTTATTTGTAATTTGTTACGGGATAATAATGCGGCCTGGAAAATAGTTGTGCCTGAGCGTAATAGTAAAAAATCATTATTTAAAACCCTGATAAGATTACGCTAGGTATCTCATTAGATTACAACCGTAATTTTCTTAATTAAGCATTGTATTTTACATCTCATGGAGAATTTAATTTGTCTTTTTTAGAACAGACTCAAGGTATTAGAGATTTTATTAGGCGAAAAGTGATCTCAAGTGATATTGATCAGGTTAATGCCTGGGTATTTATTTGGTATGCCAATAGTCATGATATGGGGCATGCCTCAATGTTTATTGGTGATATATCGAAACAAAGTTCCTACGTAAGTTGGTGGCCGCAATATCACGGACATGTAAGCTATTTCGTAAAATATCCAGCGGGAGTATCTAATGGCTATGAAGCTGACTGTTCTTTAGAAAAGAGAGTGCCAGACGTAGTGTATGGATTGAAAGGATTGGATGATTACGCAATGAGAATTGCCTGGCGGGATATTTGTATTAAAGAAAATGCATCATTTACATTAATGTCAAAAAATTGCTCAAGTATTGTTAGGAGAATACTGAAGGCTGGCTTAGTACACTCTCCTCTTAGGCATAAAGTGTTTGGCGTGATGGACGGTGGTTTTTATACGTGTACCCCGAAACGGGTCGCTGTGGTTTGTAATAACTTGCGTGATAACAATATGGCGGTAAAAATAAAAATGCATGCTAAATTAGACCATTCCAGTATTTTTGACGTTATATTTCGGTTGCGCTGAAGATAAGGCTTTGTGGCGAATTTTTATGGTTATGTTTTGGGGTTTTTTATTTTGTTAGGTTTAAAAGACTTGGTCGAACTGAAAGAGTTTGCGAAACTCAGATCTTCATATTATGAATTCACCAGCGAAATTAATGTATGGGTATTAATCTGGTATTCAAAAGGTATTCGAATGGGGCATGCATCAATGTTTATAGGCCACCTCGACAATGAAAGCAACTACGTCAGTTGGCGGCCCAACATTGCTGGAGGGAGAGTCTTGTTACATAAGTATCAGGCTGCAGTAGCAAACAATTATGAAATTGATTATGGTATAGAGAGGCGTGGACCCGATGTACTTTATGGCGTAAAAAGTCTAAATAGTTCGGCGATGAGAAAAACATGGCGGGAGATTTGCCATAAAAAAGATCATCCCTCGTTTCATGCTATTTCAAAGAACGGCGCATGTATTGTTAACAGGATATTAAAAACAGGGTTGGCAAATTCCCACTTGAGAGATAAAAAATTTGGATTCATGGTGGATCGTTTCTCTATTTCTACCCCAAAGCAGATTGCAGCGGTATGTAATACACTTCGCGATAATAATATGGCGCTTAAAATCAGGATAGAATAAAAGTACACACTTTTATTTTCAAACGTAATTGCGCTTGAGCTAAATGAAAAGGGCATTAAAATGCCCTTTTTTATGAAATGAATTTAATCGTTGAAATACCAGTAGCCGTTGTTAATCAGCGCAGAGAGCAGGGCGAGGAAGGACGGATCCTCCAGCGCCGCGCCCAGCATTTCACGGGTCACCGTAAAATGGCGAGTTATGGCATCGGCTGCAGCCATCTGTTCAGTGACCATCGCTTCACCGTTGACGTAGCATACGTCACCAATGCGCACGACACGCAGACCGCTGAGGCGTTGCAGTGTTTCACCTGACTCCAGTAGCTCATAAATCTCACCCGCCTGATACGGCGGCTCCGGCGGTGCCAGATCCAGCTCATGGCGTGACTGGGAAATAAATTCACCAAACCAGCTGTTAAAATGTTCTGGGTTACCCACTAACTCCAAAATCATGTTTTGCAGGCTGTCAATTTCTTCGGGCAACACCAGCGCCGGGTGTTCGCGTTCAACCAGTTCAGGGTCTCCATAACGTTTACTGCCCAATTCGCGGGACAGGACGTAATCGGCATAACCACTGATCATCTCGCGGGCATTGGGTGCACGGAAGCCGACCGAGTAGTTGAGCGAGTTTTCCAGCGAATAGCCTTCATGCGGGAAACCCGGTGGAATATAGATGATATCGCCCGGTTCCAGTTCTTCGTCAATGATGGCATCGAAGGGCTGGACTTGCAGTAAATCGGGATGCGGGCAGTGCTGTTTCATTGGGACTTTTTCACCCACCCGCCAGCGACGGCGGCCAGTTCCCTGAATGATAAATACGTCGTACTGATCAAAATGCGGGCCAACGCCGCCGCCTGGTACTGAATAGGAAATCATCAGGTCATCCATGCGCCAGTCAGGAATATGGCGGAAAGGGTGCATCAGGCGAGCAGAGGATTCATGCCAGTGATCCACGGCCTGAACCAGAATCGACCAGTTGTTTTCACCCAGATGATCATAACTTTCAAATGGACCGTGACTGACCTGCCAGCGGCCATCCTCATGACTGACCAGACGGCTGTCTACTTCGCTTTCCATTGCCAGACCAGCCAGCTCATCAGGGGAGAGAGGGTCAACGAAATTTTTGAAGCCACGCTTAAGCACGACAGGGCGCTTTTGCCAGTAACGTTGTAAGAAGTCTGTCCAGTCCAAATCGAGTTGATAATCCATAAGTTTGTACCCTTCATATTTCAAATTGCAGCGGTGTTGGCTTCGCTCGCTCATCCCAGTCATTGAAGTGGCTAAGCGTGCGGGCGTTTACCCGGTTGCCGCCATGTTGCGCCTTCAATATATCGTGCATATTCGAAGGGCATGAAAGAGATGCCTGGAAAGGATTATAACGGAAGGAGCGGCGGCTGCATTGGGCAATCACCAGCAAATTTCATTTACTGAGAGCGATGTAGATTGCAGCGGCGCGATGTTGACTTAATCGAGGTCGGCGTCGTGTTGTTGGCCAAAGCACACACGCATGCTGGCGCCGCCTAGCGGGCTGTCACCGATGATGATTTCGCCGTCATACTGCTCAATAATTTCACTGGCGAGCGAGAGTCCTAAACCCTGGCCGGGGCGCAATGTATCGGCCCGCTGTCCACGCTGGAAAATTACAGTGCGTTTGCTTTCAGGAATGCCGGGACCGTCATCCTCAATCAGTATCACCAGCTGATTTTCGGCATATACAGCGCTGATCTCCACAAACTCCAGGCAATATTTACAGGCGTTGTCGATGACGTTACCCATCACTTCTATAAAGTCATTTTTCTCGCCGATAAAGGTAATTTCAGGCGAAATATCTAGCGTCAGCACCACGCCTTTACGCTGATACACTTTGTTCAACGCAGAGCATAAGCTGTCGAGCAGCGGTGGGACAGAGTGTACTTCGCGGATCAAAAGAGTGTGCTCTGAACGCAGCGTCGCACGGTGTAGGTAGTAGCCGATCTGTTGAGATATACGGCTAATCTGCTCAAGCATCACTGGTTCAGCTTGTTCGATAGTCATCTGCTTGCTGTTGCGCAGCGAACGCAGCGTTGACTGCAACACAGCCAGTGGCGTTTTCAGGCTGTGAGTGAGGTCAGCAAGTGTTGTACGGTAGCGGTCATAGCGCTCACGCTCACCGTACAGCAAAGTATTGAGGTTACGCACCAGACCTTTCAGCTCACGCGGTGGGTTTTCGTCCAGAGCTTCGCGTTCGTGGGTTTCGAGTTCGGCCACCTGTCTGATCAGGGCTTTAATCGGCCGCAGACTCCAGTAAGCTGCCAGCCACAGCAGCGGTACCACCAGCAATAGGTTTGCCAGCAGCACATAGCTGAACCATTCCCAAACCAGGTCCGAGCGCTGCAACTCCTGAGGTATCGTGTCAACCACCACAATATTCAATGCAGGGAGGCGGCTGGTTGCCGCATAAGTATTGACAGCAATCGAGTGGGTCAGCGCGCTGGCATCGGTGTCATCATAATCTTTCAGTTTATCCTGCGCCTGCGGGTTATTTCCGACCACTTCGCTGCTGACCTGAGTGTCGGTATCCATCTCATAGAAGCCGGGTTTATTCATCCACGACTTATCGATGTGTGCTTCAAGCTGCGGCAGACGGCGCTCGGCCCACAGCAGATCGCCTTTATTGTTATAAATGAACACCAGCGTGGGGGAATTGAGATCCAGATCGGGGGGAACGTTGATAGTCAGCTTATTGTCGCGCCATTGGGCGAGGCTGAAGAATAAATTACTTTCCCCGCGCAGCAGGCTGTACGCCGTTTTATTAAAGCTCACCATATAGCCGACCACCGCCACTAGTCCGTAAGCCAGTGACAGTGCGAGCACCACCATCGCCGTCGCTAACATAAAGCGTGAACGCAGCGAAAAAGGTTTGAGATGACGAAGTTTGATCAATTGAATGTCAGCCAGCGTTACGAACGAATGTCAAAGCGATAACCCTGACCACGCACGGTGGTGATGACATCAGTCGGATATTCGGCCTGGAATTTTTTGCGCAGCCTGCCCATTAGCACATCCACGGTGTGGCTCTCGCGCAGTTCGGCGTCAGGGTAGAGTTGTAGCATCAACGAGTCTTTACTGACCACTTTGCCCGCATTACGGATCAATGTTTCGATAATGGTGTATTCGAAAGCGGTGAGTTTCACCGGCTGGTCATTTACGGTCAGCTCGCGGCGCGACAGATCAATCTGGAATGGGGCCATGGTGATGACCTGAGAAGCCAGGCCGCTGTTACGGCGCATCAGCGCCTGCATGCGTGCGATCACTTCTTCCAGATGAAAAGGTTTAGTGACGTAATCATCAGCACCCGCTTCCAGCACGGCAACTTTGTCTTGCCAGCTTTCACGTGCGGTCAGTACCAGAATCGGCAGATTGGCCTGATGGCTGCGCCAGCGTTGGATCAAACTCAAACCATCTTCACCCGGTAGTCCGAGGTCAACAATGGCGATATCCGGCGCATGTTCCTGCAAAAAGTAGTCAGCTTCTTTCGCATCTTCTGCTGCATCGACCTGATGCCCCATTTCACGCATTTGTACCGAAAGGTGATGGCGTAACAGCGCATTGTCTTCAACAACCAGAATTCGCATAGCAACTCCTTTTTGATGCAGGGCTGAACCCTGGCCAGTTTTTATAATAATCTCGGCACAACTGTAGCTGATTCAGGATGATTATCTTCAACGTCGGATAAACATGTTGGAAGGCAAGTTAAACAGAAGGTAAACCGAGTATAAACGGCTATAGGTCTCTATGAAAGAAAATGCCAAAAGAGATGTCTGAGGGATTTAAATCAAACCTGGTTGGCATGCAAAAGGATTCAAGAGGAGCATTCGCTGCCAGCGCTGGTCGCTTTATAAATAGGGGAGATAACGGTTTTTTACCGCCAGTTTAAAGATAAAGGCGACCCGAAGGTCGCCTTATTGGCACAATCTGAAAACTTACTTCAGTTCATCAACCATTTTAGCTGCGCGGCCAATGTAGTTGCCCGGTGTCATGGCTTTGAGACGGACTTTCTCGTCTTCCGGCAATGGCAGGCTGTCGATGAATGTCTGCATGCCGGCTTCGTCAACGCGTTTTCCGCGGGTCAGTTCTTTCAGCTTTTCATAAGGCTTCTCGATACCATAACGGCGCATCACGGTCTGGATTGGCTCGGCCAGCACTTCCCAGTTGTGATCGAGCTCGAAGGCGAGATTCGCTTCATTGACTTCCAGCTTGCTGATGCCTTTCATGGTCGCCTGATAGGCGATCAACGCATAGCCGAGACCGACGCCGAGGTTACGCAGCACTGTGGAGTCCGTCAGGTCACGCTGCCAGCGGGAAACTGGCAGTTTGCTGGCCAGATGCTGTAACACGGCGTTAGATAAACCGAGATTGCCTTCGGAGTTTTCAAAGTCGATCGGATTGACTTTGTGCGGCATGGTGGAAGAACCGATTTCACCAGCGATGGTGCGCTGTTTGAAGTGGTTCAGGGCGACGTAGCCCCAGATGTCGCGGTCGAAGTCGATCAGAATGGTGTTGAAACGCGCCACGCAGTCGAACAGTTCCGCAATGTAGTCATGCGGTTCGATCTGTGTGGTGTACGGGTTCCAGGTGATGCCGAGTGAAGTCACAAACTCTTCGCTGAATTTGTGCCAGTCAACCTCAGGGTAAGCCACGATGTGGGCGTTGTAGTTACCGACTGCACCGTTGATTTTCCCAAGGATTTCCACCTGTTGCAGCTGTTTGTACTGGCGGTCCATGCGGTAGGCCACGTTAGCAAACTCTTTGCCAATGGTAGATGGCGTAGCGGGCTGACCGTGGGTACGCGACAACAGCGGAATGTCCCGGAACTGATGGGCCAGACTTTTGAGGGAGTCGATGATCTTCAGCCAGTACGGCGCAACCACTTCCTGACGCGCGGTTTGCAGCATCAAGGCGTGAGACAGGTTGTTAATATCTTCTGACGTACAGGCGAAGTGAATAAATTCGGATACTGCGTGCAGGGCAGGGACAGCGGCCACTTTTTCTTTCAGAAAATACTCAACCGCTTTAACGTCATGGTTGGTGGTTTTCTCAATGTCTTTAATACGCTGAGCATCTTTTTCGTCGAAATTCGCCACTAACTGGTCAAGGTAAGCGTTTGCGTCGGCTTCAAAAGCAGGGACTTCTTTGATGTCTGCGCAGGCTGCCAGTTTTTGCAGCCAACGTACTTCAACCTGTACACGGAATTTCAGCAGTCCAAATTCGCTGAAAATAGTGCGCAGCGCGCTGACTTTATCACCGTAGCGACCATCAACGGGGGAAACGGCGGTCAGTGAGGATAATTCCATCGGTAGCAACTCCTGGGATCTTATTAACAATGAGCTAAAATATTTTTCGCCTGTTCAAACAAGCGATTGCGGGAAAACATGAGCTGTAAGCGTCCGCCGCCTACCTGCTGCCATAAAACCGCTGAGCGGATACCTGCCAGCAGCACGGCCCGGACTTTGGCCTGAACCTGAGCGTTTTGCAAAATCGTGGGCGATCCGGTGACCTGAATACGTGGGCCGACCGGGCTGACAATATCGACATAAATGGCGGCCAGTGAACTGAGCATCGTTTCTGATTCCAGTTCAAAGTGCGCCAACTGGCGGTCAAGCTGGTCAAGGCGTTCGCCGAGCTTGCTCATCGCCGCTTTATTGGCGTTGAGCTTGCGCTCCAGCACCATCAGGCTCAATGCGTAGCGCGTTAATTCAGCACCAGGCCCCTGGCGGTTAGCATTCAGAACACCCAGTAGCGTTTCCAGCCCCATTTTCAGGTTGGCTTCATTATTGCCGTAAACCGCCAGCGTAGACGCCGGATTCATCTCCAGCAGGCTGCGTAACGACACTGACATTTCTTCCTGTGCGCAATGACCATCGTGGGCCAGTTGTTGAACAAGGCGTGCTGATTGGCACATTCCGGCCAGTGCCAGCGTAATGTCATAATAATTTTTAGCCACGTTTACTCCTGTAAGCGTTGTTCGCCCGGCAACCGGCTTCAGTTAAGAAGAAATGGCCAGCAGGGCGAATCTGAGGCGACAGATCATGCCACAAAATACACACTAAACACAGTTCGGAATCAGTGCAGATTTGCGAGGTCGATCTGGATAAAATAAATCGGGACGCCGTGAGCGTCCCGTATCAAGATGGTCAGCTTTACAGCGGATGACGCTGTTCGATAATGCCGCCACCGAGGCAGAGTTCACCGATGTAAAACACCGCTGACTGGCCGGGTGTCACTGCGGCGACCGGTGCGTCGAAATGCACGTCAATGCGGTCTTCGCCCAACGGTGTGACGGTGCAGGGGATGTCCTGCTGGCGATAGCGGGTTTTCACCATGCATTTGAAAGGTTCGGTAACGGGTTTACGGTCCACCCAGTGTAGCTGCTGGGCGATCAGACCCACCGACATCAGGCGTGGGTGTTCGGCGCCCTGTGCCACGTAGAGAATGTTATTCGCCACGTCTTTTTCCACTACGTACCATGGATCTTCGCCGCCATCTTTCTGACCGCCAATCCCCAGCCCTTTGCGCTGACCGAGTGTGTGGTACATCAGCCCCTGATGCTGGCCCATGTCCTGACCATCAACGCTTTTAATCGGGCCCGGCTGAGCAGGCAGGTAACGGCCAAGGAAGTCTTTGAATTTGCGCTCGCCGATAAAACAGATACCGGTGGAGTCTTTCTTTTTAGCGGTGACCAAATCCAGCGCTTCGGCAATGCGGCGTACTTCCGGTTTTTCCAGTTCACCCACCGGGAACAGGCTTTGGGCGATTTGATCACTCCCAAGCGTATAGAGGAAGTAGCTCTGATCTTTGTTGCCGTCAGTACCGCGCAGCAAATGGCTGATGCCGTTAAAGTCTTTGCGGCGCACGTAGTGTCCGGTTGCAATGAAGTCCGCGCCTAAATCTTCAGCTGCAAACTCCAGAAAGGCTTTGAATTTAATCTCTTTGTTGCACAGGATATCTGGGTTGGGTGTACGCCCCGCTTTGTACTCTTCGAGGAATAATTCGAACACGTTGTCCCAATATTCCGCCGCAAAGTTCACGGTGTGCAGTTTCATGCCCAGTTTGTCGCACACGGCCTGCGCATCGGCAAGATCGGTGGTGGCGGTGCAGTACTCTTCATTGTCGTCCTCTTCCCAATTTTTCATGAAGAGGCCCTCCACCTGATAGCCTTGCTGCTGCAGCAAATAGGCCGAAACGGAGGAGTCGACGCCGCCGGACATCCCGACGATCACTTTTTTCTGGCTGTTGTCAGACATAATAGTCCCGAAAAACATGAATAAATTGCCCGGTAATGCGGATGTTTTTTTGGCAAATGTCCCACGAGGATGAAGGCCGCGCGCAACAAAACACCACAGAAACCCGGACTACGTAAAAAAGAAAGCGCGCAATTTTATCACGTCGGGCCGGTTGCCGCATCGCTGATTCACAGGGTAGCAACAACCGGTAAGAAAGGTTATTCCGGCAAATTAAAATTGGCCAGCAGGTCCAGTGGATAACGCGCAGTGAGTTGATAACAACGGATGCTTTCCGCCACCAGAGGTGAACGCAACTGCGTCGAGCCGATAATTTCTTCGGCACTGGCCCAGATGCAGCGGTCTATTTCACTGTCCTGCGGCTCAGTCGACGGTTGTAGGTCAAGATCTATCACAAACGCGAAGCGCAGAAAGGGCGTGCCGTCTGGTGCCTGCCATTGATGCAATTTAAGGAAAGATTGCGGCTCAGCATGAATGCCTGTCTCTTCGTACAGTTCGCGCTTAGCGGCGCTGAACAAGGTTTCATTGGCTTCAAGATGACCGGCGGGCTGATTCCAGGTCACTTTGCCATTGACAGTTTCTTCGACAATCAAAAATTGCCCCTGCGACTGCACAACGCAGGCGACGGTAACATGCGGTTTAAACATCTGAGATCTCCTTCCATTGACCGGGTTGTAAATCACCGAGGGTAAATTCACCCATACTAAAGCGGATAAGACGCAAGGTCGGAAAACCCACGTGGGCGGTCATACGACGAACCTGCCGGTTACGGCCTTCATATAATGTTATTTTCAGCCAGGCGGTGGGAATGGTTTTTCGTTCGCGTATCGGCGGATTTCGAGGCCACAGCCACTGCGGTTCTTCTACAACCTCGACGCCTGCCGGTAGGGTTTTTCCATCGTTCAGCGCAACGCCGTCGCGTAATGCGCTGACGGAAGCGACATCCGGCACTCCCTCTACCTGCACAAAATAGACTTTGCCAGTGTGTTTGCCCGGTTGAGTCAGCGCCGCCTGCAGTTTGCCATCGTTGGTCAGTACCAGTAAACCTTCACTGTCGCGATCGAGGCGGCCTGCGGCGTATATGCCTGTTAATGAGATGTAGTCTTTGAGCGTGGCACGGCCTGCTTCGTCGGTAAACTGCGGCAGGACATCAAACGGCTTATTGAAAAGCACCAGTTTACGCGGGCCATGTTGTGGCGGGTGTGTCCGCTCAGGCCGCTTGCTGAAACGGTTAACGTGGTGATTTTTAACAGAGATCGGTTTCATAGGCATTGAAGTCAGGGAGAATTAGCGCATTATACGTGAAAACGGTTTCAGATTGGCGCGCGGACATTATTCAAGTAATATCGATCCGCATCTTACAAATTTTTAACAAAAATGCGCTCGAAGGAGAGGTTAATGGAAAGCAAAGTAGTGGTTCCGGCAGAAGGTAAAAAGATTACAGTTGATGCCCAGGGTAAACTGATCGTTCCTAATAATCCTATTATCCCGTTCATCGAAGGCGACGGTATTGGCGTTGACGTTACCCCTGCCATGATCAAAGTGGTAGATGCAGCCGTTAAAAAAGCCTATAAGGGCGAACGTAAAATTTCCTGGATGGAAATTTACACTGGTGAGAAATCGGTAGAACTGTACGGTCAAGATGTATGGTTGCCAGAAGAGACGCTGGACCTGATCCGCGATTACCGCGTTGCCATCAAAGGCCCACTGACCACACCCGTCGGTGGCGGTATCCGTTCCCTGAACGTTGCCCTGCGCCAACAGCTTGATCTCTATATCTGCCTGCGCCCGGTACGTTATTACACCGGTACACCTAGCCCGGTAAAACGCCCGGAAGACACCGACATGGTGATTTTCCGTGAGAACTCCGAAGATATCTACGCAGGTATTGAATGGAAAGCCGGTTCTGCTGAAGCCGACAAAGTGATCAAATTCCTGCAAGAAGAAATGGGCGTGAAGAAAATCCGTTTCCCACAGGAATGCGGCATCGGTATCAAGCCTTGCTCTGAAGAAGGTACCAAACGTCTGGTTCGTGCTGCCATCGAATACACCATTACTAACGATCGTGATTCCCTGACTTTGGTTCACAAAGGCAACATCATGAAGTTCACCGAAGGTGCATTCAAAGATTGGGGTTACCAGCTGGCTCGTGAAGAGTTTGGTGGTGAGCTTATCGACGGCGGCCCATGGGTGAAAATCAAGAACCCGAACAACGGCAAAGATATCATCATTAAAGACGTGATTGCTGATGCCTTCCTGCAACAGATTCTGTTGCGTCCGGCTGAATATGACGTCATTGCCTGTATGAACCTGAATGGTGACTACATTTCTGACGCCCTGGCGGCGCAGGTTGGCGGCATCGGTATCGCACCGGGCGCTAACATCGGTTCTGATTGCGCACTGTTTGAAGCAACTCACGGCACGGCACCAAAATATGCAGGCCAGGATAAAGTGAACCCAGGTTCAATTATTCTTTCTGCAGAAATGATGTTGCGTCATATGGAATGGTTCGAAGCGGCAGACCTGATCGTTAAAGGCATGCAAGGCGCGATTGCTAAGAAAACCGTGACCTATGATTTCGAACGTCAAATGGAAGGCGCTAAACTGCTGAAATGTTCAGAGTTTGGTGACGCGATGATCGCAAATATGTAATTCGGATTTGCGGATTCACCCAAACGGGAGCTAAGAAAGCTCCCGTTTTTTATTGCTCAACCGTCTTGGGGAATTCACAACATGGACAGCTAGTTAAGGTTGTCATTACCTAATTTAACCACTGCTAAACTATCTTTTATGTAAATAGAGTAGTCTTTATTTGAAACAACCGGAGCTATGTTCTCTTTTACAATGTTTTCAATATTTTGTTTATTGCCCTGTTCGTCACCATAACCATGTGACATTTGTGGTATTCCTTTATTAATGAGTTGAAATGAGGCAAGGAATTCAGTAGCAGGACTAAGGAAATAGCCAATTAGTGGCTTGTTTTCTATTAGCAACTTTGTCCGCTCATTAATATTTACTTGACCCACAGTTCCAATTGATTTTATATTTTTATAGTTAAGGATATCTCTTGCTACCATGCTAAAAACAAAATCCTCGTAATCACGTTGAGATTTTAGAGCGCTACTAAGTTGAGCGCTGAAAGCAAAGGTTGTAATTATAGGGATCAATGCTAAATATCTAAATTTAGGGCAGAGCTCAACGATTAAAATTGCGATGATCACAAACAGTACTGAGAAGGATATCAGTGTTCTTGGCAACACAGGAGCCTCCTGCAGGAAGATAGTTGGTCCCAATAGAGAAAACGAAAAAATAAAAACTGACGCTATGGTGAACGTAATAAATATCAATAACTTTTTTTTGCTGTGGAAAAATTTAGTCATTGAAAATGAAAGCGCGATCAATATAGGTATTGCAAAATAAATATATACAGGACCATGGAAGTAAGATGAAACAAGTTCATAGAGATTTTTTATAGAATTGGATAAGCGTTTTAAACCTTCAGAGTTAGGAGATATTAGCTCTGCGCGCGAGTTGTTTTTAGTGGAAAAAAATAGCATATAACAAATGTAAAAAAATATAAACTCTGCAGCTTTTCTTATGACGAGTTTTATTGAATCGTATGTGGATGAATTATTTCTAATCCCCAGGATCATAATGTCTGCTGCAAGTAATCCGATAAATATGTTTGCACATGGCTGATATAGTGTTAAAGCAGTAATACCTGATATTATTTTTATCGTTCTCTCACGAATTATGCTTTTATCTCTATAAGTATACGCTAAAACGGCTAAGTAGAAGGCAATAGCCATTCCTAAAGAATCATATCTGTAGGCGATATTTTGCAGTATGTAGGGATTGAAGACTAAAAGGGCGGCAACGAAAATTGTGTGTGGAACGTCCATTCTACTTAAATGCTTGCTGAGCAATAAAGATGAAGCACCTAAAAATACGCAAGATGCAAGCATGGTATATGGGAATAGGTCAAGATTATAGTGACCGCTGGCAGAGAGGATTCTCATTAGAATATCTGCCATGGGCCTACCTAAACCACGCCACCCATATTGTCCAGTGATGGCTCTGTCCAAATCATCTCTGTAAAATACCCCCGCGTTGATAAGAGGATATATGAATAGCAGAGCTACCCCCGAGTAGAACGCTAAGGTCTTCTGGTCATTTTTACAAATCATTTAAAATCTCATCTCATCTTTTTATTATGTAACGAGGCCTATGCTTGGTCTCAATATAAATTCTACCGATATACTCTCCCAGCACACCGATTCCGATTAGTTGCACTCCACCCAAAAAGAGTATCGATACTAAAATAGAAGGGTAGCCATGCACAGGGTTGCCAAATGCCAAAGTATCTACGATCATCCAGGTGCCGTATAAGAAGGACATCGCCGCTACGCATAGCCCGATGTATGTCCAAATACGAAGAGGGAGGGTAGAGAATGATGTGATCCCTTCAATGGCTAGATTCCATAGTTTCCAGCCATTGAACTTTGTTTTTCCTGCTATGCGTTCTGCACGGGTATACTCAATAATATCAGTCCGGCCGCCTACCCATGAAAGCACACCTTTCATAAATAGGTTCCGCTCTTGAATGAGTTTAATATTTTCGACCATCTCTCGTGACATCAGGCGAAAATCGCCTACGTTCCCTTCTATTTTTGGGTCACTTATTTTATTGTGAATTTTGTAGAACCATTCTGCTGATTTGCGTTTTAGGTGTCCATCGCAGCTTCGATCAATTCGTTTAGCGAGTACTGTATCCGCTCCCGCTTGCCACTTTTCTATAAGCAGAGGGATAACCTCAATAGGGTCTTGCAGATCTACGTCAATGGGAATTACTGCATTTCCGCTCGCATGCTCAAGTCCAGCAAACAATGCAGATTCTTTGCCGAAATTACGTGTAAAGGAAAGAGCAACCACAAGAGGATCCACTACGGAAAGAGCACGAATAATCGACTCTGTGGCATCTTTACTGCCATCATTGATAAAAACTATTTCAACCTCATAACCTGTGAATCCGTGAAATTCGCGCACTGATTTATAAAAAATTGGTATAGCATCCTCCTCATTGAGTAGGGGAACTACCAGGGAAATTCTCACGCTTTATGACTCCGAAAAACGATGAATTTAGAATAAAAGAACCCGCAAACTAAGCTGATTACTGAAAAGACGATAAGGGTGAATATTGGCTGGATACGGTATGAGTCTGACGCCCATCCTACTGCGTAACTCAGCATGCCCATGAATCCAACGTAAAGCAGGTAACGCAAGGTCGTGGTTTGTGCTTTGAACGTTAATCGTGCATTGGCAAAAAAAGAGAATGAAACCGCGAGCGAGAATGCCGCAAAGTTGCACAAAGCTTGGCTGGTTACACCTATAAATATAAGTACAAAGAATGTGACCCAGTGGATAAGTGTGTTGACTACCCCGACCGATGCATAACGTAAAAAAGTATTCAATCGAAAAATTCGCAAAATTGAGTTTGTAGCATTTTGCCATTGCATGATGCCGATGACAAAACTATATGAGAATTTTCCTGAAGATGGGGGGAATAACTGACCTTGAGTTATGGATCATGGCTGAAAACCAGACGGCCGCCGAAACCAGGTTTCTTGAGAATTTCGTGATGGTTTCAATACCTGTGGCGTAGAGGCCAAAGCCAGGGCTGTCGCCTCGAAATGGCAGACGTTTTTTTGCCCATCTTCTTGTGCAGAAGGGCCGACGGTGGTAAACATTAGCCACTTTTTTCTCCGGGGCCATTACCTTGTCACGTTCATCTTTTTTCAGCGTCTTTTTTCGTCTCGATCTACGTCGCCTGATCCTGATTCTGGCCGTGACCAGTGCTTTTGTGACCCTGGCGAACAGTTTCTATGCCAGTTACAGTGTGCAGCGGCAGTTGCTTATCGACAATACGCTGGAAGCTAATCGGGTTTATGCCACTAAACTTGCATCCAGCACTGAGCTTTTTATCCTTAGCATGCAAAAACAGCTGTCCTACAGCAGCCGTATTGCAGCGGCTAAGTTTGACGATACTGCCGCCCTGCAGGCAGAAACTGCACGTCTGAAATACCAGAGTGACAGTTTTAACTCGGTGGGGATCACCGATGCGCAGGGTTTTATCCGCGCCACATCTCCTGACAGCCTGCAATTAATGGGACGCAAGCTGAGCACCCCCGGTGCCCTCGAAGCCCTGAAACTGCGCCGACCGTTGATCAGCAAGCCCTATATTTCGGCCGCCAATAATCTGGTAATCAATATTTCCACCCCGATCATTACCGCTGAGGGCCTTTACCGCGGATATATTGGCGGCACTATTTACTTACGCCAAAAAAGCATACTTAACGAATTGCTGGGGGAGCACTATTACCGCGATGGTTCCTACATTGTGGTACTTGATCGTAACCGGCGGATCCTCTACCACCATGACCCTGCGCGCATCGGTGAAGTGCTGGCGCCTAAACCGATTACATACGCTGTCAGAAATGTGTCGAATGGCAGCATGACGATGGTCAATACTGTGGGTGAACCCGTATTGGCGGGCTATGCGGTGGTGCCTTCAACCGGGTGGGCTATCATTACGATCAGGCCGACAGACTCGACCCTTAAACCGTTGCAGGGGCTGATGTTTAAGGTGCTGCGTCACTTAACGCCGCTGGCGTTATTAACGCTGTTGTGCGTCTGGATCCTGTCGCGTTTGATTGCGCGACCGCTCCGTCAGTTGGCAAGCAGTGCCAATAACATGGACAAACCGGACATCTCGAATAGCATCCGTTTGATACCCGATTGGTATTTTGAGGCGACGCAGCTCAAGCGTGCATTGCTGGTTGGCATCAGTTTGCTGCAAAAAAAAATCGGCAAGCTGAAGTTTGAAGTACAAACCGATCCGATGACCGGGTTGTTTAATCGACGCGGGCTGGCGAGCGCACTGGAGTATATTCAGCAAATGAAGCTGAATTTTTCAGTAATTGCATTAGATATCGACCATTTCAAAAAGATCAACGATACCCATGGTCATGATGTAGGTGATGAGGTGATCAAGCAACTGGCCCAGCAAATTCGTGCAGGTTCGCGAGAGAGCGATATCCTGTGCCGTAACGGTGGGGAAGAGTTTCTGATGGTATTGCCAGGTACGTCACTTGAAGTGGCAACGTTAATTGCTGAACGTTTGCGCCAAAGTGTCGAAGAAATGCAGATACCACAGGCCAGTAAGATCACCATCTCTTTGGGTGTTGCTGCGGGGGGCCATGGTAAGAATCAGGTCGAGCGGGTACTGAAAAAAGCGGATGAAGCGCTGTATCGTGCTAAGCAGGAAGGGCGAAACCGGGTAGTCTCGCCGTCTTAAACTGAGTGATTAAGTGAGTAAAACGTGGTGCCATGCAGTGAATATGCGACTATTTTCCCGCCGCTTTAGCCTGCTCGGCCTTGGCTTTTGCCGCCATATGATGGCCCACGGCGCAACCGGCCATGGCCCCGAGAACGGCATGATGCTCAAGATGTCCTGCAACTCCGCCAACGACAGCCCCTTTAATGCAACCGGCCGCATGAGCCAATGAGCTTGCTGAAAGCATCAGTGCTAAAGCCAGAGTTGTAACCGTATTTCTTGCCATAAATCTCATCTCACTCTTCATCATGTTAATCCAGTAAACCTGATGGTGAAAATGTCACAGCACGGGACGTTATGCCATTCATCTATCTGTAACCAGGTGCTGCGGTTGTTACGCAAAATTTTCGGCATAGCGTGGTAAACCAGAAGGCATCTGCGTTCGCTTGCCAGTAAAAATAATTATCACAGTTACAACTCGATTCATTAGCACAGGGAGTTGATGATCTGTTGAGTATTGGTTTAATGAATATATTGATGGAGCGCTATCAGCCGGATGTTTACCTCCGGGGGTAAACGGCCACAAAGCACTTTTTCTGTTTCTGCTAAACTTATTAACAAACCTTGTGGTATGCATGGAGCACTCATTCGCTGCCAGTATTAAATGAGGTCATATCCACCAGAACAGAAGGATGCCGCTATGTCTGATCATGACCTTTTGCAGTCTCTGGTAGCGCGTATTGATGCGCTTGAACAACGCGAAAAACAGCTGACCTACGCGTCGAACGCTTATCAGGCAATCCTGACAACTTTACTTGGGAATCTTGATAAAAATACGCGTGATAAGGTGATCACGATGGTCGATCAGGCCCATAATATTGCCTACGCCCGCGCCAACCTGGAACAAAAAGGTAATATCCTGGGGGCGGATGATATTACCCAAAGAATATTCCTGTTTGCTCAGGGAAGGGCGGCTCAGTCTAAATAAGATGGGTGAGTGACGTTGAGGTAACGCTTTTTACTGCGAACCTTCTAATTAATAAATCAGTTTACCGACAATTATCCTCTGGCTACGTGTGTAGCCGGAGGATGAGTGGGTGCATATTCGAGGTGGTCATGCAAAATTTCGTTCTTTTTTATAAAACAATTAGGGCCACAATGATCGAGGCATTACCCCGCCCCGTTGAGTTCGATACGCTGGGGATCATCAACCGGGCGCTGGCTCAGGGGGAACTTGGGGAGGAGGTCATCGGGTGGGCTATCGATAAAGAAGCGAATGCCGATGCGCCAAGCAGCATTTTTGTTACAGCCGCGAATTACGACTACTTTTTTATCGATCACGAAGGAGAAAGAGTCGGGGAACCGTGGCTGGATGCACGGGAACTGATTGCAGACTTTGAAGCCACACTGCACTGGATGGTGATCAACAGCCACGTGTATGGCGATAAAGGCAGTTATGTGGTGCTCGAAAAGTGTCTGCGCACAGTGTCGCCCGAGATTGTGCTTTCAGCCTGACCTGATGCGGGTGATCAGTTACGCATGCGGTTAGTTTTCAACATATTAATCGCAGCACCCAGCAGGACGCGGCGTTTTACCTCTCCGGCTTCGCCCAGTTGGTGACTAAGATACCCGACCAGTGCCTCCGCGTTAAAGGGTTTACCGTGATGATGCAGTTGAATGACGGCATCACCAATAATGCGCGAGACTTCATCCCATAGTGGTTGGATCTCACTTTCCGAGAATTTCATCTTACCTCCCGTTGTGTGATTTATACCCAATTTAGCATCTGGACACGGCGTGGCAAGTCTCGTGGAGCAGGGATTTTTAGCATGTGAAGAAAACAGGGGGCTGATGGCAGGGTGCGAATACGGCTTCCCGGTGGCTGAAGCTTGCCAGAAAGCCGTATGAAAACAGGTGTTACCGATTATTTAATAACGTTTTTAATGCTTAATAACGTATAAATCTTTGGCGTAGATATATCCCAGCGGACTGAGATTGTCATAGCCACCCACATAAGGTTTGACCAGTTTGGCACTTACATACTGGTACAGCGGGATCACCGGTACCTGAGTACTCAAAATATTTTCAGCCTCTTGATAATACTGACCGACTTGCGCTTTGTCGGTTGCATTTAAAGCGTTATCCAGCGCTTTGTCATAAGCGGGATCACTAAACTTCGATGAGTTCTCGCTGTCACCCGTGCGCAGTGTATTGAGGAACGTTGATGGCTCGTTGTAATCGGCAATCCAGGCATAACGTATAGCGTCATAGTTTCCCTGACGCTTGGTATCCAGCATGGTTTTCCACTCCTGATTCTGCAGTGTGGCGTCAACGCCCAGATTTTTCTTCCACATGGATGTCGCTGCGATAGCGATGCGCTGATGTGATTCTGAGGTGTTATACAGCAGATTAAATTTCAGGGGCTTATCAGGGCCATAACCGGCCTCACTGAGCAGTTTTTTCGCTTCAGCGACACGCTGTTCCTGAGTCATTTGCTGATATTTACTTTTCTTAAAATCAAAACCACCGGTGTTATCCGGGACGATATTCCATGCCGGCTTTTGCCCCTGGCCCAATACTTTGCCAGCAATAATGTCTTTATCTAAGGCAAGGTTGAGGGCTAAACGGACGCGGGCATCGTTAAATGGCGGTTTGGACGTATTCAGTGAGTAGTAATAAACACCCAGTTTAGGGCCGACGTGAACCTGACCACCCAACTGTTTTTTCAGTGAGGAAAATTGTATTTCTGGAACCGTTGATGTGATGTCAATTTCGCCGGCTTTATAGCGGTTTACGTCTGCGGTGCCGGAAACAATCGGTAAATACGTGACTTTATTGATGACGGTGTGTTCGTTGTCCCAATAATTAGGGTTGCGCACGGCAACAATGCGTTCGTTGACTGTCCAGCTATCAAGTTTAAAAGGACCGCTGCTGACTAAATTGCCCGGCTGAGTCCATTTATCACCGTATTTTGTAATGGCGGCCTCATTGAGCGGGAAGAGGGTCGGGTGGGCCAGCATACCGAGGAAATAAGAAATAGGTTGATCCAGCGTGACCTCAACCGTGTGTTCATCCAGCGCTTTCACGCCCAACGTATCCGGTTTCTTCTTGCCGTTGACGATATCAACGGCATTAAGCATGTGCATACTGCCGGGATAGGTCGCGTACGGTGAACCGATAGTCGGGTCGACCAAGCGACGCCAGCTGAAGACCACGTCTTGAGCGGTAATGGGTGAGCCGTCAGACCATTTGATATCCGGGCGTAAATGGAACGTCCAGACCTTGTTATCTTTATTCTCCCAGCTTGTGGCTAAAGAGGGATGAGGATTGCCCTGGTCATCAATGATCACAAGACCGGTGAACAGATCGCCGAGAATATTGAATTCCACATCGCTGGAGACTTTGTGGGAGTCAAGGGAAGCCGGTTCGCTGCCGTTGTTACGCACTATTTCCTGTTTTGCTGCCAGTTCAACGCCTGCAGGTACCTGTGCGGCAAACGCGGGAAAGTAAGTAAGGAAAGCACCGGAAAGAAAGAGAGCCAGAGGGATTTTCTTGAAAACCGCTTTACGTCTTTGCATCGTCATTGCCATTTCCTGCCCTGTCAATATAGTTAAATATCAATGAGTAACAGGGTAGTGATACCTTTGGTCGTCATGTTTGGCAATACTTTAGTTACATTTATGTTAAGCAAGGGCCAAGAACAGCATAAAATAGGGGATCTTGGCCTCAGAAGTCGGCATTTTCCTGAGCCGGTGACCAGTAACCATCAATGAAATCTTCAATGGGGTAACATGCCGCGTGGCGTAAACCTTCCTGGTGCATAGCCACCATACATTGTTGCTTGGTATCAAAAGCATCGATGGCTAAATCTTCGCAGCCGCCACCGAGATAACAAATGGTTAATACAAGTGCGAACATAGTTTCCCCTTTTCGCTCCACTCTATTAAGCATAGAAGATTTGCTGTTATAACCACAGCCGGGCCTGTCCGTTTGGCTGATATTTGAGCAGCCTTGGCGGCAACCTTTGAGATAACGAACAGGGCGGGGTAAAAAGAGTACGCGACATGTTATTCTGACGGCCGCAATTTTATGATGAGTGGAATAGAGAAAGGAGCCCGCATGTCTGAGCTATTAACGAAAGAGCAGGAATTTGAATCCGATCTGGTGGCGTGTCAGTTAGTGATTAAACAGATTCTGGATGTGATCGATGTGATTGCGCCGACGGAAGTGCGTGACAAAATGTCGCATCAGCTGAAAAGTATTGATTTCTCACGCCACCCGGCAGGGTCAGATCCTGTGACTAAACGCGCTATCGAGAAAGCCATCTCTCTTATTGATCTGAAATTTACCAAGCACGACAGTTAATCGCGGTATGGTGGAATAGTAAAGAAGGATGCCCGCAATGGCAGGCATCCTGAGCATTATTTTTTATCTACGACTTCATCGACCTGTTTGAAAATAGGACATTTAGCCACGCCGATAATCCCGCTGTCAGTATGCAAATACTGGGAATCGACGATGCCCCTCGCTGTCAAATATTGACACTTAAGCCCCAAGCCTGCGGCATTTTCACTGCTGCCTACCGTCACGCCATAACCTGAAAACAGAAAAACGGCGTAAATAATCGCCAGTACTATGATGGCTTTGATTGCACTCATCAGCAGTATTCCTCTTATTGTATTTCCTGAGGGCCTCAGGATGTTGAGAAGTATAGATGTAATGGATATTTCATCGCTATCCCTCACTGAAAAATACAGGTAATTCTTAGCTGCTTCAGAATGCATAAAAATGACCCTTTACAGGACCATTCAGTGTAAATCTCAGTGCTATTGCTCAGGAATGAGAAGCGGTGGAATGTCCCTGATTCCATTGAAGGGCCGTGTCAGACATTTCTACGACATGTCGTTAAGGAATCCGTGCTCAGGGAGAACATGCAGAATACTTTGTTATAATTTTGTTTAAGTTCCATGGCGTAGGATTAATCAATTATTATCTACGTGTCGGGTGCAGACTTTGAGCCTCAATAAACGCGCTTTAAACCGTAAGCAAGGTGCCGTCAAACTGAAAAGGCCAGTCTTCAATATCAGGAAAATCTTGATGTTCGTGGTTTTTCTGCTTGTCTGCGTCGCGTTGTATCTTCTTGCGCTGAATAGCTATTGTGACCAGGGTGGAAATTTTGATCTGGGTGTCTGTTCGATCACCTCTTTTATCCCCTGGTAGCATTGTGGGCGGAGGTCCTGGAGCCGGAAGCGCTGTTTTTTTGCGAATGTCTTCCCTGACCGAGTTGGAGTGGTAAGATATCCGTTCGGAAAAATTAAGCAGTAGGGTAGTCAATGTTTGATCTCGCAATGGGCCAATCCAGCCTGGCCTCATTGGTGCTGTGTGTACTTTTTGTTTTACTGTTTTTACTGCTGTGGTTTGTTGTCAATCGGGCCAGCGTCCGCGCCAACCAACAAATTCAGCTTTTGCAGGAAATTGCTGATCATCAGCGCCAACAAACTGAGTTGTTGAAAATTTTAGCCGGGCAGGTTGAGGGGCAGGCACCCGTGGAATTGATGGATGATGATTCTGCACTCAGTCTGCGTGGGTTTATTCCAGAAAGGTAATCCTTCGTTTTTGATGAGAGCCCGCCCAATCCCGGCGGGCTTTTCTTTATCTGTACTTTACTGTCACTTCACCGGTCATAAAACTGTCTTAATTTTGTCGTAGCCTCATTGCAACGCAGCAATTTCATATGATGGAAAGACTCATGATTAAATGGTCCGAAGAGAACGACAGTGAAGTGAACCACGGTATTGCCCTGCTGACCGGCGAAGAACCTGAGAAGTGGTATCCCTACGGCGGCGTCAAAGGCAAAGATTATTGTAATAACCCCACCGATGCATGGCCGATCATCTGCGCCAATAAAATCAGCCTTAATGCGACCGAAACACCGGATAAAACCTCCTGGTCAGCACAGATCGTCAGTGAGCAGGGACTCTGGAATGCTCACAGCAACAGACCGCTGCGCGCAGCGATGATCTGCTTCCTGCTAAGTAAAACTTGCGCATAAAGAAAACCGCAGAGATACTCAATCTGTAACAAAGTTGCAAAGAAGTGATTCGAATAAGCGTCGCATAAAGCGATGCGTATCAAGTGATTAATGTTTCCTCATTTTGACAATTGTGTCTAAGGCGGAGTCCATTATGAAGCGCATCATTAAAGGTGATAAAACTCTCTCCCATCTGGTGGTTGCCCATGCAGCCATTGACAGTCACGAAAAAGCTTATGGCACACGACGCCAGGGCTGGCCCTCGACTTACCTGATCAAATATAAAAATGCTCGAGTGGCGGTAGAAGTTGTTACCCGCCGACAATCCTACGTTGCTACCCTTATGATCGGAGCCAGAAATCTCACCAAACTTTGTGCCGAGGCGGCCTGAGGAAAGCCTTAACGCTGTGTATGCAGTAAGACTTTGTACAACTGTTTTCCATTAATACCCAACCGCGCTGAAACTTACCTTTCAGCGCGGTTTTTATTTAACGGTCTGACTCATGCATTGGCCCTGAATACCGTGAACCGCAGAGTTTTTTTGCGGTGAAATGGCCTTTTGAGCACTGAAACCAAAAGCAAAGCGATGTCAAAAGTAACAATGGTCGCCATAACGATGCTCAGCATTAATGCGCTGAGCAGTACGCCAGCCATCAGCATAAAGACCTGCGGCACCCGAGTGCGGCGAAGACGTGATTTGAACCAGAGTGCCCAGTATTGACGCTGCGTGTTAAATCCGTTGTTAACACGTTCGATGAAAAGGCTTGAACGGCTTGAATTGTGCTGAGTCATGTTGCCTCCTTGAGTTACTTATCACCATAACAACATTGTCTTCTTAAGATTTACTTAAGGCGGGAAGGTTGGTCTGTCGGGTTCATGCTGGCCACATTTACATGCACTTTGTGATAAGCATTGTTTGTGGATTTTATGTTATTTAAAGGTTTGGCCTGTGATCGGAACAGGCAACAGCCCGCGCAGTTGTGATTTATTGTCCCGAAACCGCAGGAGTGTTATGACCGTCAAGAATCGCTATTACGATGCTACAAGGGCGCACCATACGCCGGAAGGATTCACCAATCCTGAACCCCATGATCGCAAGGATGGCGACTTTAAACGGTGGCAACGCGAGCGCAAAACGCAGCAATTGCCAAAACCACCCAAGATGGGCTATCAGCAGTTTATTGCGCAGTGGTGGCAAAAAGCGGATTTCAACGGGACAGAAGACCGGCTGTGGTTTCTCGGCCACGCGTGCTTACTGCTCCGGGTTGCTGGGAAAACTGTACTGACCGACCCCGCACTTTCTGACCGGGCATCGCCATTGCGGTTTTACGGCCCGAAAAGAAAGACTCCGGTAGCGGCCAGTGTCGCAGACTTGCCGCAAATTGATTATGTCCTGTTGTCGCATAATCACTATGATCATCTGGATAAGTCGACCATCAAAAAGCTGCTGAAGCGATTTCCGCAGCTGATTTTTATCGTACCATTGGGGATGAAGCGCTGGATGGAACGTCAGGGGGCACACTATGTTGAAGAACTTGACTGGTGGCAGCAGCACAGCATGGGGGGGCTGACTTTCCATGCCGTTCCTGCGCGCCACTGGAGTATGCGGACACCCTGGGATCGTAATCGCTCTTTGTGGTGTGGTTGGGTGGTGAGCAGCGCGGCACTGCGTTTTTATTTCTCCGGCGACAGTGGTTATAGCAATCAGTTTAAAGAGATCGGTCACCGGTTGGGTCCCTTCGATCTTGCTGCCATCCCTATTGGCGCTTATGCACCAAGATGGTTCATGAGTGCACAACATATGGATCCCCAGCAGGCCGTGACGGTGTTTTCCGAGCTAAAATGCCGTAAAGCTGTACCTATTCATTGGGGTGTATTTGAATTGGCCGATGAATCCCTGGATGCGCCTTTACTGGAATTAGCCCAGGCGACGCTGGGGAGAAAGGATATAGGGCCGCATTTTTCACCGCTGAAAATAGGCCAGAGTATATTACCGGACTGAAATGATGTTTGAAGCAGCAGGGAATAAAGGCAGCTCTTTATTGCCTGCTGCATTTTTAATTCGCACAGAAGATCCTATCTTGCATGAGGCCAGGATCACCAGAGGCGGGAAGTCTACTGCGCATAACAAGTTGAGCGTTGAAGGCTTTTTTCTCCATCAATAAATAAAATCGTGAAGTACGTCACGGTTAAATTATTACTTAACATGGTGAATTATATTTATGTCGAAGCGCAGGAGATAGAGAGAGTGATAATACCTGCCACAACAATGTAATCTTCGGAAAATTATTATTTCATCATATTGTCAAAAATTGATGTTGACCGCTATTTCCCTTTTCTCATCAGGACATTTACTTTAGGTTTGTCATTTTTTTGCATTCGGAATTTTTTAACAAAAATAACAGCACCTCTGCACGGTCACGGTGCAGTTTATTCGCTTATCATGAATCTATTGCACCGCAGGCTGAGGGTACGCCTCTTTTGGCTAATGCATAACCCGTCAGTAATGTGACGCCTGCAGCGATCTCAGTGCGGTTTAAAAATGAACAGACTGTTTCTCGCCTGTCTGACACTTTTCTGCCATACAAGGCAGGCAACATAGGGTTGAATGTCATCTGACCAATCTGAAGTGGGTGGGACATCGGGTGTATTCCACGCGCAAAGGGTCCGGTTTACCTCAGTCCTCTGGGGAATAACGTAAAAGATAAAAATTCAAATAAATGTGTTTTTCACGCTTATCGTACGGCATTAAATGATCAATAATCAGGGCGGGTCGTTATTGCTTTGAGTGACAGGCTGATTGAACTGTTAAGCAGAAAAAAGCATGTCTATCAACATATTTCAGCTTAGCAGGAGAGTCACCGCCGCTAAGCAACTCAAATATGTGCGACACATCCATCACTGATTAAAAATGGCTTGCCATCGAATTCAGAGTATGTGATAACGCATCTGGGTAAAACGAGGTACGGTTCTGTATATGTGTGGCATTTTCAGTAAAGAAGACCTGAGTAAAAACGTTATCGTTGAATACCGCTTCTCTGCCGATTTATATCTTAGTGCCTCAAGCAGTAACGACTCTAGTTTGTCTATGTAACGCTTTCGGGCGGTTAAAAACAATCCAAAGGAAATACTCAAGATGGCAAAGATCAAAGGTCAAGTTAAGTGGTTCAACGAATCTAAAGGTTTCGGTTTCATTACTCCTGCTGACGGCAGCAAAGACGTGTTCGTACACTTCTCTGCAATCCAGGGTAACGGCTTCAAAACTCTGGCTGAAGGCCAGAACGTAGAGTTCGAAATCCAGGACGGCCAGAAAGGCCCTTCAGCCGTGAACGTAATGGCTATCTAAGCAGCCTAGCGCTGTAAAAACCCGCCATGTGCGGGTTTTTTTGTCTCTGTCACTTTGGAATGATGATGATACCTGACTGCTGGTTTCTGCCACTGATACCTGGATGTGCAGGGTTTTCAGCCCGCTGGTGGCTATTGCGGCGAAAGCTGGTGTATTTATAACTCTCGCTACCGGATGTGTCAGAAACCGTGCTGCAAATCGTACAGCTACCGGCGTGGTCTACCGATCCAAAGCCAAGTTGATACAGTTTAGCTTCAGCAATGGCTGCAAGGTTCAGATACCGTGGCGAAGGGACCATCAGCGCAGGTGGCAGATCCAGTTCTGTCAGGAACTCATCGACCAACGCCTGACTGACTTCATAACAGCAAGGGTGCGCCGAAGGACCCACTGACGCCACCCAGTTAGCGGTTGAACCGTCCTGATTGATGCGCTCAGCCATTTTCTCAATGATGCCGGCCTTCAGCCCTCGCCAGCCGGCATGAATCACACCAACGCGCTTCCCATCCTTTCTGCAGAAGATCACCGGCAGGCAATCTGCACTGAAAACAGTCAGTAAGATGCCGGGTAACGCGGTATAAAAACCATCGGCCTCTCCACTCTCCTGAGCCGGTTCGACCACGTCAACGATGCGCACACCGTGGACCTGTTTCTTATTGGGGCGTGTCGCTTCAAAGGGTTGCAGTACGTCAGGCAGCAAGGCACCTTTATTGCCAAAACCGTGGTAGGTCCCGGGGATTTGGCTCAGTAAGGCCGAAATATCAGTCATATGAAATCACTTCAAAAGGTAAAGCCACGAGCGCTTAGTGTAGCTGGCTTTTTCGCAATTATGCCAGCAGTTGCAACTGACAGGCGCCTTCTTTAGACTTGACGACATTATGCAGTTTGGCGCCCTGACACATCTTTGGATCCTTCATGAGTTATCAATGCCCGCTTTGCCATCAACCACTTACACTCACTGAAAAACAGTGGCGATGCCCGCAGAATCATCAGTTTGACCATGCGAAAGAAGGGTATGTCAATTTGATGCCCGTACAGCATAAGCGTTCAAAGCAACCCGGAGACAGCCCTGAGATGATGGTGTCACGGCGTCGCTTTTTGGATGGCGGACATTATCAGCCGTTGCGCGATCGCACTGCACAATTACTTGATGAAGTGCTTCCCGCTGATGCTGAGACATTGTTGGATATCGGCTGTGGCGAAGGGTACTACACTACCGAAGTGGCAAGCAGACTCATGCAACACAGGGCTATCACCGTCTTTGGTCTGGACGTTGCGAAAGTGGCTGTACGTAATGCTGCGAAACGTTATCACAACGTGCAGTTTTGTGTGGCTTCCAGCCATCGTCTGCCGTTTGCTGATCAATCTCTCGATGCTGTGTTACGAATTTATGCGCCCTGTAAGGCGGAAGAATTATATCGCGCAGTCAAGCCGGGCGGTCTGGTGTTGACCGTAGCTCCCGGGCCGAGGCACTTATATCAGCTTAAGGCCTGTCTTTATTCAGAGGTGCAACTACACGCAGAAATGGATGAACAGCTGGCAGGATTTGAGCGGATACGCTCGGAGACATTGGCATATCCTATGACACTCAGCGGCACTGAAGCCTTTGATTTGTTGCAGATGACGCCGTTTGCGTGGCGTGCAACACAAGAGATGGGTACGGCATTAAAGAATGAAAGGGTATTTGCCTGCGAAACGGATTTCGTCATCAGATTGCATCAGCGTAATTCTGATGACGCACCAGCAGGAATCTCAGCCGATATAGCCTAAATGTTCCAGCAGGATATTAAAGCCGATACCAATCAGTACCACCCCTCCAAGTACCTCAGCCCATTTACCTAACAGTGGGCCAATAAACCGTCCGAGCATAATTCCGAGGGTGGCCATGATCATGGTCGCCATGCCAATAGCTAAAGCAGTATGAATAATATTGACCTGCAGGAAGGCCAGGCCGACGCCAATCGCCATGGCATCAAGACTGGTACCTACGGCGGTGACCACCAGTATCCAGAAGCCGTGACTGCGTTGACTGGTGCTCTCTTCTTCAGGTTTATTTTTCAGGCCTTCGACAATCATGCGTGCGCCGAGGATAAACAGCAGGGTGAATGCCACCCAGTGATCCCACGCCATAATATATTTGCTGGCGACCAGGCCAATGCCCCAACCGATCAGCGGAGTAATGGCTTCGATCACACCAAAGATGAGACCGGTGCGCAAGGCTTCACGAAAGCGTGGACGATGAAGAGAGGCTCCTTTGCCGATCGACGCCGCGAAAGCGTCCATTGACATGCCAAAAGCCAGAATAAGCGTTGCGGATAAATTCACGAGAGTAACCCCGGCCGGGTATTTCCATATACACGTAACCCACCCCCAACCTTACGACGGAGCTACGCGTCTATGGTCTCGCCAACCTTTCAGGCTGCCCGCACCACGTTTTATTGTTAAAACGAGTATGTTGATACGGGCGTTCTCACACACTTTGCGCAGGGCAAATTGATGTAAAAACCGGCTACTCCCCAAATGACGGCGCAACCTTAACATAATATTTAAATTGAGAACAACAACAAATAAAATAAGGTTTAGGTTTTTTCAGGGTAATGATTTTCATTAAGTACACACATTAATCACATTGATTAAATAATAAACTCACAAACTGTGGACTTAATGATGAATATATATTTGTGGCCAAAGGATATGAATTAAATATAAGGCTATCAAATATAGCCCATTGCATACTTGTTGCAACTCACTGATTTTCAATCATTAAATTATAAATATTCTGTAAGTCATCCATGTTATTTACCCGGATTAATAATTTTCTCTGTTCCAGATCAATCACTAAAACGCCATCTTCTGAAAGATTCATCGCTTTGATACGGTCATAAGTAATGAAAGCATTGGCATAGAAAAAGCCTGTTGTTTTAAACAACAGTTTTGGCCAGCGGATAAATGAAATATAGAAAGCGATCAGCGCCAGGGCGATTAATAAATAGTTGGTTACCGCGGTTCCCTGCGCATTGATGTTGTTGTAGAGCAAAATCGCCAGCAGACCAATGAAGATTATGCAGTCCAGTTTGTTGCGACGACGTAAATTCACCTTCAGGCGGGTGACTCCTTTGTTCATTCCCATCAGGAATTCATCGTAAACGGCATACGCCAGCAGCAGAAGAGAGAAAAGGGCGAGGACGATATCAGTGACGGACATGAAACTTCTCCAGCGGACTTACCGGGTGTGTAACCGGCGGGACAACATGATAGCCCAATCAACGGGCATAAAAAAACCGGGGGAGAGTGTCCCCCGGTTTTGTCTGCGATTAAAGACCTAGCAGGCCAATCCAGTAACCAAAGATACCAATGGCGAAGAAGCCAATGATGATCCACAGGGCATTAACTTTACGACGCAACAACCACATACAACCGAAGGTCAGCAACAGCGGGACCAGGCCCGGCATTAACTGATCGAGGATAGTTTGTACCGTTGTTACCGTCGTATGACCGGTCTGGTCGGTTATCCTCGATACCACTAATGGAATATTGACGTGCGTCCATTTGTTAACCAAGGCCCCCATGACAAAGAGGCCGAGAATTGACGCCCCCTCAGTCAGTTTTTGCAGGAAACCGCCGCCCATATCGTTAACGATATTGACACCTTTGGTGTAGCCGTAGGCTACACCGTAATAGCGGGTCAGCAGGCGTACCAGGTTAAACAGGATGAAGAACAGCAAAGGTCCGAGCAGGCTACCGCTCATCGCGATACCAGCACCGAGGGCTGCGAACACCGGGCGAACAGTACCCCAGAAGATCGGGTCACCGACACCGGCCAGTGGGCCCATCAGGCCGACTTTCAAGCCGTTGATTGCCGCATCATCAATCGGCGCACCATTGGCACGTTGTTCTTCCATCGCCAACGTCACGCCAAGCACAGGGGCTGCAACGTAAGGATGGGTGTTAAAGAACTCCAGATGGCGTTTGATCGCCGCTTTACGTGCGTCGTTATTTTCAGGATAGAGACGACGAATCGCCGGTACCATGCAATAACAGAAACCCAGTGCCTGCATACGTTCGAAGTTCCATGAACCCTGGAACAGATTCGAGCGCAAGAACACACCACGAATATCACCCGGTGTCAGTTTTTTTTCTGGGGTTTGGCTAACTGCAGTTTGATCAACCATTTCTTTCACCCTTAATCCAATTCGTTATCGAGATCGTTAACACCCTGTGCTGGTCCCGCTGCATGTGCAGACTTGTTGTATTTAGGACTCAACTGGATGTACAGCACTGCCATAACCACACCAATCACACCCAAGGCAACCAGGTTGAAGTTAGTGAAAGCAGCGGTAACGAAACCGAGGTAGAAGAACGGCATCAGATAGCCAGCGCGCATCATGTTGATGACCATCGCGTAACCGACAACGACAATCATGCCGCCTGCGATGTTCAGACCATTGGTGACGACCTCTGGTATAGAAGAGAGCATAACCTGAACAACTTCGGTACCCACAGACACAGCCACGATAACGGCAGGAATAGCGATACGCATTGCCTGCAGGATCAGCGCCGAAACGTGGATCCAGGAGAGCGTACTTAAATTACCGCGTTCTGCGGCGCTGTCAGCCGCGTGCTGGAAGGCAACGGTGATAGTACGAACGATGATGGTAAGAACCTGGCCTGCTGCTGCCAGTGGGATAGCAAGGGCGATACCCGCGCCGACCGACTGACCGCCTGCAATAACCAGAATGGTTGAAATTATCGACGCGAGGGCGGCATCGGGCGCCACGGCGGCACCAATGTTCATCCAACCCAAAGCAATCATTTCCAACGTACCACCGATAATGATCCCGGTTTTCATGTCGCCGAGAATAATACCGATCAACGTACAGGCCACCAGCGGACGGTGGAACTGGAACTCATCCAGGATGGAGTCCATCCCGGAAATACATGCAACAATAAATATCAGCACAATCTGTAGTGTGGTGATCTCCATTGCACTTCTCCTATGACCAAAAAACGCTGAGTAAAATAAGCTCATCAAAAACAGACAACGTTGAGGGAGTCCGCGACTTTAATTCGCTGAGTTTATTAATTCATCTTATTAATGAGATCCATCATCTTCACACGGCTATCAGAAGAGACTTTACGCACCTCAAGCTCAATACCTTTTGCATTCAATTGATTGAATGCATCGATATCTTTTTTATCGACGGACACGGCGTTAGTCACCTGAGTTTTACCCTGACGGAATGCCATACCACCGATATTCACCGAGGTGATGTTCACGCCGCCTTCCACAACGCGCAGGACGTCGGTTGGGTTGGTGAACAGCAGCATCACGCGGTCGCCAGCATATTTTGGGTTGTCATACACGCGGATAGCTTTAGCCACATCAACAACGTGAGCAGTCACACCCGGAGGGGCAACCTGAGTCAACAATGTTTTACGCACGTGGTCAGCAGCCACTTCGTCGCTGACAACAATGATGCGGTTAACATTGGTTTCTTTGGTCCAGCGAGTAGCAACCTGACCATGAATCAAGCGGTCATCGATACGGGCCAGGCCGATTTTCATATGGTCATTAGGGCCCGTTGGCTTAGCGGGTGCAGTAGCCTTAGGGGCAGAAACAGCGGGTTGAGCTGCAACGGGTTCAGCCGCTGGCTCAGGCGTTTTCAGGGCTTTGACACCAACACGGCCGGTCTCAACGGCGATGGCAACCAATTCCGCAAAGGACGGATTGTCGTCACGTGCCATAAAGGTTTCCGCCAGCATGGGAATATTGACCCCGGTGATGACTTCATAGTTTTCTTTATCGACAACGATACGGCTGGCGGCATTAAACGGGCTGCCACCCCAGGTATCGACCAGAAAAAGAACGCCGCTGCTGGTATCAAGCCCGCCCAGCTTTGCCGTGTATTTCTCAATCAGTGTTTCGGCATTTTCGCCCGGAACGAAATCGATAAAGGCAACGTTGTCTTGTTCACCTAAAATCATTTCCGCTGTCTTCAGCAGCTGTTCTGCTGCTGACCCGTGCGTGCCGATGATAATAGCAATACTCACTCGCTACCTCCTCTGTTAACCCTATAAGGGTTATGCACATAAGTGATGGTGCTGATTTCATCCGCCGCTTTTTATTCCTTCAGCGAATGTTTGCTGTCCCTGCGCTCTGTTCTTTGAGTGACTGACTCAAGAACGTCCTTGCGTTTAAGGCGTTACTTTCTGATAAACAATAAAAAGGCTGTAGTGCAGAACCTCAACAGGTTGTGCGACCCGATTTATTTTAGTGTGTGAAAAAATAAATTTTGTGACTTCTGTCTGCTATTGAAATACCTGAAGTGAATGCGTTACCACATTGCATATAAAAACAGCATAGGTGTTACAAAACGATGCTGCCGGTAAAAAATCGTTCTTTTCGAGATTAATGATTCCTGATAGAGTTGTTTTCCCAATAATTGAACAGGAGTATCGGGCCTCAGCCCTCCCTATGGACTGTCACCGACGTCACTTATCCTCTATTTATTCACCTCTTTTTTCCGGCAACTTCACCTTATCAGGTCGGGTTATCGTCGCATTGAAAGCGTTTCCATTGATCCCCACAGATCACTACCCACAGACAATGTCTGGCGGGAACGTATTGCGTCTTATTTCTCTCACTGCTCATAACGGGACCTGATATGGAATTTTTAATGGACCCTTCAATTTGGGTCGGTTTGCTGACACTGGTCGTACTTGAAATTGTTCTGGGTATCGACAACCTGGTGTTTATTGCCATCCTTGCTGACAAACTGCCGCCAAAGCAGCGTGATAAAGCGCGCATTATTGGTCTGTCGTTGGCGCTAATCATGCGTCTTGGTTTGTTATCGCTGATTTCCTGGATGGTTAAACTCACCACGCCGCTGTTTAACATTGCGCAGTTTAGTTTCTCCGGGCGCGACTTGATTTTGCTGCTGGGCGGGATCTTTCTGTTGTTCAAGGCCACGACCGAGCTGCATGAGCGGCTGGAAGGGCATGAAAGCCACGGCACTAATAATCGCGGTTACGCCAGTTTTTGGTCAGTGGTGGCACAAATCGTTGTGCTTGACGCCGTGTTCTCTCTCGATGCGGTGATCACCGCTGTCGGTATGGTGAACAATTTGGCGGTGATGATGACGGCGGTGGTGATCGCCATGGGCGTGATGCTGTTGGCTTCCAAATCGCTGACGCGTTTTGTGAACAATCATCCAACCGTGGTTGTGCTTTGTTTAAGCTTCTTGTTGATGATCGGCCTGAGTTTGATTGCCGAAGGTTTTGGTTTCCATATTCCAAAAGGCTACCTGTACGCTGCAATCGGTTTCTCAATCCTGATTGAGTTGTTCAACCAGATTGCCCGCAGAAACTTCCTCAAGAGTCAGTCGAATCGGCCTATGCGTGAACGTACCGCCGAGGCTATTCAGCGACTGATGGGGGGGAAGCGTCAGCATGAGGATGAAGATGACGAGCAGGATCAGAAAAAACCAGGTAAAGAAACCTTCGCCGAAGAAGAGCGCCACATGATAAGCGGCGTTCTGACGCTGGCCTCACGTTCGCTGCGCAGCATCATGACCCCGCGTACCGAGATCTCTTGGGTAGACTGCGAGCGCTCCCCGGCGGAGATCCGTATGCAACTGCTGGATACGCCGCACAGCCTGTTCCCGATTTGCCGTCACTCCCTTGATGACGTAATCGGCGTGGTGCGTGCTAAGGATCTGTTGGTGGCTCTGGAGAACGGTGAAAACATCGTGGCCTTTGCTGAAAAGACGCCTCCAATCGTGGTGCCGGAGACCATGGATGTCATTAATCTGCTGGCGGTCCTGCGTAGGGCGAAAGGGCGTCTGGTAGTGGTGAGCAACGAGTTTGGTGTGATTCAGGGCCTGGTAACACCGCTTGACGTGCTTGAGGCCATTGCCGGTGAGTTTCCTGATGAAGATGAAACCCCCGATGTCATTGTTGATGGTGACGGCTGGATCGCCAAAGGCGGGACCGATCTGCACTTGCTGCAGCAGGTACTCGATACGACCGACCTGGTCAGCCCGACGGCAGATTACGCGTCCCTGGCTGGTTTCCTGCTCTCCCTGTCGGGGCAGATGCCAGAGGTTGGTGAAATCATCAGCATGCCGCCGTTGACCTTCGAGATCCTCGACGTCTCGGAGTACCGCATTGATCGGGTACGCATTACCAAGGCCAAGATGGATGAGTGGCGCGAAGACGAATAATTCTGTTATTGCGAACTTGCATGAACATCCACGGCGACTTCGGTCGCCGTTTTTTTTGCCTGTTAGCCATTTCTGGCCGGAGAGAAGGGGACAGCCATACCCTCTTTTTCATATCGCTCAAGCCATAACGGAAAAATATCAATTGGCATTGGGCGGGCAAAATAGTACCCCTGTAAAGAGTCAACCTCGCGCTTACGCAGATATTCAGCCTGTTCGCGGGTTTCCACACCTTCGGCAATGAGCTTTAGTTTCAGCCGCTGCGCCAGGGTGATGATGGTATCAGTGACCGTGGCGTTGATAGCGTCGGTGCCAATGGATGCCGTGAAGGCGCGGTCAATCTTCAGAACGTCGGGATTGAGGGTTTTCAGGTAACTCAGTGAACTGTGTCCCGTACCGAAATCATCTATAGCCAGCATAACGCCCATCTCTTTAAGGGCCCCGATTTGTTCACTGCTCAGTTCTTGCAGGCGGGTGCGTTCAGTGAGTTCCAGCATCAGCGATAGCGCAGGGGCTGCTGATAGCCATAACTGACGAATATCATCGACGATCACCATGTCGTCAAAGTGCTGAGCGGCAACGTTGATGCTGATGTAAAAATCGGGTCTGGCCGGAAAAAGTGCCAGATTCCCACTCACCTGTTTGAGCAAATAGCGGGTCAGAGAGATGATCAGACCGTGTTGTTCAGCCAGAGGTATAAATACATCCGGCGATACCCACTCCTGGCGGCGATTCTTCCAGCGCATCAGCGTTTCCACGCCGACACAGCGGCCGTCAGCGCTATCGATGATCGGCTGGCAGTAAACCTGGAATTCACGATGAGAAATGGCATGGCTGATAGGATAGGCGAGACTGATACGACTGCCGGACAGCAGGTAAATAGCAAATGCGGTCAGCAGACTGATGAGCAGTGATAGCGGCAGATGAGCCGGTAGTTCACTCCAGGCTAGCGTCGCAGCGTCATTACCATAAATGGAGACGGAGAAATCATAATTGTTGGAACTTGAGGAGAGTATCGGCGTTTGATCCAGGGCATCGCTTGGCGCGATCTGATTTTTATCGTACTCAAGACTGCTATTCATCACATTCAGCACAATGCTGCTGGCGTAAGGAGGCTGAGGTTCAAGCAGGAAATTCGCCAGTACGCCGATGTTATAAACAAACAGCAGGCCGCTGCTTTTGTCACTGGCTTGTGCACGCCATAACACTAACGTAGGAATGGCGTTGGACATATTATCTGAAGCGCGAAGCTGGAGGTGGCTCGCACCGAGCGCGAGTTGAGGTAGCAATTGGTTGAAATCATAATTCACCGTGCCTGAAAGGCTGGAGCACAGGATTTTGCCATTTCTGACCACTGCAATAGCCCGAAGGGTCTGTAACCGGGCTACGACCTGCTGCAACACAGGTTGCTGAGTGGAGCAATTCTGTCCAGACTGAATGAGTTTGTCGAAGGAAACGGCGTTGGCAGGCTGTAAAAGGGTTTCTAATTTTTGAATCGTATGTCGGGCAACCCGTTCCTGATCCTGGTTGATTACCCGCGTTTGTTCGTAAATACGAATGCCGAGAGTCAGAATGAGCGTCAGTAGTCCCATCCCCGCAGCCAGAGCCAGGCGATAGTAGCGATATTTCGCGAGCGCAATCTGGTTGAAAGGCATCAGGCTAATCCTTGTATTTCAATATTTTGCGCAAGTGTGACGTTGTCACTTAAAACGACCCCTATGTTTACCTTTACTGGTTATAGTAGCTTATGGTTTGTTGGGTTTTCGTAATCTGAAAATATGAGGCAATCTGTGTTTCGCAAAGCAATCAGAATGCCGCAGCACCGAGGTCCAATGCAAGAGCCGGGGAAGAGTTTTCCTGATAATACAGAGGGTTTTTGTTAATAGAGGTGATCTCACCGTACGCGCTGCAGTGTGGAATATTTCCTGCGGCAGCATCCCGGTTTTCACCAAAGAAAAGGGATGCTGCTGACAGGCTACAGGTGCGACTGATTAGTCACATTGTACTTTAATGGCCAGACCACCACGGGAAGTCTCGCGGTATTTAGCGTTCATGTCCTTACCCGTTTCGTACATCGTCTCGATAACCTTATCGAGGGATACCCGTGGTTCACTGGTACGGCGTAATGCCATACGCGCCGAGTTGATCGCTTTCACTGAGGCAATCGCATTGCGCTCAATGCAGGGAACCTGCACCTGACCGGCAACCGGGTCACAAGTCAGCCCGAGATTGTGCTCCATGCCAATTTCTGCGGCAATGCAGACCTGAACCGGGCTTCCACCCAACAGCTCCGCCAGTCCTGCCGCTGCCATTGAGCAGGCTACGCCCACTTCACCCTGACAACCGACTTCCGCGCCAGAAATTGATGCATTCATTTTATACAGAATGCCAATGGCTCCCGAGGTGAGGAAGTAGCGCAGATAGATATCCGGGCTGACCGATTCAATAAACTGGTCATAATAGGCCAGCACGGCCGGCACAATCCCGCAGGCGCCGTTGGTCGGCGCGGTGACGACACGCCCCCCTGCGGCGTTTTCTTCGTTCACCGCCAGTGCGAACATATTGACCCAGTCAATCACGTTCATCGGATCATTGGACAGCTTATCGTTAGAGACCAGCATGCGACGCAGGGCAGAGGCACGGCGCGGCACGCGCAGCGGGCCAGGTAAAACCCCTTCGGTATTCAGACCGCGATCGATACAGGCCTGCATGGTGTGCCAGATAGTCTCGAAATATTGCTCGATCTCTTGCTTGCTGTGCTGCGCCAGTTCGTTTTGCATCATCAGTCCGGACAGTGACAGCCCGGTCTCTTTGCATTTTTCCAGCATTTCACTGGCTGAATTAAAGGCATAAGGTACGCTGACCTCATTGAGAACCGGCTGGCCGAAATGCTCGTCATCAACGATGAAACCACCACCGACGGAGTAATACGTTTTGCTGTAAACCAGCTTGTCACCGGCAAACGCGTGGATTTGCATCGCGTTTTCATGTTTAGGTAAATTCTCTCCTCGGAACACCATGCCGGTATCGCGTGGGAAATCCACTTCATGATGGTTTTCACCTAACGGCAGGCGCTGGCGCTGCTCAACATCGCGAATAAAATGCGGAATGCCGTCAATATCCACGGTATCGGGTTTATTCCCCGCCAGCCCAAGAATAATGGCGATATCGGTGTGGTGCCCTTTACCGGTCAGCGAGAGTGAACCGTAGACGTCCACGCCCACACGCGTCACGTCAGCCATCATGCCCTTTTCGAGCAGGTCATCAGCGAACTGTTTGCCGGCTTTCATGGGGCCCAGAGTATGGGAACTGGAAGGGCCAATCCCGACCTTGAACATGTCGAAAACGCTAATCACGTCGAATACTCCTGTTTTGGGTGATGGCACTGAAATGAATGCCATGCCCGGATAAACTTACTGTGTAACACTTAATTGATAGTGGATTATCGCAGTTTTATGCGCGACTTAACACACAGTCTAAAAGGGCTTGTGACGGAAAGTGGCTTTTTTCGCATGAAATAAATTAATTTGATGCAAAAATGTGACGCGCTTGTAAATTATCAGCCCAAAACATTGAATATTCAGACCTGAATTTGTTCGGCCAGACGCCGGATAATCGCGGCGGTTAACCCCCAGACAAATTGCTGGTGATACCACGAGAGATAAATGCGGTGGTGAACGCCTGCCCGATGAATATCAAGTGGATGATAACGAGCGAGATTGAAGGCGACGTCGAGGGGGATTTCGAACAACTCTGCGACCTCGTCTTCGCAGGGATGCAACGGCACATCCACCGGCAATAACCCGACTACGGGGGTTACCTGAAAGCCGCTGCTGCTGTCGAGTGGGGCAAGAGTCCCCAGCACATTGACTTCAGAAGGTGGGATTGCCACTTCTTCATGCGCTTCCCGCAGTGCGGTAAAAATCAATGAAGGGTCAGACGCATCGGCAGCGCCGCCGGGGAAGGCTACCTGCCCGGCATGCTTGCGCAGAAAATCTGAACGTCGGGTTAGCAACAGCGTCGGCTGCTCGCGGCAAATAATCGGAATAAGCACTGCGGCATGGCGATGGCCACGAACCGCAGACCGCTGTGTGGCGGGTAACTGCAACTGAAAGCGGCGTACGAACTCCAGCACGGCGGGGGAGTAACGCGGTGATGGCTGCGACGTTTTAGAACTCATCAAGGCTGAGGTTCTCCCAGTTGCGGCAAAATGCGCGCGACCTTATCAAAAGTTTCCTGATATTCAGCCTGTTCTTCACTATCGGCCACGATCCCGCCACCAGCCCAGCAATAAATCTTGCCCGCCTCTGTTAGCAACGTACGGATGGTGATATTGCTGTCCATTGTGCCGCAGCAACTGATATAGGCGATGCTGCCACAGTACGCATTACGGCGATGAGGTTCGAGCTGTTCGATAATCTGCATGGCGCGCACTTTCGGCGCGCCGGTGATCGAACCTCCGGGGAAGCAGGCGCGCAACAGGTGGCTGGCATGACACGTTGGCGGCAATTGCGCAGTAATGGTACTGACCAGATGATGTACCGCCGGGAAAGGCTCGACCACGAACAGTTCCGGTACGCGCACGCTGCCCGGCGCGGCCACGCGGCCGATATCATTACGCAGCAAATCGACAATCATCAGGTTCTCGGCGCGGTCTTTCTCGGAAGCAGCAAGGCGTAGTGCTTGCTCTGCGTCGGCCTGCTTATCCGCCAGGCGGGGCAAGGTGCCTTTAATAGGGCGGGTTTGTACCCGCTGGTTTTCCAGCCACAGAAAGCGTTCAGGCGAAAGGCTGAGTACGGCATTTTCTGGCAAACGAATAAATGCTGAGAAGGGAGCGCGGTTGGCGGCGTTGAGCGTGACAAAGGCCTGCCATTCATCGCCGGAATAACGGGTGCTGAAACGCTGCGCAAGATTGATCTGGTAGCAGTCGCCGCTGTGCAGATAGTCCTGAATCTGGCGGAACTTTTCACCGTACTCTTCACGACTCATATTGGCCTGCCAGCCGCCGTGCAGCTTGAAAGGCTTGAATTCCGCGGGTGACGCGTGCTGTTCCAGCCACGCCAAACGCGTTGGCACATCCCCGTGGCACACCAGCGTCAGGCACTGTAAATGGTGATCGGCTATCAGTGCCCAGTCATAAATTCCCACTGCCATGTCGGGTAAATCGATATCGTGCCGTGCCGTAGTCGGCAGCGTTTCGACGCGGCGGCCAAGATCATAGCCAAACAGACCCAGCGCTCCCCCAAGAAAGGGATAATCAGGGTGCGGCTTAGCCTCAAGTCCGGACTGCGCCAACTGCTGCTCTATCAGAGCGAACGGATCGGTATCGCTAAATCCCTCACTGTCCGGTGTGACGACCTCTGTCTGTGTGTCCCGCGTCGTCAGTGTGATCAAAGGGTCGGCGACCAGAATATCGAAGCGGTTATGCACATGCTTAGCCGAACCGGAATGCAGCAGCATGGCCCAGGGCAGCGAAGAGAGTGGGGCAAACCGTGTAAGCAGGGCATCAGGCTGATATTCCAGCGGGTAAAATGTGACAGATTGAACAGGTTGCATGGACGTTTTCACGGTTCTGGCGGATTGCGGGACAGGCTGTGATCCTAGCATAAATTTCTGCGGCATAGGCCAGAGGAAGAAGAAGGCGTATACTGTCTGGTCAATCATGGCAGTTGCGCATAACCCGCGCGGCTTCCACCCGATTTCCAGCTATAACCCAGATACAGGACACTCCCATGCTGACAGGTATGCCTTCACTTTCACACAGCGAACAGGAACAGGCCGCCGACCGTATCCGCGATATGATGGCCGGCGGAATGAGCAGTGGCGAAGCCATTGCCACGGTAGCAGAGGAAATTCGCGCTAAGCACAAAGGCGATCGCGTTACCGTTATTTTTGACGACGAAGACGATTAAGCGTCCGTCTTTCATCGAAATCGGCAATAAAAAACCGGGTCCCTTGCAGGCCCGGTTTTTTTATAACGTAACAATGAATGCGCAAATGCGGGAGATCAGCCTTTTACCACTACCGCCGTCGTGGCCTGTTTGGCCGTTTCTACTGCCTGCTCAACGCTGTCTCCAATGGCTAACGCTACACCCAAACGGCGCTTGCCCTGAATCTCGGGCTTACCAAACAAGCGTATCTGATTTGACCCAGCCAGTGCCTGCTCCAGTCCACTGAACGAGACGTTATAACTGTTCAACTCAGGCAAGATAACCGCTGAGGCTGATGGGCCAAACTGGCGAATTTTCCCGATCGGCAGACCGAGGAAAGCGCGGACGTGCAGTGCAAACTCGGACAAGTCCTGTGAAATCATGGTTACCATACCTGTATCGTGAGGACGCGGAGATACCTCGCTGAATACCACGTCATCGCCGCAGATAAACAACTCAACGCCAAACAGGCCTTTGCCACCCAGCGCTTTCACGACGCTTTCCGCGATGTCTTTGGCACGTTGCAGTGCCAGTTCGCTCATCTGCTGTGGCTGCCAGGATTCACGATAATCGCCGTCTTCCTGACGATGCCCGATCGGCGCGCAGAAATGAATGCCATCGACGGCGTTGATGGTCAGCAGGGTAATTTCAAAATCGAACTTCACCAGCCCTTCAACAATCACCCGTCCGCCACCCGCACGGCCGCCTTGCTGGGCGTAGTCCCACGCCTGTTGCAGAGTTTCAGCGCTGCGGATCAGGCTTTGGCCTTTACCGGAAGAACTCATCACCGGTTTGATAATGCACGGGTAGCCAATTTCATTAACGGCTGCGCGAAAAGCCGCCTCATCATCAGCAAATTTATAGGTTGAGGTCGGCAGTTGCAGCGTTTCAGCCGCCAGACGGCGGATACCTTCGCGGTTCATCGTCAGGCGTGTCGCTTCTGCGCAAGGCACCACGTTATGTCCCTGCTTCTCCAGTTCCACCAGCATGCTGGTGGCGATGGCTTCGATTTCAGGCACGATGAAATCCGGACGTTCGCTTTCGATAACCTGTTTCAGTGCGTCGCCATCGAGCATATTGATCACGTGGCTGCGGTGAGCGACTTGCATCGCTGGCGCATCGGCATAACGGTCAACGGCGATCACTTCCAGGCCAAGGCGTTGGCATTCGATGGCCACTTCTTTACCCAGTTCGCCGGAGCCCAATAACATGACGCGAGTCGCGCCAGAGCGCAGTGCAGTACCGATGGTTAACATAGCTTCGTACCCAGATCTGTGATGGTTGAGAATATGTGATTGTGCAGCGTACAGGTCGCTCTGCTCCCGCGTACCTGCATAAGTCGGCCGCAGTATATCCGAAAAAAGCAGGTACGAAAACGATTGCGCGGACCCTGTTTCGCCGGGATGCTAACGTTAATTCTGGGTTTTTTACCTACGATACCCGGTGAATAAGGCAGTGAAGGCTCGTCTCTGTTATCATTTACGCCAAACCATGGCGTCATGTTTTCTGCCGCTGCCCCGAATTTTCTGCCTTATATAAAGAGTTATCGCCTTGAGCACGCATTCATTTTCCGTCCTGACTTTGCCCGCTGAGCAACTTTCTAACCTGACCGAACTGGGTTATGCCGAAATGACGCCGATTCAGGCTGCGTCGTTGCCAGCCATTCTGCAAGGGCAGGACGTCCGCGCGAAAGCCAAAACCGGCAGTGGCAAAACCGCTGCTTTTGGTATTGGCCTGCTGGATAAAATCACTGTCAGCCAGTTTGTTACCCAGGCGTTGGTTCTGTGTCCGACACGTGAATTGGCCGATCAGGTCAGCAAAGAGCTTCGCCGTCTGGCGCGCTTCACGCAGAACATCAAAATCCTTACCTTGTGCGGTGGTCAGGCTATCGGGCCTCAGCTCGAATCGCTGGTGCATCCGGCACATATCATTGTCGGCACGCCGGGGCGTATTCAGGAGCACCTGCGTAAAGGCACGCTTAAGCTCGACCAGTTGAAAGTCCTGGTACTTGATGAAGCGGACCGCATGCTGGACATGGGTTTCAGTGAAGATATTGAAGATGTAGTGAGCTACGCGCCGCAGGATCGCCAGACATTGCTGTTCTCAGCGACCTACCCGGACGGTATTGAGCGCATCAGCAACAAATTCCAACGCCAGCCACTTAACGTGGAAATTGAAGGCGATGATGACATTGCAGACATCAAGCAGGTGTTTATCGAAACCGATCGTCATCAGCGTCTGGCTCTCCTCACGGCTGTGTTGTATCAGCATCAGCCAGCTTCCTGTGTCGTGTTCTGTAACACCAAACGCGACTGTCAGGAAGTGTACGAAGCGCTGGGAGGTAAAGGCATCAGTGCGCTGGCCCTGAACGGTGATCTTGAGCAGCGTGACCGTGATCGTGTGCTGGTGCGTTTCTCCAACGGCAGCTGCCGTGTGCTCGTCGCGACCGACGTCGCTGCGCGTGGGCTGGATATCAAACAGCTGGGTCTGGTGATTAACTACGAGCTTTCCTTTGACCCTGAAGTCCATGTTCACCGCGTTGGCCGTACAGGTCGTGCGGGTACCAGCGGTTTGGCAGTCAGCCTGGTTACTCCGCAGGAGATGGTGCGGGTTCATGCACTGGAAGATTACACCCATCAGACCGTGGTCTGGCAGCCAGCAGCACAGGTACTTTCCGCTGTGCCAGAGGCGCTGGATGCAGAGATGGCAACCTTATGCATCGATGGTGGCCGTAAAGCCAAAATCCGTCCAGGTGATATTCTGGGGGCGCTGACCGGTGAAGCGGGGCTGACGGCGGCTGAAGTGGGTAAAATCGATATGTTCCCAATTCATGCCTACGTGGCGATCCGCCAGAAGAGCGCCAAAAAAGCGTTACAGCGTTTGCAGGAAGGGAAGATCAAAGGTAAGAGCTGTAAGGCCATTATTTTACGTTGAGATACCCCCCATGCCTGGCGTTGCATCCCCGTTAACAACGCACAAACCCGTTAGACAGGTTTGCGATGCAACGCCAATTGTTTAGGGCATCAGCGATATTTACCGCCATCATGTTAACGTTGTGTTATGTCCTTGTCTGGGATTATTATGTTCTTGTTAATGATGACCTCATGCGGAATAAGGATATTAATCCGTGCAGGGGCCACAAGGACTGACAAACGCGAACAGGAGACGGTACATGAAAAAAGTAATAATGGGTGCATTAGTAGCAGTAGCGGGATTGAGCAGTGTGATCCACGTCGCGCAGGCGGCGGAACCTGAAAATCGTACCGCGACGATTGCGCCTTGTGGTAATGCCAGCAAGGATGAAATTGCGGCAATGGTAAAACGTGATTTCCTGCAAAATCGCATTACCCGCTGGGATGCTGACAAAAAGACTCTCGGTACTTCTACACCTGTCGTTTGGATTTCGCCCGACAGCATTACGGGTGACAATGCGAAGTGGAATATTCCGGTTAAAGTCCGCGGTGATCATACCGATAAAACGTACCCGGTAACCCTCAATTGCCAGCTTGGGGAAATTACCTACGGCAGTCCGCAATAACCCCTTACTCACAACGATCAGCGTCGCCATGGCCCAGCCTGTCGGCGCTTTTTTTATGACGACCTCCTGCGCTGAAAACCCCTTACCGCTTGGTTTCCCTGTATAAACCTGTCACTCTGGCAGCATTATCATGAACATTGAAAGAAGGCGAGATGATGACACCTCCGAAGGCTGAAAAACGCCCAAAAACGCTGAGTATTCATGGCGAAACCCGCATCGATGACTATTACTGGCTGCGCGACGATGACCGCACCGATACCGATGTGCTGAACTATTTAACCGCTGAGAATACCTGGACTGAAAGCGCGCTGCAGCCGCACCAGGCGCTACGCGAAACGTTGTACGAAGAGATGGTAGCGCGCATTGCTCAGCAGGATCACTCCGTTCCCTATGTTAAGCATGGTTTCCGCTATCAGACCCGCTATGAGCCGGGTAATGAATATGCGATTTATTTGCGTCAGCCTGCCGCTGAAGGTGAAAACTGGCAGACGCTGATTGATGGTAACGAGCGGGCCAAAGAGAGTGAGTTTTACACACTTGGCGGCCTAGACATCAGTCCGGACAATCAGCTTATGGCCGTGTCGGAGGATTTTCTCTCACGTCGCCAGTACGATATTCGTATCAAGAATCTGACCGACGACACTTGGGCCGATGAGGTACTGAAAAACACTTCGGGAGGCAGCGAGTGGGCTAGCGATTCTCAGACGCTCTATTACGTGCGCAAACACAAAAAAACGTTGTTGCCCTATCAGGTTTATCGCCACACGGTAGGGACGGATCCGAAAACTGATCAACTGGTGTATGAAGAGAAAGATGACACATTCTATGTCGGGCTGGATAAAACTACCTCTGAAAAATACATTCTGATCCACCTCGACAGCACCACCACCTCGGAGGTTCTGCTGCTGGATGCCAGCGACCCGCAGGCTAAACCGCAGATGTTCCTGAGCCGTCGTAAAGACCATGAATATGGACTGGACCACTATAAGGAACATTTTTATATCCGTTCCAACCGGGATATCAGCGCCAGTAAAGATGGGCAAAACTTTGGCCTTTACAAAAGTGCGGATAACGTTGAAGCGCAGTGGCAGACGTTGATCGCTCCACGTGCAGCGGTAATGCTTGAAGGTTTTAGTCTGTTCCGCGACTGGCTGGTCGTCGAAGAGCGTGAACAGGGGCTGACTCATTTGCGCCAGATTCACTGGCAGAGCGGTGAAGAAAAATCACTGGCCTTTGATGACCCTACTTACGTCACCTGGCTGGCATACAACCCTGATCCTGACACCGCACTGTTACGCTACGGCTACTCTTCCATGACCACACCGAGTTCTTTGTTCGAACTGAATCTGGATACCGGCGAGCGGATGTTGCTTAAGCAGCAGGTAGTGAAGAATTTTGAAGCGGCGAATTATCGCAGTGAAAGTGTTTGGGTCACTGCAAGGGACGGCGTTAAGGTCCCTGTTTCGCTTGTCTATCGTCGCGACTTGTTCAACGCGAACAGCAATCCGTTGATGGTTTACGGTTACGGTTCCTATGGCAGCAGCATGGATCCCGCCTTCAGTGGCAGTCGTCTGAGCTTGCTGGACAGAGGATTTGTGTTTGCTCTCGCACATATTCGCGGCGGGTCGGAGCTCGGCCAGCAATGGTATGAAGATGGCAAACTGCTCAACAAGATGAATACCTTCCATGACTTTATCGACGTGACCAAAGCGCTGGTAGCAGAAGGGTATGGAGTTGCCGGTCAGGTATACGCCATGGGGGGAAGTGCCGGGGGCTTACTGATGGGGGCGGTAATCAATCAGGCACCGGAACTCTATCACGGCATCGTGGCGCAGGTGCCTTTTGTCGACGTAGTGACCACCATGTTGGATGAGTCAATTCCACTGACGACCGGTGAATATGACGAGTGGGGCAATCCCAACGATAAAACCTTCTACGACTATATCCTGCAATACAGCCCGTACGACCAGGTGAAAGCACAAGATTACCCACATATGCTGGTCACTACCGGTCTGCACGATTCTCAGGTGCAGTACTGGGAACCCGCCAAATGGGTGGCGAAGCTGCGGGATGTGAAAACGGATGATAATCAGCTGTTGATGTATACGGATATGGATTCAGGACACGGCGGCAAGTCAGGGCGTTTCAAAGCTTACGAAGATATTGCCCTGGAGTACGCTTTTGTGCTGGCATTGACAGAAAAAGCCTGACGGAGAGATATCCAAAGGCGGGCTTTCTCTTTACGCAGAAAGCCGCCTTTCTCATCGGGGAAATATCATTTCTCTAAAAAATGCTCGAGACTAAATCGCATGTCTGCACTTAAATCTTTGATCGATTTCAACATCCAGCGCAGGTAATCCGGATCCTGCTGTGCTATATCCTCGATCTTCTGACCACGGTATTTGCCGAATTTTAAAGTTCGCAAAAGCGTCGGGCTATTACTGATCTCTACCATCTTCTCAGCCGACCAGCCGGAATCGTTAATGATCCGCTGCAAAAGGGCAGCCGTAACATAGCAATCATACAGCGCCCGGTGAGGATATAACCCTTCGGGTACGGTGACATCAAGCTTAAGCGTATAACGCAGATACTGATTGCTGTAACGAATATTTGGGTAAAGCGCCCGTGCAAGTTTCAGGGTACAAATCCATTTGCCATGCATTTCGGGCAGTACGCCGCGATCGAATGCGGCGTTGTGGGCAACATAATAGGGGCTGCCGTGATATTTGCCGATGACAGCGGCAATGCGTGGTTTGCCTTCGACCATATCTTCGGTGATGTGGTGAATCGCCATCGCGTCAATACTAATAGGGCGGTCAGGGCTGATGAGATCACTCATCGGCTGGACAATTTCGCCGTCGATCACATCTACCGTCGCAATTTCGACAATGCCGCCATCCAGGCCGCAGGTTTCCGTATCAATAACCCGGAAGGTCATACCTGATTTCTCCTCTCAGCTGGCATTACCCCACCAGCGTTAAATGTTGTATTTCACCCAGCCAGCCAGATTCCCCCTGACGGGCGATCGCCAGGGCGTCGTCACCTTCTGACGCAGTGACAATCAAACGGCCAGATTCATCCCAGATAGCACTTTGTCCTGCAGGTTCCCAGCCACCGGTAGGGGCACAGTGGTTAGCTAACATGACTACCATATGATGTTTTTCAGCATAACGTTGCAACATGCCACTTTCCAGCGGATAGCTCTTTTTCGAAATAAGGACCCCGGCGGCATACACCGTTGCTCCGCATTCAGCGGCAATCTGAGGATGGGATTCAGAAAGAATATCGGCACAAATTGCCAGCCCAATCTGTTGCTGCTGAACCTCCAGTAATGGGCCACCCTGACCGGCGGTGAAAATATCCGCTTCCGGGCCATGCAAATGCTGTTTGGTATAGGAATACAGTGTGCCATCAGGCGCAAAAATAATGGCTCCGATATAGAGCGCATCAGCATCGCTGGAACGCAATGGAGCCCCGCACACCAGAGTCATTTGGTGCTTTATTGCACTTTCCCTGAGTTCTGCCAGGCGTGGATCCTGAAGTGTTATCGCGAGCTGTTCGGCCAACTGCGGTTCATAACCGGTGAGTGACAGTTCAGGAAACAGCAGGAAGTGTACACCGTGCGCGGCCGCCTGCTGCGCCGTTTGAAGATGACGCTGAATATTTTCTTCAATATCACCTGCGGCACAGCGTATTTGAGCGGCCGCTATAGTTATGTCTTTCATGGCAGTTGCCTCGGTGTGCAGGGAGAAATCGAACAAAAAAACCCGCCATAAGCGGGTTTGTCTCAATACGAAGCGCTAAGTCTACAGACCAAACGTTACGCGGATGCCTTTTTGGCTTTCTTTTCTGCCTTTTTCTCGGCTGGAGTTTTCAGCGGCTTCTTCTTCGCATTCTTTTTGCTATCCATTCCTTTACTCATAATTGCCTCTCTAAAGCCAGTGGATTGGGTTGCTCACCTATTTACTGCTAATTTCCATAAACATGCAAGAGATGCCGGATAAGATTTGTTCAAGAGGCTGTTTCTACATAAAATTATTGTCTGGTGTCCTCATTGCTGCTGGCTTTTTAGTCCATTAAACCCCGCTCCATTCCTGAAGAATTGCGTAATAACTGCGCGACCGATCGAATAAATGGCCTTTTTTATTGTTAACAACATGTTGTTGATTGACCGACCACGCATGATGCGCTGTTATGGCTGGAAGCGAACGAGCGAGTCGATACTCTGGAAAAATAAAAAACAGGAAGCGCCATGCCGAAATTGAAAGGGTTATATCCGCCAAAAGAGGCCTACGCCAGCGGGATGTTGGATACCGGCGACGGTCACCAAATTTATTGGGAGCGCAGCGGGAATCCACAGGGGAAACCGGCAGTTTTCATACATGGTGGTCCAGGCGGAGGGTGTTCAGCGGTGCATCGTCAGCTGTTTGATCCCAATGATTATGACGTCATGCTATTTGACCAGCGTGGTTGTGGACGCTCTAAGCCGCATGCCAGCCTGAACAACAACACCACCTGGCATCTGGTTGACGATATAGAACGGTTGCGCCAGATGATGGGCGTCGATAAATGGCTGGTGTTCGGTGGTTCATGGGGAGCAACGCTGGCGCTTGCCTATGCGCAAACGCATCCTGATCACGTGAGTGAAATGGTATTACGCGGCATTTTTACGCTCAGAAAGCAGGAGCTTGATTGGTATTATCAGGAAGGGACTTCACGATTCTTTCCGGATAAATGGCAGCGCATGATGTCGATCCTTTCTGAGGAGGAACGTCACAACGTCGTGGCGGCTTACCGTAAACGCCTGACGTCACCCGATCGCGCTGTGCAACTGGAGGCGGCCAAAATATGGAGTCTGTGGGAAGGTGAGACGGTTACGCTATTACCTACGGAAGATGCGGCCTCATTTGGCGAAGATGAATTTGCACTCGCCTTTGCCCGTATTGAAAATCACTACTTTACGCACATGGGCTTTATGGACAGTGACGACCAGTTGTTGCACAACGTCACGCGGATCCGACATATTCCTGCGGTGATTATCCATGGGCGCTACGACATGGCCTGCCAGGTACAAAATGCCTGGGACCTGTCGCAGGCATGGCCTGAAGCCGAACTGCACATTATAGAAGGCGCTGGTCATTCGTTTGATGAGCCGGGGATCCTCGATCAGCTCATCCGGGCCAATCAGCGCTTTGCCCGCAGTTAATAAACGGTATTTCCTGCCTGCCGGTGCACTGCCGATTATTTCTGCTTAGGTTCGTAGGGCAGGCGGGAAAACTGGTGCGACAGCGCGCGGTAATGCGCTACGCGCTCACGAAAATAGGCGCGCAGGGGCTCAGGCTGTTCACGCTCGGCCATTTCAGCCACGACCGGCATGTTGTAGCGTTCTTTAAACGCTACGGCTGAAGCTGCCAGATCGACGTTAATCTTATCCATCTCTTCTTTAGACAGTTCTGCCAAATTATTGCTCATCCTCTTTCCCCCAAAGCTTTCATTCCTCGCGCATTGTACCTGACCTGCAGGGCAGGGTGAATGCTGATATCTGTCTTTATGCCACGATGTCGCTTTAAGACCCCTTCACTTTTATCCCCCGAAAAAGAGGCAAGGATGAGAAAGTATTTACTCCGGGAATGAGAATTATTCCATAAAACAAAAATTGGTTTATTTAATTATAAGAAGTAATAAACAACATGAAGAATAAGAATGATTCTCTTTAATATTTAATGGTAGTGAATGATTCTCAATAAGATTTAAAATTAAATTTTTATTGCAATAAAAACAAATGCTTATAAATAGTTGTTACTTAATGGAATATATATGTGACGTAGCTGTTTTTATTTTGTTTGATGATCGGCATAATGCAGGGAAATAACGAATTCATCCTGCTTAATGCCAATTTTTTGGAGTCATCATGCTTAAAAAAGAAATGATCGATCAGCTTAACGAACAGCTGAATCTTGAGTTCTATTCTGCCAATTTATATCTGCAAATGAGCGCATGGTGCAGCGATAAGGGTTTCGAAGGGGCGGCAGCGTTCCTGATGAAGCACTCTCAGGAAGAGATGGGGCACATGCAACGCCTGTTCAAGTATGTCAGCGATACCGGTGCTCTGCCGCTTTTAGGCGCTATTGCAGCACCTCCTGTTGCGTTTGACTCCTTGTCTGACGTGTTCCAGCAGACTTATGAACATGAGCAACACATCACCAACAAGATTAATGAACTGGCCGATCTGGCGATGACGCTGAAAGACTACTCTTCCTTCAACTTCCTGCAATGGTATGTAGCAGAACAGCATGAAGAAGAGACGTTGTTCAAATCCGTACTGGATAAACTCGGCTTGGTCAGCAATACCGGTAACGGTCTATTCTTCGTTGATAAAGATCTCAAAACCATGGCAGCTCAGATGCCCGTTGCCTGATAACGCCTCATAGCGCACTAAGCCGCAGACCTGAGGGACTTTCTGTCACCCGAGGCTGCGGTTTTTCTTTGTGCGAAACGTGCCAAACGCGACGTGCATTCAGATAATGCGTCTCAATCGCTTAATTTTGACAGACTCACAAGGCCACTTTGCGCTAAAGTTGCGGCGATAAAATCCCTCAACCAGAAAGCTAAGGAAAAATTGTGTCGCAAAAATCCTCTTCTCTCTGCCGTATTTTGGCAACTTCCGCCGTTCTCGTTGCCGGGCTGATGTCGCAACAGGCTCTGGCCCATGCGCACTTAAAAACTGAGACGCCTGCTGCTGATACCACCCTCAAAGCCTCGCCGACTGAACTCTCTTTAGGATTCAGCGAAGGGATTGAGCCAAGCTTCAGCAAAGTCATGCTTAAGGGCCCAGATAAAAAAGTGGTTAAGACTGGCGCATTGGCGCTCGCAGCCAACGACAACACGCAGGCTATTGTGCCACTGACAACGCCGCTCGGAGCAGGGAAATATACCGTTTCCTGGAACGTGGTTTCCGTCGACGGCCATAAAACAGAAGGGCAGTACAGTTTCACTGTGCAATAAGCGATGACTCTGGCCACGCTTTTTATCCTGTGTCGGTTCATTCATTTTGCTTCGCTGATGCAGATTTTCGGCATCAGCGTTATGGTGATTTTGCTGGCCCCTCGCAGTTTCTCTAGTACATTACTGCGCCAGAACGAGCATCTGATGATGATTTCCGCTGTTCTGGCCGCATTGACCTCAGTGGTGATGTTGGCAATTCAGGCCGGCCTGATGGGCAACGGATGGCCAGACTGTCTGAACCTGAATGTCTGGCTGCTGGTGCTTACCACTACTTTCGGCGAAGTTTGGCGTTGGCATCTGTTGCTGACGGCATTTATGCTGTTGGTGTGCCTGATGAACTGGCTGCCAGGGCGTGGGGTATTACTGCTGCTTTCCAGTATCGCGCTCTTATTAAGCCTGGCTTTTGTCGGCCACGCAGCGATGCATGAAGGCCTGCTGGGCGTTGTTCAACGAAGCAACCACGCCGTACATTTGCTGAGTGCTGCTTATTGGTTTGGTAGCCTGATACCGCTGCTTTGGTGCCTGCATAACACTGAAGATCAGGAGATCCGCCCCTATGCAATCTCCACTCTTATCCGTTTTTCAACCTGGGGGCATGTGGCGGTCGGGATGGTCATCATCACCGGGGTTCTTAACAGTGCAATTATTTTACAGCGCTGGCCGACAGACTTGTCATCCCTGTATCAGTTGCTACTGCTAGTGAAACTTATGCTGGTGGGCTGCATGGCTGGCGTTGCGCTTTATAACCGTTACCGATTGGTACCGTTGATGGCGCTTAACCCGCAGCTGGCGCACCGACGTCTGGTTAAAACCACCTGGCTCGAAATAGGGCTGTCACTTTCAGTGCTGCTGTTGGTGAGCTGGTTTGCTACGCTGGCGCCTCGCTAAAAACCTGAAAAATTTGTACCCGTATTTTGATAAGAAAATTGAGGAATAGTCATGAGGAAATCACTCCTTGCCTGTCTGCTGATGACACTCTCCGCCACGAGTTTAGCGGCTCCAGAACTCGCAACGGTCACCCGCCTGCAATATGGTAAAGATTGGGCATTCACCCGGGAGGAAGTGATGCTGCAGTGCCGTCCTGGTAAAGCACTGTATGTCATCAATGACAGCACTCTGGCCCAATATCCGCTAAATGATGTTGCGCAGAAGCAAGTCAAGGCGCATCAGGTGCAGGCTGTACCACTGGAAAAAATCCTGCTAGACGATCCACAAAACCCTGGGCAGAAGATGAGCCTGACACCCTTTATTGCCAAGGCTGAGACACTCTGCTGAAAGAAGTGTCATGCCAAATTTGCATTGTTAATGGCATGTTTTGAGGTTGTTGTCACAAAGAGTAATTAATTTAGCATTGTTATTATCACCCGGTTACAAACTGGCTGGAAAATAACCAGAGCTCAGCTACGCTTTAAGTTGTACGGCTTAACCGCCTGCATTAATGCCAACTTTTAGCGCACGGCTCTCTCCCAAGAGCCATTTCCCTAGACCGAATATAGGAATCGTATTCGGTCTTTTTTTTGCCTTATCTCTGCTGCCCGCCATCAACATATGGTCAAAAAAAAGCCCGCTTTTGGCGGGCAGAAAGGGTAATTCGAGGATAACTATGATGATGAAACGTAGAGAGGGACACAGACTCTCCGTGTATTTAAACTATCAAACGCTGTGTAGGGTTATGTCAGTCGAGGGTAAGCTTAGCCGAAGAGATGTAAAATATGAGCAGCCGAATTCAAAAGTTTAGAGGGTATACTAAACTGATAATTATCCTCGTAAATTACTCGCTGTAAGCGACAGAACCTTACAGTAATAAGGCTCTCTCTGATGCGATACTTTGTTGGCATCCTGATTTTATTTGGTCTTTTGATCTGCTTTGCGCCCTGGTTCAATTATGTGTTACCCACGCAGTACAATCCTTTTACCCCATTGCAGGTTACTGATCCCCCTAATTTCATTGCTAAATACAAACTGCGACGCCTGGATAAAAACCCACAAGCCTGTTTTGCTGCGCTAAAAAATGCCAGGGAAGCAGGAGCTATATCATTTATTATTGCTGATAACATGG
>Ga0209848_1000034_pt1 | contig 72443 bp, 69 predicted proteins | sample OrgsoiDNA_201062_FD_185810 | JGI IMG/M metagenome (GOLD analysis project Ga0209848, IMG submission 185810) | Permafrost soil microbial communities from the Arctic, to analyse light accelerated degradation of dissolved organic matter (DOM) -... | ecosystem: Environmental > Terrestrial > Soil >...
GGTACAGATACACTTTTTCGACTTTGGCATCGGGTCGCATCATGGCGAGCTGGCTCCTGAGAGAATCGGGAGCACAGCATCCGGGATCAGCCAAGCGCTTTAAATGTGGGGTTTATGGAGCGCTTACAGACAGTAGATACCTCAAGGACGTTATTGAGCATCATCCCCAAAAATTCTCAGCTTCAGGCCGAGCTATATGCCCCGAGCAAGTCGGTGGGATTCATCAGTCCGGGAGATGCGGTGCTAATTCGCTATCAGGCATACCCCTATCAGAAGTTCGGTCAATACCAGGCTCAGGTTTTGTCCATTTCGCGTACTGCAGTTCCCTCTGTCGATCTTGCCAGTATGGCGGGGGAGGTGCCGGGTCTGGCGCGTGGTGGGGAGCAGTTGTACCGCCTGCGAGTGAGCTTGAACGAACAGGAGGTCATGGCTTATGGCAAACCTCAGGCTCTGCAGAGCGGAATGCTGCTCGATGCCGACATCCTTCAAGAGAGCCGTCATCTCTATGAGTGGGTGCTGGAGCCTCTTTACAGCCTAACCGGCAAACTCTAGGAACCCTCATGTTTTTTATCGACGCTATAGCCTTACGTGCGGGGCATCGTGTGCCCCTCGTGCTGCAGACTGAAGCCGCTGAATGTGGGTTGGCTTGCCTGGCGATGATTGCCGGATACCACGGCCATCGAGTCGATATGGTCGATTTGCGGCGGCAGTCCAGCGTTTCCCTCAAGGGCGTCGGTCTCAAGCAATTGATCAGCGGTGCCCGGTTACTGCATTTGGGCGCACGCGCCGTCCAGTTAGATCTGGACGATCTTGGCCAACTCAAGTTGCCCTGTGTTCTACACTGGAATTTCAACCATTTTGTGGTACTCAAGTCGATCGACGGGTCAGGCGTGACTGTGCATGATCCGTCCCGGGGCATACGTCGGGTAAACCGTGAAAGCCTATCCCAGAGTTTTACTGGCATTGCACTTGAGCTTTGGCCGGACAGCGGCTTTGAGCAGCAGCAAGATAAGCCCCGAATCAAACTTCTGGACATGATGGGCAAGATTAGTGGGCTGTACCGGTCGCTGTTGCAGGTTTTGCTTTTGGCGCTGACGCTTGAGGTTTTTTCCTTGATCAGTCCATTTTTCCTGCAGTGGACTATTGATAACGTCATCGTCAGTGCCGACCGCGATTTGCTTAGCACGCTGGGCATTGGGTTTGCTTTGCTTTTAGTGATGCAACAGGCCGTCAGCGGTGTACGTAGCTGGGTGATGATGCACTTGAGCACGTTACTTTCGGTGCAGTGGCGGGCGAACGTATTCAGTCATCTGTTGCGTTTACCCACACAATATTTTGAGAAGCGCTACCTGGGTGATGTTGTGTCGCGCTTCGGTGCCGTAGACACCATTCAGCAGACCCTAACAGCAGCTTTTCTTTCAGCGATACTGGATGGTCTGATGACGGCGGCGACTCTGGCGATGATGTTGCTCTATAGCCCATCCTTGGCCATGATTGCCATCGCCACGATGGGGCTTTACACGCTGGGGCGCTGTATTTGGTACAGACCGCTGCGTAATGCGACGGAGGAGCAAATCATCCATGCGGCCCGCCAACAAAGCCATTTTCTGGAAACGATACGGGGCATTCGTCCATTAAAGCTGTTTCAGCGACAGGAAGAACGCCGCTCTGCGTGGTTGGCCTTGCTGGTAGAGCAGATCAACGCGGGCTTGCGCACGCAGAAGCTGCAGTTGTTTTATCAACAAATGAACGGGTTGCTGTTCGGCGTTGAAAACCTGCTGGTGATCTGGCTTGGAGCAGATATGGTAATGAATGGCCAGTTCAGTGTAGGGTTGCTGATTGCATTCATTGCCTACAAATCCCAGTTCGATGCACGGGTTGGTAATCTGATCGACAAGTTCTTCGAACTGCGGATGTTGCAACTGCAAGGTGAGCGCCTGGCGGACATCGTTCTCCATCCGCCGGAGTACACTCATTCCAGTATCGATCCGCAAAGCCTCACGACCGGCGAGGCTGGCATCGAAATTCAAGGCCTGCATTATCGTTATGCCGAGCAGGAACCGTGGGTGCTGGATAACCTCGACCTGCAAATTACATCAGGTGAGTCAGTGGCAATTGTTGGGCCATCCGGCTGCGGCAAGAGCACCTTGTTCAATGTAATGCTTGGCATCTTACCGGTGACACAAGGGCAGATTCGCGTTGCCGGTATCGAGCTGGGACAGTTGGGGCTTGATGGTTTGCGCCAACTGGTGGGTACGGTGACACAAGACGATGTTTTGTTCGCGGGTTCCCTGCAGGACAACATCAGTTTCTTCGACCTCAATGTGGATCAGCCTTGGCTCATCGAGTGCGCTCGGATCGCCTCGATTCATAACGATATCCAGGCCATGCCTATGGGCTACAACACGTTGGTAGGGGACATGGGTACGGTGCTTTCCGGTGGACAAAAGCAGCGAGTACTGTTGGCTAGGGCATTGTATAAAAAACCGCGCATCCTGTTTCTCGACGAGGCCACCAGTCACCTGGATGTCGCCTGTGAGCACCGAGTGAATCAGGCGATCCAGAGGTTACGGATTACTCGCGTCATGATTGCCCATCGTCCTGAAACCATTGCCTCTGCTGACCGTGTTATTCGACTTCAGGATGGGAGGGTGGTAAATGACAACGAGGAGGGGTCTAAAACCCCGTCAGACCTTATGCTAACCTCGACAGGCCTGAAGCAGGGTTTTGTATGAAGCCTCTTTTGCGTTGTGTGATAGCGGCGTTGTTGGGCTATACGCATTCGGCTTGGGCGTTGGAGCCGGATATCTTTGGCACCGCCGAGAATATCGCTCGCCGGGCGGTCCATGATGACAGGCTTGGAGAACTCTCCTGTAGCTTCGGTCGTTTGCCCGAGCGCCTTACATTAGAGGAAGCTATCGAGCGCATTCTTTGTAACGATCCACAGACTCGCATCAGTTGGGCCAACGCTAAAGCTCAAGCCGCTCAGGTGGGGGTCAGCCAGTCTGCTTATCTGCCTCGCCTGGATGGGCGCCTCGGCAGCAGTCAGGGCGACAGCCAAGTGGACTACGATGAGGCCTCCTTGCACTCTGGTGAAGGAGGTCGACGCAGTAACAGTGCCAGTATTGAGCTGAGCTGGGTGCTGGTGGATTTCGGTCGCCGGGGGGCAGCTTTACGCAATGCCAGGCAGTTACTTCTGGCTGCCAATGCCACCCAGGATGCGACGTTGCAGAACACGTTCGTGCAGGCGGCACAGGCCTATTACGACGGGCTGTCGGCTCAGCGCAGTCTAGCGGCCTCTGTTCAGATCGCCGAGTTGGCAGCCCGCAATCTTGAGGCGGCCGACGCCAAGTACCATGCGGGGGCTGCTGCGCTCTCTGATCGGCTGCAGGCACAAACGGCTTTTTCCCAGGCAAATCTGCGACAGATCCGCGATCGCGGGGAGTTACACCGCGCTTTGGGGATTATCGCCCTGCGCATGGGGCTGTCGCCCGAAGCGCCGCTGCAACTGGCCGGTGACCTGACTCCGTTACCCAATACTCAATTTGTCAAAGCGGTCGATGAATTGCTGATGCAAGCCCAGCAGGATCATCCAGCGGTAATTGCAGCCAAGGCCAGGCTCAATGCCGCCCAGGCAGCAGTCGATGAGCGCCGTTCTGCGAGGCTGCCTAGTCTAGCCCTCACTGCCGACCTGTCCTACGAGCGCAGTCAGCAATCAAGGGTATTCAATGGGAATTCGGCCGAGCGTGACCGCAGCATAGCTCTGCAGTTGAGTATCCCGTTATTTGATGGGTTCGGGCGTACGTATGAGGTCCGAAATGCAAAAGCGCGCGCCGAGGCGGGCCAGGCCGAATTAGCTGAAACGCAACAGCAGGTCGCCCTAGACCTATGGGCCAACTACCAAGCACTGAAAATTGAGAGCCTGGAGCTGCAACGCACGGGTGAGCTAGTTGATCAATCACGCCAATCGCTGGACGTGGTTCAGGGGCGATATCACGCTGGTGTTGGAAGCATGATTGAGTTACTTAACGCATTAACGGCTTATGCAGGGGCTGAAGATGAGGATATCCAGACACTCAGTAATTGGCAGACGTCACGCTTGAGGCTGATGGCCAGCCTGGGTCATCTAGGGTTCTGGGCATTGCAATGAGGTGAGGAGCGGGGAAAACACGCGCCGATGAGTTCAAGCAGGGAATGCTGAAACCAATGGCCGAGTAACATGTAACACAGACAACAAAAAACCCGCACTAGGCGGGTTTTTTGGGTTTCAGATGATTCGTGTAGCACCACCTGAATCTAATTAGTGGTGCCCAGAGACGGAATCGAACCGCCGACACGGGGATTTTCAATCCCCTGCTCTACCGACTGAGCTATCTGGGCAACGGGGCGCATTAGACGTGTTTTTCAGGGGGTCGTCAAGCAGGTTTTTAAAAAATCTGAATTATTACCGTCGCTTACGACCCGACCTGCTGGAAACGCTTTATTTCTCCGGTGGAACGTAGCCTTCGGCCTTGGCGTATTCCTCGCCGGAGAGGAACTTGTCCATCTCGGTCTGGAGGAATTTGCGGTCTTCGGCGTTCATCATGTTCAGGCGACGTTCGTTGATCAGCAGGGTCTGGTGTTTTTGCCAGTCGGCCCAGGCTTTCTGCGAGACGTGGTTGAAGATGTCTTCGCCCTTGGCGCCTGGGTACGGGGCGCGGTCCAGGCCTGGGAGTTCTTCTTTGTACTTGCGGCACATTACGGTGCGGGTCATGACGACTCTCCTGCATTCAATACGTCGGCTGCGCGTTTCAGCAGCTTCTTCACCGGGGCAGCAAGGCCCAGGCGCGGCGGGGTGGCGAGGTTATACCAGAGCCAGTCGGCCTCGGCCACGTGATGGGGCGAGGTCTGGACCTGCACCAGCCATGGTTCGATGGTCAGCTGGAAGTGGCTGAAGGTGTGGATCAGACCGGGCAGGGCGTGGTGTGTGCCCAGTTCCAGCGAGTGTTGCAGCGCCAGGTGCTGAAGGTCGTCGAAGTCGTCCAGTTCCGGCAGGCTCCAGAGGCCGCCCCACAACCCGGTGGACGGGCGGCGATAGAGCAGAATCTCGCCTTCGCCGTTGGCGAACATCGGCATCAGGGTGCGTTTTTGTGGCACGGTCTTGCGCGGCTTGGGGATCGGGTAGCGAATCTCCAGGCCCAGCATGTGCGCCTGACAGCCGCGCTCCAGCGGGCACAGCAGGCAGCTGGGTTTGCTGCGGGTGCAGAGCGTTGCGCCCAGGTCCATCATCGCCTGGGTGTAGTTGTTCACCCGCGCATGGGGCGTAAAACGCTCTGCGGTGGCCCACAGCTGTTTGGCGACCCTGGGCTCGCCCGGGTAGCCTTCCTGGGCCGTATAGCGCGCCAGGACGCGTTTGACGTTGCCATCCAGGATCGGCGCGCGCAGGCCCATGCTCAGGCTGGCGATGGCGCCTGCGGTAGACAGGCCGATGCCGGGCAGCTCTGTGAGCTTTTCGACATTCTGGGGGAATTCACCACCGTATTCGGCGACGACGATTTTTGCGGTTTTCTGCAGGTTGCGGGCGCGGGTGTAGTAGCCAAGGCCGGTCCACAGGTGCAGGACTTCGTCTTCCGGCGCTTCGGCCAGGGCCTGCACGGTTGGCAGGGCGCTCATGAAGCGGTCGAAGTAGTTCAGCACGGTGCTGACCTGGGTCTGTTGCAACATGATTTCCGACACCCATACCCGGTATGGCGTGATGTCCTGCTGCCAGGGCAGGTCGTGGCGGCCATGGCGGTCGTACCAATCCAGCACGGCGCTGGAGAACTGCTCGGGTTGCATGGTGTGGTGGGCTCTTGTGTAAGGAATACAAATGGTCTGTTGGAGGCTTGCCCCGCTCGGTAGGAGCGGACTCGTCCGCGAAGCGGTGCAACAGGCAACGACTATGTTGAATCTGCTGACGCCTTCGCGGACGAGTCCGCTCCTACCCGTTTTGGGTCTTGACTGATCCAGGCATGGCTCGGGTGGTTACCGTTTGAACAACCCCTTCAGGGCGTTCTTGAGTTCCGGGCTGACTTTGTCGCCCAGTTTCTCTTCGAGCTTTTCACCGAGGCGGTCGCCCGCCAGTTTTGCGGCGATCTTGCCGACGCCTTCCTTGTCCAGACGGCAGGCCTTGGCGCCCAGTTCCAGCGGGCCACGGCACTGCACGGGCCATTCGATGCCGACATAGCGCGGGTTGATCTCGCAGGCCGGGTCCGGCATGGCGCTCTTGTCGCCTTCGATGACGATCCCCACGCGGTAGTTCATGCCCAGCACGCGCAGATCCACGTCGCCGTTACCGTTGACGGTCAGCCCCGGGATGCGGACTTTCAGGTCCGGGTTGCTGGCCACGCCGTTGCGGAACACCAGGTTGCCGTTGAGCTGCTGGAAGGGTGTGTCCTTGCCACGAGGATCACCGCTAAGCGCCTTGCGATTGAGGGTAGCGATGCCCTGGCACAGTTGCTGTTCAAGGTTGGCGTTGACCAGCACGCCATCGTTGAGCATGAAACTGGCGGTGCCATTGAGGCTGTCGATCAGCGCTTTCTGGCTGTTGCCTTTGCCGCTGAAGTCGCTGTTGAGTGTCAGCAGGCCCTTGACTGGCGGCGCATGACCCTGGGTTTGCAGCACCCGGTCAACCGGCACCCTGGACAGCTTGGTTTGCACGCTCATCAGTGGCACGTCAGGACGCACATCGAGGTTGCCTTTGACGTCGAAATTGCCGTTGTAGAGGTCGCCGTGCAACGTATCAACCGTGACCACGCCGCCTTGTGCCTGGGTTTTCAGCGTCGCGTTCTGGATCGGTAACTTGTCGAGCGTCAGCTTGCCAAAGTTCAGGTCTGCCTGGACGTCGAGGGTGCGCATGCGCTCCAGGGGCAACAGTCTGGCGGTGCTCCAGGCAGTCTGGGTGGGCTCGTTAGGCAGCGGAGAGTCGCCAGATGCCAGCGCCGCCGCTTCACCGCCCTGAACTTCCGATTTGCGCGCCACGCCTGCGCTCTTGGCTTCTTCCGAGGGCAGAGGGCGATAGCGGTCGGCGTCGAAGGTGTCGCCCTTGAGTTGCAGGCGCAGGGCCTGTTTGGCGAAGTCATCGACGGCGATGCGGCCGGTAAAGGTGCTGTCGTCGAGCTTCAGGGTAATGTCGTCGAGGGCCGCGTTGGTGGGGCTGCCGGTCAGGCGCGTGACCATTTCGAAACGGGTCAGGCTGTTGGCATCTGTCGTGGCCGGCAGGGGCTCGCCGATGTTGTCGAAAAAGTCCCGCAGGTTGAGTTGCGCGATGGACAGGCCGCCGCTGAGCTGCGGGGTTTTATCCAGGTCGCGGGCATGCAGTTCACCCAGCGCACGCAGTTGGTTGGCAGAGAATTTCAGGCTGTTCCAGTCGGCGATATTGGCGATCAGGTCCAGCATCAACTGCCCCTGAGCGGCGAAGGTCACTGTTTTGCCTTGCAGCGGATCACCTGCCAGTTCACCCGACAGGCGCATGTCTTCGAATTGATAACGCTTGAGCTTGCGGTCTATGCGCAACTGCCCGACCAGTTCGGTCTTGGCCCGCAGCACAGGCTGATTGGTACCCAGAAATGCGGTCATCTTCACCGGGATGCTGACGCCGTCGTGAACCGCGCCGGTGCTCAACTGAATGCTTTCGGCGCTGAATTGCCGGGCCTTCTGCATATCGTTGTATTCGATACGGGCGTTGTTGATGGTCAGGCTGTCGATGTCCAGTTTGACCGGTGCCATAGGTTTGCCGGTTTTTGCGGGCGCTTGATCAGGCGTCTGGCCGGGGGTTGCTGGTGCTGCCGGTGTGGCGGCAGCAGTGCCTGTGTCTGGCAGCTTGCCGATGTCTTCCCAGTTGCCATGACCGGTCTCGTCGCGGCTGAACATCAGGTTCAGGCCTTCAACGCGGACGTCGCTCATCTGCACCTCCCGGCGCAGCAAGGGCAGCACGCGCACGGACAGGCCAAGCATCTGCAAGTCGGCAAACGGCTTGGTCGGGGTGATCAGCGTCGCGACACTGGCGTCATGCAGTTCCAGGCCCAGCCACGGGAACAGACTCCAGCCGATATCCCCATTGAGGGTCAGTTCGATGTGGGCCTTGTCGCGTGCCAGCTGGCGAATCTCGTCTTTATAGTCGTTGGGATCAAACAGATGGGTCAGGGCGAAGCCGAGAGCCACGATGATCAGCAACAGCCCGAGAATGCTTAGCCCCAGGATTTTGCCGAACGCTTTCATGGGCGAGTCCTTGTTATTGATCGTTCAAAATTTAGCCCGCGAGTATAACGCTCCCGGGCAGGCACCGGGCCGTAGATCCTTCAGACCACACGACCCCCGAGTTTTTCCGTTTGCACGACCTCCAGCGGCAAATGGAGTTTGGCCGCCAGAGCCTGGACTTCGAGAGGACCGACGGTTGTCAGCAAGCGTAGTTCGCAACCTGCGGCCCGGGCTGATTTCTGTGCTTCGATCAGCAGACGCTCTGCAACGCCCCGGCGGCGGGTGAGCCTGCGCACGCAAAGCTGCGACAGTTCCCAGAAGTCAGGGCCCGGTTGCAGGCGGGCGGCGCCCAATAGCCGGTCGTTGAAGCGGGCTGCGATCAGCGTGCCGTCGGTAAGACCTGCCTCGATCAAGGCCTGACCATCGCTGAGCGGGGTAAAAAGCCACTCTGGCGCGTCGCGATAAATCTTCTGCAGATCCTCTTGATCCTGATAAGTGGCTAAATGCAGGCACTCAACTACGATAGGCATGTCATTTCCTCAATTCTGAGCTGTGCTTGATGCAGGGACGGGATGGGCGGTTACAGATCAGATTGCAGATAAAAGGTGATGTCAGATTGCTTTTCGTCACGCTGGTAGATGGTAACCTCTCTTCGTTCGCCGGTCCCCCTGCGTCGACTTGTCGCATGCCGGGGCTTACCGTCAAAAAAACAGCCGATGCCAAATTGCACGGAAGCTGTGGACGGATGTCGGGCGAATACCTCGCGGAGCACACTTAAATTGGGGTCACAATAATGAGCACAAGCACTGCTTTGGGCGGTTCTTCCGTTCAGCCTGCGTTCTTGTCAAAAGAACGCATCATTGCCACAACCGGTTTCAATCGCTGGCTGGTACCACCGGCAGCATTGGCTATTCACCTCTGCATCGGCATGGCCTATGGCTTTTCGGTGTTCTGGTTGCCACTGTCCAAAGCCATTGGCATTTCGGCCGCTAAAGCCTGTTCACCTGACATGGGCTTTTTCGCACAGATTGTCTCTTCCGAATGCGACTGGCCCATCTCGATGCTGGGCTGGATCTACACGTTGTTCTTTATTTTCCTGGGGTGCTCGGCGGCCATCTGGGGTGGCTGGCTTGAACATGCCGGGCCACGCAAGGCCGGTGTCGTGTCGGCCGTGTGCTGGTGCGGTGGTCTGCTGATTTCTGCGCTGGGCGTCTATACCCATCAAATCTGGCTGATGTGGCTGGGCTCGGGCGTGATCGGCGGTATCGGGTTGGGCCTGGGCTATATCTCGCCGGTTTCGACCTTGATCAAGTGGTTTCCGGACAAGCGCGGCATGGCAACCGGCATGGCGATCATGGGGTTTGGTGGCGGTGCGCTGGTGGGTGCACCGCTGGCCGCAGCGCTGATGAGCAATTTTGCGTCGCCTGATGGCGTGGGCGTCTGGCAGAGCTTCGTGGTAATGGCGGTGATCTACTTCATCTTCATGATCGGCGGCGCCTTGTCATACCGTGTGCCGCCTACTGGCTGGAAGCCGGAAGGCTGGACCGCTCCGGCGAAGAAGGCGACAAACGCCATGATTACCCATCGTCACGTACACGTGAACGTGGCCTGGAAAACCCCGCAATTTCGCCTGGTGTGGCTGGTGCTGTGCCTGAACGTTTCCGCGGGCATCGGCATCCTGGGCATGGCGTCGCCGCTGCTGCAGGAAGTTTTCGCTGGCAAGTTGCTGGGCAATACCCAGACGTTCGGCCAACTGGACGCGGCGCAATTGGGTCTGATCGCAGCCATCGCGGCGGGCTTTACCGGTCTGCTGAGCCTGTTCAACATCGGTGGCCGCTTCTTCTGGGCCTCGTTCTCCGATTACATCGGTCGCAAGGCCACGTATTTCGTGTTCTTCGCCCTTGGCTTTTTGCTGTACGCCTCGGTGCCGACCCTGGGTCACCTGGGCAGCATCGCGCTATTTGTGGCGGCGTTCTGCGTGATCCTGTCGATGTACGGCGGTGGTTTCGCTACCGTTCCGGCCTACCTGGCGGACTTGTTCGGCACACAGATGGTTGGCGCGATTCATGGTCGTCTGCTGACGGCATGGGCAGCGGCGGGCGTGCTGGGGCCGGTGTTGGTGAACTACCTGCGTGAGTATCAGCTGAGCCACGGCGTTGCCCGTGCCGATGCCTATGACATCACGTTGTACATCCTTGCGGGCCTGCTGGTGCTGGGCTTTATCTGCAACCTGCTGGTGCGTCCGGTGGCCGACAAATACTTCATGACCGATGCGCAACTGGCGGCGGAACAGGCCATCGGCCACGACGCAGGCGCTGACCACAACACCGTACTGGAATGGAAAGCCAACCCGGCGAGCAAGCCGTTGGCGATTGCTGCGTGGCTGGCGGTGGGTATTCCGCTGGCGTGGGGCGTTTGGGTCACGTTGCAGAAAACGGTAGTGATGTTCCACTAAAAGCTTCGCGAGCAAACTCGTTCCCACAGGGTTTACCGCAACTGTTGGAGCGAGGCTTGCCCGCGAAGGCGCTTGTTCAGGCGCCGGGATACTGATGTAAACGGCTGCATCCGACCGGATGCAGCCACCTTCTTCCATTCCCCCATTCTGTTTGCTTCATGCCAGCCGGTTCTGGGCCTATAATGGCTGCCTTTTTCGCCCAATGATTTTGCGGAGCTGGTGATGGCCGAACGTAAGGCGTGCGTCGAGCGCGACACTCTGGAAACCCAGATCAAAGCCTCGATCAACTTGGATGGCACCGGAAAGGCCCGATTTGATATCGGTGTCCCGTTCCTTGAGCACATGCTCGACCAGATCGCCCGGCACGGGCTGATCGACCTGGATATCGAATGCAAAGGCGACCTGGAGATCGACGACCACCATACGGTGGAAGACGTCGGTATCACCCTGGGTCAGGCCTTCAGCAAGGCTATCGGTGACAAGAAAGGCATCCGCCGCTACGGCCATGCCTATGTTCCGCTGGATGAAGCACTGTCGCGCGTGGTCATCGACTTTTCCGGTCGTCCTGGCCTGCAGATGCATGTGCCATACACCCGTGCAACCGTCGGCGGCTTCGATGTGGACCTGTTCCAGGAGTTTTTCCAGGGCTTTGTCAATCACGCCAACGTGACCTTGCACATCGATAACCTGCGCGGGACCAACACCCACCACCAGATCGAAACCGTGTTCAAGGCCTTCGGCCGTGCGCTGCGCATGGCGGTCGAACTGGATGACCGTATGGCCGGGCAGATGCCGTCGACCAAGGGCGTGCTCTGATGCAGACGGTCGCGGTTATCGATTACGGCATGGGTAACCTGCACTCGGTGTCCAAGGCCCTGGAGCACGTCGGTGCTGGCAAGGTTCTGATCACCAGCGATGCCAACGTCATTCGTGAAGCCGACCGCGTGGTGTTCCCCGGTGTGGGCGCGATTCGCGATTGCATGGCCGAGATTCGTCGCCTGGGTTTCGACTCGCTGGTGCGCGAAGTCAGCCAGGATCGTCCGTTCCTCGGTATCTGCGTCGGCATGCAAGCCCTGCTCGACCACAGTGAAGAGAATGACGGCGTCGATTGCATTGGTATGTTCCCAGGCCAGGTGAAGTTCTTCGGCAAGGACCTGCACGAAGAGGGCGAGCACTTGAAAGTGCCGCACATGGGCTGGAACGAAGTTGCCCAGTCGGTGGATCACCCGCTGTGGCACAGCATTCCGGACCTGGCGCGTTTCTATTTCGTGCACAGCTTCTACATCGACGCCGCCAATCAGCGTCAGGTGGTGGGGCGTGGGCACTACGGTGTCGATTTCGCCGCGGCACTGGCAGACGGTTCGCGTTTCGCGGTGCAGTTCCACCCGGAGAAGAGCCATACCCATGGCCTGCAGTTGTTGCAGAACTTCGCTGCGTGGGATGGCCGCTGGTAATGAGCAAGAAGACCAAGCCGCCGATCCTGACGTTGACGCCCGATCAGGAAAGCGAAGCCAATCACAAGATCAAGCGCTTCATGCAGGAGCGCTTCGACCTGGATCTAGGCTCGTTCGAGGCGGCTGAGGTCCTCGAACTCTTTACCCGCGAAATCGCGCCGCACTATTACAACCGAGCGATTTTCGACGTTCAGGCCCATCTCAAAGAACGCTTCGAGAGCATCGAAAGCGACGTCTGGGCGCTTGAGAAAAACTAATTCCGAACAAGTAGGTTTCCCGATGCTGATTATCCCCGCTATCGATCTCAAAGACGGTGCCTGTGTGCGTCTGCGCCAGGGCCGCATGGAAGATTCCACGGTGTTCTCCGATGATCCGGTGAGCATGGCCGCCAAGTGGGTTGAGGGCGGCTGCCGTCGTCTGCATCTGGTTGACCTCAATGGCGCCTTCGAAGGCAAGCCGGTCAATGGCGATGTGGTCACGGCGATTGCCAAGCGTTACCCGAACCTGCCGATCCAGATCGGTGGCGGCATCCGTTCGCTGGAAACCATTGAGCATTACGTCAAGGCGGGTGTGAGCTACGTGATCATCGGCACCAAGGCGGTCAAGGAGCCTGAGTTCGTGGCAGAAGCCTGCCGTGCGTTCCCGGGCAAGGTGATTGTCGGCCTGGACGCCAAGGATGGCTTCGTCGCCACCGACGGCTGGGCTGAAGTCAGCAGCGTGCAGGTCATCGACCTGGCCAAGCGCTTTGAAGCAGACGGCGTATCGGCCATCGTTTATACCGACATCGCCAAAGACGGCATGATGCAGGGCTGCAACGTACCGTTCACCGCAGCCCTGGCGGCAGCCACGCGGATTCCCGTGATCGCGTCTGGCGGTATTCACAACCTGGGTGATATCAAGACTCTGCTCGATGCACGGGCTCCGGGGATCATTGGTGCAATCACGGGTCGTGCGATTTATGAAGGCACTCTCGACGTCGCTGAAGCCCAGGCTTTCTGCGATTCGTACAAAGGCTGAGGACTGAACATGGCGCTGGCTAAACGCATCATCCCTTGCCTGGACGTCGACAACGGTCGTGTGGTCAAGGGCGTGAAGTTCGAGAATATCCGCGACGCGGGCGACCCGGTCGAGATTGCCCGTCGTTACGACGAGCAGGGTGCTGACGAGATTACCTTTCTCGACATCACCGCCAGTGTCGATGGCCGCGATACTACGCTGCATACCGTCGAGCGCATGGCCAGCCAGGTGTTCATCCCGCTGACCGTGGGCGGTGGCGTGCGTACCGTGCAGGATATCCGCAACCTGCTCAATGCCGGCGCCGACAAGGTGTCGATCAACACCGCCGCCGTGTTCAACCCGGAATTCGTGGGCGAAGCGGCTGCGCACTTCGGTTCGCAGTGCATCGTGGTCGCCATCGACGCCAAGAAGGTTTCGCTGCCCGGTGAAACCCCTCGCTGGGAAATCTTCACCCACGGTGGCCGCAAGCCAACCGGGCTGGATGCCGTGCTCTGGGCCAAGAAGATGGAAGATCTGGGGGCCGGTGAAATCCTGCTGACCAGCATGGATCAGGACGGCATGAAGAACGGTTTCGACCTGGGCGTGACCCGTGCCATCAGCGATGCACTGGGTATTCCGGTCATCGCGTCTGGTGGTGTCGGTAACCTTGAACACCTGGCGGCGGGTGTGATTGAAGGCCATGCGAGCGCTGTTCTGGCCGCGAGCATCTTCCACTTCGGCGAGTACACCGTACCTGAAGCCAAGGCCTACATGGCTTCACGCGGTATCGTCGTTCGCTGAGTAAAACGGGAGCTGATGTCCATGGGCATCAGCTCCCACTGACGCATTACCCGGTCGTCAACAGGTCTGTCCGCGGCGCGGACCACTGACCAGACATATCGCGCGCCTGCGTGCACAGTTTCAACGGCAGTGCAGTCGCGGGAAACTCCAGATCATCCATCGCTTGCTCATAACCATGGGCGTTATTGCAGTCGGTTGTCTCAGGCGTGCCGGTCTTGTATCGGTACGCGCTCAATACCGGATTCGAATAGTGCAGTACGACGCGGTAGCCGCCATCGTCCTTGCGCCTGATGTCGAGTTGCGGTGCGCGGGTGGGGCCTGGCTGCGCAATTTCGGTCGCAAATACCAAGGGGTGTTTCATCATCGGCCAAGTGGGCTGCTGCGCCGCTGAGTCGATGCCGATAACGCAAAGCAGGTAAATGCCGGGTTCCGGCCCGATGAGGTCGTTGATGTACGCGCCGTCGATTTCGATCGCCGGGCTGTAGTTGTCCGGGTTCTCGCACAGTTGGGCGTCGCGCACGGTTTTATAGCGATAGACCGGCGTGTCCAGGGCGAACGCCAGGTTCCAGCCAGCCAGCACGGGTTGCCCCAGGTCGTCGTGATGGACGCGGTGGTAATAGCGGTAAGCCTGTGGGTTTTTCATGCTCAGGGTTACGGTCGGCAGCAGGTCACATCCCTCGGTGGTGGGTTCGAACCTGCCGTTTGCGAAACATTGATTCAGAAACACCACCGGGCTTGAGTAGTTACTGTCTGGCGCCCAGAGGGGCTGGCCGTTTTTGATCTCGCAAGGTGTGTTTTCAAAACAGCGGTTTTCTTCGAGCGAATCCACTGTCGAGGTAGCCAGCACGGCCACGAGTTTATTCGAATGCCGCTCAAGCACCGGGCTGCCTGAGCTTCCCGGTTTCAGACCTTTGCAGTGATTCTTTTCTGCATGACGTAGCAAGCCTGGCTGTTCCAGCAACTGTTCGGTAGATACATGGCTACAAACTGACAGGCGCAGTGCTTCCTGCTCGTACCCGGACGGAATACCGACAACCAGCAATGGATCATTTGTCTGCGGCTGTGCAGATGCCAGTTGTAGCGGCGTGATCCCGTTGTCGATGAGCGTTTGCAGGTTCGCATCCAGCTCCACAACTGCGACGTCCATGCCGCGCATGCTGCTCCAGTTCACCTTTTTGAGGTTGTAGCGCTGGGTGTGTGCGGTGGTGTCGTGGAAGGCGTTGAAATCGATATGGCCATCGCTGGGCAGATTGGTTTTTACATTCAGTGCGCTGTAAGCGATGCAATGACCACTGGTAAGCACGTAAGCGGGACCGCTGGTATCTGATGATGCGCCGCGTGTATCGATGAGCGCGGCGCTGCAGTAACTCGTCTTGTGCTGCTTGTATGGTTGCAGGCGGCCGATGGCTTTCCAGTGTCCGTGTTGCCCCTGGTTGTTGTCCAGAAGCGCGATGGGCGCGAGGTTTGCGTGACCTTCGCCGTAATCCATTGCATGGCAGGAAGCTGACAGGAGCAGCACACACAGAGTGGCGCTTGTTGCGGTAAGACAATGAGTTTTCATGACGTTCCTTGCAGTTGAGCATCCTTCGCACCGAATGAGTGGCGGTGCGGGTGAGTCAGACAAGTAGTCAGAAAGCGATTGCCTGTGTGGCATGCATAGTTATTGCTGCGATGAATAAGTACCATCAGTTGCGCGCCAAAGGCTGAATGGGCAGCCTTTAGACGCGCGCTAAGAGGAGTAGACCTGCAACAGGTGCCGAGTAAGTCAGCTATACATTTTAGCGCCTGTCCCAGTCAGGGTCGTAGGGTTCCACTTTACGGGTCAGCGCATACGCATTGCCTGCTATTGCTGGTGAATGTTCGGCCTCCGGGGAAGGGACGCCGATGATACAAAGTCTATGTTCGCCGAGCTGGTTGCCTATGGGGATATTGATAAGTGAGTTGGGTTGTGAGGCTATGGCCGGGCTATAGCCATCTGGCTGTTCGCAGCCGTGCGGGGGCCGAATCGCTTTATATCTGTAAAACGGTGTGGAGATATGGAAAGAAACGTCCCAGTTACGGGGAATAGTATGGCCATGCGAGTCTTGTGATACTTTTTGGTTGATCTTGATTGATTTCGGGAATTCAATGCTGAAGCTTGAGTGGTACGCGCAATTCGGTTCATAGGCACTGAATTCCCCGTCCTTGAAGCATTCACTTAGCTGGACGATTGACATGGCGATGTTACGGGGTTGCTCGTTATGATTTTTAATTCTCCTATTCGAAGAGCTGGTAACGGCATATATCTTCCCTTCCGCCAGGACTGGCCCCCCTGAACTACCACCTGCCACACCCTCGCATTGATTTTTTACGGCATGGGGCGAATGCCGATGTTTACTAAAATCTACGTTTAGATCAGGTTTGTGTGTGCATGCGGAAGCACGTAAAAAGCCGGGTTCTAAGCGCACCGGAGCACCCGCGACGACGATGGCCGTACCGTTTTGTGGCGCCGTATCAGCGATGGCTATCGGGTTTATTCCCTTGCTCATGACCTGCTGTAAGGAATCCTTAAGCTTGATCAGCGCCACGTCGTTAGTGCGATAGTTAGCATGTACGATGCTATCCAACTGGAATTCTATTGGGGTCGAATCCGCAAAGTAACTAGCCTGGAAGGTGCCTGTTACATTCATGTTGGTGACGATTTGTCCCTCTTTAACCTCAGGGGTTAAGCAATGGGCGGCGGTCACGATATAGGCTGGCGTTTCTGCGGTGCTATCTGAAGGTCGCGTGTCTACAAATGTAGCTGTACATGGATGTTTTATCAAAAACCTGCCGATACCGTTGAAGTGATTGTTTTCTCCGTCTTTATTATGCAAGACCTTGGACTCCCCTCCGGGAGTCAGACCTTCGGCGAAGTCTGGAGCTTTGGGTGTTGTTAACTCCGGCATTTGAGGTTTTTGGTGACGTTCCCAGAGCTTATAAGCAGCCCATGCCCAACCCTCGCTAAGGGAAGGCCCAATAACGCCAGCGTCGACGCCACATGGGGTCGCGCCAGTTTGTGGGGCGTTTAGCCAATCGGCCAGCTCCAGCGCGGCGCGTACAAAGGGCGGGCCAGGGTTGAACGTCTGTAGCGCACTGGCAAGCGGCGCTTTGGCATTTACTACTGCTTGCCCGGTACTCAGGGCAATTCTCAGCACGCACAGTTCGCAATCTTCCTGCAGGCGTTGTATTTCGCTACGCAGATCAGCGATGGCTTTTTTGTTGGCTGGTTTTTCTTGCTCAAGCGATGCAAGCCTCGCTTCTTTTTTGGTCAGTTTGTTCCCTGTTTTGCGTAATTCGTCAGCTTCCAGCAAGGGCATCGCTTTTTGATTCAGGCTGTTGAGGTAGTTGAGCTGGGCGGCAAGTTCTTTTTCTTCCGGTAGGGACGTGATTTGTGAGTTGTGGCCGGAGCCCAGGTACTGAACCCGCGTCACTAATTGGGGGAGACTGTAGCTGGAAGGTTTTGGTGCTTCTGCCCGCTTCTTCGGAATTTCATCTTGCAGGTGCGAGATTCGGTTTTTTACTTGGGAAATTTCTCCGTTGAGTTGCGAAAGCTTCGCCCTGGCAGCTGTGACGGATGACGACGGAGTTGGGGCAGTAGCAAATGAAGACGTTGAAGTTATTGGCATTGATGTGTTCCTTAATCAAAAATTTGACCACGACGGCCAAAGATTAAGGAGTCAGCAAGCGTAGAACCTGATGCTGGGCAGTTGATGAGTGTCGAAAAGTTGCGAGGCGTGCCTGCCTAGTGGGCCCGGATGATGTCGCAAAAAGCTTCGCGAGCAAGCTCGCTCCACAGGGGATCCTGGCCTGAAGTAAGCCTCTGTTGCAGATGCAAACCCTGTGGGAGCGAATTTATTCGCGAATGCGGTCTGTCAGGCACCTGTGATGTTGAATGTGCCGGCCTCTCGCGAAGAGGCCGGTACAGTCAGCGATAAACTCCGTTCTTGCCATGCGCCGCAGTCGCCTGGTTGCCGCGCAGGCTGATCATCCGACGCACGTCGATCAGCTCGATGCCTTGTGCCTTGAGTTTGGGTAACTCGCGTTCCAGCAGGTCAAGGGTGACGGGGTAGGGGTGGCCGATCATCACGGCAGAGCCATGTTTGAGAGCCATCTTGATTGCGATCTGAAGTTGGCCGTTGATGGCTTCTGTTGTGCGTTCGTCGTCGAGGAATACATCCCTGGACACGCTGGCCAGGCCGATTTTTTGCGCTTGCGCGGCGGCCACGGTCTTGGGGCTGGTGCGGCTGTCTACCAGGAACAGATGCCGACGCTGCAATTCCTCGACCAGCCAGGCCATGGCCACCGGTTCTGCGGTCATGCGGCTGCCCATGTGGTTGTTGATCCCACTGGCGTAAGGGACTTTCAGCAGCGCAGCATTCAGGCGGCTTTCCAGTTCCGGCAGGGGCAACTCCGGGTGCCAGGCATAAGGCCCGGTCGCCGGGTCCATGGGCATGTGCAGCATCACGGTCTTGCCGGCGCGGTGGGCCTGGCGGGCGAAGTCGGTGGCGTGGGGCGTGTCCGGCATGATCGCCAGATTGACCGGGCCGGGGAGGGCCAGGGCACGACTGTCCCGGGCCGGATTCTGGCCCAGGTCATCGATGATCAGAGAGATGTAGGCGACCTTGGTGTCGCCGCCATCGGTGGACGGTATGGCTGGCGCTGCCAGGGCAACGCCAGTCAGGCTGCATGCAAGCGTCAGCAGCAGCCCGGTCAGCCAGGTACGCATCACATCAATTGCCGCGTGTGATACTCAAGCCCTTGAGCAGGCTGAGGGCCTGGCTGAGCTGGTAGTCATCATCCTGCGGACGTGCCTTCTGGCCTGGCTTGGCCTTGGTGGTTGGTTTGTCCGCGCCGCCGTTGCCGTTGCCCAGGTGACCGAGCAGATCGGCTTCCTTGTAGCTCTCGCCATCGCCACCTTCGTTGGTGACCTTGGCGCGGCGTACTTCGATGTCCGGCACAATGCCCTGGGCCTGGATCGAGCGACCATTGGGCGTGTAGTACAGCGCCGTGGTGATCTTGATGGCGCGGTCATTGGCCAGCGGCAGCACGGTTTGCACCGAGCCTTTACCGAAGCTGTCGGTGCCCATCAGGATGCCGCGTTTGTGGTCCTGCAGGGCGCCGGCGACGATTTCCGAGGCCGAGGCGCTGCCGCCGTTGATCAGCACCACCAATGGCACGCCTTCGCTTTCGTCCTTGCCGTCGGCCATGAAGCGCAGTTCGGAGTTGGCGATACGGCCCTTGGTGTACACGATCAGGCCGCTGGTCAAGAAGTGATCAGCCACTTCCACCGCTGCCTGCAGTACGCCGCCGGGGTTGTTACGCAGGTCCAGTACCAGACCGCTCATTTTCTTACCGTTGTCTTTGCGCAGTTTGGCCAGGGCAGCGGCGACTTCTTCACCGGTCTTGACCTGGAACTGAGTGATGCGGATATAGCCGTAGCCGTTCTCCAGCATCTGCGATTTCACGCTCTTGACCTGGATAGTCGCCCGGGCGAGGGTCACGTCGAAGGGCGTGCCGCCTTCGCGAACCAGGGTCAGAGTGATTTTTTCACCCAGCTTGCCGCGCATCTTGTCGACCGCGTCCTGCATGGTCTGGCCCTGGGTCGGTGCGCCGTTGATCTTGACGATCAGGTCACCGGCTTCGATGCCCGCTTTGGAGGCCGGGGTGTCATCGATGGGCGAGACGACCTTGATCATGCCGTCCTCGACACCGACTTCGATGCCCAGGCCGCCGAATTCGCCGCTGGTGCTTTCCTGAAGCTCCTGGAAATCTTCCGGGCCCAGGTAGGCGGAGTGCGGGTCAAGGTTGCTGAGCATGCCTTTGATGGCGTTTTCCAGCAGGGTCTTGTCATCGACCGGTTCGACGTAGGCTGCTTTCACCCGGTCCATGACCTCGGCGAATGTGCGCAGTTCGTCGAGCGGCAACGGCGCCTTGGCGTTTGCCGCCGCTGCCGCGCTGTTGGCACTGGCCGCAGGGTTGGCTGGGGCAGCTGCACCCGCGGCTTGCGCCAGAGGAGCACCGATAACGATGGCGATAGTCAGGGCCAGCGAGGTGAGGCGGGACAAATGCAGCATGTCGAACGAACTCCTAAAATACGTACCGACTCATCCCTGAGTACGGCACCATTGGGCCGGATCACTTGGGCGACCCTGCTGACGAATAGCGAAGTACAACGCTGGTGTGTCCTGACCGCCACTGCTGCCTACAGTAGAGATCGCTTCACCGGCTTTAACAATGTCGCCAGCGTCCTTTAGCAGACTCTGGTTGTGGCCGTACAAACTCAGATAACCGTTGCCATGGTCGAGAATGACCAGAAGCCCCGCGCCGCGCAACCAGTCGGCAAACACCACGCGGCCGCCATGTACGGCGCGAACCTGGGTGCCGGCGGGGGCGCTGATCATCACGCCATCCCACTTGGTGCGGGCATCGTCGCCACGTGTTTCACCAAAGCGTGCCAACAATCGACCATCAACTGGCCAAGGAAGTTTGCCCCGGGCTTCGCCAAAAGGCCCGCCGTAGGAAACTCCAGCGCTTGAAACCAGCGCGCCAGGGGCCTTGGCCGGGCGTTTTGGCGGCTCGTCGTGGTCGTCGCGGCTTTCGTTCTTGCTGCTGTTTTTTGCCAGTGCGGCTGCCTCGGCATCGCGCTGACGCTTCTTCTCGGCTTCCTGCTGGGCGATCAATGCCTTCTGACGCGCCTCTTCAGCCTCCCGGGCTTGTCGGGCCAGGGTTTCTTCAATGGTTTTCAGGACTTTGCCCAGATCGGCCTGGTCCTGCTGCCGCGCCTGCAACTTCTGGTCGCGGGCCTTGTAGTCCTGGTTAAGCTTTGCGAGCGCCTGTTGGCGTTCCTGGCGGACCTTGTCCAGTTCTTCGCGCTGGCTGTCCAGGCTACTTTTCTGGACCAGTAACTGCGCTTGCTGCATGTCGATGTCTTTTTCGACCCCGGCCAGCTCGCTCAAAGTCTGGTTGAAGTTCTTCAGTTGCTCCAGGCGCGCCTTGCTCAAGTAGTCATAGTAGGTGAGTGTGCGCGCGAATTTCTCCGGGTTCTGCTGGTTGAGCAGCAGTTTCAGGTATTCCTGGCGGCCGCTTTGATACGCGGCACGGGCCTGGATGGCAATCAGGCGCTGCTGTTCAACGCGGGCGCTCTGTAGTTTTTTTTTCTCCTGGTCGAGCCGTTGAAGCTCGGCTTCAGTCTTTTTTAGTTCCTTTTGCAGGACCTCGACCTGCTTTTCCAGCTTGCCCATTTCGGTTTCGGTGCCGCGCAGGTCCTTCTGGACGCCGGATTTCTCTTCCTGCACCTGGTTCAGGAGCTTTTTAAGCTCGGCAATATCCTGCTTGGCAGCATCCAACTGTTGTTGGGTCTGCGCGCGCTCATCGGCAAACGCCGGGTTGAGCAGGAAGATCAGGGCAAGGGCGATCAAGACGCGGGGCATGGGGCGGGAGATACCGGGTAAAGAGAATAAAGACGGGCCTAGTATGCCCGCCGCGCGCTGCAAAAAAAACGTCCCGAGGCCACTGCTTTGGGACCTGTTGCATAAAAAACCGGCGCGGTTGGTTTTCGCCACGCCGGTTTGCAGTCTTTTACTTGGCAACGAGGATCGAGTGCCCTGTCATCTCTCCGGGCTTTTCCAGCCCCATCAGCTGCAGGATGGTTGGCGCGACGTCTGCCAGCACGCCACCTTCACGCACTTTCAGGTCACGTTTGCCAATATAGATGAAAGGCACCGGCTCGCTGGTGTGCGCGGTATGCGCCTGATGCGTGTGCTCATCGGTCATCTGCTCGACGTTGCCATGGTCAGCGGTCAACAGCGCTTCGCCGCCGACTTTTTCCAGGGCTTCGGTGATGCGGCCGACGCAGACGTCCAGGCATTCCACAGCCTTGATGGCGGCTTCCATGATGCCGCTGTGGCCGACCATATCGCCGTTGGCGTAGTTGACGACGATCACGTCATAGCGCTGATGCTCGATGGCATCGACGATTTTGTCGGTCACTTCCGGCGCGCTCATTTCTGGCTGCAGGTCATAGGTGGCGACTTTTGGCGACGGGATCAGGATGCGCTCTTCGCCGTTGAACGGTTCTTCGCGGCCACCGGAAAAGAAGAACGTCACGTGGGCGTACTTTTCAGTCTCGGCAATGCGCAGTTGGGTCTTGCCGTTGTTGGCCAGGTATTCGCCCAGCACGTTTTTCAGGCTGCCAGCCGCAAAGGCCGAAGGCGCCGGAATGCTCGCCGCGTATTGGGTCAGCATGACAAAACCGGCCAGTTTTGGCTGGCGGGCGCGTTCGAAGTCCTTGAAATCGTCTTCGACGAACACGCGGGTCAGTTCGCGGGCACGGTCGGCACGGAAGTTCATGAACACCACGGCGTCGCCGTCTTCGACTTTTACCTGCTCGCCAATGCTGGTGGCCTTGACGAATTCGTCGTTCTCGCCGCGCTCGTAAGCGGCTTCGAGCCCGGCAACGCCTGTGGCGGCCTGGAAGTCGGACTTGCCATCGACGATCAGGTTGTAGGCCGAGGCAACGCGGTCCCAACGGTTATCGCGGTCCATGGCGAAGTAGCGGCCAACGATAGTCGCCAGACGGCCTTTGCCCAGGCGGGCGAAGGTTGCATCCATCAGCTCGATGGACGCCTTTGCGCTGCGTGGCGGGGTATCGCGGCCATCGAGGAAGGCGTGCAGGTAGATCTTCTCGGCGCCGCGCTGGGCCGCCAGTTCGGCCATGGCAACCAGGTGGTCCTGATGGCTGTGTACGCCACCATCGGACAGCAAACCGAGGATGTGCACGGCCTTGCCTGCGCCCGCTGCTTTATCCACCGCCGCGCAAATGGTCGGGTTCTCGAAGAACTCACCGTCGCGGATCGCTTTGGTCACGCGGGTGAAGTCCTGGTAAACCACACGCCCGGCGCCCAGGTTCATGTGGCCGACTTCGGAGTTGCCCATTTGCCCGTCAGGCAGGCCGACGTCCATCCCGGAGCCTGAGATCAGGCCGTGTGGCATGGTTTTGTAGAGGCGATCCATGACCGGCATCTTTGCCGAATAAATAGCGTTGCCTTCATGGCTTTCGCTGTGCCCGAAGCCATCCAGGATGATCAGGACCAAAGGTTTAGGCGTGGTAGTCATAGATCCCCACTTGCGGCTGATGAAATTGTTGGAAGGATTCGCATTTTAGGGGCAAGTTCGCACGGCGTCACTGCCGTACGGGCTTTGGCCGACCTTGGCTGCTGTGTATACTGGCCGACATTTTAACGCCCTGGAACCTACTGATGGTTGATCACCTGATTGCATTTGCAACTAACCACTATTTGATCACTGGCGCTTTCGTCATTTTGCTGGCCATGCTGATCGCCTATGAAATGAGCAAAGGTGGTCGCAGTCTCAGTACTGGCGAGCTGACGGACCTGGTCAACAAGGACCAGGGCATTGTCATCGACGTTCGCCCAGCCAAGGATTACGCAGCTGGTCATATCGTCGGCTCCTTGAGCTTCCCTCAGGACAAGGTGCTTTCGCGCACCTCCGAGCTGGAAAAGCACAAGGCCAAGACCCTGATCATCGTTGACTCCATGGGCCAGCAATCGGGCACTACCGCTCGCGAATTGCTCAAGTCCGGTTTCATCGCGGCCAAGCTCTCCGGTGGTATCGCCTCCTGGCGTTCCGAAAACCTTCCATTGGTGAAATGAAATGGCTGAAGTCATCGTCTATTCCAGCGACTATTGCCCGTACTGCATGCGCGCCAAGCAGCTGTTGCAGAGCAAGCATGTGGCATTCGAAGAAGTAAGAGTCGATGGCAAGCCGCAAGTTCGTGCCGAGATGGTGAAAAAGGCCGGTCGTACGTCTGTTCCACAGATCTGGATCGGTTCTACCCATGTCGGTGGCTGCGACGATCTGTTTGCCCTGGAGCGCGCCGGTAAGCTGGACGCATTGCTTCAGGCCTGAAATTCCAATCCCTAACAGACCCTAAAGTAAGAAGGATCAGAGATGACTGACCAATCGACCAACGGCGCCGTCGCTAACGAAGACGAAGCTCCGCAATTCTCCTTGCAGCGCATCTACGTTCGCGACCTGTCGTTCGAAGCGCCAAAAAGCCCGGCGATCTTCCGCCAGGAGTGGACGCCGACCGTCAGCCTGGACCTGAACACCCGTCAAAAGGCACTGGAAGGCGATTTCCATGAAGTCGTGCTGACCCTGTCGGTTACCGTGAACAACGGTGACGAAGTGGCGTTTATCGTGGAAGTGCAACAAGCGGGCATCTTCCTGATCAAGGGGCTGGACCCTTCGTCCATGAGCCACACCCTGGGCGCGTTCTGCCCGAACATTCTGTTCCCGTACGCTCGTGAAACCATCGACAGCCTGGTTGTTCGTGGTTCGTTCCCTGCGCTGATGCTGGCCCCGGTGAACTTCGACGCGCTGTACGCGCAAGAGCTGCAACGCATGCAGGAAGCTGGCGAAACGCCGACTGTGCAGTAAGCGTCAGCGCATAAAAAAACGCCCTTATGGGCGTTTTTTTATGGGCGAAACTGGAACGTCAGGCGAACCCCAACTGCCGCCAGCCTTCATAAACGGCCACGGCGACTGTGTTGGAAAGGTTAAGGCTGCGACAGCCTTCGCGCATGGGCAGGCGCAGGCGGTGGCCGTCGTCCAGGGCGTCTAGAATGTCCGATGGCAAACCGCGACTCTCCGGGCCGAAGAGGAAGGCATCACCGTCTTCGAATCGGGCATCATGAAAGGGGCGGGAGCCTTTTGTGGTAAAAGCAAACAGGCGCGGATGGCCGATGCTTTCCAGGCAGCTGGCCAGGTCGGCATGCCGGTGCAAGGTGGCATACTCGTGATAGTCGAGCCCTGCCCGACGCAGGCGCTTGTCATCCAGTTCGAAGCCCAAGGGCTCTATCAAGTGCAGGGTGCAGCCGCTGTTGGCGCACAACCTGATGACGTTACCGGTATTTGGCGGTATTTCTGGTTGAAAGAGGATGACGTGAAACATGCACGGCTCCGAAATGAAAGACGGGGAGCATTCTACCCCTGAACAGGACCCGAGACCGAAACTCTGGCCGCGTGTTCTTGGCTCAATGGCAATATTTGGCTTGATGGTCGGCTTGATGATCGGCCGTTTGACCGCGCCTGACCCTCTGGAACTCAGGACAGTCGAAGTGCTGCCTGCCGGGCTTGCGCTGTGGTTCAACGAAGAGCCTCAGGTCCAGGGTGAGCATATCGACGGGATGTTGGTGCTGACGTTTGACGCGGATGGCAAACCTGCGCGTGGCACATTGATGCTCGACGGAAAGAACGTGCGCTGGAAGGTTCACAAGAATAACAGCGGGCTGGTGCTGAACGTCCTGGCGGCCCGTCCGTTGCAAGGCGACTGGCGCGGTGCAAAGGTGGACGGGCGCTGGAGACTGGAGGTCAGTCTCCGAGAGGAATAAAAGAGGGGAATCCCCGGCCTGCCTGTACCAAGGTCCCCAAAACTGGTGATACGTAACCTATTGCAGGGCGCGTGCCAGTTTTTGTTTTTTGTCCTCAGAAAATGATTTTTAAACGCGAAAGCCTTGTTTCAGGCTGTTGCAGACGGGGCTTTCGGTGTTGCGGGCCAGCGAGGAGATGTTTGCCGGGGTGCCGCCCGCTATTAATGCACTGAAGTGGTGCGATTTTAGTGCAATGCGATCCCTGTTGGAGCGACGCTTGCAGGTTTGGAGTTTTCGCTGACCGGGCTGGCCCCTTCGCGAGCAAGCTCGCTCCCACAGGTTTTTGCATTTGTCCGGGATGTTGGGCTGAACCCAATCCCGTGTGGGAGCGAATTCATTCGCGAGAGGCCAGCACATTCAACATCACCGGTGCCTGACATACCGCATTCGCGAATAAATCCGCTCCCATAGGGTTTTGCATTTGTCCGGGACGTTGGGTTGAACGCAAATCCGTCAGTAAGGCTTGTCACCCAGCACCGTCGCCCGGTGCATCACGCGCCGCTGTGGCCGGTAATCGTCCACCGCGTAGTGTTGGGTCACGCGGTTGTCCCAGAACGCCACATCGTTCTCCTGCCAGCGCCAGCGGATGGTGAACTCCGGGCGGGTGGCATGGCTGAACAAGTGTTTGAGCAGCACTTCGCTTTCTGCTGCCGTCAGTTCATTGATCCGGGTGGTGAAGCCTTCATTGACGAACAGCGACTTGCGCCCGCTGACCGGGTGCGTGCGAATCACCGGGTGCGACAGCGGCGGGTTCTTGCTGCGGGCCTCTTCCCAGCGCGCCAGGTCTGCGGCGGTATTGCCGAAACGCTCAAGCGGGAAAGACTTGGTGAAGTCATGGGTCGCGGTAAGGCCATCGAGTAGCTGTTGCAAGGGCCTGGACAGCGCTTCAAAAGCTGCGATGCCGCTGGCCCACAAGGTATCGCCGCCAAATGCCGGCAACAGCTTGGCGCTCAACACGGCGCCCAGGGCCGGCGTTGGCAGGAAAGTCACGTCGGTGTGCCAGATCGCGTTGTCCGCCACATCGGTCACAGCCGTGTCGAGGATCAGGACTTGCGGTGTTTCCGGCACATTGGGATAGATCGGGTGAATGTGCAGGTCGCCGAAGCGGGCAGCAAAACTCGCCTGTTGCTGCGGATTGATCGGCTGGTCGCGAAAGAACAGCACTTGATGGGTCAGCAACGCCTGTTCGATGGCGTCGCGATGTTCGCCGCTCAGTTCCCGGCTCAGGTCGACGCCACTGATAAGTGCACCGAGGGCAGTGCTCAGCGGGGTGATGTTCAGGCTCATGGTCGCTCTCGTTTTAATGGGTTTGGCCGTGCCAGGGCACCAGCTTGCGTTGCAACGCGCGCAGGCCCATCTCCATGGCGAAAGCGATGAGGGCAATTACCAGAATCCCCAACACCACTACATCCGTAACCAGAAACTGCGCGGCAGACTGGACCATGAAGCCCAGGCCGCTGGTGGCTGCGATCAATTCTGCCGCCACCAGTGTGGACCAGCCGACCCCCAGGCCGATGCGCACACCGGTCAGGATGTCAGGCAGGGCGCTGGGCAGGATCACGTGGCGAATCAGCTGCCAGCGCGTGGCACCCAGCGATTGCGCGGCCCGCAGTTTTGCCGGGTCCACGGTACGCACACCGGTCGCCGTGGAGATGGCGATCGGGGCGAAAATTGCCAGGTAGATCAGCAGAACCTTGGAAAACTCACCGATGCCGCACCAGATCACGATCAAGGGCAGATAAGCCAGCGGCGGGATCGGACGATAGAACTCGATCAGCGGATCGAAAATGCCCCGGGCAATGCGGTTGGTGCCAATAGCGATGCCAATCGGGATGGCGGTCAGCACGGCAATGCCCAGGGCCAGGCCGATGCGTTGCAGGCTCGCGCCCAGATGCTGCCAGAGCGTCGAATCCATGTAGCCCTTGGTCATCAGTAACCAGGCTTTCTCCAGCACCGCGGAAGGCGGCGGCAGGAACAGGGGCTCGATCCAGTTGAAGGCGGTCACCAACCACCATGCCGCCAGCAATGTGACCATGGTCAGCACGCTGATTGCGCGGGTGCTCAGGCTCCAGCGCACGGGGGCCGGAGAAGAAGTGGTCACCACCTTTTCGGTCGTGGCCGGTGCTTGATAGCTGCTCATGCGCGTTCCTCCCGCAGGGCGTTGCGTTGGGAGAAGACACGGGCCAGGACATGCTCGCGGGTTTCGATGAAGCGCGGGTCGGACTTGATGGCACGCGCGGACTCCCCTGCGCTATAGCGCTGGCCGAAGTCCAGTTGCAGGTGCTCGACGATCTGGCCGGGGTTCGGCGCCAACAGAATCAGGTCTGTGGCCAGGAACACGGCTTCTTCGATGTCGTGGGTAATAAGGAAGACGGGTTTGGCGGTACGCCGCCAGACTTGCAGCAACAACTCCTGCATTTGCTCGCGGGTAAAGGCATCGAGGGCGCCGAAGGGTTCGTCCATCAGCAGCACGCGAGGGTCGGCAGCCAGTGCGCGGGCCAGGCCCACGCGTTGTTTCTGACCACCAGACAATTGCCAGATACGGCGCTTGTCGAAGCCTGCCAGGTCCACCAGGGCCAGCATTTCGCGAGCCTTGGCTTCCCGTGGTTCACGCGCTGCGCCTGCCAGCTCCAGCCCGAATGCGACGTTGGCGAGCACATCCTGCCAGGGCAGCAAGGCGTCATCCTGAAACACCACGCCGCGCTCGGCGCTCGGGCCCTTGACCGGCACGCCATCAAGGGTGATGCGGCCGGCGCTGGGTTCTACAAAGCCTGCGATCAGGTTCAGCAGCGAAGTCTTGCCACTGCCGGACGGGCCTAGCGCGACCAGCAACTGTTGCGGGCCAAGGCTCAGGGAAATGTCCGACAGTACCGGTTCGGCCGCACCGGGATACTGTGCGCTGATGCGCTCCAGCTGTAACAAGGCCATGACGATGACTCCAGTGGGTTCAGCGGTTTAGCGGTTTTGGATCAGTTGGTGACGAACTTGGCGCTGACATAAGGGGCGTAGTCCGGCAGTACTGCGTCGACCTTGCCCTGTTCCTTGAGGAAGTCAGCGGTCTTGGTCACCGCTTCAATGGTGGGTTTACCCAGCAGTGCAGCCTGGTCGGCGGCCAGCGGGTAAACGTTGCCTTGCAGCAGCACCGGAATGTCAGTGGCTTTGGCGCCCGACAGCTTGACCAGCTTGTCGACGTTACTGGTGTTGGCGAGCCACGCAGCCGGGTCTTTACGGTAGGTGGCGTAGGCATCCAGGGTCACTTTCGCGAACTGGGTGACGATCTCTGGGTGCTTGGTGGCGAAGTCTTTACGCACGATCCAGGCATCGAAGGTCGGTGCGCCCAGTTTTGCCAGGTCGCCGGAGGTGATCAGTACCTTGCCGGTTTCCTTGGCGACACCCAGTGCCGGGTCCCAGACGTAGGTGGCGTCGATGTCACCACGTTTCCAGGCAGCGGCGATGGCCGGTGGTGCGAGGTTCAGGATCGTCACTTTCGATGGGTCGATGTTCCAGTGTTTCAGCGCTGCCAACAGGCTGTAGTGACCTGTGGATACAAAGGGTACGGCGATTTTTTTGCCGACCAGGTCCTGAGGTGAATTGATGCCTGAGCCGTTGCGCACCACCAGAGCTTCAGCAGCGCCGATCTGGGTGGCGATCAGGAAGGTTTCCACTGGCAGTTGGCGGGTGGCCGCAGCGGTGAAGGGGCTGGAACCCAGATAGCCGATCTGCACATCGCCCGAAGCCACGGCGGTAATGACGTCTGCGCCGTTTTCAAACTTGCGCCAGGAGATTTTCGAGTCCGTGGCTTTTTCATACGCGCCGTCGGCCTGGGCGACTTTGGCCGGGTCAACGGTGGTCTGGTACGCGACGGTGAAATCCGCCGCCTGGGCCAGGAAGGCTGCGCCGGTCAACGACAGCGCCACCAAGAGGCGAAGAGAGAAATGCAGTTTCATTAAGAAGCTCCGGAGCAGTGGCCGAGGTCTGGCTGGTGCTAAGGCTAAATGATCTAAGAACTGGTAAATAAATAACCTTTTCGCATTAGCTTATGAGGGGAAATGTGTTGACCGCGGCGGGGAGGAAGGAATTTGAAAATGTGCCGTGAGCTACCACCGAACGCAGCGGATTTCAATTGCCGAGCCCCGAAATAGAGGCATTTTTGGGCTACGTTTGTCGGCGACCAATGGGCAAAATGCCATTAGTTTGGATGATGAAGGTTTATATTCCATAATCGTCTGAACGATTTGGTAACAATTCATTTTTGACTTAATTAAATAATATTTAATCTGCACCCACGGGAGCGACGTTTTTAGCCATGGCCGGTATGTGAGCGGGAGTGTGTGCCATGTGGCAGCACTTTTAGTGCCTATTGCACATCTGCGGCCTACGGAGACGTTAGATCTCCAAGCCAAAGACTACAAAAATTAGAGATTGAGGAGCACAACATGAACAAGTCGAGCCTGGCTCTCGCCGTGGCCCTGGGCCTGCTGGCCCAGCAAGCAAGCGCTGATGGTTTTCTGGAAGACAGCAAAGCTTCCATCAGCTCGCGGACCATGTACTACAACGCCGACAACCGTTCCGGTGGCGCTGACCAGCGTGAAGCTGCAGAAGCCCTGAAACTCGACTACAAGTCGGGCTTCACCCAAGGCACCATCGGTTTCGGTATCGACGCGCAAGCGATCGAAGCTATCCACCTGGATGGCGGTAAAGGTCACCACCCCGACAACAACTCGTTCTTCCCGAGCGACCACGACGGTTCGGCTGTTGACTCCTGGAGCCGCGCAGCGGCCAACCTGAAGTTCCGTATTTCCCAGACCGAACTGCATGTCGGTGGTGCTCTGGCGCCACAACTGCCAATTCTGCTGTCCAACGACAGCCGTGTGGCACCGCAGACCTTTGACGGTGGCATCATCACGTCCAAGGACATCAACGGCCTGACCCTGACCGCTGGTGAACTGCAACACTCCGACGGCCGTGCTTCCAGCGACAGCACGTCCCTGGCTGTGGCCGGTGGTACTCGCGGCAGCAACGAATTCCGTTTCGCCGGTGGCGACTGGAAAGTCACCAAAGACCTGACGCTGCAGTACTACCACGCGCAGTTGGAGGACTACTACAAGCAGGACTTCTTCGGCCTGGTTCACGTTCTGCCAATCGCGGACAACCAGTCGTTCAAGACTGACCTGCGTTACTTCAACAGCAACTCCATCGGCAAGAACGGCGACACCGGCTACGCGTTCAACAACAACGGTGGCTACGCTCGTCACCCGGGTGAAATCGACAACACCACCTGGTCTGCCATGTTCACCTACACCCTGGGCGGTCAATCGCTCATGCTGGGTCACCAGAGCGTCAGCGACGACGGCGGCTTCGTGTTCCTGAACCAGGGCAACATCCTGAAGAACGGCAACAACGCGGGTAACGGCGGCACCAGCTTCTACCTGTTCACCGACAGCGTGGTTGGCAGCTTCATCCGTGCTGGTGAAAACACCAACTTCGGTCAGTACTCCTATGACTTCGCTGGTCTGGGTATCCCGGGTCTGCGTGCTTCGGCCGCTTACCTGTACGGCGACAACATCAAGACCCCTACCGGTGTAGGTTCGAGCCAGAACGAGCGTGAAACCGACCTGCGTGTGGACTACGTCGTGCAGACCGGCCCACTCAAAGGCTTCGGCACTACCCTGCGTACCGGTAACTACCGTGGCGACACCAACATCGCCAACCAGGACCAGACCCGCTTGATCTTCAACTACACCTACAACTTCCTGTAAGCGTATCGAAGATAAAAAACCCGCCTTGTGCGTAATGCTGTTCACTTAAGCGGAGCAGCCTTACGATCCACCGGAAACCGGGTCTGCGATATCTTCACCGTCCTTGGTCTTGACGGCCTTGGACGGTGATCCAGAAACATCCCTCCAACACCTGGCCTTAGCTGCGCCAATCGTCTGCCTGTCGCCGAAAATCGGGTTAGCCGCTGCCATTACGAAAAAGCCGTAGTCTGACCTTTGGCTAAAAAATCCCAGAGGGCTATGGCTGTCATATTCGAGTAAGTTTTCTGCGTTGCAGCTGTCCGGGCCTGAGACGGCTTCATGTGACATCCAGTCATGGCTTGTACAGTTTTAAAGCGCGGATAAAAAAGTCACCCGAGTAAAATTCATTTAAATCAATCTATTAGGTATTTTCAGGCGTTCAGATACAAAACACTTCAAAACTCCCGTGTACAGGTGTGGAATGCCAAGCGTAAGTTCACCCTCAAGCTGTGCGGTCAACGCTGTTAGGTCTGCAATGGAATTCAGCCTGTAGCATCCCCGATCTTCATGCCTCCACCGGGTTTGCATCTACAACAATAGAGGGAGCTATCCGTGAACTGCATTTTCTGTGCAATCGCCAAGAAAGAATCACCGGCTGCCGTTGTCTACGAAGACGAGCAGTGCCTGGCCTTTCTCTCCATCCAGCCGATTACTCCTGGCCATGTCCTGGTCATTCCCAAGGCCCACGCAAGCGGCCTGGGTGATATCCCTCCTCAAACCTGTGGCCACATGATGCGTGTGGGTCAACGGCTGGCGGCAGCGCTGCGTGAAAGCGGCTTGAGCCTCAATGAACAACCCTGCGAAGGTATCAACCTGCTGCTGTGCGATGGCGCTGTGGCCGGCCAAACCGTGGGCCACGCCCACCTGCATGTGCTGGCCCGCTTTGTCGGTGACGGTTTCAACCTGGGTCATGCGGACCTTCCACTCGTTACGCCCCAAGTGTTGGGCGAGCGCGCAGAGCAGATCCGTCGAGCCTTGACCTCGCTGCCACCGGTTTAACTGTAAGTCGCTTTAGTTTAAAGGTACGCCCGCACTAAGAGGGTTGAGTGTCTTGCTGTGCGCCGTAAACAATTCATCAACCTGTGGACATCTACGCAAGGAGGCGAAGCCATGTACTGTACTGTCGAAACTTAAGTCGTGCGCTGGGCTGAGCTCAATACTACAGATCATAATAAGAAGGGAATTCTCATGCCGTCACTCGCAAGTAATAAGGCTGCCTTGCCTTCGGCAAGTATGCAGTTGGTAAAGGATGATTCAGCCGGTTCGGCAATTTACAGTTTCTATGATTCAGTACTTAAGGACTTGTGCCAGTCTGACAAAGTTAAAGTCAGGCAGGTGGTTACGCCTGCGGAGTTTATAGAGCTGTCTCGTGCCCGCAGCCGGTTGTACGGGCAACGAAAGATTTACTACAAAACGTTGTTTGGTCACTCGGTCGACGAGGCCGTATGCCTGGATGAGTACGATCCGCGGTCTTACGTGTTTGCCTTTTATTATGACGGTGAAATTATCGGCACCCAGCGTATTACGCCTTTCCCTCACGAGTCGGGCGAGTTCATCAGCCACGAACAACTGGTGCAGTTCTCCGGGCCTAATTACGAAAATGAGTGCGTCGAACTATCACGACTTATTGTCGACAAGCATTCCCCGGTCAAGAACGTGGTTAACGGATTGGCGATGACCGGCGCCTCGCTGGTTGCCCTGGAAGGCGGCTACAAAACCTTCATTACCTACGTAAAACCACGGCTGGCGTCGAAGTTCGACAGCTTCGTCTTTGATCAGGACGGCATTTTCTTCCAAATCAAAGCCCGCGGCGATCACTACTACGCCCTGTACAAAGGCGATCTGTTGCCGTCGGTCACGCCCTTCTTCGGCCTGCAAAGCTGCCCCGCAGACCTCAAGGATATTGATGACTTGATTCGCTACACCTTGGCCGCCCGTACAGCGAGGCACTCACTGGCGGTATGAGCATCCCAAAATAACGACAACATTGAGGTTGATCCAAGATGGAAGCCAGGAACAAAGAAGTGGTCATAGAGTTTTACGAGCGCATGTTTGGCCAGCGTGAACTGGCGGTCGCCGATACATTGATTGCCGAGGAATATGTACAACACAACAACGTATTTATTCCACCGCGCCGCGAAGGCTTCAAGACCTACTTTACGCAGTTCTTCAAGACATTCCCCGAGTCGGGTACCCATATTGAGCGGGTGTGTGCAGAAGGTGATTATGTCTTCCTGTATGCCAAACATTGGGCTAAGCACAAGTTTTTCACGGTCAATTACAAGGTGATCGATATTTATCGTGTGGAAAACGGTGTGCTGATGGAGCACTGGGACACCATCGAAGGCTTGGGGTTTTTCTCCAAGTTCATCTACATCATAAAATCCGTGCTGCGCCTGTAAGTCGGTGTTCGCCAGAAATTATAAAAATTGTCATAAGCGATTTATCAACCCGTCAAGGAAGAGAGTGAAATGACTGAAGTAACCGAGTTTCGCAAAGAGCTGAAAGCCGTCTGTGATGCCGAATGGGAAAAGATCAAGATCGGCCGTTTTTTCCAGATGATGAAACGCCCCGAGTTGCAGCGTGACCTCTACATCAAGTCGATTGTCCAGGTGTATCACTACACCAAGAACAACGCGATCAACCAAGCGGTGGCGTGCTGGAACCAGGACCACAAAAAGGTCGGCTTGCTGCGTTTTGCGATGAAGCATGCGCTGGAAGAACTGGGCCATGAAAACATGGCGTACAACGACCTGATCGCCATTGGCGTCGACAAGTCCGAGTTCGAAAAGCCGATGCTGCCGGCCACCGAGGCGTTCTACGGCTACCTGGATTTCGTCTCTGTATGCCGCGGCATCATTCCACGGCTGGGCTACAGCTTCTGGGCCGAGGACTGCTACGAGCACCTCGAGCCATTGATGGACGTCTGCAAAAACCATCTCAAGCTGACCGATAAAGAACTTACCTTCTTTGTCGCCCACGCGATCATCGACGAGAAACACTCCGAGCAAGTCAACGCAGCCATCGACCGCTGGGTCGTAACCGACGAAGAAAAAGAGTCGGTCAAACAAGTCGCACGCACCACGGTTTACTTGATGGGCAAGATTCTCGAGTCGGTCGCCGACGAGTTCTAAGTCTTGGCAACAGGCGTCCTCACGCGCCCCGCTGCGTGAGGACTTTTTTACATGGCGTGCACAACAATAAAAACGATGGGCTGGTCATGGCGCTTGTCGAACCGCCTGGCTGCCACGTTCAATCCACTAGGAGGTGCCATGAGTAGCAATAGCGACATGATTACCTGGGGCATGATGCTGCGCAAAATCCCCTCGATCACCCGGGCCATTCCTCGGCTCGTCAGGGGGATCAAAGCGTCCAGGCTCAAGGTCGATCAGCCCTGCGGCCTGGGTTGGGCCTTCGAACAGGCGGTTGCGCGCAACCCTCAAGGACCGGCGCTGCTCTACAAGGACAATCGTTTCAGTTATGAACAGGTCAACCAATGGGCCAACCGTTTCGCCCATTACTTACTTTCCCGTGGCCTGAAAAAAGGCGACGTGGTCGGCATCTTTATTGAAAATCGCCCGGAATTGCTGGTCAGCGTGCTGGCCGTCAGCAAGATCGGCGGTATCTGCGCCATGCTCAATACCTCGCAGACCAACAACGTCCTGATCCACAGCCTGAACCTGGTCAATCCCTCAGCGATTATCGTCGGCGAAGAGTTGGTGCCATCCTTTGACGCGGTACGTAAAGACGTTGCCATCGATGAACTGAGCACTTTCTTCCTGGCTGACACCGACACCACTCGCGATGCGGGCATCGCGCCCAAGGGTTACGTCAACCTGACCCGCGTCAGCGAAGAGCATTCCATCGCCAATCCGGCGACCACCCAGCAGGTCTACTTCGACGACGCTTGCTTCTACATTTACACCTCCGGCACCACCGGTTTGCCCAAGGCTGGGGTGTTCAAGCACGGGCGCTGGATGAAAGCCTACGGTAGCTTCGGCATGATCGCCCTGGATATGCGCCCCGATGACATCGTCTATTGCACCTTACCGCTCTATCACGGCACCGGGCTGTGTGTGAGCTGGGGCTCGGCATTGGCCGGCGCCTCGGGTTTCGCCATCCGCCGCAAATTCAGCGCCAGTCAGTTCTGGGATGACGCGCGCAAATTCAAGGCCACCACCATTTGCTACGTCGGTGAATTGTGTCGCTACCTGATCGACCAGCCTCCCGCTGGCAACGATGGCGACAACCCGGTGGTGAAAATGATTGGCAACGGCCTGCGGGCGGGCGTGTGGATCGACTTCAAGACACGCTTCAACATTGAGCGGGTCTGCGAGTTGTATGCCGCCAGTGACGGCAACATCGGCTTTACCAACATCCTCAATTTCGACAACACCGTCGGCTTTGCTCTCAACGCCTGGTCGCTGGTGGAGTACGAACACGACACCGGCGAGCCGCGGCGCAGCGCGAATGGTTTCATGAAGAAAGTCGGCAAGGGTGGCCAAGGCTTGTTGCTGGCCAAGATCGACGACAACGCCCCGTTCGACGGTTACACCGATCCGGAGAAGAACAAAAAAGTGGTGCTGTACGACGTTTTCGAAAAGGGCGATCGTTACTTCAACAGCGGCGACCTGATTCGCGATATCGGCTTTGGCCACGCCCAATTCGTCGACCGCCTGGGGGACACTTATCGCTGGAAAGGCGAAAACGTCTCCACCACCGAAGTCGAAAACATCATGGTGCAACATCCCCACATCGTCGAAGCCGTGGCCTACGGTGTGGAAATCAAAAACACCAACGGTCGTGCCGGGATGGCCGCCATCACCCCATCGGCCCCGCTGGAGCAACTGGATTTTTGCGACCTGCTGCGCTTCGTCAAAAGTCAGATGCCTCACTATGCGGTGCCGATGTTCCTGCGCATCAAGACCTGCATGGAAACCACCGGCACGTTCAAATACCAGAAAACCAAGCTAAAGACCGAAGCCTTCGACCCCAGCCAAACCGGCGAAGACCCGGTCTACGCCTGGCTACCGGGCACCGAAACCTACGTGCGCGTGACTGAGCAGGTGCTGCAGGACATTCATGGCGGCAAGTTCCGCTACTGAAGGGCAACTGCGCGAGAGTTAAACCACAAGGCCCGCATAAATGCGTAATGCTATTCACTTAAGCGGAGCAGCCTGACGATCCACCGCAAACCTGGTCTTCGATGTCTTCACCGTCCTTGGTCTTGATGGCCTTGGACGGTAATCCAGAAACATCCCTGCGACACCTGCCCTTAGTTCCGCCAATCGTCTGCCTGTCGCTGAATCAGCGGTTGCGTCCAAAACCCCGAAAATGGTGTTATCTGGTCAACGTGAATAAAGTTTCATGTTGTAATAAAAATGTCATTTAAATCAGGTCGACCAAGAGGCCCGATAGAAGGGCTTCACAGCGGTTTTGCGGGCTAATCGCCACTATCTCGTTCGCATGAATGTAAATATTTGTTTAATTTTGCGACGCTGCCGATACACTCCGTGTCTGCAGGTTGAGAGGGATATTGACTTATAGCTGATGAGTCTAAAAAGCAAAATAATAATTCTTTTTGGATTTATCAAAATATCATTATCGTTAGCCTCCAGCACACGCGATCTAGTCATTTAGTCTAGAAGTGACCAGCAACCATTGACCGGTCAGGTCGGGACTGGCGCTAATCGCGAATCCAGGGTTCTTGAGCGGATTTGCTCGGAAAGACCCGGGACATACAAAAATTAGATTCAAGAGGAGCGAAACAATGAACAAGTCCACTCTGGCCCTGGCAGTAGCCTTCGGCGTCCTGGCACAGCAAGCCAGCGCTGCCGGTTTCATCGACGACAGCAAGGCCACGCTGAAGCTGCGTAACTTCTACATCAACACCGATAACCGTGATTCTGCGACGGCCGCCCAGAAAGCAGCCAATCAGAACTACCAGGCTGAATGGGGTCAGGGCTTCCAGCTCGATTTCACTTCGGGCTACACCGAAGGCACTGTGGGTTTCGGCGTTGACGCAATCGGCCTGTTGGGCGTGCGTCTGGACTCCAGCCCAGGCAAGCACGGCAACCCGACCGGTTCTGCCTACGGCGGTACCGTGTTCCCAACCGACGGCAACAGCGCTGTAGACGAGTTCTCCAGCCTGGGTCTGACTGCCAAAGCCAAGATCTCCAAGACTGAACTGAAGCTGGGCACCTTGATGCCTAAGCTGCCGGTTATCGTGAGCAACGATGGTCGTCTGCTGCCACAAACCTGGCAGGGTGGCCAGATCACGTCCAACGACATCAAAGACCTGACGCTGATCGGCGGCCAGATCGAACAGGTCAAGGGCCGTAACTCCAGCAACAACGAAAACCTGTCCATCGCTGGCGCCAACGCCACCACAGCGGCCGGTCGTCACAGCAACAAATTCCAGTACGCGGGCGGCGACTACAAGCTGACCAAAGACCTGACTGCCCAGTACTACTTCGGCAAGCTGGAAGACTTCTACAAGCAGAACTTCCTGGGCCTGGTGCACAACTGGTCCATCGGTCCTGGCGTACTGAAGAGCGACCTGCGGTACTTCAACAGCCGCTCTGACGGCGCCAACGGTCACGATTCGTCGTACTACACCACCGGTTACTACGGCGGCAACGTCACCAAGGGTAAAGTCGACAACAACCTGTATAGCGGCCTGTTCCTGTACTCCGTTGCCGGTCACACCTTCGGTGGCGGTTACCAGGTCAGCAACGGCGACAGCGACTTCCCGTGGCTGAACCAGGGCGATGGTTCTTCCAACTACACCATCACCGACATGCAGATCCAGAAGTTCGGCCGTTCCGGCGAGAAAACCTGGCAAGCTCGCTACTCGTATGACTTCGCACGCGTCGGCCTGCCAGGCGCTACCGCCGGTATCGTTTACCTGCGTGGCGACGACATCGACACCCCGACTTCGCGTAACTCCAGCGAGTGGGAACGCGACCTGACCCTGGCCTACGTCGTACCGGAAGGTCCGCTGAAGGGGTTCGGCGTGATGTGGAAAAACGCCATGTGGCGCAACAACATCCCGAACACCCGTCAACAAGACGAAAACCGCGTGATCCTGAGCTACCAACTGGCTCTGTTCTAGTCGTTTGAAACCCGTCCGGCGCAAAGCCGGGCGGGATTCTGAGCCCCCTGGCTCAGCGTTCGGCGCCCGCCGAAATGTATCCCGATATTTCCCTCTATTCAGTCAAGCCATGGGGCGATGAACCCCTGTGGAAGCGAATTCATTCGCGATGCGGTGTGTCATTCCCCATAGATGTTGAACGTGCCAGCCTCTCGCGATGAATTCGCTCCCACAAGATTGTGTCGGTGGGATTTATATTCCATAAAGCTATAAATAAATCCTTATTCATTCTTTTTAATTAAGCTCCAATACAGGCAGAGTGGAGACAAATACGAACCCCGTGCAGGAGCAAAATCATGAGCTTACGACTTGGCGACATCGCCCCCGATTTCGAGCAGGATTCCAGCGAAGGGCGAATCCGCTTTCATGAATGGCTGGGCAGCAGCTGGGGTGTGTTGTTCTCCCACCCGGCTGACTTCACGCCGGTCTGCACCACCGAACTGGGCTTCACCGCCAAGCTCAAGGACGAATTCGCCAAACGTGGCGTCAAGGCCATCGCGCTGTCCGTGGACCCTGTCGATTCGCACCATAAGTGGATCGAAGACATCAACAGCACCCAGCACACTATCGTCAATTTCCCGATCCTGGCGGATGCCGATCGCAAGGTCTCCGATCTCTACGACCTGATCCACCCCAACGCCAGCGATACCCTGACTGTGCGCTCCTTGTTCGTGATCGACCCGAACAAGAAGATTCGCCTGACCATTACTTACCCAGCCAGCACCGGCCGCAACTTCCACGAGATCCTGCGGGTGATCGATTCGCTGCAGCTGACTGACAACCACAAGGTCGCCACCCCTGCCAACTGGGTAGACGGTGATGACGTGGTGATCGTGCCTTCGCTCAAGGACGAAGACGAAATCAAGAAACGCTTTCCGAAAGGCTACAAGGCCGTCACGCCTTATCTGCGTCTGACGCCACAGCCTAATCGTTGATTTACCGAGTTCATCAGAAGCAGGGGTTTTCTCTTATTTAAGAGGTAGGGGTCGATTAATCGGCCCCTTTTTTTGTCCGTAATTTGGCTCAGGGCGCTTTGGGCTCGCAGTTGCCCGCCATATGCACTTATAGAATAACCAAATGAATAAATAAGATTTATAGATATAAAAAAGTCCTGTTACTGTCTGTTTGTCCCGGCGATTTCGCCAAACCACTTTCGCTTCGCGCGCCCAGTGACGGGTTGCCCGGTCGTCATTTATCCAGTTGAGGAGCGCGCCATGCGCACTGTCTTTTTGCGTCGAGGGCTGGTCGCGTTGTTCGCAGCGGCTGTCGCCCTTGGTGCCATCGCCGAAGCGCAGGCCGAGACCCTGCGTATCGGTTATCAGAAATACGGCACGCTGGTGCTGCTACGGGCCAAGGGTACGCTGGAAAAGCGCCTGGCCGAGCAAGGTGTGCAAGTGCAATGGACCGAATTTCCGGGCGGCCCGCAATTGCTTGAAGGGCTGAACGTGGGCTCCATCGACTTCGGTGTGACCGGCGAAACGCCTCCGGTTTTTGCCCAGGCGGCGGGTGCTGATCTGCTGTATGTGGCTAATGAGCCGCCAGCACCGACCAGCGAAGCGATCCTGGTGCCCAAGAATTCGACGATCACCCCGTCAAAGACCTCCAAGGGCAAGAAAGTCGCCCTCAACAAAGGCTCCAACGTTCACTACCTGCTGGTGCGAGCGCTTGAAGATGCCGGCCTCAAATACAGTGATATCCAGACCGTTTACCTGCCGCCGTCCGATGCGCGTGCCGCATTCGAGCGCGGCAGTGTCGATGCCTGGGTCATCTGGGATCCGTACCAGGCCGCTGCCGAGCAGCAGCTGCAAGCCCGGACCCTGCGCGATGGCACAGGTATCGTCGACAACCATCAGTTCTACCTGGCAACCAAGCCATACGCTGAAAAGAACCCCAAGGTGATCCAGGCGCTGGTTGAAGAAATCCGCGCTGTGGGCGAATGGTCCAAGGCCAACCCTGACGAAGTGACCAAGCAAGTGGCGCCGCTGTTGGGCCTGCCTGAGGACATCACCTTGATCTCGGTCAAGCGTCAGGGCTACGGCGCTCAGTTGATCACCCCGCAAGTGATCACCGCACAGCAGAAAATCGCTGATTCTTTCTACCAGCTCAAGTTGATCCCCAAACCGCTGAAAATCGCGGACGTGATCTGGACTCCACCCGCTGCTGTTGCGAAAGCACAGTAACCATCAGGCCCTGAGAGGAGACAACTCCATGAGCCGTAGTGCTTCCGTCAGCTCGCTGGACAATGGCCCAAGCGCCTCACAGCGAATCATTCATAAACTGGCGCCCTGGGTGCTGCCTGTCCTGTTGCTGGCGGTCTGGCAGTTGTCGGTCAGTGCCGGTTGGTTGTCCACCCGCATCCTGCCCGCCCCGAGCGCTGTCATCGAGGCCGGCGTGAACCTGGTCGCCAGTGGTGAAATCTGGACCCACCTGGCAATCAGCGGCTGGCGCGCCGGTATCGGCTTCGCCATCGGCGGCGGTATCGGTCTGGCCCTTGGCTTTATCACCGGCTTGTCGAAATGGGGCGAACGCCTGCTCGACAGCTCTGTGCAGATGATTCGTAACGTGCCCCACCTGGCGCTGATCCCGCTGGTGATCCTCTGGTTCGGTATCGATGAAACCGCGAAGATTTTCCTGGTAGCCCTGGGCACTCTGTTCCCGATCTACCTCAATACTTACCACGGCATCCGCAACATCGATCCGGCCCTGGTGGAGATGTCCCGCAGTTATGGCTTGTCTGGTTTGCGTTTGTTCTGGCACGTGATTCTGCCGGGGGCCATGCCTTCGATTCTGGTGGGCGTGCGCTTCGCCCTCGGTTTCATGTGGCTGACTCTGATCGTGGCAGAAACCATTTCCGCCAGCTCCGGTATCGGTTACCTGGCCATGAACGCCCGTGAGTTCCTGCAGACCGACGTGGTGGTACTGGCCATCGTGCTGTACGCCGTACTCGGCAAGCTGGCCGATCTGGCAGCCCGAGGCCTGGAACGTGTTTGCCTGCGCTGGCATCCCGCCTATCAAGTGACTAAAGGCGGTGCCGCATGAGCAGCCTGAAACAGCAACAACCGGCCCATCTGCTGCGCGGTATCCCGCTGGCGGTGCACCAGCTGAAGAAAACCTTCGGCCAGCGTGAAGTGCTCAAGGACATCGACCTGCATATCCCTGCCGGTCAATTCGTTGCCGTGGTTGGTCGTAGCGGTTGTGGCAAAAGTACCCTGCTGCGTCTGCTGGCGGGTCTGGACAAGCCCACCGCAGGTGAACTGCTGGCCGGTTCCGCACCGCTGAGCGATGCGCTGGAAGACACCCGTTTAATGTTCCAGGAAGCCCGTCTGCTGCCCTGGAAGAAGATCATCGACAACGTAGGCCTTGGCCTGAGCGGCGACTGGCGCCCCAAAGCACTGGAAGCCCTCGAAGCAGTCGGTCTGGCGGAGCGTGCCAATGAGTGGCCAGCCGCCTTGTCCGGTGGCCAGAAACAGCGCGTGGCATTGGCCCGGGCATTGATTCACCAGCCGCGCCTGTTGTTGCTCGATGAGCCGTTGGGTGCGCTGGATGCCTTGACCCGTATTGAAATGCAGCAACTGATCGAGCGTCTCTGGCAGAAGCACGGCTTCACGGTGTTGCTGGTGACTCACGATGTCAGCGAGGCCGTGGCGATTGCCGACCGGGTGATCCTGATCGAGGACGGCGAGGTCGGGCTCGACTTGCTGGTGGAATTGCCTCGCCCACGGGCTCGTGGTTCGCACCGTTTGGCTGCACTGGAAACCGAAGTACTCAATCGGGTGTTGTCCCTGCCCGGAACACCGCCTGAACCTGAACCTGTTTCACCGTTGCCCACGCAGTTGCGTTGGGCCCTATAACCGACCGTCACTCATCTGAATCGGGCATTTGCCCGATATCCAACCGCCAAAGGAAGACTGATCATGACTATTAAAGCCATCAACGTTCGTAACCAGTTCAAAGGCACCATCAAGGAAATCGTCGAAGGCGACGTACTGTCGGAAATCGACGTTCAAACCGCTTCCGGCATCGTGACTTCCGTAATCACCACCCGCTCGGTAAAAGAGCTGGAACTGGTTGTCGGCAGCGAAGTAATCGCGTTCGTAAAATCGACCGAGGTATCGATCGCCAAGCTGTGATCGTTGCGCTACAGACAAACCCCGGATGGCCCAGGCCTTCGGGGTTTTTTTATCAGATCAGGCATATCTTTTAAGTATCCAGATACCCATTTCCAGATATTTTTCTAATATCTGGCTTGCTGCTAGCATCCGGCCCGTAAAGCACCGGTTCTGTCACCCAGCAAGAGAAACAATAATAATGAAAGCAACCAAAACTACCCCGTCCTGCGCCAAGCCCCAGTCGTTCAAACTCAACCGCCTCGCGATGATCCCGTTGCTGACCCTGGCGATGAGCAGTGTTCATGCCGCAGACAGCAAAGAGCCCCATGACAACTTTTACTTCCTGGGGGAGATGAACAAAGCCTCCACGGTCATGGTGATCGACACCAAGATCGTACCGCCTGACCTGGGCAAGAAAATTGTCGCTGCGGTGGATCAGGTAATCATCAACGGCAACAAGCCGGGGGCCGAGCGGCCTGCCGATTACCTGAAATACGAACCCCTGATTCTGGCGCTGGCAGGGCCGGACGGATCGCGCATGCATTCGGGGCGTAGCCGTCAGGACATCTTGTCCACCACCCGCCGCCTGATGCAGCGCGAGCGTGTGCTGAACGTGCTGGATGCCATGAACAAATCCCGCGCGGTGTTCCTCAAGCTGGCTGAAGACAACCTGGACACCATCGTTCCGGCCTACACCAACGGTGTGCAGGCTCAGCCCACCACTTACGCGCACTACCTGCTGGGCTTCAACGCCGTGTTCGACCGCGATGCGACGCGCTTTCATGAAGCTTATGCACGGCTCAACCTGAGCCCGTTGGGCGCGGGCGCGCTGGGCACTTCCAGCTTCCCGATCGATCGCAAGCAACTGGCCAGACTGCTGGGCTTCGATGGTGTGGTGGAAAACTCCTATGACGCCGCCCAGCTCGGTGCCCTGGACACCGGTATGGAGCTGACCGGCATTTCCAGCAGCGCAGCGCAGACCATCGGCTTGCTGGTTCAGGACATCCACACCCAGTACCACCAGCCCTATCCGTGGATCATGATTACCGAAGGTGCCCTGACCGGGACCAGCAGCATCATGCCCCAGAAGCGCAATCCCTATGGCCTGAACTTTCTGCGTCTGCAAGCCAGCGACGTGGTTGGCGGCGCGCTGACCTACCAGCTCGAAGCGCACAACGTCACGCCTGGCATGCCGGATTACAAACGCGATCAAGTGGAAAAGACCCTGGACCAGACCACGGCCTCGTTCACCTTGCTGGCTGACTTGATGAACAGCCTGATCATCGACAAGGCACGCGCCCTGCAGGAAGTCGATGCTGATTACTCGACCACTACCGAGCTTGCCGACGTGCTGCAACGCGACTCCAACGTACCGTTCCGGGTCGGCCATCACTTCGCTTCGGACCTGGTGACCTATGGGCGCTTGAACAAGATGAAGCCTGCCGACATCCCGTTCCCGGAAGTGCAGCGCATCTACGGCGAAGCCTTGAAGGCGTTCAACTTCGATCACGCGACTTTCCCGCTGACCCAGGTGCAGTTCCGCACGTCGTTGACCGCACAGAACATGATCGAGTCGAGCAAAGGCCTGGGCGGTCCGCAACATGCGGAAGTGACTCGCATGCTGGCCGAGGAAAAGACACGCCTGACCCAGGATCAACAGTGGGTCGATCAACAACGGCAGAAGCTGGCGACCGCTTCGGCTGACCTGGACAAGGCGTTCCACAACGCGGGGCGCTGACCGGGGAACTGCGTGGCGCTACACTCGGCGCCACGCAAACCCGCAGCCGCCACAAGAAGAACACATGGAACTCCGACACCTGCGTTACTTCCTCATGGTCGCCGAAGAACAGCAGTTCACCCGTGCAGCCTTACGGTTGAACATTCAGCAGCCGCCATTGAGCAATCAGATTCGCTTGCTTGAACAGGAATTGGGTTTCGAGCTGTTCAGGCGCCATCCCAAGGGTGTCGAGCTGACGGCGGGTGGCGAGGTTTTTCTGCTGGAAGCCAAGGCAATCCTGCACCGGGTGGAGGAGGGCGCAAAACGGGCGGCGCGTGCGGCTCAAGGTTTTGAGGGGTCGTTAGCCGTTGGCTTTACCAGCTCCTCTGCTGCCCATCCGCTTATTCCCGGCATCATTCGCGTCTTTCGTGAGCTTTATCCTCAGGTGCAACTGCACTTGAGCGAGGGCAGTGCGGGGGAGTTGACCGACGCAATGGTCGCCCGCAAGGTCAATATCGCCATCCTTCGCGCCCCGGTTGCAAGGCCCGAAGGGCTGGTAATGCATCGGCTGCTCAATGAGGAAATGCTGCTGGTCATGCCGGTGGGCCATCGGCTGCTGACCGGTGACCTATCCAGTGACGGGTTGCCGACAATCGACATCGGTGCCCTGGCTGACGAGTCCTTTATCCTGACCCGCAGGCCCGGTTCGTTCGGCATGTATTCGAAGTTTATCGATGTCTGTGAGGCGTCCGGTTTCATACCGAAGATTGCCTTCGAAGTCGAACGCATGATGACCAACATCAACCTCGTTGCCGCAGGTGCCGGGATCTCCGTGGTGCCGGCCTCCATGCAGGGCTTTCACCGCAACAGCGTGGTCTATTGCCGAATCGGCGGCGCGCGTCCGAAATTACTGGCGCCGGTCACCATGCTCTGCGCGGCGGACGACCTGAACCCCACCACCCAGAACTTTGTCGCCCTGGCCAAGACATCGGCGGTTCGTTACCGAAAACAGACTTAAAAACTGTGGGAGCTGATCCACCGCCATTAACCCTGAGACATTGTAGGTGGCTGACCCATCGCATTCGTGAGCAAGCTCACTCCCACAGTGATCCGAGTTGCCAGAAAGTACTCAACGCTTCTGCAAAAACGGCGGCAAATACAACCCCAGATACGCATCGAACACTCGTCTGCTTTCCTCGGCCATGCGCGGTGTGATCTGGCCGTGCAGCTGTATGGAGCGGGCGTAGACGCGGTCGCTCAGTTCCATCGCCAGGGCGAACACGTCGACATCGTCGGGCAGCGCCGGCAGGTGGAAGTGGTGGGCGAACAGCGCCTGCATCAGGTGGCCCAGTTCGATGTCGTGTTGACGGTCGGCCTGGTTTACTTCGGTCAGGCCGTGCTGGGCCAGGATCAACTGGCGTGCGGCAGCATCGGCGTTGTAGATGTTCAGCATGCGCAGTTCCACCAGGCTGGACAGGTCGCGCCAGTCCTTGAGCTGCTCGTGGTCGATGGGTTGCTGCAGGGTGGCGCGGAAGGCGGCATGGATATCGGCGGTCAGCGCTTCGAGCAACGCCGGGACGCTGGCAAAGAAGTGGTAGACCGACGATGGCGGAATGTCCGCGCGCTCGGCGACGCTGTAGATCGACAGGCTGGCCACCCCCTCGGCAGCAAGCAACTCGCGGGCGGCATCGAGGATCGAGTCGATCCGGGCCTGGCTGCGTGCGCGGGGTTTACGGGGTGTGGCGGTGCGCGTCATTGGCGCTCTCCTGGGCTGGTCTGCGGGGATTGTACGCGAGGAGCCTCGCTCCAGCAGGTATTGGGCAGACACAAAAAACGCCGCCAGCCTCGCGGCCAGCAGCGTCTTTTTACTGCAACCGCTTAAACGGTATGCAGGTACCAGTTGTACTCGAGGTCGGAGATGGAGTGTTCGAACTCTTCCAGCTCACTCTCTTTACAGGCCACAAAGATATCGATGTATTTCGGATCGATGTACTTGGCCATGACTTCGCTGTCGTCCAGCTCGCGCAGTGCATCGCGCAGGTTGTTCGGCAGGCTTTGCTCGTTTTGCTCGTAGGAGTTGCCTTCCACGGGCGGCGGCGGTTCGATCTTGTTGGTCAGGCCGTGGTGCACGCCTGCCAAAACCGAAGCCATCAGCAGATACGGGTTGGCATCGGCGCCCGCAACGCGGTGCTCCAAACGAACTGCGTCGGCCGAACCGGTTGGAACACGCAGGGCCACAGTCCGGTTGTCCAGGCCCCAGCTCGGCGAATTCGGTACATAGAACTGCGCACCGAACCGGCGATACGAGTTGACGTTCGGGCACAGGAACGCCATCTGCGCCGGTAGGGTCTCGAGCACACCGCCGATCGCATGACGTAATGCGGCGTTCTGCTCGGGATCCTCACTGGTGAAGATGTTCTTGCCATCGCGATCCAGGATCGAGATGTGGACGTGCAGACCATTACCTGCCTGACCCGGATAGGGCTTGGCCATGAAGGTCGTGTCCATTTCGTGGTCGTAGGCGATGTTCTTGATCAGTCGCTTGAGCAGTACCGCGTAGTCGCAGGCCTTGATCGGGTCGGCAACGTGGTGCAGGTTCACTTCGAACTGCGCCGGGGCACTTTCCTTGACGATGGCGTCAGCGGGGATGCCTTGCTCTTTCGCACCTTCCAGAATGTCCTGGAGGCAGTCGACATATTCGTCGAGGTCGTCGATCAGGTAGACCTGCGTCGAGTGCGGACGTTTGCCGGAAATCGGCGAGCGTGGCGGTTGAGGGCGGCCATTCACGTTCTCCTGGTCGATCAGGTAGAACTCAAGCTCAAAGGCAGCGCAGATGGTCAGGCCCATGTCATCGAACTTGCTCACCACCTGACGCAGTACTTCACGCGGGTCGGCGAAGAAGGGTTCACCTTCAAGTTCGTGCATGGTCATTAACAGTTGCGCGGTAGGGCGCTTCTGCCATGGTTCGTTACAGAGAGTGTCAGGGATCGGATAACAGATTCGGTCAGCATCACCGATGTCCAGACCCAGGCCGGTGCTTTCCACCGTCGAGCCATTGATATCCAGGGCAAATAAAGAGGCCGGCAGGTTGATGCCTTTCTCGTAAACCTTGTGGAGGCTGGTGCGTTCGATGCGCTTGCCGCGCACCACACCATTCATATCCGCAATCAGAAGGTCAACGTACAGAACCTCAGGATGTTCCTTAAGGAACACGTTCGCTTCGTTAAGCTGAACGGCACGCGGGGGTACCGACATGATGCAACACCTTTGTTGTTAAAAATATCAATCATCGAGCTTTGCGGGTTTCAGTCAATCCGAAAGCCATCATGAAGTCAATAGAGCCTTTTTTTGCCCCAAAGTGGCGCTCTATGGCCGTTTTTGGCGCTTTTTAGGGCAATTATCACGCATTGGACGACGCAGCAGCTGCGGGCTTGAGCGGGCTGTGTTCTATTTTTTACGGGGGTGTTGTGTAAAAAAATGAACAACGCTAAGCTCGATTGCAACCCATAACAGCAATAATACCGGGGGCCCCATGTCACGCTTGCCACTGATCGGCGTTACCGCCTGCATCGAGCAGATCGGTTCTCATGCTTATCACATCAGCGGTGACAAATATGTCCGGGCGGTGGCGGTAGCTGCCGGCGGCTTGCCATTGATACTGCCCTCACTGGCAGAACTGATCGATCCCTCCGATATTCTTGCAAGCGTCGATGGACTGTTGTTCACCGGCTCGCCTTCCAATGTCGAACCCTACCACTATAGTGGTCCTGCCAGCGCGCCGGGTACTGCTCATGATCCTGCACGCGACCGCACTACCTTACCGCTAATTCGTGCCGCCGTGGCCGCTGGCGTGCCGGTTTTAGGGATTTGCCGCGGTTTTCAGGAGATGAATGTGGCCTTTGGCGGTAGCTTGCTCCAGCAGGTTCACGCAACGGGAACCTATATGGACCATCGTGAACCGAGCAACGAGCCGGTTGAAATCCAGTACGGCCCGAGCCACCCGATGCACGTCCAGCCCGGTGGCGTTTTGGCTGGTCTGGGGCTGCCAGGCGAGATTGCGGTCAACTCCATTCATGGGCAGGGTATAGAGCGCCTGGCCCCTGGGCTGCGTGTCGAAGCGCGGGCGCCCGATGGCTTGATCGAAGCGATATCGGTCGAGCCGGGCGCAGGATTTGCTTACGCTGATGAAACGGCCTTCGCCCTGGGTGTGCAATGGCACCCCGAATGGCAAGTCGGCTCTAACCCCCATTACCTGGCTATCTTCCAGGCATTCGGCAATGCATGCCGAAAGCGGGCAACAAAACGTGACGCCGATGCGTCCAGAAACGCCTGATCCCCGCGGTCAGGACAAAAACCACCTGAGGTATTTATGAGTACCAACCTCGACCAGCTCACCGATTGGTTGAAAGAACACAAGATCACCGAAGTCGAATGCATGATTGGCGACCTCACCGGGATCACTCGCGGAAAGATTTCACCCACTAACAAGTTCATTGCCGAAAAGGGCATGCGCTTGCCCGAGAGTGTGCTGTTGCAGACAGTCACTGGCGATTACGTCGAAGACGATATTTATTACGAACTGCTGGACCCGGCCGACATCGACATGATCTGCCGCCCGGACCAGAACGCGGTTTACCTCGTGCCCTGGGCCATTGAGCCTACCGCCCAGGTGATCCACGACACCTACGACAAGCAAGGCAACCCCATCGAGTTGTCGCCGCGCAACGTACTGAAGAAGGTCCTCAAGCTCTACGCCGATCAAGGCTGGCAGCCGATTGTTGCGCCAGAGATGGAGTTCTACCTGACCAAGCGCTGCGAAGACCCGGACTTCCCGTTGCAGCCACCGATTGGTCGCTCCGGTCGCCCGGAAACCGGTCGCCAGTCCTTCTCTATAGAAGCGGCCAACGAATTCGATCCGTTGTTCGAAGACGTCTACGACTGGTGCGAACTGCAGCACCTGGACCTGGACACCCTGATCCACGAAGACGGCACGGCGCAGATGGAAATCAACTTCCGTCACGGTGACGCGCTCTCACTGGCCGACCAGATCCTGGTGTTCAAGCGCACGATGCGAGAAGCGGCGCTCAAGCACAATGTCGCCGCCACCTTCATGGCCAAGCCCATGACGGGCGAGCCGGGCAGTGCCATGCACCTGCACCAGAGCATCGTCGACATCAAGACTGGCAAGAACATCTTCTCCAATGAAGACGGGACCATGAACCAGCTGTTTCTGAACCACATCGGCGGTCTGCAGAAATTCATCCCGGAGCTGTTGCCGCTGTTCGCGCCTAACGTCAACTCGTTCCGCCGCTTCCTGCCGGATACCTCGGCGCCGGTGAACGTGGAGTGGGGCGAAGAAAACCGCACCGTCGGTTTGCGCGTACCGGATGCCGGGCCGCAGAACCGTCGCGTGGAGAACCGTTTGCCGGGCGCTGACGCCAACCCGTATCTGGCGATTGCCGCCAGCCTGCTGTGTGGCTTTATCGGCATGGTCGAAGGCATCAACCCCAGCGCGCCGGTTGTCGGCCGTGGCTATGAACGCCGCAACCTGCGTCTGCCGTTGACCATCGAAGATGCGTTGGAACGGATGGAAAACAGCAAGACTATCGAGAAGTACCTGGGCAAGAAATTCATCGTCGGCTATGTCGCGGTCAAGCGCGCCGAGCATGAAAACTTCAAACGCGTGATCAGTTCGTGGGAGCGGGAATTCCTGCTCTTCGCAGTCTGATCGTGGGAGGCGCCGCAGTGGTCGGCGGCGCCTCAAAACCTAATACACCTGGAGCGCTGTATGAGTAACACCAACCCGCAAACCCGTGAATGGCAGACCCTTAGCAGCGATCACCACCTGGCGCCGTTCAGCGACTTCAAGCAATTGAAAGAGAAGGGCCCGCGCATCATCACCAGCGCCAAGGGCGTTTATCTCTGGGACAGCGAAGGGCACAAGATCCTCGACGGCATGGCCGGGCTCTGGTGTGTCGCCATCGGTTACGGTCGCGATGAACTGGCCGAAGCCGCCAGCAAGCAGATGCGCGAACTGCCGTACTACAACCTCTTCTTCCAGACCGCTCACCCACCGGTGCTGGAGCTGGCGAAGTCCATTTCCGATATCGCGCCTGAAGGCATGAACCACGTGTTCTTCACCGGTTCCGGTTCCGAAGGCAACGACACCATGCTGCGTATGGTTCGTCACTACTGGGCGATCAAGGGCAAGCCGAACAAGAAAACCATCATCAGCCGCGTCAATGGCTATCACGGTTCCACCGTGGCGGGCGCAAGCCTGGGTGGCATGACCTATATGCACGAACAAGGCGACCTGCCGATCCCGGGCATTGTCCACATCCCGCAGCCTTACTGGTTCGGTGAAGGCGGCGACATGACCCCGGATGAATTCGGCGTGTGGGCAGCCGAGCAACTGGAAAAGAAAATTCTCGAACTGGGCGTGGATAACGTCGGCGCGTTCATCGCCGAGCCGATCCAGGGTGCCGGTGGTGTGATCGTTCCGCCAGACAGCTACTGGCCGAAGATCAAGGAAATCCTGGCCAAATACGAAATCCTGTTCGTTGCCGACGAAGTGATCTGTGGTTTCGGTCGCACCGGCGAATGGTTCGGCAGCGATTTCTATGGCCTCAAACCCGACATGATGACCATCGCCAAGGGCCTGACTTCCGGTTACATCCCCATGGGCGGCCTGATCGTGCGCGACGAAGTGGTCAAGGTGCTCAACGAGGGCGGCGATTTCAACCACGGTTTCACCTATTCCGGTCACCCGGTGGCGGCTGCCGTGGCCCTGGAAAACATCCGGATCATGCGCGACGAAAAGATCGTCGAGCGGGTCAAGTCAGAAGCGGCACCATACTTGCAAAAGCGTTTGCGCGAGCTTAACGATCATCCGTTGGTGGGTGAGGTTCGGGGTGTTGGCCTGCTGGGTGCCATCGAGCTGGTGAAAGACAAAACCACTCGTGAGCGTTACGTCGGCAAAGGTGTGGGCATGATCTGCCGGACCTTCTGCTTCGAAAACGGACTGATCATGCGCGCCGTTGGCGACACCATGATCATCGCGCCACCGCTGGTCATCAGCCATGCCGAAATCGACGAACTGGTCGCCAAGGCTCGCAAGTGCCTGGACCTGACGCTCAAGGCTTTACAGGGGTAGGTGCTAGGCTTGGTTGGCACTGGCGGCAGGGCACGTTGCCAGGTAATGCAAAGGCGGGCTTCTCGGTCTTGTAGGCCCGCCCAGGAACTTGCCAGACTAACGGCCGTTTCAAAATGCCGTTAACCGACTGTCAGATAAAGAAAAATTGGAGCTGTACGGATGAAAACATTTGGCAAGACCCTCCTCGCCTTGTCCCTCATGGGTGTAATGGCCGCCGCTGCTCAGGCCGACGACAAGGTACTGCACGTCTATAACTGGTCGGACTACATTGCGCCGGACACGATCAAGAAATTTGAAGACGAGTCGGGTATCAAGGTCGTCTACGACGTGTTCGACAGTAACGAAACCCTGGAAGCCAAGTTGCTGGCAGGCAAGTCCGGTTACGACATCGTGGTGCCGTCCAACAACTTCCTGGCCAAGCAGATCAAGGCCGGTGTTTATAAGGAGCTGGACAGGTCCAAGCTGCCTAACTACAAAAACCTGAACACGGACCTGCTCAAGGCCGTCTCTGTCAGCGACCCGGGCAACAAACACGCGTTCCCGTACATGTGGGGCTCGATCGGTATCGGTTACAACCCCGAGAAGGTCAAGGCAGCACTGGGTGCCGACGCACCGACCAATTCCTGGGACTTGCTGTTCAAGCCTGAAAACGCAGCCAAGCTGAAAGCCTGTGGTATCAGCTTCCTCGATTCGCCAACCGAGATGCTGCCGGTTGCCCTGCACTACCTGGGTTACCCAACCAATACCCAGGACACGAAGCAGATCGATGCAGCAAAGGGGCTGTTCCTCAAGATTCGTCCTTCGGTCGCTTACTTCCACTCGTCCAAGTACATCTCGGACCTGGCCAACGGCAACATCTGCGTGGCGGTCGGTTACTCGGGTGACGTTTACCAGGCCAAGGCGCGTGCTGCTGAAGCCGGTGGCAAAGTCACCGTCAACTACAGTATTCCAAAAGAAGGCGCTGGCAGTTTCTATGACATGGTCGCCATCCCGAAAGATGCTGAAAACGTCGAAGGCGCCTACAAGTTCATGAACTTCCTGATGAAGCCGGAAATCATGGCTGAAATCACCGACGCCGTGCACTTCCCGAACGGTAACTCGGCAGCGACGCCTCTGGTCGACAAGTCGATTACCAGCGACCCGGGTGTATATCCGCCTGCTGATGTACAGGCAAAACTTTATGCGATTGCCGATTTGCCAGCTGCAACACAGCGGATCATGACCCGCAGTTGGACCACCATCAAGTCGGGTAAATAATGCGGTAACGCTTGACCTATATGTAGGAGCTGGCTTGCCTGCGATTAATACTTTTCAGGCCAGCCAGCTGCTGCAAACCCGTTGTATCTAAAGAAAATTTTGCTGATTTGAGTCATCGAAGGTAAGTTGCGCGCCGGTTTTGTCGTACGCCAATTTTGGCGCCGACACGCCAGGCATCAGGCCCATCTATTTCCAAGGGACACACTTTTGTCTATTTCTATGTTTACCAAAACGCTGTTGGTGAGTGCAGGCTTGACGTTGGCCATAGGCGCACACGCAGAAGACACAGTGAAAGTTTATAACTGGTCGGACTATATCGGCCCGACCACACTGGAAGACTTCAAGGCCGCGACGGGCATCACGCCTGTCTACGACGTCTTTGACTCCAACGAAACCCTGGAAGGTAAATTGTTGGCGGGCCATACCGGTTACGACGTGGTTGTACCGTCGAGCCACTTCCTGGCCAAGCAGATCAAGGCGGGCGTGTTCCAGAAGCTGGATAAATCGCAACTGCCCAACTATCAGAATCTTGACCCTGCGCTGATGAAGCGTCTGGAGAAAAACGATCCGGGCAACCAGTACGCTGTGCCGTACCTGTGGGGCACCAACGGTATTGGCTACAACGTCGAGAAAGTCAAAGAAGCCCTTGGCGTCGACAAGATCGATTCATGGTCGGTGTTGTTCGAACCGGAAAACATGAAGAAGCTGTCCAAGTGCGGCGTGGCTTTCCTCGATTCTGCTGATGAAATGCTGCCGGCGGTCCTCAATTACATGGGCCTGGACCCAAACAGCAAGAACCCGGAAGACTACAAGAAAGCCGAAGCTAAACTGCTTAAAGTGCGTCCATATGTAACCTACTTCCACTCGTCCAAGTACATCGGTGACCTGGCCAACGGCGACATCTGCGTAGCAGCCGGTTTCTCCGGTGACGTCTTCCAGGCCCGCGCGCGCGCCAAGGAAGCAGGCAAGGGTGTGAACATCGCCTACTCGATTCCGAAAGAGGGCGGTAACCTGTGGTTCGACATGCTGGCGATCCCGAGCGATGCTACCGACATCAAACAGGCCCATGCGTTTATCAACTACCTGCTGCAACCTGAAGTCATCGCCAAGGTCAGTGACGAAATCGGTTATGCCAACCCTAACCTCAAGGCTGACACGTTGATGGATCAAGGTATCCGCAACGACCCATCGGTCTATCCTTCGCCAGAAGTGTTGAGCAAGGCGTTCGTGAACACCGAGTTGCCGCCTAACGTGCAACGTCTCATGACCCGCAGCTGGACCAAGATCAAGTCGGGCAAGTAAATACCAGCGCCCGGCCGCACCGGCCGGGCTACACATTGTTGGGAGTTTCACCTATGGCAGTTGCCTCCGGCGCCTACAAGAAAGCCCTCGAAGGTGGTCAGCAACCGAAACAGGTGCTGGTCAAAATCGACCGGGTCACTAAGAAGTTCGATGAGACGATTGCCGTGGACGATGTGTCCCTGCAGATCAACAAAGGCGAGATCTTCGCCTTGCTCGGCGGCTCGGGTTCCGGGAAATCCACCTTGCTGCGCATGCTCGCCGGTTTTGAGCGTCCGACCGAGGGCCGCATTTACCTCGATGGCGTCGACATTACCGACATGCCGCCGTACGAGCGTCCGATCAACATGATGTTCCAGTCCTACGCCTTGTTCCCGCACATGACCGTGGCGGACAACATCGCCTTCGGCCTCAAGCAGGACAAGCTGCCCAAGGCTGAAGTCGAGGAGCGCGTTGCCGAAATGCTCAAGCTGGTACAGATGAGTCAGTACGCCAAGCGCAAGCCGCATCAGCTCTCGGGCGGTCAGCGCCAGCGTGTGGCACTGGCTCGTTCGTTGGCCAAGAAACCAAAATTGTTGCTGCTCGATGAGCCCATGGGTGCTCTGGACAAGAAGCTGCGCTCGCAAATGCAGCTTGAGCTTGTCGAGATCATCGAGCGCGTCGGTGTGACTTGCGTGATGGTGACCCACGACCAGGAAGAGGCCATGACCATGGCCGAGCGCATTGCGATCATGCACCTGGGCTGGATCGCGCAGATCGGCAGTCCGATCGACATCTACGAAACCCCGACCAGCCGCCTGGTCTGCGAATTCATCGGCAACGTCAACCTGTTCGAAGGTGAAGTGGTGGACGACGCCGAAGGCCATGCGCTGATCGCCAGCCCTGAGCTGGAACGGCATATCTACGTCGGCCACGGCGTGACCACATCCGTGGAAGACAAGCGCATCACCTACGCACTGCGCCCGGAAAAACTGCTGGTGACCACCGAGCAACCGGCCTTCGAGCACAACTGGTCGCGGGGCAAGGTCCATGACATCGCCTACCTGGGCGGCCATTCGGTGTTCTACGTCGAGTTGCCGAGCGGCAAGATCGTCCAGTCGTTCGTGGCCAACGCCGAGCGTCAGGGCACGCGGCCAACCTGGGGCGATGAAGTCTACGTCTGGTGGGAAGACGACAGCGGCGTGGTACTGCGCTCATGAAAATCCGGAAAATCAAACGCGCCCTCAGTCGAATAACACCCGGTGGCCGACAGCTGGTCATTGGCGCGCCGTTCCTCTGGCTGTTCCTGTTCTTCGCCTTGCCGTTCATCATCGTTATCAAGATCAGCTTTGCAGAAGCCGACGTGGCGATCCCGCCGTATACCGAGGTTTTCAGCTACGCAGAGCAGAAATTCCAGCTGATCCTCAACCTCGCCAACTACGCGATGTTGACCGACGATGACCTCTACATCGCCGCATACCTGGGCTCGCTGAAAATGGCGTTCTTCAGCACGCTGATCTGCCTGCTGATCGGCTACCCCATGGCTTACGGCATTTCCACTGCGCGCAAGGAAATGCAGACAGTTTTGCTGCTGCTGATCATGATGCCGACCTGGACCGCGATCCTGATCCGCGTCTACGCATGGATGGGCATCCTCAGCAATAACGGGCTGCTCAATGCCTTCCTGATGTGGCTGGGATTGATCAACGAGCCGCTGCAGATCCTCAACACCAACCTGGCGGTGTACATCGGCGTGGTCTATTCGTACCTGCCGTTCATGATCCTGCCGCTCTACGCCAACCTGGTCAAACACGACTCCAGCCTGCTGGAAGCCGCGTCAGACCTGGGCTCAAGCACCTTCAACAGCTTCTGGAAGATTACCGTTCCGCTGTCCAAGAACGGCATCATCGCCGGCTGCATGCTGGTCTTCATTCCAGTGGTGGGCGAGTTCGTGATCCCGGAACTGCTGGGCGGCCCCGAGACGCTGATGATCGGTAAAGTCCTGTGGCAAGAGTTCTTCAACAACCGTGACTGGCCGGTGGCGTCCGCGCTGGCGGTGGTGATGCTGTTGATCCTTATCGTGCCCATCATTCTGTTCAACCGCAGTCAGGCCAAAGAACTGGAGGGTAAGGCATGAACCGCTTCAGATTCTCGAACGTGATGCTGGTGCTGGGTTTGTTGTTCATCTACGCACCGATGGTGATCCTGGTCATCTATTCCTTCAACGCCTCCAAACTGGTGACGGTCTGGGGCGGCTGGTCGGTGAAGTGGTACGTCGGCCTGCTGGACAACACCCAGTTGATGGGCTCGGTGATGCGCTCGCTGGAAATCGCCTGCTACACAGCCATTGCGGCGGTGGCGCTGGGGACCATGGCGGCGTTCGTCCTGACCCGTATTTCCCGTTTCAAGGGCCGCACCTTCTTTGGCGGCCTGGTGACAGCGCCTCTGGTGATGCCGGAAGTGATCACCGGTCTGTCGCTGTTGCTGCTGTTCGTGGCCATGGCGCAGTTGATCGGCTGGCCGCAGGAACGCGGCATCGTCACCATCTGGATCGCCCACACCACCTTCTGCTCGGCGTACGTGGCGGTAGTGGTGTCGGCGCGCTTGCGTGAACTGGACCTGTCCATCGAAGAAGCGGCCATGGACCTGGGCGCGCGACCATGGAAGGTGTTCTTCCTGATCACCATCCCGATGATCGCGCCGTCGCTGGCAGCCGGGGCCATGATGTCTTTCGCCCTGTCGCTGGACGACCTGGTACTGGCCAGCTTCGTCTCGGGACCAGGCTCGACCACATTGCCGATGGAAGTGTTCTCGGCGGTACGTCTGGGTGTGAAACCGGAAATCAACGCCATCGCCAGCCTGATCCTGTTGGCCGTATCGCTGGCGACCTTCCTTGTCTGGTACTTCAGCCGCCGTGCCGAAGAGAAGCGCAAGAAAGCCATCCAGCAAGCCATCGAAGAAGGCGCCGCCAGCTCCTGGCAGCAACCAGACCCACGCCGGGCCCCGGCTCCCGCGCAGGTCTGATCCATTCGCGAGCAAGCTCGCCCCCACAGGTGAACGTATTTACCGTGGGAGCGAGGCTTGCCCGCGAAGGCGTCAGCCGTTTAACCCTCTGCCCACACACTCCCCAACAACTTCGCCAGCCGCGCATGACTCTTCGCCGCGCCACCACTGACGGCGAAGCCCAGCAGCCTCTGGTCATTGTCCCGGAACAACCAGTGTTGGCCGTCCGCATGGGATTGCTGTGCCCATTCACCCTGCGTCGCCGCATGCGGTGGCTGGACCACCACGGGGTGCGCCGGGGTCTTGATGATGATCGGCATCGGCGGGAAGTCGATGGCGCTCAATGAGCCGGCCAGCGTTGCTGCAATGCTCCGTGCGGCGATCAGCGTCGGGCGCACGAACGGCATCAGCGTCCCGTTTGTGTATTGCGCACAGTCGCCCAGTGCATAGGTACGGCGGCTGCTGGCCTGCCCATAACGGTTGACCAGAATGCCCCTGTCGGTGGCAATGCCAGCAGCCTGTGCCAGAGCTGTACGGGGTTTGAGGCCCACGGCGGACAACACCGCATCGACTTCCAGCTGCGTGCCGTCCAGCAACGTCACCGTATAACCCCTGGCGGCGCGGTCAATGCGCTGCACCTTGTTGCCCAGCTGCCATTGCACACCTGCCACCTCAAGGTCCTGCATCAGCGCCGTGCCCACCGTCATGGGCGCCAAGGGCAAGCACCAGATCGCCATAGAACAGGTCGCTGGACGATGTACGAATGGTTTGTAACTGTGTGTCTATCGCCAGCACGGTCTGCCGGGTGAGTACGGTCATGTTCAAACGCCTGGCCATCTCTGCGGCGGGCGTACTTGCCAGTTGCTCGAGGGACTTGTTCTGCGCGAGGGCGTTGGACAGGATCGGCTTGGCGTAAGCGCTGCCATCGTCCTGGGAGATCAGCAGCATGTCTCGCTGCTGATCGAGTTTGCGGTACTCGCTTGCAACGGTGTAACCACCCAGGCCAGAGCCGATGATGACGATCGGGTCCATGTCGTCCTGGCCTCTCATGGCAACTCCTGCATCTCGAACTCATCCTTGCCCACGCCGCAATCCGGGCAGGCCCAGTCTTCGGGGACATCTGCCCAAGCGGTGCCGGGCGCGATGCCGTCATCCGGCAGGCCCAGCGCCTGGTCATAAATGAAACCGCAAACAATGCATTGCCAGATTTTCATGGGGGGAATCTGCTCCTGTGTCATGCAAAAAATAACGGGGATCTGTAGGAGCCAACTTGGCGAGAAGGCGTGACGCGGTGTGTCAGGTGTGCAGCTTCGCGAACAAGTTCGCTCCTCCGGAGGTTTTGCAGGACTTACGCGTAGTACTCATCGCCCAGCAGCATGTCTTCGAAGAACGCACCGAAGCGCTTTTGCGGATCGCGGATGTGGATCTCCAGGATCCAGCGCATGGCTGACGGGCTAAGCTCGAAGTCGGCCAGGGAGCCGGTGTAGAGGGTGGCGTGGGGGAAGTCGGAGACGCGATGGCCTGGCAGGTCGAAGTTCAGCTCCCAGCCCATGGCTCTGGCGGTCTCGTCGGCGAACTCGTAGAGCGCCTGACCGGACACCTTGTCCCGGGTCCAGACTTCACGCACGGCGTGGAACAGTTCTTCGCAGTCACGGGCGCAGCGTTCGTATTCGCTGTGCTGACCGACCACGAAGGTCGCGCCGCCATCGCCTTCCCAGGCCTCGACGCGAGGGGCCAGGTCGATGAAGAAAATGTCGTTTTCCTTGAGCACGATGCCGGGCTCCGAGGATTGCTTCATCGCCTTGGTGGTATTGCTGCCGAAACGCACGCGGGTCGGATGCCAGCTCAGCTCAAGCCCTGAGTCGATCAGTACCTGTTTGCCCATGGCAACGGCGTCTTCTTCGACCATGCCAGGGACGACACGGGCGGCGATGTCCTTGATCACCTGACGGGTTTTCTGGCGCGCCAACAGCATGCCATCCACGGAAAAAGCTGGGCCGACACCTTCGGCGTTCACATTGGCAAGGCTACTCATTTCTCGATATCTCCGGCTGTAGCGCAATCGGTCGTTGCGCTTGAGCCACCCATTATCAGGATCAGGTGGGTGCCGTTGTACAAGGATGAGGGATCGAACCCTGCCAAATTGAGCGCGTTTCCTGCCCCGGTTGCTGCAAAACCCGTGGGGGCGAATTCATTCGCGAGAGGCCGGCACATTCAACATCTGCGGCGATTGAAACACCGCATCGCGAATGAATTCGCTCCCACGAAGTGGGGAAGTTCAATGGCCTGTCTTGGGCACCAACCGCAACGTTCCTTTGGTATTCGCCGCCACATCCGCCTCATTGAAGTGCTGCTGCACGTAGCCGCCGCTGATGTAGGTCTGGGCCTGGTCCGAATAGTGTCGGTCGAACAGCACGCCGCTCTGGCCCACCGGGTTGATGCCCAGGCTATGGGCCGGGTCGGCGAAGTCGATCAGGCGGCGGGTGGAGGGGCCGTAGGTCACAGGCCAGGGTGCCGGGCCTATGCGTGCGGAGAGGTTGTTGGGGACTTCATGGGTGCCGGGGGCGGCGAAGGGGCCGACGTTGAACAGGCGGTCCAGGGGTTTTTGCCGACCCAGCGGATGTTCATGGGTCAAGGTATGCGCCTTGCCCCACTGCCAGTCATCCGGGTTGACGCCGTAGGTGGATTTCAAATGTGACACGCTGGCATGCCAGGCGGCTTTCACCGTTTGTGCCTGGTTTGTCTCGACGTGAGATTTGCGATTGTTCCACCATGGGGAATTCGGATCGGCCGCCAGTCGTGGCAAGGCTGCGTCGACTACTCGCGTGTACAACAGCGAGTCGAAAAAGGCGTCGCCCAGTTCGTCATGGAAGGTCGCATCCGTCAGGTCGAACAGGAACTGATTGAAGATCGTCGCACCCACGGAGTCCACCGGGTAATCCCCTTTCCATTTCGCCAGGCGCTCGACCAGAGCCAGTTCTTCGGGGCTGGTGACCACGCTGCGCAGGACCGGTATCAAGGGTGTCAGGATGCTTTTGGCGTAATCGGTCTCGGTGCCCAGTTGCAGTTGTTCACTGTTCCCCAGGTCCCATTTCACCGCCGGGTCGCTCAGTTGTTTGTTCAACTGTTGGCCACGGGCGGCGAGGTTGTAGTAGCCCGGAATTTCCATCCCCGTGGGTGAGACCGGCTGGGCATTGGCCGAAACGATGTAGCCGCGTGCCGGGTTTTCTTCCTGAGGGTTGGCGCTGAACGGATAAAAACCGTCCTTGTCGGCCTGGGCAGTGCTGCCGTCGAGCAGGAAGCTCGGGTTCACGCCCTCGGGCCGCTTTGGCAGTTTGGCGGCTGCCCACCAGGCGATATCGCCCTTGGCATTGGCCCAGACCACGTTGAGCCCTGGCGCCTGGATTTTCTCTGCTGCACTGCGCATCTTGTCCAGCGTATCGGCACGGTTGGCAAGGTAGAAGCCGTCGAGAATCGGGTCTTCGGTCTCCAGAAACGCCCACCACATGGCGATGGGCGCCTTGCCAGCGGTGGTCCCTATGGCGTCATTGACGATAGGGCCGTGGGGTGACCGGCGCAGGGTCAGTGTCACCGGATCGGCACCCTTGACCGCGATTTTCTCCTGGGTGCTGGTCATGTCGACCCAGCCACCGTGGTACCAGACCTGATTGGGGTTGCCGGGGTTGGTTTTCTCGACGATCAGGTCCAGGTCGTCGTTCTGGAACATGGTCAGGCTCCAGCCGAAGTCCATGTTGTGACCCAGCAAGGCAAACGGAGTCAGGGCCATGTGGTGGCCGTACAGCTCAAAACCGGGTGCGGACAACTGCGCTTCGTACCACACAGAGGGCGCCGAGAAGCGAATGTGCGGGTCGCCAGCCAGCAGCGGCTTACCGCTTTTGGTGCGGCTGCCGGAAACCACCCAGGCATTGCTGCCTTCGAACTGTGGCAAGCCTGCGTCTTCCAGCGCGCTTTGGCTCAGGCTGGCCAGTTGGCCGAGGCTTTTCCAGTCGGCAGTAGCCAGGGTGGGTGACTGGCCGAGCGCGCCCTGAGGCTTCCAGTCCAGGTCGAAGACCTTCAAATACTCAGGGCCAAGCTCATCGCGCACATACGTCAGCAACGGCTCGGTGCGAAAGGCGGCGGCGAAGCTGTAGGCCAGGTAACCGGCGACACTCAAGGTGTCGGCAGGGGTGAACGGGCGTTTCGGGATGCCCAGCACATCGAATTCGATGGGGCGCGGATGGCTGTCCTGATACTGGTTGATGCCATCGAGGTAGGCGATCAGCGCTTTCCAGGTGGGCGTCTCTTTGTCCTGGGCGGCGACATAGGCATCGGCGCGGTCGCGTATGCGCAGGCTCCGGAACAGCTTGTCGGTCTCTACCAGCTTGGGCCCCAGCACCTCAGCCAGCTCGCCTCGAGACAGGCGTCGCAGCATTTCCATCTGGAATAGCCGGTCCTGTGCCTGGGCATAACCCAGCGCCCGATACATGTCGGCTTCGTTCCCGGCACGAATATGCGGCACGCCGCGTTCGTCGTAACGCACGCTGACCGGTGTCTGCAGGTGCGCCAGTGCTACCTGGCCATCGCGCACAGGTTGCTTGCTGTGAACATACCAGGCACCGCCGGCCACGATGGCGAGCAGAATAATGGCCAAGACGTACAGGCTGCGCTTCATGCAGGGCTCTCTATATCGATGGTTCAGGCTGGTTGCAGGCTACAGATTTGCAGCAGGCCTGTGTAGTGACATCCCTGTTGGCCATATGCCGTGTTGAATGGATCTGCATGGGCGTAGGCTAGTTCCGAAAAACAGTATTGCCCTTACCCGGTGGGCCGTTAGCGTCTAGTCTGTCGCCACACCTAGTCGTCCTTTCCTTATCCAGAGTCTCCACGATGCGATTGAACGCAGTATTGCTGGCGCTGTTGTTGTGTTTAGTGACTGCCCAGGCCCAGGCGTTCTCCACGCCCAAACCGGGTGATGTGGTCCAGGTCAGTCTTGAACAACTGCACCCCACCCAAGCGGTGGTTGGTTTCGATCAGATCTATTACAAGCTGGCGCGCTTCGCCCAGTCGCGCAGCAAGGTGTTTGACGAATACTGCGAAACCAACGGGCAGGGCGACGCGAAAAAAGTACCCGGGGACGCCGAGCTGATGCGCCCTGACAGCTTTGAGTGCGAAAGCCCGGTGGGCACCCATGCTGCGGACATGAAAACCGTGATCGTCGGGCCTGCGGGACAGCTTTACCTCACCGACGGCCACCACACCTTCACCACACTGTGGGAGCAGCCCGGCGCTGGCGCGCAGTTGAAGATGTGGGTCAAGGTGACCGACGATTTCAGTGACAGCGCCAACCTCGCCACCTTCTGGACACGCATGCAGCAGGCGCACAAGGTCTGGTTGAAGGATGGCAACGGTCAATCGATCAACCCCACGCAGCTCCCGGAGCACCTGGGGCTGACCAGCCTGCAGAACGACGCCTTTCGCAGCCTGGTGTATTTCGTTCGCGGCGCGGCCTATGGCAAACCGCAAACCAATGCCGTGTCTCCTGAGTTCCTGGAGTTCTACTGGGGCGACTGGCTACGCACGCAACTGGACTTGCAACGCTACGACCTGGGTGAGCGCAGCGGGTATCACAAGGCGCTCAAGGCAGCGGGCGAGTTGATGGTGGCTCTGCCTGCGGATGCACAGGTTGGCGGCAGCGGTTTCACTGCCGGGCAACTGGGCGGCTTCACCAAACTCAAGCGCAAGGCATTGACCGCTACGGCGAACGACAAGCTACCGCTGATGATCGACTACAAGGCGGCACACCACGCTGCGGCGCAGCTATGAACTCAGTAGGTGGGTGACCATGAGCAGTAACAGCCGACGGCCATGGTGTGGGTCGCGTTGACCGCTCGGTTGTCGGTCAAGGCCTGGAGGATCGGCTCGATAAAGCTGTTGCTGGAGTTGCAGGTCAGGCCCTCGCTGTAGGGGCCAAAATAGGCAAGCTTACCGCTTCGGTCCCAGATGGCCACGGCCGGGCTGGCGCTGATACGGGCGGCGCCAGGTAAGTAACTCAGGGGTTTCATTGCGCTGAGGGTTTCGGGCAACTGGCCATGGGTGCCGGCTTTCTGGACCGAGTAGAAGTCCACCCCGTGGTCGCCACCAAAGCGCTCGATCAGTTCGGCCAGATGTTGCTGGTTGCCCACGTTGCAGGGGCAGGCGGGGTCCCAGAAATGCACAAGGCGAATCCTGCCCTGCCCCGCCAGCTCAGGAGGCAGGGCCAGTACATCACCGGCAAACAAGGCCGTGTGGTCATCGAACGGGCGCAGGTATCGCCCCTCAAACCAGTCATAAGCCAACCACAGCCCTGCTGCACACACGAATGCGAGCAGGCAGGCGAGTATCACAAGAGGCTTGATGGGTTTCATGGATCAACGTCCGGTTTGAGGTGGCGTAGCTTGCCATGCCCGACCAGACAGATGAATATCGCAAAGGAGATTCATTGCGTTGCTGCTGTCTGCTGTAGCACCTGTTCTTTTCTGGAAGCCCCATGCCTGTGACGTTCGACCCCAACCACCTGCGATCCAGCCTGCAACCCTTGATCGCTGAACAGCCTTTGTCGCTGGAAGCGCAGGCCTATCAGCGCTTCTACAGTCTGGGCGGTCTCGGGCGCGACGGGACGATCCACAGTGCGCTGGGGCGCATGGATGTCGGGGGTTACGAGATCGTCAGCCAGTTGTGGCGTCCACCAAGCCCCATCGCGACCCTGTTTTTGTTGCATGGCCTGTACGACCACATGGGCTTGTACCGGCATGTGGTGGAGTGGGCGCTGGAACAGGGCTACGCGGTGTTGTCCTGTGATTTACCGGGGCATGGTCTGTCCAGTGGCGTGCGCGCCAGCATCGATGACTTTGCCGAGTATCAGGTGGTGTTGCAGCGGTTGTTCGTCGAAGCGGCCACCTTGAAATTACCGCAGCCCTGGCACCTGTGCGGCCAAAGTACCGGTGGGGCGATTGTCATCGATCATGTACTCAGCCACGGCACCGACAGCCCGGCCCAGGGGCAGGTGATCCTGCTGGCACCGCTGGTTCGTCCCCGTGCCTGGGCGTGGTCGAAATTCAGCTATTACCTGCTCAAGCCCTTCGTCAAAGGCATTGCCAGACGCTTCAGTGAGAACACCAACTCCCCGGCATTCCTGCCGTTTCTGCTGGCCGATCCGTTACAGCCCACGTACTTGCCCTCTGTGTGGGTCGGCGCCCTGGCGCGCTGGATCGCCCGCATCGAAAACGCCCCACGCAGCCTGCGCAGGCCCTTGATCGTGCAGGGCGAGTCGGACATGACTGTGGACTGGAGTTACAACATGGCGATGCTCAACGACAAGTTCGATCGGCCGCAAATACTGATGCTCAACCAGGCACGGCATCACCTGGCCAATGAACTGCCGGAGTTGCGTGATGCTTACTTTGCGTTTTTGACCCGGGAGATGGGGTGAGGGATTGAAATGCGATCCCCTGCAGGAGCGAATTCATTCGCTCCTACAGGTTTTGCACCTTAGCTGATCGGCATCAGGGCTACACATTACTGCCCCAGATTCGAAGAACTCTGCCCCACCGCCAGACCTGCACGAATGGCTGCCAGTGCTGCCTGGTAATAGGCTTTGCCTTCTGGCGACTCGGCGAAGGTCGAGAACTCTTCCAGCTCAGGGTCAGAAAGATCGCGGTAGACGTACAGCAGCGTGTTGTTCAGGTCATTGCCGATCTGCGCCATCAAGCGTTCCCGCTGTCCGTCGAGCATGCCTTGTGCCTGACCGCCGCCCAGCAAACCGGGGATCATCTGGCTGAGGCTGTCGGCGGCGACACCGGCAATGGCAAGGCTGACTTCGGCACCGGCTTCACGGGCGGGCAGGGCCTGGGCCAGGTGGCCGATCAGTAGCTGGCGGGTGGCGCTGGCTTCGATGTGCGGCAAACCCTGGGCATTTTTTGCCAGTTGATCAGGGCGTGTCGCGGTCAGCTCGGCGTTGACCACCTTGCGGCCCAGTGGCGACTGGAAGAATTGCAGTGCGGGGGCCGGATCCTTCAGGCTCTGGCGCAAACGCTGCTCGGCGCGCTGGTCCATGGCCTGGGGGGCGAAGCGTTGATTGCTGTTGTTGACCAGCGCCTGATAAACCGCCGGTGGCAGGCTGTTGCGATAACGTTGTTGTGCGGCTTTGAGGGCATCACTGAAGTGCGCGCGTTGATCCGGCCAACCGGCGACCTTGTACAACTGGTCATGGCTGTCTGCCCAGGCGGGCGCAGTGCAGAGTATCAACAGCAAAACAAACAAACGGCGCATTAGGGACTCCTGTCGGCAGGGCGCTATTCTCGACGTCCCGGCGGGGGCTTGTCGAGTTATGACTGCCTTTTCCAAATGAAAACTGCATGGACGCACGATACTTGGTGCGGGGGCTCTGTCGGATTTCAGGGCGTATGGATACTATGCGCGGCATGCCAATCCCCTTTGATCACCCACTGCTGTTGCGAATCGTCGATGACCTCAGTGCCCGGGGTTGGTCGCAGCAGAATATTTTCCTGCCCGAAAGTCTGACCGTCGCCCTGGCCGCAGAGTGCCGCCGACGTGCAGCCGAAGGTGACCTTGTGCCTGCCGCCGTTGGCCGCGGGCCGACCCAGGAAGTACGCGAGAAGATTCGGGGCGACCATATCCAGTGGCTGGAAGCGGGGGAGGACGAGGCATGCGATCAGTATCTGGAGTTGATGGACAGCATTCGGCAGGCGCTCAACCGCGACCTGTTTCTGGGGCTTGAAGACTACGAAAGCCATTTCGCGATGTACCCGCCGGGCGCTTTCTACCGCAGGCACGTTGACCGTTTCCGCGACGATGACCGGCGCATGGTCTCAGCCGTGATCTACCTCAATGACAACTGGCTGCCCGAACACGGCGGCCAGTTGCGCATGTTTCTCAAGGACGGCGTCGAATATGACGTACAACCAACAGGCGGTTGCCTTGTGGTGTTCCTGTCCGGCGAAATGCCTCATGAAGTGCTGCCCGCGACTCGGGAACGCTTGTCTCTGACTGGCTGGTTCCGCCGTCGGGGTAATGAGCCGTTCTAGGGGCCTCCAATTGGGGTAAAACCTGTGGGAGCGAATTCATTCGCGAAATGCCAGCACATCCAGCGTCCCAGGTGCCTGACACACCGCATCGCGAATGAATTCGCTCCCACAGGGTTTCGCATGACACTCGATGCGAAATTTTTTGCGGGGTCGTGAATAAATCCTCCCGCCCGGGTGTTTAATCATTCGAACGTTGGCAATGAACCGAAGTTGCGGTTTCCGGTCCGACCTAGAGCACTAAACCCCTGGAGAAACCATGAAGACCTTATTCTCGAAATCTGCAATCGCCGGTTTGTTGTTGGGAGGCTCCCTGCTGGGCGCTTCGATCATGGCTAATGCTGCTGATGTTCAACGTACGCCTTCGCCTGCGGGTGCCGAGGTCTACATCATTTCTCCAAAAGACGGCGCCACCGTCGGTAAGACCTTCAAGGTCCAGTTCGGCCTCAAGGGCATGGGTATTGCTCCAGCTGGCGTTGACGTACCCGGCACCGCGCATCATCACCTGCTGATCGATGCCAAGGAGCAGCCAGCGATGGATGCACCGCTGCCGCTGAACGACAACCTGCTGCACTTCGGCAAGGGCCAGACTGAAACCGAGCTGACCCTGACCCCAGGCAAGCACACCCTGCAGTTGCTGATGGGCGACAAGAGCCACATCCCGCTCAACCCGTCGGTTGAGTCCAAGCAGATCACCATCACCGTCAAGTGATCTGAATTTGCGCCACAAAAAAGGCGACCCGAGGGTCGCCTTTTTCATGCGCTTGAAAACGCTTAGAACAACACACGGCTACGGATGGTGCCGTTGATGTGTTGCAGCTTTTCTTGCGCCAGGTCGGAGTACTCGGCGTCGACATCGATCACCACGTAGCCGACTTTCTCGTTGGTCTGCAGGAACTGACCGGAGATGTTGATGCCGTTTTCCGCGAAGACCTTGTTGATCTCGCTCATCACACCCGGAATGTTTTCGTGGATGTGCAGCAGACGGTGCTTGCCAGGGTGAGCCGGCAGCGCCACTTCCGGGAAGTTGACCGAGGACACCGACGTACCGTTGTCGCTGTACTTGACCAGCTTTTCCGCCACTTCCAGACCAATGTTGGCCTGGGCTTCGGCAGTCGAACCACCGATGTGCGGGGTCAGGATCACGTTGTCCAGGCCACGCAGCGGGCTTTCGAACTCGTCGTCGTTGGAGCGCGGCTCGACCGGGAACACGTCGATGGCGGCGCCGATCAGGTGCTTGTCCTTGATCGCGTCAGCCAGGGCCTGCAACTCGACAACAGTACCGCGAGCAGCGTTGATCAGAATCCCGCCTTTTTTCATTGCGCGGATTTCTTTCTCGCCGATCATCCACTGGGTTTCAGCGGTTTCCGGTACGTGAAGGGTGACGATATCCGCCAGGCCCAGCAGTTCGGTCAGGCTCGAAACCTGAGTGGAGTTGCCCAGTGGCAGCTTGGTCAGGGTGTCGTAGAAGAACACCTGCATGCCCAGGCCTTCTGCCAGGACGGAAAGCTGAGTACCGATCGAGCCGTAGCCGATGATGCCCAGTTTCTTGCCGCGGATTTCGAAGGAGTTGGCAGCGCTCTTGATCCAGCCACCACGGTGGCAGGAAGCGTTCTTCTCCGGGATGCCGCGCAGCAGCAGGATGGCTTCTGCCAGCACCAGTTCGGCCACCGAACGGGTGTTGGAGTAAGGTGCGTTGAACACCGCAATACCGCGCTCGCGGGCAGCGTTCAGGTCAACCTGGTTGGTCCCGATGCAGAAGCAGCCGACCGCGACCAGTTTCTTGGCGTTGTCGAACAGCTCTTCAGTCAGTTGGGTGCGGGAGCGAATACCGATGAAGTGAGCGTCGGCGATCTTTTCCTTAAGTTCGGCTTCCGGCAGAGACTTGGTGTGGTACTCGATGTTGCTGTAACCGGCAGCCTTGAGGACGTCGACCGCGGACTGGTGGACGCCTTCGAGAAGAAGGAACTTGATCTTGCTCTTGTCGAGGGAAGTCTTGCTCATCTGCGTAAACCTGTGTCCCGGAGAGAAATGGCAGTAAGTGAAGCTCACGCGTATCGGCCAGAAGCTCGATTAGCGGGGGGCGTATGCTAGCATATGCACCCCGCGAAACACCCATTCCTGGACGTGAAGCGTTCTCAGGATGACCATGAATTGTTCGAGAGTTCCGTCGATGACCAATCCTGCCCTGATAGATGAGCTGAAGACCCTGGTTGAGCCTGGCAAGGTCCTGACCGATGCCGACTCCCTCGAGGCCTACGGCAAGGACTGGACCAAGCATTTCGCCCCGGCTCCGGTTGCCATCGTGTTCCCCAAGACCACCGAGCAGGTGCAGGCCATTGTGCGTTGGGCCAATGAGCACAAGGTTGCGCTGGTGCCTTCAGGCGGCCGTACCGGCCTTTCTGCCGCGGCTGTGGCGGCCAATGGCGAAGTGGTGGTGTCGTTCGACTACATGAACAAGGTCCTGGAACTTAACCTGACTGACCGCACTGCGATCTGCCAGCCGGGGGTGGTCACCAAGCAGCTGCAGAACCTCGCTGAAGAAAACGGCCTGTACTACCCGGTGGACTTCGCTTCGTCGGGTTCGAGCCAGATTGGCGGTAACATCGGCACCAATGCCGGCGGAATCAAGGTTATTCGCTACGGCATGACCCGGAACTGGGTGGCTGGCATGAAGGTCGTCACCGGCAAGGGCGACATCCTCGAACTGAACAAAGACCTGATCAAGAACGCCACCGGCTACGACATGCGTCAGCTGTTCATCGGTGCAGAAGGCACGCTGGGTTTCGTTGTCGAGGCCACCATGCGCCTGGATCGCGCCCCGAAAAACCTGACCGCGATGGTGCTGGGCACTGCCGATTTCGACTCGATCATGCCGGTGCTGCACGCTTTCCAGAACAGGCTCGATCTGACAGCGTTTGAGTTCTTCTCCGACAAGGCATTGGCCAAAGTCCTGGGACGCGGCGACGTGCCTGCGCCTTTCGAGTCCGACTGTCCGTTCTATGCGCTGCTGGAATTTGAAGCGACCACCGAAGAAGTGGCCAACGAAGCCCTCGCGACCTTCGAACACTGCGTCGAACAGGGCTGGGTGCTGGATGGCGTGATGAGCCAGAGCGATCAGCAACTGCACAACCTGTGGAAACTGCGCGAGTACATCTCCGAGACCATTTCCCACTGGACACCGTACAAGAACGACATTTCGGTCACTGTTTCGAAAGTGCCGGCTTTCCTCAAGGAAATCGACGCTATCGTCGGTGAACACTACCCGGACTTCGAAATCGTCTGGTTCGGCCACATCGGTGACGGCAACCTGCACTTGAACATCCTCAAGCCCGATAACCTGAGCAAGGACGAGTTCTTTGCCAAGTGTGTAACGGTCAACAAGTGGGTGTTTGAAGTCGTGCAGAAGTACAACGGTTCGATTTCCGCCGAACATGGCGTGGGCATGACCAAGCGCGATTACCTGACCTACAGCCGCTCGCCGGTGGAAATCGAGTACATGAAGGCGGTAAAAGCGGTGTTCGACCCTAACGGCATCATGAACCCGGGCAAGATCTTCGCCGTTTGACCGAGCCGGCGGCTTGGGCCATAACACTCAAGCCAGCAAGATCGGGCCAGCAACATCAGACCAGCAACCAGGATCAGGAGACGCCATGAGCTATCAGCACCAGTATGTCGACGGAACACGGATTCACTTTCCGGTGGGCAAGGCCGTGTGTATCGGTCGTAACTACGCCGAGCACGCCAAGGAACTGGATAATCCTATTCCGACCGAGCCGTTGCTGTTCATCAAGCCCGGCAGTTGTGTGGTTGCCCTGGAGGGCGGTTTCACCATCCCTCAGGACCGTGGTTCGGTGCATTACGAAGCTGAAATCGTGGTGCTGATCGGCAAGCCGCTGACCAAAAGCCCGACCCGCGAAGAAGTGCTGGACGCGATTTCCGGTTTTGCACCGGGTCTGGACCTGACCCTGCGTGACGTGCAGTCCAAGCTCAAGGAAAAAGGGCTGCCGTGGGAACTGGCCAAGTCGTTCGACGGCGCGGCGGTGATTGCTCCGTTCGTTCCGGCTGAAACCTACCCGGACCTGACCGATATCGATATTCGTCTGACCATCAACGGTGAGGTCAAGCAGGACGGCAACAGCAAACTGATGCTTAACCCGATTGTTCCGATGATCCAGCACATCGCTTCGCATTTCTCGCTGCAGGCGGGTGACATCATCATGACCGGCACCCCGGCTGGCGTAGGGCCTTTCAAGGCCGGTGATGACCTGGTGCTGGAATTGACCGGCCACAGCCGTTTCGAGAGCAGCGTGCGCTAACCCTGCGATTGCTTGCTGAAAAAGCCGCCTTCGATCTGGTCGTTGGCGGCTTTTTTTGCTTTTCCAGGCTGGCACGCCATGGGTATTTGCCGTTTTTTTCACAACCTATCTGGATAATCCGCCGTCCCGAAAGTGCCGCTTCAGGCGCCTGTTTCTCGCTAAGGAATGCCTCGATGGCCCCCCAGTCTCAATCCCCAGCCCAACCTCCCAATCAAAAACGGCTCCGCTCGTTGCTCTTGCGCTGGTACGTATGGGCCGTACTGGCGGCGGCTGTCTGCTATGTGGTGGCAGTGGTGCTGCATTGGGATGATCGCGGCGAGCTTTGGGTAAAAGAGGGCTTTGTCAGCCAGAGCGTGCGTAATGCCAGCATCTGGTTGCCGGATTACCGGGTGGACATCGACGCCAAGTTGTTGCCGGGCATGGAGAAGGACGAAGCGTCCGACCTGAGCTATAACCCGGCGACCAAGACGCTGTTTTCGGTAATGGGCAAGAACCCGTTTCTTGTGGAGCTAACCCTCAAGGGCGATGTGCTGCGCAAGATTCCGCTGCTGGGCTGGAGCAATCCCGAGGCGGTGACCGTGCTGGAAAACGGCCTGATGGCCATCGTCGACGAACGCCAGCACCTGTTGACCATCGTCAAGGTCACACCTGAGACGACAACGCTGAACCTGGCTGACTTCCCGCAATACGACCTCGGCCCGTCCAAGGATCAGAACAAGGCGTTTGAAGCCGCCGCCTGGGATCCTCGTCGTCAGCAGATTGTGCTCGGTGAAGAACGCCCACCTGCGCTGTTCACCTGGAAAAGCGACGGCAGCAGTGTGTTAAAGGGCGACAAAGTGAAAGTCGAGACCGATGAACTGGACCTGCGCAACCTGTCCGCGCTGGCCATCGACCCGCGTACCGGGCATATGCTCGTGCTTTCCGCCGATTCGCACATGCTCCTGGAGCTGGACGAAAACGGTGCCCAGGTGAGCTTCATGGCATTGCTTGGCGGCTTCAACGGCCTGAACAAAACTATCCCCCGCGCCGAGGGTGTGACCATGGACGAAGAGGGCACGCTGTACATGGTCAGCGAGCCGAATCTGTTTTATTCGTTCAGGAAGAAGTGAGTCCTGGGGGGCATAAACTCCTGTGGGAGTTTTGTGTTCGGCCGCTCCCACAGGTTTTGTAAAAAACTGTGGGAATGCGTTGAATATGTTGCTTAGCGGGTCAGGGTCTTCACACCTTCACTTGTGCCCAGCAACAGCAGATCTGCCGGACGTGCCGCGAACAGGCCGTTGGTGACCACGCCAACGATGGCGTTGATCTGGGTTTCCAGTTCGACCGGGTTGGTGATGCTCATGTTGAACACGTCGAGGATGATGTTGCCGTTGTCGGTCAGCACGCCTTCACGATAGACCGGGTCGCCGCCCAGTTTCACCAGTTGACGCGCAACGTGGCTGCGGGCCATCGGGATGACTTCCACCGGCAGCGGGAACGCGCCGAGCACTGGCACCAGCTTGCTGCCATCGGCGATGCAGATGAAGGTCTTGGCCACTGCGGCAACGATCTTCTCGCGGGTCAGTGCTGCGCCGCCGCCCTTGATCAGGTTCAGGTGCGCATCGCTCTCGTCGGCGCCGTCGATGTAGAACTCCAGGTCGCTGACCGTGTTGAGCTCATAAACCGGGATGCCGTGGCCCTTGAGGCGCGCAGCCGTGGCTTCGGAGCTGGCGACTGCGCCATCGAATGCACCCTTGTGCTGGGCCAGGGCGTCGATGAAGCAGTTGGCGGTGGAGCCGGTGCCGACGCCGATGACGCTCTTGTCGTCCAGTTTCGGAAGGATGAAGTCGACAGCGGCTTGGGCCACGGCCTGTTTGAGTTGATCCTGGGTCATGCGGGCTCCACGGTATCGAAAGGGATGCAGGGTGATGCGAAAGGGTGTGCATTATAGCGATATGGCGCAGTAAAGCCGCGTCATTCGTATGGTCGTCGATTCCTGCGCTGGGGTAGACTTCTCGGCCTTGCTCCCCGCCAGTGATGCTTTCCCGATGCTCGAACAGTACGTCAAGAAAATCCTCACCTCACGCGTCTACGACGTCGCCGTCGAAACCCCGTTGCAGGGCGCTCGCCAGCTGTCCGAACGGCTGGGCAATACCGTGCTGCTCAAGCGCGAAGACTTGCAGCCGGTGTTCTCGTTCAAGAT